>Ga0302325_10010102_pt1 | contig 20505 bp, 18 predicted proteins | sample Palsa_T0_2_FD_201948 | JGI IMG/M metagenome (GOLD analysis project Ga0302325, IMG submission 201948) | Peat permafrost microbial communities from Stordalen Mire near Abisko, Sweden - Palsa_T0_2 | ecosystem: Environmental > Terrestrial > Soil > Palsa > Peat permafrost | place: Sweden: Abisko...
ACTGGCGACGGCCCTTCTCGGTCAACGAGGGAGTGCGCATCTGTCCCTGGACCAACCCGAGGACGTTCCATGTGCTCTCTCCGTGCCGTACCAACCAGAGTGTGCGGGAAGTGTCGTCCATGTCATGACCACTCTGCCCCCCCGCACTGAGATGCGACTGTGAACGCACCGTGAACGTGATAGGACATTCCTGTGCATTGGCTGTACCTGGTTGACCGAACGCACTTTTTCCTAAGAGAATCAGCAAAGCACCGCCTGACGGGTTCGTAGCTGGGAAAGTGCTGGGAGCGACGCGCCAGACGCGGGTGCCCGCCGCGGCAAACTTTTTCAATTGCGATTCAAGCGGAAAGCTAGGAAATGCACCGGACGTCGACGGCCGCCTTCACCACGCGCGCCGCGGTGCGCCGCGCCACGCGTCTGTTGTCGTGGACGCCTCGTAGGTGGCTTAGGCGCCGGCGACCCGGGCGTCGATGAGCTCGGTCAGCGGGCCGACATGCGGGATGATCTCGCGTTGGTCGGGTCGCTCGCCCAGGGCGTCGTCGAAGGCCTCCCTCACGGTTGCCACCAGATCGGGGTGGGCCACGCCGGCGCCGTCGTAGCCGAGGGCGGCCTGGCGCCGTGTCTCCTCGTGTCCCTCGGTGATGGCCGTGCCGGTCGTCTCGGGCGCCGTGCGGTCGGGGACGACGGCCGACAGGCCACCGATGGCGTAGGCGCCCCGGCGGTGGCAGGTGGCGACGAGCCGGGCCGAGTAGGCGGACCGGAACCGAGCCTGCATGGTGAGCGCCTCGCGGTCCGTCCGCACCACGTCGTCGTCGGTCGCCAATCGGCGCACGCTGGAGAAGAGGGCGTCCCACCGCCCGGCGCTCATTCCCGTGATCCGGTCCCGCAGGAAGAAGAGGATCTCGTCCATCTCCAAGGCGGCCAGGATGTGCTCGACGACGACCGTGACCCGGATGCTGTTGGCGGGCAGCGCGCAGCGGCGCTCGGCGTCGGCCAGCACGGCGTCCCACCACTGCGCCTCGTGGTGGCTCTCCATCTCGGGGAGGGAGAGGTAGAGGCCCGACCCGCGGGCGTCGAGCGCGTCGGCCACCTGGACGGCGAGCAGGGCGACGTCGACCACGCACGCCGCCGCCGCCTCGCCGTCGACCAGGAGGCTCGGCTCGGGCGACTGCAGCCCGCGCGGCCGCACCGTCAGGGTCGTTGGCCCCGGTCCGGGGGGCCTCGTGGCGCCGTCCTCGATCGGGACGGGCGGCGTTCGGCGCGCCGCGGCGGCCAGCGCCCGGTGTCCACCGACGAGGGTGGCCCACGTCGGGGAGAGGGCGCCGTCGAGGTCGGCCACGCACACGCTGGCGCCGCTGTTGAGGGCGGCCACCAGGCGCGTGGGATCGGCGGGCGTGGTGATCTCCACCCGGCGGTGCGCCAGGTCGGGCGGCACGGGGGCGACGGTCCACCGCGCCTGCCGGATGTCGGCGGTCCCGGGCAGCAGCCCGGGCGCGAGCCCGTCCCGGGCGATCGCCCGGCGGCGCTCCTGGCGGGCGGCCAGCAGCAGGTCGCGGCTGTGGCCGTGGGCCCGCGACAGCGCGGCCATCAGCGTCAGGGCCTCGTCGGTGACTACGTCGCGCACGCCCTCGATGCCGGCACCTTCGGCCAGGGTGGCGTCCGGCGGGAAGGCCCCGTAGGCGGGGGAGAAGGGTCGGTTCATGTCGGCCGCCGGCTGCCGCGGCCCAGCCATTCGGCCAGTTCGGCCCCGTCGGCCAGATGATCCTGGTAAGCGCGCCATCCGCCGAAGGCGGTGATGTCGACGACGAGGTCCCCGTGGGCCAGGCGGTCCGGCTGGAGGTGCATGGCGTTGACGATCTCGCCGTCGTCGAGCTGGATCGTCCCCAGCTCGAGCTCCGCCGGCTCCTCGGGCATCAGGGTGCCGAAGAGGGTGTCCTCGGTCATCTCGTAGAGCTCGCCGTCAATGGACGCCCCTCCCGCCGCCATGGGCAGGAGTCCCGGGAAGCTGTCGCGCACGGCGACGAAGCGGTAGCGCGCCGCGGTGCGGCGCGGGCCGAGATAGGTCGATCCGGCCACCGCATGGTGGTCCGGCTGGCCGCGCATGGCCGTCCCGTTCAAGAACATCCGTCGCACCGCAACACCTCCTCCCTCACACTGCCGGTCACGGCGCATCCCCCGACGGCGGATGCGCGGCATGCCAGTGCCGCGCGATGTCGGCCCGACGCGCCACCCAGACGCCGTCGTGGTCGGTGACGTACTGCACGAAGCGCTCGAGCGCCGCCGTGCGTCCTGGCCGCCCGGCCAGACGGCAGTGCAGGCCGACCGAGAGCATCTTGGGGTGCGCCGCGCCTTCGGCGTAGAGGACGTCGAAGGCGTCCTTCAGGTAGTCGTAGAACTGGGGCCCGGAGTTGAAGCCGGCGGCGGTGGCGAAGCGCATGTCGTTGGTGTCGAGGGTGTAGGGCACGACGAGATGGTGCTGTCCCTCCACCGTGACCCAGTAGGGGAGGTCGTCGGCGTACGAGTCGGAGTCGTACAGGAACCCTCCGTGCTCGACGACCAGGCGTCGGGTGTGCGGGCTGTCGCGCCCGGTGTACCAGCCCACGGGGGGCTGCCCGGTCAGGTCGGTGAGCAGCGTCACCGCCTGGGCCATGTGCTGGCGTTCGAGTGTCTCGTCGACGTGCTGGTAGCTGAGCCAACGCAGGCCGTGGGCGGCCACCTCGTGGCCGAGCTCGGTGAACGCCGCCGCCGCTTCGGGGTTGCGGGCCAGCGCGCTGGCCACGGCGAAGACGGTCAGCGGGAGGTCGTGGCGCTCGAAGAGGCGGAGCAGGCGCCACAGGCCGGCCCGGCTGCCGTACTCGTAGAGGGACTCCATGCTCATGTGGCGGTCGGGCACCGCGTCGGGGTTGGAGATCTCCGAGAGGAAGGTCTCGGCGTGGGCATCGCCGTCGAGCACCGACATCTCGCCGCCCTCCTCGTAGTTGAGCACGAACTGGACGGCGAGGCGGGCGCCGCCGGGCCACCGCGGATCGGGGGTGTGGCGGCCGTAGCCGACGAAGTCGCGGGGGAGTCCCTCAGGCGCTGGCACGGCTCTCCGCCCCTTCGACGGAGAGCCGGGCGTCGGCCTCGACGAGCGCGGCCGCCAGGACCTCGGCCCCGGCCACCAGCTGGGCGTCGTCGGTGTGCTCGCGCGCCGAGTGGCTGACCCCCTCGGCACTGGGCACGAAGATCATCCCGACCGGCACCACGGCGGCCAGCACCTGCGCGTCGTGCCCGGCCCCGCTGTCGATCTCCTCGGCGAGCCGGCCGACCGAGCGCGCCGCCGCGGCGACGCACGAAGCCAGCACTGGGTCCATGGTGACGGCCAGGACGTGGGGGACGCGCCGGTGGGTGTAGGTACACCCGGTGTCGACGGCGATGGCCGCGATGCGGCGCAGCAGCTCCTCGAGGGCGGAGGCCACCTTGGCGTCCTCGGGGTCGCGCAACTCGATGCTCAGGGTGGCGCGGTTGGGGATCACGTTGGAGGAGCCCGGACCGATCTCCATGACCCCGACGGTGGCTACCCGCACCCACCCCTCGTCAGCCAGGCGCTTGACGCCGAGGACCACCTCGGCGGCCGCCACCGCGGCGTCGTGGCGGTCCTCCATGGGCGTGGTGCCGGCGTGGTTGGCCACGCCGCGCAGCTCCACCTCCATGCCGTCCCGGCCGGTGATGGTGCGGACCACCCCGATGTCGGACCCTGAGCCGGCCAGGATCGGCCCCTGCTCAATGTGCAGCTCGAGGAAGCCGGACACCCGCTCCAGGGCCACGCTCGGCGCCCCGATCTCCTCCGCCCGCCCCCCGGTCGACGCCAGGCGGGCAGCGAGCGAGACCCCTTCCAGATCGGTGGCCCCCAGCCACTCGGGCCGGCACAGTCCGGCCAGCGCGTGGCTCCCCGTCATGCCCGGTGTGCCCCGCGCCCCTTCCTCGTTGCTGAATCCCGTCACCACCAAGGTGTGCTCGAGGGCGATGGCGCCGCGCCGCAGCGCGTCGGCCACCTCAATGGCCGCCAGCACCCCGTAGGCGCCGTCGAGGTGCCCGGCCTCGTGCACCGTGTCGAGATGGCTGCCGGACATCAGCATGCGATCGCTGCGCCCGGCCCGTAGGCCGATCACGTTGGTGGCGGCGTCCTCGTGCACGGTGAGGCCGGCGTCGCGCATCCAGCCGGCGACCATGGCGCGACCTACTCGGTCCTCGGCCGAGTAGGCCAGGCGCGTCACCCCGCGGCCCGGGGTCGACGTCACCGCCGCCAGTTGCGCCAGGCGTTCGATCATGCGGTCGCCGTCGATGACGCTCGTGTGCACGCCGCGATGTTACGTCGCCGCGGTGATGGCCCCGATGGGGCGGTCAGGTGGTACGGGGGGGTCAGGCGGAATGTCGGGTCGCGCCACCCGCAGAAATGGATGTGCTCAGCTCGCGGCCATGCCGACGATGGGCTTGTTCAGCCGTATCGCCCCCGTCGACCCGTAGAAACCGGCGTCGCCGAAGGTGAAGATCCCGCCGTCAGATGCCACCTCCCAGTAGCCCTTTCCGTCAGCCGTGGGGGTCATGCCGACGATGGGGATGTTCAGTTTCAGGTTCCCGGTCGAGCCGTAGAACTGGGCGTCACCGAAGGTGAAGATCCCCCCGTCCGACGCCACCAGCCAGTAGCCCAAGCCGTCGGACGTCGAGGCCATGCCGACGATGGGCTCGTTGAGATGAATCGCTCCGGTCGAGCCGTAGAAGGCGGCATCGCCGAAGGTGAAGATGCCGCCGTCGGAAGCGACGAGCCAGTAGCCCTTGCCGTCGGGGGTGGAGGCCATGCCCACGATGGGCTTGTTGAGATGGATGGCGCCGGTCGAGCCGTAGAACGGGGCGTCACCGAAGGAGAAGATGCCGCCGTCGGAAGCCACCATCCAGTAGCCCTTGCCGTCGGGGGTGGCCGCGATGCCGACGATCGGCTTGTTCAAGTCGATGGCGCCGGTCGAGCCGTAGAACGGGGCGTCACCGAAGGAGAAGATGCCGCCGTCAGAGGCCACCTCCCAGTAGCCCCTGCCGTCGGGGGTGGCTGCCAGGCCGACGATGGGCTTGTTCAGTCGCATCGTCCCCGTCGACCCGTAGAACCCGGCGTCACCGAAGGTGAAGACCCCACCGTCCGACGCCACCTCCCAATACGCGGAAGGAGGCGTCGATGTGGCCGTGCACTCCGCGGTAATCATGCTTACTTCATCGGACCAGTAACTGGGCAGCTGTTCATAAAGCGTCGGCTCGGCCGTCATCTCGGTGATGTACACATAGCCGTCGTTCCATGCCGCAGACTGAGCGATCGCCGCCGAGAGTTCGCTGGCCGGCACACCGGTCAGCAAGACGCCGAATCTGCTGGACGGATATTGGGACATCCAGGCCGGAGGAGGCGTGGCCACGAAGTTGCTGTAAGGACCCTCAAAGACGATGGCCATGTCGCCCAAACTCATGTACACCTCGGGTGGGTAGGTGCCAAAGTTCAGCATCACGAGTGCCCCGCTGGCGCTCGCCTGGACGTCGGCGTTGAGGGCCTGGTAGTAGCCCAGTTCATCGACGTTGGTGGAGGCATTGTCGAAGAAGATGTTTGTAATGCCGTACCACCGTGCGTAGTCGTCGATCTCGTTCTCAGCCACCGCGAGAGAAACGGAGCCGTCCATTGTGTCGACGTACCCGTAGAGGACGAGGCCAGCGGCTCTGGCCTGGCTGACCACGGCGGCATAGTTGGGATCACTCGTCGAGCCTGGGCCGCTCTGCGGATTGACGATCACCGCGGAGCCCGCTGGCGTCGTGCTGAGCAATTGCTGCCAGTGGGGTCCGGGATAGAAGTAGGCGGGCGCAAGCACGCCGCCGCAGACCGTCGCGCTCGTGAGGACATGCCCGTTGGAAGCATCACCGGTGCCGGCACGGACCGACTGCGGGACCGCACGTGCCCAGTGGCCCGTCGCAGTTCCCACGACCAGGCAGACAGCCGGCACGATCATTTTCCATGCCCACCGATGCGATGGGAGCACCCGTTCCCGCCTCCGCTTTCGTCGCGTCATGGCTTTGTTAACACGATCGTCACCTGTGTCGCTGACGAGGTCACCTGTGTTGCCGAACACCCGGAACTCCACACCACTCCGATCGCTTCACTGACTCCAAAAGTGACATAATTCCCTGATAAATGCCGTAAATCCCTGCTCACTACTGCCTGCCAGAGGACATCGGCGCCTGGCGTCGTCGGACCTTGACAGGTCGCATGCCTTCGTAGAGGATGGGTTTGAGACGGACGGACAGCGTTGAGATGCGCTCGGCGCAAATTGGTCGCCGTAGCTGTGCTCGGAGCGAGTGGCGAAACCGGGTCCATTAGCCAACATGGAGACTGGCGTTGCGCTCGGCGGCGGACAACAAAACTGAACATAACGACACATACCTCGTTCCCCGGACACCAGAAGGAGGTTCTCGGGACCCATCACGTCTGCTCGCCGCCACAGTCTACCTGGGTGGGCTTTACCTTCTTCTCTTTCTCGTCTACCTCTACCACCCCCAATCGAGAGCGGCCCGCTGCATAACGTTCGGCGCTGTCCTCCTCTTCGCAGTGCGGGGCGCATTCGCAATCGGAAATCCACAGCGTCATCACCGACCATGGGCCTTTTGGAAGGTGGCGCGCCACGTCCCACCGCCAGCGTGGCGCAGCGGATCGAGAACCGTGCTCTCGCTCGCAGCACAACTCACCCCGATTATTGCTCTCGCTCTTGTTTTTCCGATTGTCGGCACCCGCTTGGCCGCAGTTAAATTCGGTCACACATCACTCAGTTCTGTTTTGCTGGCTGCCGCACTTTCTGTTCCCTGGTTGGCACAGATCGGCTGTGCGCCGCTCTATCGCGCAATAGGAGAAGACATCTACAACAACGGGCCCGACGCGCTCGTTCGTAGCTTTCTGTCTCGATGGCCAGCCGTATTTCTATCGTCGATTCCCGCCGTCGCCGTCCTTGACATCTCATTCACGATCGTTTTCCGTTGGTCGAGGGGTGCATCGCTCGCCTACCTTCTCTTTGGGGTGGTCAGCTTGGCGCTGACCCAGTGGTTCGTCGTGCCGGTGATGGAGCACCGCTACTGGCTCTGGTCCGTGACGTGGGTCACGTACGCCCTGGCCCTACTTGTTGCGCCTCGCCTGTACGTCCTGCCACCCTGCGCCGCTCTCGTCGTGCTCGTGACTGCCGTAGTGCGACGAGGTGCGAGTGGCCACCTCGCATGGACCCAAGGAGTTGGGGGTCGTCTCTTCGAGGGCGCCGTACTAGGGAATCTAATTTGGGTGAATCCTCTGATTGCGTTCTTTGCCCTCGGCGGGCAGTTCCATGCCGCGCAGATTTTCCTCTCACTGCTTCCGGCGGTATTGCTGTACAACTTTTACTTTGTCGTCAACGCTCCAAAAGTTAGCGATTACTTCGAAAAGCTTCAACACACTCTCCAAGATGACCCCGTTCGCAGTCTCTTTGCAGCGCGCCGTGCCTTATTTGCGCAGGCTGGAAGGAAGATTGCTTCAATAGGTACGGCGATGGCCGCAGTTGCCGTGTTGAGCCTGATGATCGAAATGACATTAGGGCCTAGTGAATATCGGTTCTACGGAGCGATGACTCTGTGCTCCATTGGCTTTTGTCTCGAGGCCATCTTCGTCTCCGACCTGGTTGTGTTTCGCCGCAATCGCTTTGCCTTGACGCACAGCACGATCCACTTCCTGGCATTCGCCGGCGTGGTCGCCCTCTGGGGGCCGAGCGCCCGACTTTACGAGTGGACGACCGCAGTGGAGTTTCTGATTCTGGCCGTGCTGATCACCATGTACGTCCGAGAGATCGCTGAGCCTGAGTACGCACTGTTCTGGGGAAGAGCGACCGCGTGGTAGCCGGTGACCTGTGCGTGGCAAATCATGATTCGTCACCATCGAAAGGAGAGATGGCCTGAACATGGCCTATGGAAAAACGCGTATGGATCAGCAACTCGAGTTCAGGTGTTATCCGCCTCGGGCGCGCTCACACTCACCGGCGCGCTATTCGCCGGTGGACGTTGCGCTCGTCGCTGAGTCCACGTACCCCTATCTGCGGGGTGGAGTCTCGGCAGTGATGCACGACATTCTCTGCGCCAATCCTGGAGCGCGGTTTGGGATCATTCACATCACGTGGGACCGTTATGCGCCGGCCACGCCGCTGTATGAAGTCCCGGAAAACGTGGCGTGGATCGACCACGTGTTCCTCAGCATGAAGGAACACCAGAAGGATTTTCTTGACCTCAAGGTCCGCGACCTGCACATGAGGAGTCGCGAGCGCACCGAGCTGTCGACGGATTTGCTCGAAGCGCTCAGATCGATATGCGCCAATGACTGTGGACCCATCTGGCAACTCTACGATCGCTACATGAACCCGCGGACCCGAGTGGTCCCGCTGTGGCCAATCCTCGGCAGCCGGGAATTCATGCGCCTCGTGCAAGCAGAATCGTCTTCGCACAACATGTCGCTCGCTGCGCTGTTTTGGCTCATTCGCGAGTTCTTCGCCCTTGGTTGCGCCCTGGCGGGTCACGACTACCCGGACGCCAGTGTCTACCACGCCCATACCTCAGGGTACGCAGCCGTGGGAGCGGCCATAGCAGCGAGGCAGAACGACGGCCGATTCTTGCTCACCGAGCACAACCTCTACGTCCGTGACACCATCAACGAAATGCTCGACAGGAGTATGGCGTTGCCGGTCACGCGTGGGGATTGGTCGAGTGCGGAAGTCTCAGAGAGTCACCGGGCATGGATGGCGTGGCTGATAGAGATGGGAACCGTTGGTTATCACGCGGCACATGAGTTGACCTATCTCTACCCAAAGGCGCTCGAGGAAGCCGCGGTTCTCGGCGCTCCGGTCGCGCGGGCGCGTGTGATACCCAATGGCTCGAGCCTCGGTCAGTTCTCCGAGCCTCGTCGCAAGCAGGTGGAGCGAGACAGTCTGCGCGCCTCGAGCGGACATCACTGGACACTGGCATATGTGGCCCGGGTGGTGCGAATCAAAGGTCTCCTCGACCTACTCGACGCACTCTCCGTCGTTGTCGAACGCGGCCACTCGCGCTTTGAACTTCGGGTCATGGGTCATGCCGACGAGACGCCGGAATACCTCGAACGGTGCAAGAATCGCTCCATCGAACTCGGCCTCCAATCCCAGGTGATGTTCATGGGCAGTCAGAACCTGAAGGAAGCCTTCGGAGAGGTCGATCTGGTCGTTCTACCGAGTCACAACGAGGGACAGCCACTGGTGATTCTGGAGGCCATGACAGCCGGAGTCCCGGTGGTGGGGACCGGCGTGGGCGGAATGGAGCAGTTGCTGTGCGATCCCCTGGAGCGTGATGGGGTGGTCGTCGGACCGTGCGGGATTGTGATCGAACCGCATGCTATTTCCGATATGGCTGACGCCATCGTCAGGATGATCTGTGACCAAGGACTCTACAGTTCGTTTCGAGAGAACGGTCCAAAGCGGATAGAACACGCGTTTCAGCTATCGGATGCGATGTCTTCCTATACGGTTCTCTACGCGGGCATGATGTCACCGGAGGCCGAGCCCGTCGCCGCCATAGACGAGCGTGTCGCCGCGAGAGACGAACGTGTCGCCGCCATAGATCCGCCCAGGAGTGATCTCATTGACGTCAGGTAGCGAACCTCCGGTGGGGAGCGAGCAGTTGACGCGGGGCGCAGCACTCGCCCTTCTCGAATTTCGAACGGCGGCGCTGGAGCGGCGCCTCACCGATCAGAGGAGCCGGTTTGCCGCGTGGATTCGCTACAGCGGTCGTTCGGTCGAATACGAGGAAATTGCCATAGCCGCGTCCCGTTGCCGGGTCGCTCTCCTACAGCCGTGGGAGCTCGACGCCCGCGCCCAGCTCAAGGAGCAACGGCCTGACATGGTGGTCCTGTGTTACAAGTGCCTTTCGTCGACGCGATCTTCGGAACTCGGCCGTGACATCGTGAGCTCGGGAGTGTCCTTCGCCGAAGCCGAGAGACGTGGCGAGGACTGGTTTGCCCACCGTTCCGACGGCCGGACGCGCGTCGAGTGGAAAGGCTTCAGCGAGCATTGGCAGATGGCCGTGTGGGACGATTCGTACCGCCGGAGGTGGCGGGACAACGTTGTGTCCGAAGTGGTTGCCAACGGCTGGGACGGCGTCTTTGCGGACAACGATATCTATGGCGACTACTACGGGATTCTTCCTCTCGAGGACGCAAGAGATATGGGCGAAATCCGAGATGCGCTCGAGTGCATGGTTGAGGAGGTGGGTACCTCTCTGAATGACGCAGGCAAACTGCTCGTCCCGAACATCGCTGAGTCCCGCCGTGAACGTGGCCGCTGGGCACGACATGCGCGATTTGGAGGGGGATTCGAAGAGGAGTGGCTGGGGTGGTCCGAGAGCGATCACTTTGACGCCGCGACCTGTCTGCAACAAGCGGATGTTCTTTATGGTCCGGGAATAAACATTGTACGAGTGAACTCCGATGGCGATGGTCGTCATGCCAACTTCTTGTTCGGGTTGGCGGCGTTCTGGGTACTCGGCAGAGGTAACGGGTGGGCCTACACCGCAACGCCACCGAACGAGTACTCGGGTGTTCCCTACCTACCTCAGCAGTCGTGGGACCTGGGCGCGCCCATCGGGCCAACCATTGTTCGTGGGAACGGTCGGGCGCAGCGCTTTACCAACGGATGGGCGGCCGTACATTTGGGCACCGCCGAACACGTAGGTTTCGAAGTACCACACGGGCTGGTCGACGAGGAGGGCCACTCGGCGCCCGCCGCCGTCACACTCCTCCCGAAGGAGGGGATGATCTTCATCGCGTCGCTGCCGCCCGAGGTGCCTCACCTCCACGCTCCGCTTTTCAGTCTCGATACGGCAGGTGAAAACGTCGACGCCCGTTTCTTGGAGAGTTCGGGCACCGTCGAGCTCGGCGGTGGAGTACTGCGTATCAAGGGTACGACCGACTATCAGGGTGCGGTGACCAGCCGCAGAGGTATCGACCTGATGGGACTGACCGCGCGGGTGCAGACAGGGGTCCTTCCGAAGAGCCCCAGCGGCGAAGCGCTCCTGATACTCGATATGGAGGGTGACGATCTGTTCGCCATTGGGAAGAGTGGAGAACGACTGATCTTGCGCCTTCGCATCAACGGGAACAATTTTGACGAGGCGGTACCCTTCGACGAGGAAATGCATCGCTGGTGGGGAATCGATTCCTCCGAATCGACCGTGCATTGGCTGACCGCCCAGGACGGTCTCGAGTGGCGCATCGAACGCGAACTGCTCACCGAGCCTCGCGCCCAGGCGGAGGGGAGGGTCTCTCTGGTCGTCGGCCACTACACACCTGACGACCCCGATGAAGACGCCGAATTTCATGCACTGGAAATCGTCGAAAGCCGATAGGCACAACTCCTCGGGTCCAACGTGGCGGATCGACCCACACCATCCCCAGTCGCCTGACGGACTGTTCTTTGCGCGACGCGGTACAGATCCGCTAGGCATTGGTGACATGCCGACGGTCTCCACCCATGTGCTCGACGTCGCGGCGGGGCGGCCGGCGCACGGGGTCGAGGTCACGCTGTCGCCGGTTCCGGCGGGTAGCGACGACGACGCCACCATGGCGCGCACCGACGCCGAGGGCCGGATCGCCGACGGGCTGGGTGGCCCGTTGGCGGCGGGACTGTGGCGGCTCACCTTCGCGCTCGGCTCCTACTTCGGGGAGGGCGCCGGCTGCCTGGCCACCCTGGACGTCACCTTGGTGCTCGACGAGGACCGCCACTACCACGTGCCGGTGCTGGCCACCCCCAACTCGGCGACCACCTACCTCGGCGCGTGAACCGCCGAGGTGCCGCTCCCCGCGCCACAGGCCCTCGCACAGCTCAGCACCGATGAGCTCGAGGCCGCCCTCGCGCCGCTGTTCGAGAACAGCGCGGCCATCGCCCGCCATATGTCCGGGATGCGCTTCTCGTCGTGGGACGAGGTGATGGACGCGGCGGCGGTGGCCATCGCCCGCATGTCGCGTCCCGAGCAGGTGGCGCTGCTCTCGGGCCACGCCCGGCTGGGCGAGGACCCGGGCCGGCTCAAGGCCATGAGCCGGGTCTCCTTCGACGAGCAGCACGGCCGGACGGCGACCCGGGCCGCGGGCTCCCCGCCCGACGACGACGACGGCGTGCGTGGAGCCCTCCTCGCCCTGGGGCAACAGTACGAGGAGCGCTTCGGCTTCCCCTTCGTCGAGTTCGTGGCCGGCCGGCCGCTGGCCGACATCGTCCCCGTCCTGCGGCGTCGCCTGGCCAACACACCCGAGGCCGAGCTCGACACGGCCTTGCGCGCCGTGGTCGATATCGCGGCCGACCGCGCCGCGAAGCAGGGGGCTGCCCTGACGGGCCGACCGCGTCCAACCGCTGCAAGGGGGGCCGAACCCGTGAAAGGGGATGGATGATGAGACCCGATGCCCGAGCGGCGGGACCGGTCACCGCACCGCTCACCCGGCCCGCCACCTCCGGACCCGAGGGGCGTGTCTCGCTCTCCTACGGCAAGGGGCTGGTGGTGGTCTACCGCCTCGACGTGCCGGCCCAAGCCGGCGTGGCGGCCATCGCCGAGTCCGACTTCACCGGGTCGGCCGGCGGGCTGCTGGCCGTGCGGGCCACCGTCGAGGTGGACGGGGCGGAGCTGCTCCCGGCCTGGCGCGACGGCGACAACTCGCGCTGCGTGGCCACCGACACCATGAAGAACGCGCTGATCTACGACGCCTCGACCTTCGACGGCTCGACCATTGAGGAGCTGGCCGTCTTCTGGGGGACGAAACTGGTCGACCGCTACGACGACTTCGACGGGGCGCGCATCTCGGTGGCGCAGATCGCCTACCGCCCGGCCAAGACGCCGTCGGGCCCGAGCGAGGTGGCCTGGGTGCTCGATGCCGGGCCGACCGGTGTGACCATGGCCACGGTCCGCCGCGGCGGCGACGGCAAGGCCGAGCTCACCGAGCTCCTCTCGGGCACCGAGGGGGTGGAGATCGTGCGCACCTCGGGCAACTCCTTCGTCGGCTTCCCCCGCGACCACCTCACCACCCTGCCCGAGGACGACGATCGGCCACTGGCCCTGCCCCTGACGGTGCGCTGGACCTACGACCCGGCGTCGGCCGCACGGCTCGGGGGCGGCGACCTCGGCCGGTGGGTGCCCCACCGCCAGGTCGTCGACCTGTGTGCCGCCGTGCTGCACGACGTGCCCGGCCGCTCCATCCAAGAGGTCCAGTGGCACATCGCCCAGAGGATGCTGCGCCGCTTCCCCCAGCTGACGCGGGTCTGGCTGGAGGGTGAGAACCGGACCTGGGCGCGCCCCATGGTGCCGCGGCCCGAGGGCGGCCATGTGACCTACACCTCAGGAAACCCCTCGTACGGCCTCATCCGGCTCGAGCTCGGCCGCGCCGACCGAGCCGGCGCCGACTGAACTGTTGCCGACCGAGCCGGCGGCCGGCTGGCCCAGCAGCTCGGTCAGGGCGCGCCGGTAGGCGATCGCCACTTTGTCGAACGGCAGCTGCAGCTCGTGGCGGAGATCCAGGGGGATCTCGAGGGGCCGCTGGCTTTCGACGATGGGCCGGTCCTGCTCGGCCAGGACGGCCTGGAACTCGGCGAACGGCTCGGGGTCGGCGTCGAGGTCGAAGTCCCGCGACTGGAAGCAGTAGCCCGTCGACTCGGTCTCGCTGCGGGGCTGGGCGGCGAAGAACAGCGTGCGGTGCGCCCCGGTGTCGTGGTAGCGGCAGGCCAGGTGGATGGCGTAGGGAAGGCTCAGGACGTAGCTGTTGGTCTGCAGGCCCCGCTCCCCGGTGACGCCGGTCACCGCGAACTGGTCGTTGGTGTTGGGCACGGTCATGGTCAGCTCGTAGCGGAGCTCGGTCCCCTCGGTGCGCACGCGGTGGGCCGGCACCACCAGGTCGTCGCGGGTGCCCAGCAGCCCGTCGTGCAGGTAGCCCAGGTGGCCGAAGTCGGTGAAGTTCTCCACCATGCGGCCGGCGCCGCACTGCCAGGTGTAGGCCTCGCAGGCCACGTGGCGGTAGGTGGGATCGTCCCATTCGGGAAAGGCGGGGACGGGGGCCGCCGGCTCCTCCAGGCAGACCCAGACCAGGCCGTAGCGCGGCGTGCAGGCGTAGACCTCCAGGTGGGCCCGCTCGGGGATGCGCGCCCCGGGCGTCTGCTGGGGGATGGCGGTGCACCGGCCGTCGGTGGCGTAGGACCAGCCGTGGTAGGGGCAGACCAGGCACCCCTGGGCGTCCACCGTTCCGAGGGAGAGCGCGGTGCCCCGGTGGGGACACTGGTCGGCCGCGGCGTGGGGGAGCCCGGCGGCGTCGCGCCAGAACACGACGCGCTGGCCCAGCAGCATGGTGGCCCGCGGCGCCGGGCCGAGCTCGTGCTCCCAGCCGACCGGGTGCCAGTACCGGCGCAGCGCCCCGCTCACCGTGCCGCGTCGGCGGCGTGCTCCGCCTCGACCGGGTCGGCCCCGCCCACCGTGCCGCCCTCGGGGGCCGCCGCCTCGCTCACCAGTGCGGCCAGCAGCCGGCGGTACTCCAGGCTGGCCCGGTCGGCGCGGACGTGGCACTCGGCCGTGAGGTCGAGGGGCAGGGCGAGGTCGTCGAACCGGCACTGGAACTCCAGATCCTGGGTGGCCACCCGCTCCTCGAAGGCGATCCGGTCGGCCAGCTCGGCGTCGGTGAACCCGCCCGGCTGCCACAGGTGCATGGTGACGTAGAGGCGGCAGCGCTCCGCCGTCTGGGGCTGGGCCCAGAACACGATGTGGTTGGAGCCGCCCATCACCGGATAGGTCAGCGTGAGGGTGAGGTGGAACGGGGCGCGGTAGCGGTAGGCCATCTCGCGGAACTGCGCCAGGGGCCGCACCGCGGCGGCCACGCCCGGGTCGTTGCCAGCGGTGATCGGCACGGAGAGGTTGACGCCGAACCCCCACGGTTCGCGCTCGACCGAGTAGGCGGGGACCACGGTCGCCTCGTCGGAGCCGAAGGTGCCGCGGTGCAAGAAGGGGAAGTGGCTGACGTCGATCTGGTTGTCGATGAGGAGCGCGGCACCGTAGCGTCCTTCGTAGGGCCCCATGCGCACCACGCGGGTCTCGGCCGCCGGGGTGGTGCCGGCCACCTCGTCGACGGGGAGCTCGACGATGGGCTCGTCGATGGCCACCAGGACCAGGCCGTCGCGCTCTTGCACGCCGAAGGGCCGCTCGGCGCGCGCCCGGGGGGGCAGTGTGGCCGCGGGGCCGAGCGAGGGCACGGTGGTGGCGCCGCCGTCGGCGCAGAAGCGCCACCCGTGGTAGCCGCACTGCAGCTCGCCGTCGACCACCGATCCGGCACTGAGGGGCGCCAGGCGGTGGGGGCAGCGGTCCTTCAGCACGGCCAGGCCGGTGCGCAGCCGGACGGCGACCCAGGGCTCGCCCACCAACCAGAACCGCCTCGGGACGTCGGTGACCTCCCCGCTGAGGGCGAGCGGATGCCAGCACCGGCGCAGCGCCTCATGGGCGTTGCCCAACAGGCGCGATCGTTGCGGTCCCTCCGCACCGACACTCATCCGTTCATGATGGCGCGCCCGGTCCCGACCACGGTTACGAGAGCATGAAAATTGGTCGGTCCGCGCCCCGTCACTGCCCATTCACATACGGGAAACAGCGACGAAATCTCCTGCACATACCGTGTGCCATGGCCCTGCGACTGCCTCTTGGGTTGGGCAGCGAACCGACGGCCACCGAGGCGGCGTTGGCGAATGAGGAACCCGGCGGATCGATGACCCACGCGGCGGCTGACAGCGGGGGCGCGTCGGGCATCGACATCTCGGGCCTCTCCAAGGTCTTCCGCATCGGCCGCACCTCCATCGTGGCCCTCGATAACGTCGACATCACCGCGCCCCGCGGCAGCTTCGTCGCCCTCCTCGGCCCGTCCGGCTGCGGCAAGTCCACCGTGCTGCGCATTCTGGCCAACCTGGAGCAGCCCACCGCCGGCACGGTCAAGGTGCACGGGGCCACGCCCAAGAACATCTGCAGCGAGCACCGGCTGGGCATCGCCTTCCAGGACTCCGCCCTGCTGCCCTGGCGTTCGGTGGAAGCCAACATCCGCCTGCCGCTCGAGATCAGCCGCCTGCGCGAGCGCGGCGACCTGGTGGCCGAGCTGGTGGAGCTGGTCGGGCTGAAGGGGTTCGAAAAAGCCCGCCCGGCGCAGCTGTCGGGGGGCATGCGCCAGCGGGTGGCCATCGCCCGCTCGCTGGTGGTCGACCCCGAGATCCTCCTCCTCGACGAGCCGTTCGGCGCCCTGGACGAGATGACCCGCCAGCGGCTCAATCTCGAGCTGCAGCGCATCTGGACCGAGCGGGCCACCACCACCTTGCTGGTGACGCACTCCATCAGCGAGGCGGTCTTCCTGGCCGACACCGTCTACGTGATGTCGGCCCGGCCGGGGGGCATCAGGGCGGTGGTGCCCATCACGCTGCCCCGCCCGCGCACCCCGGCCGTGCTGCGCACGCCCGACTTTCACCAGCTGTGCGACCAGCTCTCCGACCACCTGTTCAGCTCCGAAGGTGTCCCGCTCAGCGGGGACGACGTGTGAGCGACGTATCAGCGACGTGTGAGCGGCTACCCGTCCCAGCCCGGGACGTACTTGCGCCGGAGGTAGTCGCCCCAGGTGGTGTCCCGGCCCTCGAGCTCGGGCGAGACCACGGCACCCTCGGCGTAGAAGTGGGCCCGGTCGCGCCCGCGCGCCATGCCCGCCTTGGTGTGCATGTCCACGGCCAGGTCGTCGATGGTCACCACCCGCTCGCCGCTCTCCACCACCTCCATGGCCCACGAGCCGAGCTCGCCGGTGGTGCGGTCCTTGGTGGCGGTGGCCAGCACCCGCACCGCGTGGGCGGCGAACAGCCAGCGGTCGCCCGAGCGCGGGTAGCGCCGGCGCTGCGCGTCGAGCGCGGCGATGATGGCCGGGGCCTCTATGAGGCCGAAGCCGATGTCCTCGGCGGCGATGATGGCCAGGCGGGCCCAGAGCAGCTCCTCGGCCTCCACCCCGGTGGCGTAGAGCTCGTAGGCGGCCAGCACCGCCTCTTCGAGCCAGCCACGCCGGATGGACTTCTGGAGCATGGAGCGCACCTCGTCGGCCGCCAGGTCGTGCAGCGTGCGCACCCGCGTCCACTGGTCCTCGCTGTGGTGGGGGACCGTCAAGGCCCGACGATCCCCCTCCCGGCCCCGCAGATGTGGTGCAACAGGCGGGGATGGCCGTCGTAGTCGTAGAAGGTGGCGCTGTGGATCACCCTCCGGTTGTCCCACAGCATCAGGTCGCCCCGGCGCCAGTGGTGGCGGTAGGCCAGGCCGGGATGGTCGAAGAGGTGGTTCGACATGGCCTCGACCACCGCCATCCGCTCCTCCTCGCTCAGCCCGTTGATGGCCACCATCTCGCCGCCGGAGAAGTAGAGCGACCGCCGGCAGGTCTCGGGATGGACCAGCACGATCGGGTAGTCGACGTCGGGTGCACCGGTGAGCTGCACCTCCCGCTGGTCGTAGACGCCCAGCTTTCGCTGCAGATGGTCGCTGTTGTAGATGGCGATCAGGGGGTCGAGGCGGGCGCGGAGCTCGTCGGGCAGCGTCTCGTAGGCCACCGCGCCGTCGGCGAAGAGCGTGTCGCCGCCCACGTCGTTGGACTCCAGGCAGTAGAGCTGGGAGGCCACCGGTTGGCGGAAGGAGGCCGTCCCGTCGCAGTGCCACTCGGGGCCCTGCTTGCCCATCACGATGCCGACGCGCCCCGTCTCGGTCACCATGTTGGAGAGCACACGGATGGCCGGGTGCCCGTCCAGTCGGAAGTCGGTGCCGTACCGGTTGGTCGTCTGCAGGCGATCGAAGTACCCGAGGACCCGCTCCTCGTCGTCGGGCGTGAGGTCCTGACCCTCGAAGAGGAGCGCCCCGTAGACGAGGAAGGCCTCGTAGAGCACCCGGCGGAACTCGGTGCCGACCGGGAGCGAGAGGTCGAGACCGCTCACCACCGCGCCCAGGTTGGGGGCGAGAGGGCGCATGGACAACCCCACCTCCTCGAGGTGTAGCTGCGCAGTGCGTGTCATGGCGTCCGCTCTCCTTTCTCCTCGGCGAAGGCGTCCAACTCGGCCAGCAGCCGCCCCCGCACCTCGTCGGTGCAGAAGGCGGCCTCAATGGAGGTCCGGGCCGTCCCGAGGTACTCGGCCGGGCCCCAGTGCGCGGCGCGGCCGATGCGGGCGTACTCCCACTCCAGCCGGGTGCCGAGCAGCGCGGGGTCGTCGGTGTTGACCGAGACCCGCACGCCCGCCCGTCGCAGCTGCTCGAGCGGGTGGTCGCGGTAGCTGGCGCAGACGCCGAGCCTCACGTTCGACGTCGGGCAGATCCCGAGCGGGATGCGCCGCCGCACCAGCTCGTCGACCAGCGCGGCGTCCTCCACGGCCCGGACGCCGTGGTCGATGCGCTCGGCGCCCAGCAGGTCGATGGCGTCCCAGACCCCTTCGGGACCGCTGGACTCGCCGGCGTGCACGGTGCGGTGCAGCCCGGCCGCCGCGGCGGCGGCGAAGGCGTCGGCGAAACGCGGGCCGGTGCGGCCGGCCGCCGCCTCGTTGCCGTCGATGGAGAGGGCCACGACCCGCGCCGGGCGCCGGTCGGCCAGCCACTCGACCAGGCCGGCGGCGTCGTCCGCGCTCTGCTGGCGCAGCAGGCTGACGCAGATGCCCGTCGAGGTCATGCCGTCCGACTCCGCCCGGGTGAAGCCCTCGTCGAGCGCCCCGAGGAACTCACCCAGGCGGTCCCGCCACGCCGGCCAGTGCGTCGGGTTGACGATCACGTCGGCGTAGGCCACGCCCGAGCGGGCCTCCCCCTCGGCCATGCGGTAGGCCGCCGCCGCCGCCTGCTCGGCCGTGCGGACCAGGCTGCAGCCCCAGTCCAGCAGGTCGAGGAAGTCGGCCAGGGAGGAGACGTCGAAGAGCGTGTCGAGCGGCCGGGGCAGCGTCACGCCCGCCTCGCCGGCCAGCTGCTCGAGGTCGGTCGCGCCGAAGGTGCCCTCCAGATGGACGTGGACCTCGGCCTTGGGGAGGGCCCGCAACCACTCCTCGTCGGCCGGCAACCACTCCTCGTCGGCCACGCTCCACTCCTCATCGGCCACGCTCCACTCCTCATCGGCCACGCAGCCGACTGCTGGCACCCCGTCCACGCGCGCTCAGATCTGCGAGATGATCTTGTCCGAGAACATGGCCGGCGTGGCCTTGATCCCGCCCAGGGCCAATGTCTTGATGTTGGCCTCGATATCGGCCGGGTTCATGGTGAAGATGCCGTGCGCCTCGGTGTAGGGCGTGTAGAAGAGCGGCTTCTGGGCGATGTTCTCCAGCATCTGCTGGGACTTCTCCAGCCCCGACGAGGCGGCGTAGGCCATGGCGGTGTCGGTGCCCTCCTCCATGTGGGCGAAGTTGTAGGTCCAGCCCTGCTTCTCCGCCTTCAAGAAGGCCACCAGCTCCGCTTCCTTGGTGTTGAGCGTGTCCTCGGTGACCTCGTAGAGGTCGGAGTAGATGGAGTAGCCGAAATCGGCGAACAAGAAGAGGTAGGTCTTGACCCCCTTGACCGCGAGCTCGCCCGGCTCGTCGGTGCTGAAGCCCATCCAGGCGTCGACCTCCCCGGTGGCCAGCGGGGTGGGGTCGAACTGGACCGGGACGACGGTGATCTTGGAGACGTCGATGTTGGCCACCTTGACGAAGGTGGTCCAGGCGCTCTCGTTGGCCGCCGACACCCCGAGCTTCTTGCCGTAGAGCTCCTGCGGCGTCTTGATGGGCTTCTTGGCCAGGCTGATGATGCAGAAGGGGTTCTTCTGGTAGCGCACGCCGATGATCTTGAGCGGCGCGCCCTGGTTGATGGCCTCGGCGCAGCTGTCCGCCGCGCTGGTGGCGATCAGCGCCTTGCCCGAGACCACCACCGGCTCGGGCACCACCGTGGCCCCGCCGGCCAGCAGGTTCACCGCCAGGCCGTGCTTCTTGTAGTAGCCGAGCTTCTCGGCCAAGAAGCTCCCGGCGAACTCGGCGTCTTTGACCCACGACAGCTGGTAGGTCAGGGAGGTCAGCGGGGCCGAAGCTCCGGCCACCGCCGAGCCGAGGAAGGACGGCACCATTCCGGCCACCGCCGCCGCTCCGGCGAATTTGGCGCCGGTGCCGAGGAAGGCCCGGCGGCTGAACGGGGTCTGCATGAGGTCTGCGATGTCTCCCATGCGACGACGCTAGAGACGGCTCGTGTCCCCGCTATTTCTCCTTTGTGAACGGCTCGTTACAGATGTCATGCGATTGGAACATGCCGGTCGGTCGTTCTCTGCCGGCGGCCATGGACCAAGCCCGGCCTTGGCATCAACGTTTCGCCACGCGCCAGGGCCACCAGGTGCGCGCCCGGTCTTCGGCCGTCGGTGCGACGTCCGACACGATGTGCTGCGTGAGATCG
>Ga0302325_10010104_pt1 | contig 20503 bp, 20 predicted proteins | sample Palsa_T0_2_FD_201948 | JGI IMG/M metagenome (GOLD analysis project Ga0302325, IMG submission 201948) | Peat permafrost microbial communities from Stordalen Mire near Abisko, Sweden - Palsa_T0_2 | ecosystem: Environmental > Terrestrial > Soil > Palsa > Peat permafrost | place: Sweden: Abisko...
CGCTGTCGCCGTTGGCGATGAAGACCGGGCAGTCGATCGCGCTGACCCGCTGCAGCAGGGCGTGGTTCGGCTCCCCCCATGAGCACACTGCGTCGTACTGCGCGAGCCGGGTCGCCCATGTCGTGTCGATGTCGCGGTCGTCCTTGCGGGCTCCGTAGATGCGCTGCAGTGACTGTGTGCCGGCCTCTTGGCTCGTGGCGGTGGGCGCGAAGAACACGGAGAGGACGCCTTCGGCAGGTGGTTGGGGGATGCCGACGCCGTCCATCACCGCCTTCGCCCAGCCGTGCATGCTCGCCGCGCCCTGGGGCGCGGAGGACGCGAGAACGACGCGTCGCACCAGTGCCGGCCGCGTGAGCGTCACGTCCTGGGCCACGAAGCTCCCGATCGAGAAGCCGAGAAGGTCGACGTCATCGAACTGCATGGCGTCGAGGAATGAGATGGCTCCCCGCGCCATGTCGGCGACGGTGTGGTCTGTCTGCCCGGTCGAGCCGCCCACGCCGACGTAGTCGAACGTCACGACCCTCCGGTTCTGCGCGAGCGCGTCGATGAGTGCGGAGTCCCAGTTCTCCAGGTTTCCCCGGAAGTGCTGGAGCAGGACGAGTGGCACCTCGCTGCTGCCGATGTCGCGGTAGGCGAAGGTGATCCCGCTGGCCGCCTCGATTCGACGGTTCTCGGCGTTGATGTAGCTGTCGACTGCGGTGGCTGAGCTCATGGCTTCCTTTCGTTGCGGTTCAAGCTCGACGTTGTGCGAATCGATGGTCCCCTCGGCGCTGGCTTTGCTCGGCTATCCACGATGCCGCCAGCGTCGTCCACGTTTCAGCGTCGCCGCTGCCCCCTGCCAAGCCGAGGCTGTGTGGGCCGTGGGCGAAGACATGGACGGTGTGGGGGACCGTGTGGCCGGCGAGGGATCTCGCCAGCCGGTAGGTGTGCTCCGGTGGGACGTAGGCGTCCTCGGCGGTGTGCCAGAGAAAGAACGGAGGCGAGGACTCGGTCACCAAAGCGTCGAGCGAGGTCGCGCGACGCAGCTCGGGTGTCGCGTCTTCGCCCAACAGGATCACGCGCGCCGGGCGATAGGTCTCCGTCTCCATCGACGTGATCGCGTAGCCGAGCACAGCGAAATCGACCGAGTCGCCCGTATCGCCGCCCGGTGCGAGCGCGGCCAGGCCGGCGAGATGCCCGCCCGCGGAGAAGCCGATCAGCCCGATCCGCTGCGCCCCGCCGTCCCTCACCCGACGAATCTCAGCGCGGAGGGCGTTCATCGGTACGGGGTGGCGCACCAACAACGGGTAGCGAAACACGCTGGCACGGACACCCAGTCCGCTCAGCCAGGTCGCGATCGGCTCGGCCTCGTGTGCGGCGTGCTCGGCGTAGCCCCCGCCCGGCAGGACGATCATGTGCGTTCCCGAACGGGTCAGCACGCTGTGCCGACCGTTAGTGTCACCTGCCGAGCTCACCCTCGGGCCTGCGCGGAGCTATGTGTGTCGATCCACGCCCTCGTCAGCTTCAGGTAGTCATCGGCGCCGTCCTCCCACGTGAAATGGCCGGTCTCGAGGATGTCGAGCTTGCTGTCGGGCAGACGCGCGTGCAGGAACTCGGCGTTGCTCGGCGGCACGAGCGTGTCGTGGCGGCCGGCGATGATCTGAACCGGGGTGCGGATGTCGCCGAGCCGTTCGGCCAAGACCGGCAGGTCTGACGGGTACTGCCGAACGTAGGCCGCCGACTCGACGAACCGCTCGCCCGCGTAGGACGTCAGGTAGTCCTCGCGTATGGCCTCGGGCAGAGTGTGTCGCTCGATGCCTGCGAGCGCGCCGGCGACGATGTCGCGTCCATCGATGCCCTGGAATCCGGTCAGGTCCGGCGCCTCGATGATGTCTTTGAGTGCGCCTGTGACCTCGAGCGGGAAGGAGGTTCCCCCGCTGCCGACGACGGCGCTCGGGAACCGGTCAACGTCCTGGGCTGCCGCGAACAGGACTGCGCCGGTCCCCACGTCGGGCCCCACCACGTGCGGGTGGCCGAGGTCCCACTCGTCAATCAGACGCAGAAGGAACCCGCCCATCGCGCGTGGTGAGAGCAGCTCAGGCCGACCCTCGGATTGACCGAAGCCCGGGAGATCAATCGCGACCAGGCCTGCCGTTTGAGCCAGCCGCGACCAGATCGTGTTCCACGCGAACAGGCTCTCGGGCCACGGATTGAGGAGCAGGATGGTCTCATCCGCGGCTCCCTCGGTCTCGGCGTACCTGATCTGCAGACCGTCCGCCGTGCGCTGCCGTGGGCTTATCTGGACCGCGCTGTCTGACATGAATCACTCCTCGTGTTCGCGGGCTATGACCGATGTCTCGCTCGCAATGTCCGAGCACCTGCGCAATCTGGATTGCCACGGCCGGCGCCACATCGCTCGATCGCGCGATATTTGCTCGCCATCGACCGGACGAGAGGACCGGCGTTTCGGCGCAACGCCGAGGCCCGTCGCACGGGCCCGACGGTCCCCCGGTCTGATCTCAAGGGGCGAGCGGTGATGGTGGTATCCGGGTGGATCCCGTGACCTCGGGCACGAGCATCGCGACGCGGTCGATGTAGCACCATGCCCACTCCTCGCCGGGCTCCAGCGACCGGATCAATGGGTGTCGTGCCGCGTTCGCGTGCGCGGTGGCGTGGCGGTTCGGCGATTCATCGCAACAGCCGACATGCCCGCACTCCAGGCAGATCCGCAGATGCAGCCAAGGATCCCCTGAGGCGAGGCACTCCTGGCAACCGGGCACGCTCTCCGGCAAGCTTGAGAGCCTGATGTGGTCTCGATGCGCGCAGGACACGAGCGGAAAACACTCGTGGACTCGGTCCTGTGGGACATCGCGCGAACGCGTGGTATTACCTACACGGAGTGGTCGTGGTCGTTCGCGAGCCGCGTCAGGGCGACGCGCGAGTTGATCTGCAACTTCGCGAAGATCTGGCGTAGGTGGCTGTTCACCGTATGTGGTGAGACGAACAGTCGCTCGGCGACGTCGCGATTGGTGAGTCCCTGGGCGACGAGGCGTGCAACGGCGAGCTCGGAGTCGGTCATCGCGGCCCAGCCGGTATCCGGACGCCCGGAGCCGCCTGCAGCACGGCGATGGATGCCACGGGCTCTGAGCCTTGCCCTCACGCGCCGCGCGTCCCACGCCGCCCCCGCCTGCACATCGATCCTGAGAGCACGTTCCAGATCTTCGATCCCCTCGTGCTCCTGACCCACTGCGATCCGCCGAACCCCGAGATCCTCGAGTACGGAGGAAAGCGCCAGGGGCCGTGAGGTCCGCTCGAACTGCTCGACCGCCCGTTCGAGATGCTCCACCCCTCCGTCCAAGAGACCGTGCGCGTGAGCTGCCGTGCCGACGATCGCCGCGAGCCTAGGGTTCGTGGGCCCATGCTTGGCGGTGGCGCTCTGCGTCAGCGATGCCCTCGTTGGCCACCGCCACCGACTCCTCAAACCTATCGGCGACCATGAGTGCCTCGGATAGCATGAGCTGTGAGAGGCGCCCGCGGGCGGGGTCGTCCGCCGCGGCCGGCGAGCGCCTGGCCTGCTGCATCAGCTCGACGGCTCGTATGAAGTTACCGTCGATGTATTCGAGTGCGGCTTCGGCTACGACGAGGCTGAACGCTGCAACGCCGTCGTGGCTCGCTCGCACCACCTTCCGGGTCACCTCCAGCACCTCGCGTCCCTCGTCGAATCGGCCTGCAACCAGGAAGTTGTGAAATAGCGCTGCGTGGTGGCGTGCTCGCGCCGTGTGCGAGACGCCCTCGAGCGTCAGCGCGCGGCGGTCGGCGTCGATGCGAACGTCAGGCGACAGGGCGAACATCCCCGCGATGGTGAGCAGCACGCGCGCCTCCCCTTCGGGAGGCAGCGCACTTCGCAGGTGCGTCTCGATGAACGCGCGGCCTTCCTGGCCGCGTCCGGCGGCGTGAAGCAGAAGCGCGGTATCGGCCACGAGCTCGGCGCGACCCGGGAAGGTTGCCGGCACGAGCTCCAGGGCCCGGCGACCCAGGTCCGCCCCGGCGCTCGGGTCGTTCGCGCCGAGGATCCGCGCCGCGTTCGAGAGGGTCGCGACGGCCGCCTCGTCGCCGGGGACCGCGCTCTCGGCCAGCTGGGCGGCGACCTCGGCAGGCTGGGCCCCGTTCTCGAGCAGGACATCCACCGCTTGGCGGTCCAGCGCACGTCGCACCGACGAGGGCACACTCCCGCGGACGGCATCGCGGGTGATGTCGTGACGGAACCCCAGGTTCCCATCACGATCGACCAAGATCGAGCCGTCGATCAACTCTTCGACCGGTGCGAGGACCGCGGACGGAGTCCGCTCGAGCATCGCCGCCAGCTCGCCGAACGAGAAGGTGCGCGCCAACGATGCCGCCACGACGGCCGACTCGCGGGCGGCGTCCGACAAGCCGCCGAGGCGCTCACGCATGCTCGCGTGGACCCGGGCCGGCAGGCGACTGTCCCTCACGCGCGCCTCCCCGTCCTCAACTCGAACTCGCTCCTCCTCGAGCAGCCCGGTCAACAGCTCTGTCAGCAGGAACGGGCTTCCTTGCGCGCACCCCATCAGGGCGACCAACGAGTCGTTGGGCGCGCCGCCCGTGAGATCCCGCCCGATCTGCACGACCGCGGCCTGGTCCAGAGGACCAAGCACGATCCTCTCGGCACCAGCCCGGTGCAGGTACCTGGCGGTGCTCGAGATCCGCGAGGAGCCTTGCGGCGGGCGCAGCGCAATGACCCAGGCGATCGGCAGGCCGCTCAGGCGTGAGCTCAGAGCCCGCAGGGCGGTCGCGGTCCCAGCGTCGGCCCACTGAAAGTCGTCGAGCGCCAGGAGGATCGGGCGGTCGAATGCGGCTCGCTCCAGGAGCGCCTGTAGTTCTTGAAGTAGCCAGTAGCGCTGCTCGGGCACAGCGGGAAGCTCGCTCAGCGCACCCGGCTCAAGCGGCGGTAGGTCGCCCTCGAAAAGGGCGTCCATCAGCGGCGCCAGCTCGACCCCATCGCCGGGCTCGGCGCCGCCCCGGCCGACCGCGAAGTCCATCCGGCGCGCCATTCTCGCCGCCTCCTCGAGCAGACGACTCTTCCCCATACCCGCGGCTCCTTCGACGAGGATAACCGTGCCCGCGCCGCCGCTGCGCACCCGATCGAGCATGAGGCTCAGCTCCGTGAGTGGCGCATCCCGGCCACGCAGCACATGACGACGGGACACCGTCGTCTCCATGACCTACCTCACTCCTCAACAGACGGGATCGCCACGCCGTCCAGCTGCTCGCCCTCGACTGCCGAGGCCATCACCAGCTCCAGCTCGTCGCAGACACGCTCCAGCGGCCGCAGGCTGCGCTGCGCGCGGCAGAGGACGATCGCGCCCTCGAGCGACGCCAGCAAAAGCGTCGCGATCGAGCGTGCCCGCGATGCCGCGACGCCACGTCTGCGCAATGCGTCCGCGATGACTGTCTGCCAGTCGGCGAAAACTTCGCCGGCGATGTCCCGCGCAGCCGGCTCGTGCGACCCTTCGAGGGCGGCCCAGGCTATCGGGCAGCCGCCCTCGAAGTCGCTCGCCCGCAGGATGTTCGACCAGTACCGGCGGAACGAGCCGACCGCGGCGACGGGATCGCTGCGTTGCACCGCGGCGACGGCCCCCGCGATCGTGAACTCGCCCGCCCACCGGGTCGCCTCCTCCACCAGCTCGGTCTTGCCACCGCCGAAGTGGTGATAGACAGAGCCGCGTGGCGCCCCGCTGTGGGTCAGCACGTCAGTCAGCGACGTCCCCTGGACGCCGCGTTCGCTGAACAAAACCGCGGCGCTCTCGATCATCTTCTGGCGTGCGTCGGACGTACGAGGCATGTTCTATGACGCCCACCATAGTAAACCGGAGCCGGAGCAGCAAGCGGGCGCCACGAGGCCCGTGACGCCCGTGGTCCTTGATCTCCCAGCGGCCGCCTAGTGTCGGGCCCTTGGAGGCCTTCAAGGTGCAAATTGGATGGAGGATGCGTTGCGGGCTGCTCGGGTTGGCCCGACTGTTGGTTTCGATCCTCTGGGCGTCAGCTGTCGGCGCCCTCCCGGCGCCGACCAAGCGCGAGGGCGTCTCGGGACAGCTCGACGAAGTCGGCCTCACCAAGCGCCGAGACCGATGGCGTCGAGGTGGAGCTCGAAGAGCGAGAGGAGCGCGTCGTTGGTGATGTTTCCCGTTGCGACGACGAGTAGCTGCCGCGGCGACCGCCCGAGCAGGTGACCGTCGCGGAAATCCCGATCCTTCGTGACCACGACGCGGCCGTCGATGTCGGCGCGCTGCACGATCTGGGTGTCCGTCGACCGGTTCCCATCGGGCAGGCCCGACCGTGTGCACCGCGCCTCCTCTACTATACAACTTCGCAGCTGGCTAGCGAACAGATGCGCGGCTCTCCGGCACCCAGATCCGCAGCACGCTACCGAACATATTCGCAGGTCCGGAGTGTCCCGAACTCCGATGCGTCCGAGTCCTACGTACTCGAGTTCCGCGAAGCAGGGCCTGTGGCTGGTGGGGCCGGAGGCGAGCGTTCGCGCAGAAGCAGGTCGCGCCACGGGTGCGCTCGAGGGAGCGAGCCACGGCCCGGGTTGCGCGGGCGTCGTTTTTCGTCGCTCGCCATTCGTCTATGTGATGAGGCCGGCGTTGACCGGCGCGACCACAGACAAGGAGCCGCGAATGCCCCATCCAATTGTCCACGCCGAGATCCGCTCAAGCGATCCGGACGCAACCCGCGAGTTCTTCGCAAAGCTGTTCGGTTGGAGTTACTCGGATGGCGCGTATCCGGGCTACACATTCGTCGCCTCCGGCGCCGAAGGCGGCCCGGCGACGGCGATCAGCCCGCTGCAGGCCGAGACTGACCAGGTGCTGTTCTTCGTCGGCGTTGAGGATGTCGCCGCTGTGCTCAGCCAGGCCGAGGCGCTCGGTGGCAGTGTCGTGCAGCCCGCGCAGCAGGTGCCGGGTGTCAGCTTCGGCGTATTCGCCGATCCGCACGGTCATCAGATCGGCGTCGCCGCGCAGGGTTAGGGTCGGCGATCTGCCTTCCGCGCGCCGCGCGGTGGGAGACTGGCGCTAATCAGGCTGCGGCGGGGACGGCGCCAAGCTGCCCGCCGCAGCCGGTCCGCTGATGTGCGGCTGAGCTTTATCTTGGAGGCCGGATGAAATACCTAGCGATGATCTGGACGGAGTGGAAGGACGAGCGGGAGTTCGACCTGGAGGAGGCGATGCGCTACCGCGAGTTCGCCGCCGAGGCCGCGGCCGCGGGGGTGCTCGCCGCCGGTGATTCGCTGCATCACCCATCCACGTCGACAACGGTGAGGGTGCGGGATGAGCAGGACCTGCTGACCGACGGCCCATTCGCGGAGACGAAGGAGCAGATCACGGGTTACTTCGTGCTCGACTGTCCGGACCTTGACCAAGCGATTGCGTGGGCGCGGCGGATCCCCGGCGCGCGCCACGGCGCGATCGAGGTGCGCCCGATCCTGGCGATGGACGAAATGATGCAATGATCCGATAGTCCCTCACCCGGAGTGCCGGCTTGGAGACGACCGCGCAGGTCGAGCAGATCTTCCGCGACGAGTTCACCAGGCTATTCGCCTGGCTGGTCGGCAGCCTGCGTGATTTCGAGGCGGCCGAGGACGCGCTGCAGGAGGCGTTCCTCATCGCGCTGCGACGCTGGCCGGTCGATGGCATCCCGCCGAACCCGCGGGGATGGCTGGCAGTGACGGCCCGCAACTGCGCGATCGATCGCATCCGCCGCGAGCGTCGTCGCCCTGATCTGGAGAAGCAGATGGATCATTTGACCCTTGAGCCGAAGGACGCCCGCGATCTCGACGACGAGGTGCTGTGCCTCATCTTCACCTGCTGTCACCCGGCGCTCTCACTCGATGCGCGCGTCGCGCTGACCCTCCGCGTGGTGTGCGGGCTTCGGCTACCTGAGATCGCTCACGCGTTCCTGCTCCCCGAGACGACGCTGGCGCAGCGCCTGGTCCGCGCCAAGCGGAAGATCCGCAACGCAGGAATCCCGTACGAGATGCCAGGCACGGAGCTGCTCGCCGGTCGGCTCGCGGGCGTGCTGGGCGTCGTCTATCTGGTCTTCAACGAGGGCTACGTGGCAACCGAGGGACCGATGCTGCTCAGGCCGGACCTCTGCCAGGAGGGGATCCGCCTCGCGCGGCTGCTCGCAACGCTGATGCCGCAGGAGCCTGAGGTCCGCGCGCTGCTGGCGCTGCTCCTGCTGACCGACGCCCGCAGGGCCGCCCGCACTGACGCGGCCGGCGAGCCGGTGCTGCTTCCTGATCAGGACCGGACCCGCTGGGACCACGCTCAGATCCAAGAGGGTCTGTCCGAGCTCGGCCGAGCCGGACGTCACCAACAGGCCGGCCCGTACTTCCTCCAGGCGGCGATCGCCGCCGAGCACACCGGCGTCGAGCGCGCCGATGACACCAACTGGCCGAGGATCGTCCGCCTGTACGACGCGCTCGTCCGCCTGACACCATCGCCCGTCGCCCAGCTCAACCGCGTCGTCGCAGTCTCGATGGCGGCCGGCCCCGACCTTGCCTATCTCGAGCTGGGCGGGCTTGAGGAGTCGCTCGGCGACTACTCGTACTACCACGCGGCGCGCGCCGACCTTCTCAGACGACTCGACCGCCGCGTAAGCGCGCGCTCGGCCTACCAGCGGGCGTCTGAGCTCGCGACCAACCCAAAGCAGCGCGCCGCACTGGCTCGGGCCGCCGCCGAGCTCGACGAGGAGGCTGCTGAAAGGTTCGGCGACTCCTGAGCGCCCTTCAGTTACCCGGGACCCTACAAGCGAGCGACCGCGCAACCGCAACTCACCACGAGCGGGTTGCACAGCAGATGGCGCTGCCACGGAGGTCTCTCGCGCGACCAGCGAGCGGTCGCTGGCGAACCTTGTCCCCTGCAAAGAGGAACACCGCTTCCGGGTGCGTTGACACGTCCTGGTCCGCGAATCCCGTCTTCTGGACCAGGCTCGCGGATTAATTTCGGTGCCCCCAGACCGATAGCCATTAAAAAAGATCGGTGATTTGCAGGACTTTCCTATGGGCACGGCTGGGCTCGAACCAGCGACCTCTCGCGTGTGAAGCGAGACTGCATTCCCCCCTTCGACCACCAAAAGACCTGGAAAAACTATGTTTCGGGACGCCGATCGCCGGGGGCGAAATTTGGCCAATTTGCGGTGATTTCCGCTGGGTTTAGTCCCGTGGAGGCGCTTAGGGGACTATTCGATCCGCGCGGGTGTCGGTACTCCTACTCCTCGTTTGGGTGGGCGCAGTCGAGCTCGGCAAGGTCTTGGAGGTCCTGTGGTCGCCCGGCCGTGCGCTTCATCTCGCGCAGGTTCGCCAGCGAGCAGACCTGGATCTCGATCCCGAATGCGTTTGCGACTCGTGCGTCGGCGGCGAGCGTCTTGTACGTGTTGTCCGCCTCGATGCCGGGGATCGATTGCATGATGTCCAGGATCCCGAGCGGGGTCTCGAGCCGGAAGTTCCCGCCCTCGGCGAGATCTTCTGGCTGTCGAGGGTCGAAGCGGAGCTCGTCCTCTTTGAAGCCGTCGTCGCCGATGCCGAGTTGTCTCACCCCAAGTCGACTGAGGAGGTCAGCGAGGCGCTGGAGGTTCTGCGCGTCGGGGGAGGGGCAGATGTCGATGTCCTTGGTCGACCGGATCACGCCCCAGGCGTTCACGGCGAGTCCGCCGATCAACACGTAGTCGACGCCGGCGGTGTGGAGTTGGCGCAGGAGCGCGCCAACGTCCAGGCGGGTCGTCATCGTTGCGTGGCTGCGAATCCGTCTGCGAGCTCGTAGGCCGCCTTGATCAGAGCGTCGGCCTGTTCGAGGTTCTCGCCGAGGCTCCGTGCTCCATCGATTCGGTGCATCTCGGCCCGCGCGGCGGCGTTCGCAGCGGCGTCGCGATCGCGGCGCTCGCGTGGCTGAAGGTGTTGCTCCACCTGGCTGATGATCGCAGACTCCCAAGAAAGCCCCGCAAACTCATCGCTTTGACGGCTATCGCTCGTGCTGGCCGGCACGATGGCGGCATGCAGCTCGCCAAGCACCGCGTGAACAGCCGGGCCTCGGATCGTTTCGAGGCCTAGATCGTTCTGTAAGGTTTCTGATCTATCCTTACAAAGCTCTTGAAGGTATGAAACGTTTGCAAGGCGACTCCGACCATCCCTCAGCGTATCCTGACTAACCCGCTCGGCCACGTCGAGAAGCGGGTGTGGCCGGCGGACCCTGGCGCCTACGGGGGACGCATGGCGCGGCGGGCGGGCGTGTACGACGTCTTCATCCCCGATGAGATTGCGGGGGGCGATTTCCCCCTCGATGGCGACGCCGTGGCGGCGGTGACCGAGGCCACTCGAGCGCTCCAGCATCTGGAGGCTTCCCCGCCGCGCATCGCGACACTCGGTGCGCTCGCTCAGAATCTACTGCGCTCCGAGAGCGTCGCGTCGAGTCGGATCGAAGGTGTTCACCTATCGCATAAGCGACTGGCACGCGCCGCGTACCAGGCGGACGAGGGGCAGCGGGACCGACGCGCAGCCGAGGTTCTCGGAAACGTCGAAGCGATGAGGCGGGCTATCGAGATCGGCGCAGCCGGAAGCCCGCTCACCGTTGCTGACATCGAGGACATCCATCGCACGCTGCTTCGCTTCACTGAAGACACAGAGATCGCCGGCGTCGTGCGGACAACCCAGAATTGGATCGGGGGCAACGACTACAACCCGGTCGGCGCCGCCTACGTCCCTCCCCCGCCCGAGCACGTTCGGCCGCTGCTCGAAGACCTGTGCACGTTCGTCAACCGCATTGATCTCGCGCCAATCGTCCAGGCTGGGATCGCCCACGCGCAGTTCGAGACCATCCACCCGTTCGCCGACGGCAACGGTCGCGTAGGCCGCGGGTTCGTCTACGCCGTCCTGCGCCGCCGGGGCGAGATCGCCAACTACATCCCTCCGGTCAGCCTGATCCTCGCGACAGAGCCGAAGTCCTATGTCGGCGGGCTCGCGGGCTACCGACTCGGAGGCGTCAGCGGCTGGCTGGCGCAGTTCGCCGAGGCAACCACCCGCGCGGCGATCCAAGCCGAGCGACTGGCCGACAGGATCGAGGAGCGCCAATCAGCCTGGCTCGACCGGCTTGGTCGGCCGCGCCGGGATGCCGCCGTCCGGCAACTCGTCAGCGTGCTGCCGCAGCAGCCGGTGATCGACGTAGCCACGGCCCAGCGCCTCACGGGGAAGTCGCATGTGGCTGTCGGAAGGGCCCTTCAGCAGCTCGAACACACCGGCGTGCTCAATCGGCTGAACGAACGCAAGTGGGGCCGTGTGTGGGAGTGCGACGAGCTGTTCGCGCTCGTCGACAGCTTCGAGAAGAGCGTTAGAACCCGGCGGCAGTAGGCGGGAAGCGCGCGAGTCGTTGCGTCACGGCGCTTCGCTTCGCGCGTTCCAGCCGGCCATGAACGCGGATGGAAGGACGTCGGCCAACTCGGGGAGCACTAGCGGCTAACTCGGAAAATCTGCTCCAGCTAACCGGAAGTTTTCACGGTTTCCGGCTAACTCGGAGAGTCGCCGCCGCACACCCGGACTTCGCCTTTGCGTGCACGTCGGTCTGGGCCACGCCGCCGCCGCCGAGCGCCGTCGCGACTGGCCACGCCGCGCGCCGGCGGAACTGGCTTCCACGCACCTAGAGCGGACATACCCGACGCACTGGATCGACTTTTCGGCCGATTGCAATAGGTGCCGTTTTCTCCGCATTAGGTCCGTCTTACTCCGCGCTTGGTCCCGCCTGTTTTGTGCCTGGAAACAGCCGCTTTGCAGGGATTTCTCGGCTTAGTGCGGAGTTAGCGGCGGCGAGCCCAACTCTCCTCTAAGTCGTCTTTAGATTCGACCCCCTCGGCCGGAAGAACATGTACTTTTGCAGGGGTTCTCTGTGACATAGTGCGGAGTAGGGTCCCGTTTCGCCCGGTGACTTGCTGGCGCGGTTGGCGGTGGACGAGTCGATGTCCCCGGATCGTCGAGTGGCTCTGCATCGCGCGGCGCTTGCGGCGCTTGAGGCCCCGCCGTTCGGTGGGCCGGATTTCGCACGGTTGGCGCACCACGCCGAAGGGGCCGGCGAGGGTGAACGGGTACTGTGGTGGGCGCCGCAAGCCGCGGCGCGGGCGGCGTCATCGGGGGCGCATCGCGAGGCCGCTGACCAGTACGCGAGGGCGATCCGGTTTGGCCAGGCGCTCTCGCTGGGGAGGCTGGCTGAACTGCTTCAGCGCCGATCGGATGAGTGCTATATGACGGATCAGTTCGAGGAGGCGATCGACTCGGAAGAACGCGCGCTGGAGTGTCACCGCCGGCTCGGCGATCGTCTGGGAGAGGGGGATTCGCTGCGGTCGCTCGCACGCCTGCTGCGGTTCGTGGGGCGCACTCGAGAGGCGCGGAAGAGCGCTCAGGACGCGGTCGAGTTGCTCGAGCGGCTGCCGGCGGGGCACGGGCTCGCGATTGCGTACTGCACGGTCTCGCACCTATGTGTGGCCATGGAGGATGCTGAGGGGGCTGTGACTTGGGGGGTGCGTGCGCTCGAGCTGGCGCAACGCTTGGACGACACAGAGGCGATGGTGTATGCGCTGACCAACATCGGCGTGATCGAATTTCTGGCCGGGGATCCGCAAGAACAAATGAAACTGGAGCGGGCGCTTGCGTAACGCTGAGATCGCTCAGCGCTTGGTCGTGGCGGAGAAGACGGTCATTCATCACGTCTCAGCGATCCTGCGAAAACTCGATGCGAGCACCCGGATCGAGGCTGCCGCCGCGGCTGGGCGGCTGGGGCTGACCAGCCCAAGATAGGCAGCGGCCGCGCCCAACATGGGGCGCTGGTCCGATGCGCGCAGCTCGGCCTGCGCCTAGGTTCGTGGCACGCCAAGCGAGCGGCGATCCAGCCAGGAGGAGTCATGCGACTCGCAACACACAAGGGAGTAGTCACCGGCGCTGTCGCGATCGCGCTCGCGATCGCCGCTCCACCAGCCTGGGCGGGATTTGCGCAGAACCATGGTACGAGCGCGTCAGGCCAGAGCAGCAGCGCCAGCCCGCCGGTGCGCCCCAACCCCAATGAGCAAACCGCGCACACCGGAGCGTCCCGTGTGCGGCTGAGCTCACGAAGGCTCCGACCCCCGGACCTCGCCGCGCTCGATCGCGCACAGGCCCGCGAGGCGAAGGCGCTGGCCGCCAACCTGGCTAGCCCAACTCGCTCCGGTGACGCGCCCGGTCCAGCCGTGTTCGCGGCGCCGAGTCTCGAGACGGCCAGCGGCGGCTTTGACTGGGGCGATGGGGCGATCGGCGCGGGCGTCGCCGGATTGATCGTCCTGCTGCTCACCGCCGCGCACCTGGCCGTGCGCCAACGCAAGCACCCCCTTTGAGTCAACCCTCTCACGTAGGAGCGTGACGATGCGCCGATTCTTGCCAACGATCGTTAGGCGAGACGCTGACAGTAGGCGTCGTCTGCGGCTTGCCGCGATGGCTGAACGTTCGGCAATTCCCGAGCGACCGTTCCTCGGTCGCGGGCCGCGCTACCTGATCTATCCGCATGTCTCGATCGCTTGTGGGTCGGTCCTGTCGGAGATCGCGTTTGACCTACGTGATGAAAGCCTCGCGATCGACACCGGGGCACTCGACGCGCTCGCGACCTTCCTCACAGGCCCGGACTCGACGCTGCTCGAGCTCAACCTGGGCGCGGCGGTCGACGAGGCCGAGCGGATCTCTTGCCTTTTGCGCCGACGCGGGACGACGGAGTGGGCTCGCGCTCACGAGTTCGAATTGCCTGACGCGGAGAGGTGATTACGGAGTCCGTCTAAACCTGTGAAGCTCGGGATTGTGACGGCTCAGGCTCCTGCTTTGGTTGGCGAACCAGTCATCCGGTCGGCGACGCCGGAAGGGCGCTTCGCCACGCTTGCGATCGTCCGCGGGCGCACGGCAGAGTAGCGATGGATCACAGGAGCAGGACCGACGTGGCGAACAGTCGCGGTCCCGAGATTCGCCCAGATGCGCGTTTCTGAACCCTGTCCGCAGGAGGTTCCCAACTGAAACTGCGCTTGAGCCACCGGCTCAACCTGCCGGCTTTTGAGCAACCGTCTGTCAATAGCCCGGGGGACCGGCCTCGATCAGCCGGAGAGTGCCGCTTGGCGACGCGGAACTACTGCGCGCCAGGCCAGTCCGGCGACGCGCGCTTGTCGGCGAGGATCTCGACGCAAGGGCGACGCAGTCGCTACAGATCGCCACGCCCGGCCCAGCTATGACGTCGTCAACATGTGGTGCTGTCTTTGAGCAGAACGAACAACGAAGATAAGAATCCGCGTCGGCGCGCTCAACGTCGGTGAATCGGCTGCGTCGCACTTGTCTGGCTCGCACCAATGTGACTCTACGGCCCGCCTCGCTTCCGCTTTGGAGCGGCAGCCCGCGCCCTGGGTGTGTGTGCGGTCAACGTTGGCGACGACGAGAAGGCCGGATTTGGCCGCCCCGATCAGACGTCCTCGGGTGCGCTGAGCCATCCCCGACGGGACGAAGCTGCGACGATTCGCTGTCGGAGATCGTTCGGTTTTGAGATGGCCACACCCGTGGGGGTGGGCTCCGTCTCGGACGAGCTAGCCACCCGATAGACGATCGGCTGGGATGTCCTACCTGCCGGCCCGGGCTCGTGAGGTTGTGGGATGGGCGAGACTTGCGGGAGTGGGTCTCCCGTGCGAGTTGCCGGTCGTCCAAGCCCCGATGGCGGGCGGCCCTTCGACTCCTGCCCTCACGGCGGCCGTGGCGAACGCGGGTGGGTACGGCACCGTTGCCGCCGGCTACCTCACCGCCGATAGCCTCCGCGAGGCCATCGCGGCGACGCGCACGATGACTGCAGCGCCGTTCGGTGTGAACCTGTTCATGCCGTCGGTCGCGGGCGATGCCGATGAGATCGCCACCTATGCCGCAGTCCTGCAGCCTGAGGCAGAGCGTCTCGCGGTGGCTCTCGGCGAGCCACGCTGGGATGACGACGGCTATGACGCGAAACTAGACGTCGTCGAGACGGCGCGGGTGCCGCTGGTCAGCTTCACGTTCGGCTGCCCCGCCCCGGACACCGTGGAGCGGTTGCACCGGGCAGATATCGACGTCGCGGTCACCGTCACCTCCGCGCCGGAAGCGCAGCTCGCGGTGGACGCAGGAGCCGATCTGCTGGTCGTGCAGGGTACCGAAGCTGGCGGGCACCAAGCCTGCTTCCTTGACCTTTCAGCCAACCACCGTTCCCTGCTGTCGGCCCTCGCGGAGGTCCGCGAGATGAGCGACGTGCCGATCGTGGCCACCGGCGGAATCATGACCGGGCGCGACGCCGCCGCAGCTTTGAACACCGGCGCGATCGCCGTCCAGGTTGGCACAGCGCTGCTCTGCACACCGGAGGCGGGGACGTCCCCTCTGTACCGCCAGGCCCTCCTCGAGGCGCGATACGACCGCACAATCCTCACCCGCGCCTACAGCGGACGCTTCGCGCGCGGACTGGCGAACCGTTTCGCGATCGAGCACGACCGGCAGGCGCCGCAGGCATACCCCGAGGTACATCACCTCACGCGCCCGCTCCGTGTCGCGGCGACCCGCGCCGGCGACGGCAGCGTGCCCAACCTCTGGGCCGGCACCGGCTGGCGAGCGCTCACCACCGAACCGGCCGCCACGATCGTCCAACGCATCGCCGCAGATGCCTGATGCCCAACACCACGAAAGGTGACCTCCGCGACCAACCATCACGAGTTCGCTGATCGTTGCGTTGTGCGACGCCGCCGCGGCCGAATGCGGACGCCCGATCAGACCTCTTCGGCGTGCGCTCAGCGATCGTGATGGGCACCTCGTCCACCAACCCTGTGATCTGGCTCCACGAACCGGCTGATCCGCGTGCCCGTGCCAGCGGACTGAAGGCCCCCGCCCCGCCCATCACCAACCGGGCGTCAGAATTGGGCATTGCGACGGCGCACGGCTGATCGTGCGTGCCGCTCTCCTCGCTTGCGAGCGGACGCCGGGCACTCGGGTCGGGCGTTCGACCTTGTCTACGCGCGGTTCCTGCGCGCGCCTCGTGCTGCTCAGGCGCTCTTTCGTAGGGTGATCGTCCGGTGCCAGCGGATCGTGGCGATCGTGTGACGGTCGCGCGTGATCACGACCGTGCCCCGGCCGGTTGCCTGACCGGGACCGAGTCGGCTGCCACGGGTGGTGTGCGCGGTGAGCTCCCAGCGCTGATCGTGACCGGTGCAGGGGTGCGGCGTTGGCCAGTTGCCCGTGGCGGCGGTCTGGCCCTGGGTGACCTTCACCGACAGCGTGAGCACATCCCCGAGCGGGCATTCCCCGAGCGGGCCGCCCGTGAGTACTGCGCTGCCGCCGCTGAGAAGCTGGGCAGTGTGGTCAAAGGCCGCCCTGATGCGTACGGTGTCCTGCGCCCGGGCGACGGCGGCTGACAGCGCCAGCGTGCTGGCGGCGGCGACATAGATGCTGCGGTTAATCACTGAATTCATTGGGTGCCTCCCAATCGAGGTGGATGCGGTGCACGCGTACGCTTGCGCCTGCGCGTCTTAATGCCGTCAAACGAGCGTCAAGCGACTTCCTCTCGTCCGACTGAGCGGCGGCGAGAGCTCACACTCGCGCACGAGAGCAAGAGCGTCGTGCGCTTGCTGGCCTGTGCGGATCGGGCGATTACCAAGCGCCTCGGCGACATCGCTCGAGCGGCGGAGCGGCGGTCGACCTCTGGAGGCCACGGCGCGGCTTTCTCGTGCTCGGGAGCATGAGCGCCGACCAGCACGTCGGACACTTCCGCACCGCCTGGCGATGCAGCAGCGGCCACCGGGGTGTGGGAGGTGATTTGCTCAGAATTCACGGTCGCGCCTTGAGCAAGGGGACGGCCGCCGCGGCGCTCATCGAAGGCGATAGTGGGCGGACACGGCCCCGCGCTGCTTGGGCCGCGCGTAGCAGTCAGGCCATCCGAGGTGAGCGCAGCGCCCGCTCGGTCGCGCGATAGCTACAGCAAGACCGTTCGCGCGGTCCGCCTCTACGCGTTCGTTGATCCTTCGGGTAGTGAGACGCCCGCCGGGATCGCCGTCGGACCGTCGAGGCGTTCGCAGGTGGATCCTCGGTGAGCGGCCGTCGTCGCGTCAATCGCGTCGGAACAGACGCGGAAGCCGAGTGGTACCAACCGCGAAGCCGGGGACGCATTCCACACGCCAGCAAAGCCAGATCCCGTAAGAGAGATACGGAGGATCCGACTCGTCACTATCCTCGAGGCGTGTGGGCGCCGCTGAGGACTTGGACCTGCCCGGCCTCGCCCAGCTTGGTGTCGATGAAGCGCTGATCGCGACGCGCGTGCGACTTGATGGTCAGAACGCGCTCGATCTTCTCGCTGAGCTGCCGGTGCTCGCGGCGCAGTGGCAGTGGCGTCTCGGGCTGCGCGGCGCGCACATCATGCCCGGCGGGGTGCGCTCGGCGGTGCTCGCCTGCCGACGCGTCGAGGACGAGACGATGGTGGTGCTGAAGCTGTCGGGCGCACACGCGCGAAACGCTCGTGCAGAAGCCGCCACACTCAGCGCGTGGGGCGGGGTCGGAGCATGCGCGCTGCGACGGGCTAGCGACGACGGTCGCGTGATGCTGTTGGACGCGATCCAGCCAGGTGTGGCGGTGGTGCCCGGAGTGGTGGGCGCGGACGGGCGTCGAGCCGGCGATCTCCTCCGGCTCCTTCACCGCCTTCCCACCGACCGGATCCCATCGGCCGTACCGTGCGCCGCGCGCGAGCTCCGGTGGCGCTTCGGGGGTGCGGCCCTCGCGCCGGCTCGGTTACCGCCTCCACGTCGGTTTCGACGCCGGTCCCCACAAGCTCAACCTCGCCGTGAAGAACGAGGGCAGCCTCGGCGTCGGCCTCCAAGCCCGATCGCTCACGGTCGCCGGCGCCCCCTACAGCTACACGATCGGCGCCGGCCATCGGACCGCGGTCGCGCTGGCCCACCCGGGCACCTACGACCCAGCCTCCATGGGCCGAACGGCTTCTTCCGGCACTTCTCCGGCCCGGTCGTCGTCGACCTCGCCGACGCATACGGCACCAACCGGCACATCACCCTTCGCGGCACCGTGGAGATCATCATCGATACCAGCCACTCGGGCGGCTGGTACGACATCGCGCTGAGGACACCGAGCGACGCCCGTTTCAGCTACCAGCTCGCTGGTCGCCTGGAGTCCAGCGCGCGGTTGACCAGCGACCCGCAGTTCGGCCGGTCATAGCGCGTCGGAGGACGCTGACCTGATCATCGCGGCACCGTGATGATCAGGTTCGCTGCCCGAATCCTGTGGCAGGACGTCCCCAGGAGGCCCGCAATGATCTCGACCCTCGACTCGGCTGCGCTGTTGCTAGCGGGAGCCGCCGCCGGCTTGATTGGATCGGCTGGCGGGATCACCTCGCTGGTCTCCTACCCCGCGCTGCTCGCCGTCGGGCTGCCGGCACTATCGGCCAACGGTGCCAACGACGTCGCGCTGGTCGGGCTGTTGGCCCGGCTCGGCGCTGGCTTCCCAACCCGAACTGCATGGCAACGTATCCTGGCTGTCGATCGCCCCGCCGCTAATCCTCGTCTGCCTCCTCCGGGTAGGTGACCCGGTTGACTTCTGGCCAGTCGAGCAACTCGAGCCCGGATCGCGGCTACTGCTGGCCGCCGAGCTGAGGATTCCGGGACGGCTCTGGCTGGACTTCGACGTTCAACCCGATGCCGACCGCTCGCAGATTCGTCAGACCACGATCTTCGACCCGGCCCGATGGCGTGGACTCGCATACTGGTACCTGCTCTACCCGTTGCACCGGAGAATCTTCGCAGCGATGCTGCGGGGACTCCGACGGGCTACGCTGGCCGGTCCGTGACGGCAGCGCATAGGCGCTCGGTGCCCCCTACACCTGTGCGATCTCCGCGATCAGGCGTCGATAGCGTGTCGCGGCAAGCTCCTCGCGGTCCAGCGCCGCGACGTACGCGCTGAACGCGAGCGCCCGGTCGCCGCTTTCGGCACGGCTCCAGTTCTCGTATGACGATGCGACCGCGGCGCACTCCTCGCGCCAGCTCACGTAGTGCTCGATCAGCGCATCGACCAGATGGATGAGCTGTGCTTGCGCCGATGGCGATGCGCCTCGACCCTTTCGCCGTGCGCCCGCGACACTCAGCGCGAAATTGTTAGTCGATGGCTCGCTTCGGGTCCGATCATCCGCTGAGTGAGCTTGTCGTTCTCGCATCGCGCTCAGGCTCAGGCGGGGGCAGCACCGGCCTCGGCGTAGTTGAAATGCAGTACGCGCCGGCTACCGACGATCGCCAACAGTGTGAAGACAATCGCGCTTGACACGCACCAGGAGCAGATTGCGTGGATCGTGAACAGCTCGCGGTAGGTGAGATAGACGCTGAACGCGAACGCGATCAACGTCAGCGCGTAGCTGGTGAGCAGCGGCCGCTCGCCGCGCAGTCGCAACAAGATGAAGATCACGAGGTAGCTGATCAGGCCGAGCACCGCGACGGGGATCCCGAGCAGGGTCGCGTAGGCTGAGGTCTGGACGGTCTCGCAGCCGTGCGAGATGCCGCATACCGGTTGCAGGCCGGCGTAGTGCACGTAGGTCAGGTAGCCGGCGATCCCGATCCCCGCGGCACACAGCATTTGGCTGACGCTCCGCAGGCGCCTGTCGCTCATCGGGAACCTCCGAGCAGTGCGTTGAACGCCGCCGCGAACGGCGCCGATGTCAGGGTCCGCGGCTGAAACTGCCGCAGGGGACCTCCAGCCATACCGATCAGGAACGAGGGTGTTGCGTTGACCCCGTCCTGGGTAGCGACGGTGTTCGCTCGCGTCAGCGCTGCGGCGGTCGAAGGCGCTGCGCTTGCGCTCAGTGCCGCCGGCACGTTCATGCCCGGCACAGCATCAAGCAGGCGCCGAAGGTAGCTCGGGGTCACGTAGCCGCTGTTCTCCTCGCCCTGGTTGAGATACATCAGGTCGATGAAATTCCAGAGCCGGTTCTGCTGAGCGGCTGCCGCTGCAGCGCGGCCCGCGGAAACGGAGCCCGGGCCGATGAATGACAGGTTCTCGAACTGCATGCTGACCTTTCCGGTGCGAACGTAGTCACGAACCAGCGCCGGCAGCGCCTGTACGCTGTACTCGTCGCAATAGGGGCATTGAAGGTCAGCGAACTCGACCAGCCTTACAGGAGCGTTGGCGTTGCCAAGGATGGTCCCGTGCTGGGGAATACCAGCGAACAGACTGGCCGAAACCGCAGCGCCGTTGAGTCTGCCCCCGGTCGTTGCGGTGGCGCGTCCTACGGCGCTCGAGATCGCGACGGTCGCCACGACCACGACGAGGACTGCCGCCACGATGCCGCTGAGTGCCCGCAGACGCCGACGCGCCGCCGCTGCGGAGAGCGCTTGAGCCTCCTGCGCTAGACGCGCTTCCCGCGCGGCGGCTTTGCGTCCCTGCCGTGCAGTCATCATGCGCCGCCGG
>Ga0302325_10010105_pt1 | contig 20502 bp, 18 predicted proteins | sample Palsa_T0_2_FD_201948 | JGI IMG/M metagenome (GOLD analysis project Ga0302325, IMG submission 201948) | Peat permafrost microbial communities from Stordalen Mire near Abisko, Sweden - Palsa_T0_2 | ecosystem: Environmental > Terrestrial > Soil > Palsa > Peat permafrost | place: Sweden: Abisko...
ACGTAACCGCGCGGAGCCAGCCGCACCCGATGCCCGGGATCAGAACCCGGCTAAGATCCGGGCAGCGGCTTAATCCCGCCACGATCTCTCAGCGACGCGGCTCGGTGTAGGGCAGAAAGTCACCTCCAGGGGCGGTCGCCACCCAATCCGGCGGAACCCGGCCTTTTCGATGGGGCGTGACCTTAGGCCGGGCACCGACGCCTGTAGCCCGGGGAGCGGCATCCTCCCGCAGGCGTGATCTGCAAGTATTCCCAGTTCGCATGGGTGACAGGGTTTTCGGCATGGCACCACGAAGCTACCCTCCCCTGCCACCAGCAGAAATAGCAGACCGTGACCGCCGCCCGGGTCAGGTGGAAGGCTCGTCCTGCTCCGGCGACTGGCTGGCGCTGGCGTCACCAGGAAGGTACCTTGGTAGCAAGGTCAGGGTAGAAAGGCAGAACATGAGCCTCAACATCAAAAACACCGAGACTCACCAGCTCGTCCAGGAACTCGCCGCACTGACCGGCGAGACGCAGACGACGGCGGTGACCATCGCGGTCCGCGAGCGCCTGGACAGGGTGCGGCAGCTGCGCGAGGCTGGCCTGGCTGACCGGCTGCTGGCGATCGGCGCGGATACCGCGCCCCGGCTCCGCGAACCCTTCCGCAGCGCCGATCACGGTGACCTGCTCTACGACCAGCAAGGGCTTCCCGCGTGATCATCGACACATCCGCCCTCATCGCGATCCTGCGCGCCGAGCCAGACGCCAGCGAGATGGCCCACGCCATCGAAAAGGCGCAGAGCAGGCGGATCTCCGCCGCGAACTGGCTGGAGACCGCGGTCGTCATCGACGCCAGCCGGGACCCGGTCGCCAGCCGCCGCTTTGACGAACTCGTGCAGACCGCGGAACTGCACGTCGAACCAGTGACCCGAGACCAGGCCGGCATCGCCCGCGACGCGTACCGCGACTTCGGCAAGGGCAGCGGTCACAAGGCCAGCCTGAACTTCGGGGACTGCTTCGCGTACGCCCTGGCCAAAACGACCGGAGAAGCCCTTCTGTTCAAAGGGAACGACTTCGGCCACACCGACATCACCCCCGCGGTGCCTGCCACCCCGGACGCCAGCCAAGGTTGAGACCGCTACCGCACTCAGCATCACATGCCCGCGAAGCGCCTTTCGAACTCACTGGGCCAGGGATCAGCAGGCGCCTGGTGCCCGGGTGTTCCGCCGCCGGGTAGTCGTCGTCGAGGACTGGGCCGGGGTGCGGGTCGGCGGCTTGTGAGGCGGCGGCTTGTTGCCTAGCGGCGTGCGAGGCCTTCGATCAAGAGCCCGATGGTGAAGTCGAAGCGGTCGTGGCCGGTTCCGGCGGTGAGTTCGGCGGCGTAGCGCTTGGAGTGGGGGAAGGTGCCGGGCAGTGCGGCGTACCGGCGCAGCAGTTCGTCGCGGCTGACGACCCAGCCGCCGTCGCCGTGGCTACGCTGCTGGTTCACCAGGGAGACCTCGAGGCAGTAGGCGCTGACGTAGAGCAACAGTGAGTCGATCGCCCAGGCGGCGGCCTGCGGGTCGATGCCCCCGGCGAGCACGATGGCGAGCATTCCCTCGCCGACGCGCAGCGTGTCCAGATTGGACGGAGCGACGGCGAAGGCCGCCCGGGAGATACCGGGGTAGCGCAGGTACTGGTCGCGCAGCTGGGTACAGACGCTGATGATCTGCTGCCGCCAGGTGGCGGGATCCGGCTCGGGCAGATCGATGGCGGCGCACAGGCGGCCGATGAGCAGCTCGTCCAGGTCCTCTTTATTGACCACATGGGCGTAGAGCGACGACGGGCCGGTCTCGAGCGCTGTCGCCACGCGCCGCATCGTCAGGGCCTGGTATCCCTCTTTTTCCACGATGCCGAACGCGGTGCTGATGATGGCCTCGACCGTGATCGGCTTCTTGGTGCCGCCGGACGGGCCGCGCCGGGCCGCGGGTGTGCTTGCTTCACCGGGCTCCTGGTGCCGCGCGGCGCGCCGTTGCTGCGGGGTCGGTGACATACGGGCAGTATAGCAAACAAAACGAACGGCGTTCTGTGTCTCAATGAACAGCGTTCGTTTTGATAAGAACTCATGATATGAATCGTTCATGATAGTGAGACCAGGGACCAGAGCGCGACAACTCCCTATGCACCTCGGCCTGCTCGGAGCGAAGGCATCGTGACCCCTAACCACAACGTCCTCTTCGGCCTCGGGCTGGAGACCGACGTCCACCAAGTGAGCGAGATGCTCGGGCATGCCCGCCTAGCCGACGACGCGGGTCTCGACGTCGTCAGCCTCTCCGACCATCCCTACTTCGCCGAGCGCGTCGACGCCTACGCCGCGCTGGGGTTCGTTCTGGGCGCAACCAGCAGCATCACCGGAGCGGTGATCATGACAAACCTGCTAAGCCGTCCCGCTCCCATTCTGGCCCGGACCGCCACGGGACTGTCTGCGATCTCCCGCGGGCGTTTCGTTCTCGGAATTGGCGCGGGCGGGCTGTGGGAGGAAATCGTAGCCCTCGGTGTCCCCCGCCTGCCGCCCGCAGCCCGGGTACGAGCGCTGGAAGAGGCGATCATGGTCGTCAGAGCGCTCTCCGGCGGCGGCGATCCGGTCACGTTCGACGGCGAGTTCTACCACGTCACCGGGCTGACACCCGCGGCCGCACCAACGCCACCGATCTGGATCGGATCGCTCGGCCCGAAGGCGCTGGCCGTAACCGGCCGACAGGCGGACGGATGGATACCAGGACACCTCGCCGACTGGCGCAGCACGCGGGTTGCCGAGTCACGGCCCATCGTCGACGAAGCGGCGGCTTCGGCAGGCAGAAACCCTGCCGATGTCGACACCATCTACAACGTGTCAGGGCGCCTTACCCGGGTCCCGCTACCGAAGACCCGCGACGACGAGGGCCGCTGGATCGGGGGCGGAGTGACGCAGTGGGTAGAGGAACTGACTTTCGCCGTGCTCGAACACGGCGCCGCCGCTTTCATCTACTTGCTCCCTCCTGGCGACAGCATCAGCGATACGACACTGAACCTCTGGGCACACGAAGTCGTGCCCGCCGTCCGCGAAGCAATCGCCAAGCGCTGACCGCGGCGGGGATCGCCTCATGGCTGCCGCCTGGTCTGCGGAAGAGCTGGAGCGAATTGGTAGGGCCGAAGAACTGGAGATCGCCACCAAGCGTGCCGACGGGACGTTGCGGCGCTGGGTGCCGATATGGGTGGTACGCGCAGCGTCCTACTCTGTCCTCGTGGTCACTCCCCTCAGCCTGCCGCCGGAAGCGGAGGACAATCTCCGGGACATCCGGTCGATCACCGACGCGGCCCTGTCCTATCTGGGCGCCGATGAATTTCTCAACGAGCTGCTGAGCCGGGTGAAGGAAAGCCTGGACGCGGACACCGCAGCGGTGCTGCTGCTGGACCGTTCCGCCCGGCAGCTCATCGCCACGGCGGCGAGCGGGCTGGAGGAGGAGGTCAGGCAGGGCGTGCGTCTCCCGGTCGGCCAGGGCTTCGCCGGCCAGATCGCCGCGGAAGCGCAGCCGATCATCCTGGATCATGTCGACCACGGCAACGTGCTCAACCCGATCCTGCTGGAAAAAGGGATCCGGTCGCTGATCGGGGTGCCGCTACTGGTCAATGGTGCCGTGATCGGTGTGCTGCACGTCGGCTCGGTCGGCAACCGCGTATTCACCGGCGACGATACGACCCTGCTCCAGATGGCCGCCGATCGCGCGGCCCTGGCCGTGCAGTCGCTTAGGTCCCGTGAGGACCGCGCCGCCGCGACCGCCCTCCAGCAGAGCCTGCTCCCGCCGGAGCTGCCCGCGGTGCCCGGCGTGGAGATCGCCGCCCGGTACGTACCCGGGGACGGCCGGGTCGGCGGCGACTGGTACGACGTGTTCACCCTGCCGTCCGGCGAGCTATGCCTGGTGATGGGCGACGTGGCCGGATCTGGCCTGGAGGCGGCGATCATCATGGGCCGCATGCGCAGTGCCTTGCGGGCCTACGCGCTGGAGACCCGCGACCCGGCCGAGGTGCTGTCCAGGCTGGACCGGAAAATACAGCATTTCGAGCCAGCCGCGATGGCCACCGTGTCCTACGCCGTCCTCGAGCCGGCGACCGGGCACCTGCACATTGCGGCGGCAGGCCATTTCCCGCCCGTAGCTGCTGCTCCGGGACGGCGCACCGACCTGGCCGACATCGCGGTCGGCGTCCCGATCGGCGTCGCCGATGACCCGCGCCGGCAGACCACCACCCTGCCCCTGGCGCCCGGTACGGTGCTGTGCTTCTTCACCGACGGGCTGGTCGAACGCCGGCACACGCCCATCGATGACCGCCTCGCCCGCCTCTGCCAGACCGTCTTGCCAGAGCCGCCGGAGAGGGTCTGTGTCTCGGTGATGCGAACCCTGGTCGGCCGTGAGCCCGTCAGGGACGACATCGCCCTCCTCGCCCTGCGCTGGCAGCACACACGGCAGGGGAGCGAATGACGGCGTCGATGGACGAGGCGGCGAGGGTTGCGTGCATGTCGGCGAGCACGGATTACCCGGACCGCCCTGGCTTGGTCGCGCTCCGGTGCTGGCGCCCTGGCCTGTGGAGCTGGTACCAGAGGAGGCCCGTGACGCTCGCCGCGACGGCGACCGCCTCGGCGACGGCAGCGGTGGTCTTCTCTGGGTACCAGACCGGTTCGTACATGTTCGGGAAGGGCCCGAGGCGGCCGATGTCCACGTAGCGGTAGACCAGGATGGCGGCCAGGGCGCTGGCCGCTACGACGGCTGCCAGGGCGAACCCGGCTCGGCCCGCTATCACCAAGACGATGAGCGCGGCGGCTGACGCGGCTCCCGCTTCGATACGGAACAAGGCGCCCTGGCTGATCGCGGTGCCGGCGCTTTGGTAGGCGGACGCCAGGTCGGCGTGCACGTAGGCGTCCACGGCCAGCCCTGCCGCGGCGGTGAGCTGCAGAACCAGCAGTCCAGCCCGCTGGAGGGGACCGGACTGCTCGTCGCGGTGCCTGCGGATGACACGGCCAACCAGCCCCGTGTCACGGGTGGCGGTGTGCGGCCGGCCGTGGCCGGCCGCGGGCACGGACACGGTGCGCCTCAGGAGTAGTCACTCGGCGGCCGCGCAAGGCTTACCCCGGTGAACGCAGTGGGTACCGGGTACTTGCCCAGGACGAAGGACAAGATCGCGGCGTGCTGGAACTCGACCGGCTCGATGGAGGCGGCGGTCTTGATCCCGGCGGCGCTCTTGATGACCGACAGGCCGTTCTGGTAGGTCTCACCGGCGATGTTCTCCACCATCAGCGCCAGCTCGGCGAGCCCGGCGACGGTGGTCACCTTGGCGAAAGCGGTGTTGATGGTGGGCTGGACCACCGGGTCGACCGCGGTGACGGGCTGCTTACCCCCGGCGGTGAGCACCGCGTTCCATGCCTTCTGGTGGTCCTGGTGCTGGCTCATCGCGGTCTCGGCGAAGGTGACCACGGCGGCCGGGACCGTGCCGAGCTTGCCGGCAGTCGCCGCCTTGATCCCGGCCATGTAGGTGGCGATGCCGGAGTTCTCCAGGCTCGCCGCCATGGCGACAACCTGCAGGTCACCGGTGAGCTTCTGCCCCTCGCCGCCCGCAGTCGACATAGCCGACGGCGCGGCGCTGGTAGCGGCCGAGCTCTTAACGGTAGACGATGAGGAGCTGCAGGCGGCGAGCAGTGCCACGCCTGCCACCCCGCCCGCGATGCCGCCCGTCCGGACCAGGAACCGGCGGCGGTCCAGGTGAGACGGCTGCGCGGGATCATCGTCGCGGCCAGCCGCGGCCTGGGCCCGGATGTCGTCGGCCCATTCGCTCAGGCTGGACTTCAGCGCGGGCAGGGTGAGGTCGTGGTGCATGGCGTCCAGGTCCGCGGTCATGGCGCGGAGCTCGGTTTCTGACAGGTGCGAGACGGGCTCGTTACCACTCACTACAGGGCTCCCTGACTGGCTGGGGCGGCGTTGCTTACGGGGTAGAAGGCGTTCGGGAAGCCGACCGATCCCGCCGCGGCCGGGAGCTTCGCGACTGGCGGCGGCAGCGTGATGTCGGCGCCTGCGCCGCCTTTCAGCAGCGCCTGGACCGCGTACAAGATGGCGACGTGCTGGGCCTCGACGCCCATGATGCTCGCGGTGACCTTCTTTGCGTTCGCGTTGGCCAGCAGGCTCATGTTGTTGACGTAGGTTTCGGCTGCGATGTTTTCCAGCTCCAGGGCCAAGCCGACGACCAGCAGCGGCCCGTCCGCGGCCGATGCCTTGGTGATCGACGTGACTGCCTTCGCCACGACCGGAACGAACGCGGGGTCGGGCTTGGCCTGCTTCTCGCCGCCCAGGGCCGTCGTCGCGGCCTGAAAGGCGGCCAGATGGTCAGCGTGCTGGGCCATCGTGGTGGTCGCGAACGCCTTGATCACCGGGTTGGCCTCACTGCCGCCGATGTACGGCAAGGTGAGCGCGGTCTTGTAGGTACTGACAGCAAGGACTTCGATGGAGGAAGCCGTCTGCAGCACCTGCACGTCGGTGCCGGAACTGGCGAAGGCGGGGCTGCCGATGAAGTCCGCGATGGCGGCGACCACGCCGGTGGCGGCGAGCAGCCCACCAGCCCGCATAGCCGTCGCGGCCAGCCGCCGCCGGTTCTCGCCGGCGAAGGCGCGGTTCTCGTCGACGTCGATGCTGGCCCCGGCGCGGGCCTGACGGCCCAGATCAACCAGGTCCTCCAGTGGTTCACGTGCCGCGCGTACGCTGTCGGCGTGGGTGTCCTGCGACTCTTCGATCAGCCCGCGAAGGGCGGTCTCGTCGATCTCCACATGCTCTCCTGTTCAAGCCATGCCGGACGGCATGGCTACCGCACCACGAGGGTGCCGGTCATGTACTGGTGGATCGTGCAGATATACGGGTAGCTTCCCGCCTTGCCCGGTGCCTTGAAGGTCTTGACCTGACCAGGGCCGACGTCCCCGGTGCTGAATAGCTTCGGGTCAGCCTTGTCCGTCACCGTGTGCGTCACCGAGTCCTGGTTGCGGACCGTCACGACCGTTCCCGGCGACACAGACAGGGTTGCCGGGCTGAACATAAAGTTCTTGATCACGATCGTGTCGGCGGTGCCGCTTCCGGCAGTGCTTGTTTTCGTGGTGCCTGCTGCCGCGGGCGCGCTTGACGCACCCGGGCTGCCTCCGCCGCAAGCGGTCACCGCCAGGATGAGAGCTAGCCCCAGCCATGCCGCCCACCTTCTGAGAACACATTTAGTAATCATAGATTAACTGAGAGTATTCTAGACTGACGACAGCTACCACTCCTGCCACACCAATCGCTACCGACTTTCACCTCGGGCGTAGAACAGGTCCTTGAGGTCGGTGTGCTTGTGGGTGAGCTGGTTGCGGCAAGCCGGCCTCCCGGACCTGTGGGCCGTCCGGAGCATGGGTTACATGGACGCGGGACCGGAACCGTTCACGGTCGCCTCGGGCAGGACGGGCCCGGGAAGGTCGGGCCCGGGAAGGTCGGGCCCGGGAAGGTCGGGCCCGTGGTCGGCGGAGGCCAGTTCAACCCGGTTCCGGCCCTGCCGCTTGGCGACGTACAGCGCGGCGTCGGCGAGCCGGTCGAGCCGTTCCAGCGTGCTCGCGTGGTCGGGGAAGCCAGCGACGCCGACGGAGACCGTGACCGGCACGTCGGTGCCCGGCAGGGTGATCTCGGCGATCGTCGCCCGGACGCGCTCGGCGATCTCAAGGGCCGCGGCGATCTCGGTGTCGGGCAGCAGGACCGCGAACTCCTCCCCGCCGTTGCGCCCGGCGAAGTCCCGGGCCCGCACCACGCTGCGCAACGCGGCGCCGACGCTCGCCAGGACCTGGTCCCCCGCGGCATGCCCGTACTGGTCGTTGACCTGCTTGAAGTGGTCGAGGTCGAGCAGGAGCAGCGCGAGCGGCGCCTTCCTCATCGTGGCCTGCGCGAACGTCCGCTTCAGCGCATCCGCGACCGCCCGCTTGTTGGGCAGGCCGGTCAGGCCGTCGGTCGCGGCGCGGATCTCCGCGACGGCCAGGTTGCGGAGGTTCGCCAGGACCGGCGCCGCCTGGCTGACCGACTCGCGGATCCGCTGTTCCTCGGCCTCCGAATAGGGGGCTGGGCGGCTGAGCAGGACGGAGCCGATCACCTCGCCGCCGACCATGAGCGGAACGCACGACGAGGCACCGGGCACTGGGGCGCACACCGAGCAGGAGAGCAGGGGTGGCCGCCCTCCGCCCTCGCTGTGCATCCGGCCGGACCGCACCGCCAGGCATGAGCGCGGCTCCGCGCCGCGCAACGTCCCCGCCAGCGGCGAGCCGGGCGGCAGGGGCGTGACCGCCTCCAGCCGGTCCGCGCTGTTGTTCCGGTTGAGCAACACGGCCGCGGTGGCCGGCAGCGTGCGCTCGAGCTGGCGCCGCAGGAGCTGGTGTGCCTCGTTTTCGCCGTTCGCGATCTGCAGGGTATCGGCGAACTCCGCCTGGTCGTGGACAGGCCCCAGGCTCCGGCGGCTGCGCCGGATCTCGTACCACAGGAAGAGCCAGGCCATCACGATGCCTGCGGCCGCCGTGCCGAGGATGAGAACGGTGGCCCGGTCCGCGGTCGCGGACGCGACCGCGTGATCGGTGCGCCCGTCGTTAAGCTCCTTCAGGATCAGGCGGTCGAGGTGGGCGGTGACCGGCTGGTAGGCGGCCGTCAGCCGGCCCGCGAGCGCCGCGGACGGCTGGGCCGTCAGGTCGGCCGGGCTGAGCAGATTACGGACGGCGGTCCACTGCCGGATGAACAGCTCCAGGTCGGCGTATTCGGCCGGCGGATCGCTGGTGTGCAGCTGTTCCAGCGAGAAGATCTGCGCGTCGACCGCAGGGAGCAGGCTGGTGTAGAGCGTGCCGAGGAGCCGTGACCTCGTCGCCGGATCGGCGGCCCGCAGGGCGTCCTCACCGGTGGCGTACGCCGCGTCCATCTCCCGGGCCACCTGGCTCGTCACCACCGCGGTGTCGAGCTCGCCGCCCGCGATCACCTTTCCCTGGTACGTGGCCGACCGGATGCCCAGTATGCCGATGGCGGCCACCGCGACCACCAGGAGCGTGCCAAAGAGCGCTATCAGCAAGACGGTCGCAGCCTTAGCAAACGTCGCATTCACCTCTACCTAACCCGGCAAGTCAGCCGTGAAAGCATTTACGCTGCTAATCATAATGGCAGGGGCCTGATATAAATAACTTTCTGATATCCTGCTAATTCCGAATTTATGCCGTATGAACTGCGGGAACAGCGCAACAAATAGGAAAAGGCGGCGGGCGCAGATGGTGCTGGGATCAGCACTGCGGATGCTGTGCGGCGGTCTGGGTCAGCGCAGCCCATCGAGGAGTTCCTGGCGTCCGAGGTCGAGCAGCAGCGCTGCTCCGGCATCGACAGCCTCGACCACGGGCCGGAGGGCTGCGAGCCCGGCGACCAGAGCCTGCGGCGGCACACCGCGCTGGACGAGCAGGTTCTGCAGCCAGCCGAGGAAGTCGCCGAGGATCGCCTGGTCAGCGGCGAGCAGCGTGGCGGCCAGGAATCGGACGACGAATACGAGGTCCTCCCGGGTGCGGGCTATCCGGCGTTCGTCGTAATCGGCCATCGGCGGAAAGCGGGCGGCGAGGCCGTCGAACGCGGCACCGCCCAGCGCATCGGCCTGTGCGGTGAGACGGAGTGCTATCGGGTCGACGGGCGTCGGGTCGCGGCCGATCGAAGGCGGCTCGGACTTCCAGGCCAGCAGGATCGCCGCGGCGTCGGCCGCCGTGAGCGCCCATGCGTCGGCGCCGAGGCGCTCGGCCCGGCTGGGGCTGTGGCCGAGCGCCCGGCCACCGGCGATAACGGGGATCCCCTCGCGGTGCGCGGCGTCGATGAGGCGCACCGTGCCCGGGAAGAAGAGGGGAACGCTGCACGAGATCGCCAGCGAGTCGGCGCCTGAGCGGACGAGAAACTCCGCCACCACGTCGGCGGGCGTCGAGGCACCGAGCACCGTGACGCCGATGCCATGCTCCCGCAGCAACACGCCGAACATCTGCGCGGCCAGCGAATGAAAATCACCCTCCGCGCAGGCGACCACGGTGAGGCTGCCGCCAGGCGGCTGCCTCGTCTCGCCCATGAGCGTGTCCAGCGCAGCCGCAGTGACCCCGGAGGCGAGATGCTCGTCGGCCGCGGTGAGCTCGTTGCAGTACCAGCGCTGGCCGACCTCGCGCTGAGCCGCGGCCAGCAGGTCCACGACGATCTGCTCCCGGGAGACACGCCGGTCAAGCAGGTCAAGCGTGAGCCGGACCGCCGCCCGCCGGTCGCCGGCCACGGCGTCGCCGAGGTAGCTCTGGACGTATTCACGCAGCGGCTGGTAACTGGCGGGCGGGCGGGCCGTGGCCCAGATCCACTGGTCGCGGCCGGCTTCCTTGGCCTGGTAAAGCGCCTGGTCGGCCAGGCTCACCGTCTCGTCGGGATCGCCTGCCGACGCGGCGACACCCGCCGAGAAAGTAACAGGAGACGGCCGTTCGGTCAGCCATTCGGCGCGCAGCCGCCGGAGAAAGGCGTCCGCGTCCCCGCCAGGAGCGAGGACGACGAGGAACTCCTCACCGCCGAATCGCCCGACGGTGTCGCGACCTCTGACGGTGCCCCGCAGCACGCTGCCGAACGCGCGCAGCACCTCATCGCCGGCCGCATGCCCGAAATTGTCGTTGACCTGCTTGAAGTGGTCGAGGTCCAGCATGATCACGGTGTCGTCGGCGGAGAGCCTGCCGAGGGCACGATCGAGCATGCGGCGGTTGGCGAGGCCGGTCAGCAAGTCGGTCGACGCGAACTCGGCGAGGCGCTCGTTGCGCCCGCTGATCTGCAGCATCTGCCGGACGTCGAGCAGGAAGGGCGCCAGGTGCCGTTCGAGGAGGGCACGCGCGGCGCTGCCGGGTGCCGCAGCGGCCAGCAGCGGCTCACCGTCGCCGAATGAGATGTCGAGCGGGAGCACGCTCGGGTCGTCCGTGTCGGCCGGGACCAGATGGCCGCCGAGCTCGTGGACCAGGTGCTCGGCGACGCGCCGGGCGTCGCCGCCGCTGCGCAGCCGGAGCAGAGAACGCGTCGCCTCGTGCACAGCGCCGGGCACTTGGTAGTGCGGCTCCGCCGGCGTTTCGGTGTCCTGGCTCAATCGTGGCCCCCATCCGGTGCCCCAGCACTGGTTGGCGCGCAGGTAAAGAGTTCCCCCCGGCCCGGTCAGCTATCTGGAAGCAGCGCATAACGGCGGACTCCTGTGCCGCGCGGCCGGTCCGGCGCATGAGGAATCCGTGCGTGGGAAATCCGATGTTCCTCCGATCGCATATAACGGCGGAAACTATCGGCGTCGTCCCACCACGACACCATCTGGAAGACGCCTGGCCGCGTGACATCCCGCCAGGTCTCCAGCCGCTGGAAACCCGCAGCCTTTTCGACGAGATGCAAACGCTCCCGGAACGCGCGCTCAAGGGTCTCCGCGCTCTCCGGCGCGATGGTAACCTCACTACTCACGACGAAGCCACAGTCGCCGTCTTGGCCTGTCACGTCGCTGCCAGGTGTCATAGGAGCCCATCATAACCGGCGACCGGATATAAGCGCCACAGACCTCTATAGATGTCAGCCGGTCCTATCAGATCTGAAGAGGATTCTGGTTAAAGTTATGTACGGCGGTCATTTTATGCTCAACAAGCGAATTGACACAGCGCGACCCAAATGCGCCATGCGATCTTCCGGCTAGCTAGCGCCGTAGCAGGTCACCTTTGCCCTGCCGGGCAAGTTTGGACGAGCACTTTTCCTGGTGGTGCTGATCGCTGGGACTGGGCCGGTGACAGATCGCCTGCGGGTCCGTGAGATTGATGATGCCCCCGCCGCGTTCGCGGCCAGGACGCCCGCGCCGAACAGTATGCGGACCTCCTGCCCCAGCGCGATCCAGTTGCGTGAGCGGCTGGGCAGGGCGCGGCTTGTCGCCAGGGACCTCTGAGGAGGATGGTAGGGAAAAGCAGCCGACCTGATGATGGGACAGCTGGGGCGCAAGACCACGGGGGTGGGCCGTGCCCGTCAGAAAGAAGCCGCTGGCCTACAACAGCCTGTGGCAGTTCAGGAACGACAGCTGGTCCAGCCTGGAGGAGGCGGGCACTCAGCTGGTCCTGGCCGGGAACCAGAGCCGCCCGACCGACCCGTCGGCCGAAACCGTCAGCGGCCTGCTGGAGGGCCTCGCGCCGATCGAGCGGTTCTGGGCGTTTCCCGGTGGGCAGCGCTTCCAGGAGATACGGCGGCTGTTCGCGGCCGGGACGTACGACCGGTTCGCGGCGATGGTCAGCGGGATCAACCGGGCCCTGGTCACCGAAAGCTACCGGGACGGCGAGTCCCTGGAGCCGCACGGCGAGGACGGCACGTACCAGCACGCGGTCCCCGCCACGGAGCAGGCCCCGTCCGCCCGGCCCTACTTCGAGGTCCTGGTGGTGGAGGACCTGAGCGAGGCGCAGGAGCGCTCGTTGCAGGACGAACTGCGGCGCTGGCGCCGCCCGGACGACCAATTCGTCTACGACATCGTGGTGGTGCCCAGCTTCGAGGACGCGGTCATGGCCGTGCGGATCAACTACCGGCTGCAGGCGTGCGTGGTCCGCCGCCACATCGCGCACCGGTCCCGCCATGACGCGGCGGCGCTGGCGCCGTACGTGGGCGGCTTCAGGTTTTATGACCTGATGGACCAGCCGCCCGACGAGCGCGCCCAGATCCTCGCCCGGGCACTGGCCAGGGTCAGGCCGGAGCTTGACCTGTACCTGATGACCGAGATCTCCGTCGAGGACCTGGCCGGCCGGTTGAGCCACCACTTCCGGCGCGTATTCCACGCCCAGGAAGGGACGCTGGAGCTGCACCTCAGCCTCCTGGGCGGAGTGGCCGAGCGGTACCACGCGCCGTTCTTCAGCGCGCTGCGCAGCTTCAGCCGCCGGCCCACCGGGGTGTTCCACGCGCTGCCCATCTCGCACGGCAAGTCGATCATCAAGTCGCACTGGATCCGGGACATGGTCGACTTTTACGGCCTGGAGATCTTCCTGGCCGAAACGTCGGCGACCTGCGGCGGCCTGGACTCGCTGCTCGAGCCCACCGGCCCGCTGCGGGACGCCCAGCAGCTAGCAGCGAAGACCTTCGGTTCGCAGCAGACCTTCTTCGTGACCAACGGCACCTCGACGGCCAACAAGATCGTCGTGCAGGCGCTGGTCCACCCCGGGGACATTGTCCTGGTGGACCGCTCACCCCGGAAGGCGACGAGGGTCAGACGTGGCGCGAGCTGGGCTCGAGCTCGGTGCGGACCGGGAGCGCCGTGCCGGGGAGGATCGCGGGTGCTGGCCGGTTGCGCCCCGGAAGCGCAGCGACCGCGGGGATATTGATCCGGACGGTGGCGCTCGACGTGATAGTTTTTAACTATCTGTAGTCGAGTAGGCACGAATTGTGCTGTAGCTGACGGCGACAGCGGGGTCACGGGCGGGAGAGACCACGGAATATGGGGGCATCCAAGCCAGGCCTGGGCCTGGCCACCGGCCGCCGGAGCACCGACTTCGAGCAGGCTCAGGCGGCACTCGCCGAGACGGAGGCGCGCTTTGGCCTGCTGGCCCAGCTGGCGCCGGTCGGCATCGTGCAGAGCGACGCCGAGGGACGGGCCGTTTTCGTCAACGAGCGCTGGTGCGCCATGACGGGCCTGCGCGCCGACCAGGCCCTCGGCACCAGCTGGCTGGACCTGATCCACCCCGGCGACCGCCCCCGCATCGAGCGGGAGATGACAGCCGTCGGCCAGGGCGAAGTAGCGATCGAGGGCCGGCTCCGTCCAGCCCGCGGTGCCGGGCTCTGGTTCCAGGGCGCCGTCGTGCCGCTGCCGCGGGCCGGCGGTAAGCGGGCCGGGACGCTGGCGACGTTCACCGACATCTCTGGCCGCAAGCATGCCGAAGCCGAGCGGGAACGGCTGCTGGCCGCGGAACGAGCCGCCCGCATCAGCCTGTCGGACCAGACCGAGCGCCTCAACTGCCTGATCGCCAGTGCCATCCCCGGCGTGCTGATTACCGATGAGCAGGGTCTGGTCACCCACGCGAACCAGAGCTTCGCGACGATGTTCGGCACCGGGCCCCCCGATCAGCTCGTGGGTACGTCCGCGGCCGGCGTGGTGCGCCGGATCAAGGCGGCATTCGCCGATCCCGGCGAGTTCGTCCGCCGGACGTCGGAGGCCTTCACCGCCCGCAAGCCGGCCGGCGGCCAGCAGCTGGCCTGCGCGGACGGGCGTACCTTCGAAGGTGACTACTGGCCGGTGCTGGTAGACGGCCGGTACCGCGGTGACATCTGGCTCGCCTGGGACATGTCGGACCGCAAGGCTCTGGAGACCCAGCGCCAGGAGCTGCTCGACGCCGAGCAGACGGCCCGCCGCGCAGCGGAGCTGGCCCAGCAGGAGCTTGAGCGGAAGAACAGCCAACTGCAGGAGCTGGGCGAAGCCAGGAAAGACTTCGTGGCCACCGTGTCACATGAACTGCGCACGCCACTGACCTCGATTGTGTCGTTCATCGAGTTGATGCAGGAGGAAGCGGACGGCCTCAGCGAGGACGGCGCACACTTCCTGAGCATCGTTCAGCGCAACGCCAACCGGCTGATCCGCCTGGTCGGCGACCTGCTGCTGCTGAACCGGCTCGAGTCGGGCGCGATTCCGCTGGAGCTGGCCCCGGTCCGCATCCCCGAAATGACCCGCGAGGCGGTCCGCGACGCATCGGCTGCCGCCGCGGGCTACGGCGTCACCCTGGATGCCGTTGGGACGAGCGACGGGCCGATGATCCAGGGGGACCAGCTTCGACTGAGGCAGGTCCTGGACAACCTCATCGCCAACGCCGTCAAGTTCTCGCACCCCGGTGATGTGGTCCGCGTCGTGAGCACCTGGGACGGCGGCGTGTGGCGGATCGACGTGACCGACACCGGGATCGGGATCCCGCCCGCGGAGATCTCCGACCTCTTCGACCGCTTTGTCCGGGCCTCCAACGCGCGAACCTCCGGCCGCCCCGGCACCGGTCTCGGCCTTTCGGTCGTCCAGGCAATCGTCGAGCTGCATGGTGGCCGCGTCGCCGTAGAAAGCGCGCTTGGCCATGGCACCACGTTCCGCGTCTACTTGCCGGGGCCGGCATGAAGGGCCGGGTCCTGGTGATCGAGGATGACGCCGACGTCGCGCTCGGTATTCAGACCGTGCTGAGCCGGAGCGGGTTCGACGTGGCCAGCTCTGCTGACGGCCGGCAGGGCCTGCGCGACTTTCACGCCAGGCGGCCCGACCTCGTTGTCCTCGACATTGGGCTGCCGTCGCTGTCCGGCTGGGAGGTCCTCGAGCGCATCCGCGACATGAGTGACGTCCCGGTCCTTCTCCTCACGGCCCGGGGCCATGAAGGGGACAAGGTCCGCGGTCTGGACGGCGGCGCTGACGACTACCTGACCAAGCCGTTCGGGAACCGGGAACTGACCGCGCGGGTTCATGCGCTGCTGCGGCGGCCCCGCGCGAAGCGGGAGGAAGCCGACAGCTACGACGACGGCACGGTGCTGATGAAGTTCGCCTCTCATGAAGTCCGAGTGAACGCCAAGCCGGTTGAGCTCACCCCGACCGAATTCCGGTTGCTCGGCGCCCTGGTGCGGCACCAGGGTCAGACCCTCTCACCCGAACAGCTGCTGGAGCTGGCCTGGAATGATCCGTTCGCGGTGGGGCCAGACCGGGTGAAGTTCGCTGTCATGCGGCTGCGCCGCAAGCTCGGGCAGTCCACCGCGGCGTCGTTGCCCATCGAAGCCGTCCGGGGGTTCGGCTACCGGTATGTGGCCCCCGCCGCGGAAAGACAGTCCGCGAATTGACCGGCAACCATCCCGCACCAGCGCGGCAACGCGGCCACCAGCCGCACCCTGCACGCTGGGGGAATGAGCAGAACTGATCCGGTCACGCCGCGGGGGCGCATTCTTTTGGTGGAGGACGACGCTGACGGCGCCTACTACGCGGTGCATGTCCTCACCACAATGGGCCATTTCGAAGTCGAGCACACGCCCGACCCGGCCGTAGCCCTGCAGCGGGCCCGTTCCGAGCCCTGGGACCTGGTACTGGCCGACGCCGACCTGCCCAGTGTGACCGGCACAGAAATGCTCGAAGCGCTGCGGCAGGCGGTTCCGGCGCTGCCCGTCGCCGTTATGACCGCACACGTCGTCATCGGCGCGGCCATGGAGTCGCTGCGCAGAAGCGCCGACGCGTTCCTGGAGAAGCCGGTGCCGCCGGACCGGCTCATCGCGGTGGCGTCCGCGCTGATCGCCGGGGCGGCGGCCTGTCCCTCGGTCTGAACCCGTCAGGCGGAAGACGCGGAGCGCCCTTCAGTTAGACGCGAAGCCCCGGGTCAGTTAGATGCGGAGCGCCGGGTCAGTTGGACGCGGAGCGCCGGGTCAGGCGCACCTGGGCGTTGGGGTGCTTGCGCCAGGTGTCGGCCCCGGCCCCGGCCGCGGTCTTGGCCTGTTCCCATTTCAGCTGCGCGAACTGGCTGGGCGGCACGTCCAGCTGCTGCACCCACTGCCGGGTGGCCGACACCAAGTGCGCCCCCGCCACGGCCACCCCCGCCGCCACCAGCGCGAGGCCAATCCCGATCAGCGACCCGCCGACGATCAGCGGCCCGGACTGCACCTCCGGCCACGTCGCGTCCGGCTGGCTGCCTGCTGCACCATTGGTCATAGCCCCATCCCGATGTCGTCCGGTGATCGTGTGCGTGTCTGTACGAGCGCGGCTGGAGACTGACTCCCCGGCCCTAGGTCTATTTCCCATTCGGCGGCGTCCGACACCCAGCCACCCAGAGCAGCTGACTGAGCCGCAATAAGCACTCCGGTCACTGCCATCACAGCGCCGCGCCTCGGTGGTGGGTCTTAGGTGACGGTATATACCCAGGGCGCTCCAGCCGCCAGCACCGCCCCGGGTCTGCACTCTCAGCCAGACTGTCCCGTTGGCTTATGGGCGAGTGGCCAGTGGTTACTGTCGTTGGGCAACGGCAAAGGCCACAGTGCGGTGATCGACGGAGCCTGCGATGGTCATATCCGCGACCTTGAGCTGCTTCACCGCCCAGGCGGGCCGAGCGCACCGGCATAGTCACCCCGAGCGTGGCCAGCCGCTGCGCGAGCAGCGCAGCCGCCATCGGGGACCGGCATACGTTCGCCGTGCACAGCACGGCGATGCCGACCCCACTGGGCAATCCCGCAGCGTACGGACTGCCGGAAAAGGCCGGATGTCATTTATGCCGCCCATCGCGATATTACCGGTAAATTCTTTTCGTCCCTCTCTAATTAAAATCGTCGGCGACCGTGGGTTCCCCGGATACGCCGCGCTTGAGAAATGCGAAACAGTAAAGTACTCTACCGCTGTGCTTGTCGTACACTCATTTTACGCAGTGAATGCCAGGCGCCATCCCGGTTTCGAGCGTATCGGTGGCTGCCGCATGCCGATAAGAGAGAACGTGATAATGACCGAATTCGGTACCGAGCCGTCATTTCGTGCATAGCTAGCGGCCGGGGGGTGCACGGCGTAACGCAGGCAGGACATCCGAACGGGAGCAGCGTGATACAGGATCATAGCCCGCACTAGCAATTTCGGGGGAGAGTTCGTCTCCAGGCTCTGCGCTTGCTTCGCCGGGATGCCAGATCTGGCTTACCGCTGGAAGCCGAGGCCAGAGCAAATGCCCGGAGATTTGACGGGTCTATTCCTATGGGGAAGGTATCGACGGCCGCATGCCCGGGGAATTCATTGATCGGTTCGCTGCGGCCGCGTGCGGTGCGGTGGTCGCCGTAGCAGAAGCCGTGACGATTCCGCTGTTGCGCCGGGCGGCCATTATCGACGTGCCGGGTCACCGATCTTCCCATACCGTCCCGACGCCCGGGGGCGGGGGAATCCATCGTCCAGGCGGTGGGCGACGCCGGGGCGGTCGTCGTCGTCACATACCTGCGGTCACCGGCGCTGCCCGCCCGCGGCCTGATCCGGGCGGAGGCATCGTGACGATGCGGATCATCATCGTGACCCACTACTTCCCGCCAGAGATTGGGGCTCCGCAGGCCCGCCTGTCTGGCCTGGCGGCTGCTTGGGCGGCAGACGGAGACGACGTCACCGTCCTCACTGGTATGCCCAACCATCCGACCGGGGTCATACCGCCTGAATATCGTGGCGCGATCCGGCGCCGCGAGCGACGCGACGGTTACCGGGTGCTGCGCACCTGGCTGTATGCCACCCCGAACGAGGGGATAGCCCGCAAGACCATCGGCCACCTGAGTTTCATGATCAGCAGCGTGCTGCTCGGCGGCCGCTCTAGCGGGCTTGCTGACGTGGTCGTCGTATCCTCGCCCACCTTCTTCTCGATCGGCGCGGGGTGGCTGCTCGCCCGGCTCAAGCGGGCGCGGCTTGTGGTGGAAGTCCGCGACCTATGGCCAGCTATCTTCACCGAACTCGGCGTGCTGACCAACCGTCGGCTTATCCGCCTCCTGGAGCGGCTTGAACTCGCGGCCTACGCGGCAGCCGACACCGTGATCGTGGTGAGCGACGGCTTCCGTGCCAACCTGATCGCGCGCGGCGTGCCGGCCGACAAGGTGCATACCATCCGCAACGGCGTGCGCCCAGGCCAGTTCGATCCTGCCGCCCCGGCGGACGCGCAGCTACGAGCCAGGCTGGGCGCCCGCCCCGGTGACTGCCTGGTGCTCTACGCCGGGACGCACGGCATCTCCCAGGGGCTCACGTCGGTGGCCGACGCCGCCGCCCACCTCACGGAGGAGCCGATCCGGTTTGCGTTCGTCGGCGACGGCGCCGACAAGCAAGGACTTCAGGACCGGGTCGCCGAACACGGACTGCGCAACGTCACCCTGCTTCCCAGCCTTCCGCACGAGCAGGTCCCGGCGCTATTGGCCGCCGCCGACATTTGCCTGGTTCCGCTGCGCGACGTGCCGCTGTTCTCGTCATTCATCCCTTCGAAGATGTTCGAGTACCTCGCGGCCGGCAAGCCCGTCGTGGGAGCGCTGGCGGGCGAGGCCGCGCAGATCCTGCGCGAGGCAGGCGCCTGGGTGGTGCCACCGGCGGGTAGCGAGGCCCTCGCGGCCGCGATACGGACGCTCGCCGCCGACCCGCAGCGGCGGCAGGCGATGGGACAACAGGGGCGCTGCTACGTCGAGAAGTACTTCGACCGCGGGATGCTGGCCCGGCTGTACCGCAAGCTCCTCGACTCGCCAGGCGGACGGCAATGAGGCTCCTAGTCGTCGGCGGCAGCGGCTTTCTCGGCGGCTACGTGCTCCGCGAAGCGACACTTCGCGGGCACCAGACCCTGGCCCTGGCCCGGAGCCCGGAAGCCGCCCGCACGGTGGCGGGCCATGGCGCGCAGCCGCTCGCCGGTGATCTCGATGACGCTCGCCATCTCGACGAGGCGTTCGCCGCGGCACGCTGTGATGCCCTGGTCTGCCTCGCGTCGCTCGGCTTCGGCCACGGCCCGGGCATTGTCGCGGCCGCTGAGGAGGCGGGCATCCCGCGGGCCGTCTTCGTCTCCACCACCGCGGTGACGACGACCCTTCACCCGCCGACGAAGCAGATCCGGCTGACCGCGGAGCACCAGATCCGCGGGTGCGGACTTGCCTGGACGATCCTGCGGCCGACGATGATCTACGGTGCGGCCGGTGACCGCAACCTGTCCCGGCTCCTGCTGCGGCTGAGCCGGGCGGCGGTGCTGCCGGTGCCTGGCACCGGCACGTGCTTGCACCAGCCGGTTCACGTGGCCGACGTCGCCGCCGCCGTGCTGGCCGCGCTGAAGCGACCCGCGGCGATAGGCTCGCTGTACGACGTGGCCGGCCCGGAGCCGCTCCCGTTCGCCGAACTGCTGCGGACCTGCGCTCGCGCGGTCGGAAGCAGGACCCGGCTGGTGCCCATACCGCTCGCGCCGCTGGTGACGCTGGCGCGCGGCTACGAGCGGCTGAGCCGCCATCCCCGGATCCGCGCGGAGCAGTTGCTGCGGCTGGCTGAGGACAAGGCCTTCCCCATCGACGCGGCGATCCGCGATCTCGGCTACGCTCCGCGCCCGTTTGCCAACGGCATCCGTGATGAGGCCCACGCGCTGGGACTCGCGGCGTGAGCGGCGCAGATCTCGCCGTGCTCGGGCGCACCGTGGTACATCTGCGGCCCAGCCAGGGGGCCCACCGGGCACGGCTGCGCATCCAGGGGGCTGGCCTGCGCCGGTTCCCTGAGGCAGGACGCCGGGTCCTTCCCGGCCCGGATCCGGCGGCTGCCGCAGGCTGGCCGGACGCGTTCCGTCCGGTGGACGCGCTGACCCCCGGCCACTGGCCGAGCCTCCCAGAACTGCGGGAAGGCAAGGTCCGGCTGCTTGGCCTGCTACGCGAACTGGGAGATGCACCCGGCTGGGACGACGCCGATGCACCGCGGCTCTGGCGCTTCCACCTGCATTACTGGGACTGGGCGTGGGGACTGGCCGCGGACCCTGACCGGC
>Ga0302325_10010108_pt1 | contig 20499 bp, 14 predicted proteins | sample Palsa_T0_2_FD_201948 | JGI IMG/M metagenome (GOLD analysis project Ga0302325, IMG submission 201948) | Peat permafrost microbial communities from Stordalen Mire near Abisko, Sweden - Palsa_T0_2 | ecosystem: Environmental > Terrestrial > Soil > Palsa > Peat permafrost | place: Sweden: Abisko...
CCTCAGCGACGGGCTCGGCCGATGTCTCGGCGACTACCGGTTCGGCGGCCGCGGCCCTGCCGCGGCCCCGGCGCGCGCGGCCCTTGCGCGGCGCCTCGTCGGGCGCCGGCAGTTCGACCCAGACGTCGACGCCGGCGACATCGTCGGCGATCGGCGGCTGTGGCGCTTCGCCAGAAGCTTCGACCGGCTCATAGGGCTCGGCGGCGAACGGCAATGGGGATGCGACCTCCGGCGGCGCAAGCTGCGCCTGGACGGGGCCACGCCACTGGTAGGCGTCATCGCCGACCGGACGTGAGGGCCAGGACCAGGCGTAGACGTCACCGGCGCGCGGTTCCTCGCGCATGCGCCGACCGCCCCTCCGGCCGCGGCGGCGGCGGCGGCCGCCACCTTCCGCGTCGCTGCTCTCCGACTGTTCGTCCGCCGCCGGCCGGACCGGCTGCGGCGCGGCCTGCGTCTGACCTTGCGCCGGACGTGGCTCGTCGCCGCGGCGCCCGCGGCGGCGACGCCGGCCGCGGCCGCGGGGACGGCTGTCGTCCTCCTGGTGCGAGGCGGCCTCCGGGCGGCGCTCGTCAGCGTCGTCGTCTGCATCTTCGACGTTGGCATCGACCGCCTCGTCTTCGTCCTCGTCTTCCTCTTCGTCGACCTCATCGACCAGATCATCGTCCGCGTCGTCCGGCTCATACGGCTCCGCGGCCGGCGCCTCCCAGGTGCGGGCGCTGGTTGGCGGCGCTTCGCTGGAGATACGCTCGATGCCGTGCTCGGCCGCCGCCAGGGCGTCGTCGAGGGCCACGTTGACCCACAGCCCGTGCGTCTGGCGCAGCCGCATCAAATAGTCGCGCTTGGCGTTGAGCAGATAGAGCCCGACGTCGCGGGGCGTGCGCAACACGATCTCGCCACCGCCGCGCAAGCCCTCCAGCTCCACCGCGCGCAAGGCCGAGAGCGCGCTCGATTCAACCGAACGAACCCGTCCGGCGCCCGCGCAATGCGGGCAGACGTGGGTGGTGCCCTCGAGGATGCCGGTGCGTCGGCGCTGGCGGCTGAGCTCCATCAGGCCGAACGACGAGATTCTGCCGATCTGGATCCGCGCGCGGTCGTCCTTCAGGCAGTCCTTCATCCTCTTTTCGACCGCGCGGTTGTTCTTGGCTTCCTCCATGTCGATGAAGTCGATTACGATCAGGCCGGCGAGGTCGCGCAGGCGCAGCTGGCGGCAGGTTTCCTCCGCCGCCTCCATGTTGGTCTTCAACGCGGTGGCTTCGATGTTGCGCTCTTTGGTCGCGCGGCCGGAGTTCACGTCGACCGCGACCAGCGCCTCGGTCTGGTTGATCACCAGGTAGCCGCCCGACTTCAGCGGCACGGTTGGCGAATAGATCTGCGCGAGATGGTCCTCGATGCGGTGGCGCACGAACAGCGGCGTCGGCTCACGATAGGCGATCACCTTCTTGGCCTGGGCCGGCATCAGCACGCGCATGAACTCGCGCGCTTCCTTGTAGCCGGCTTCGCCCTCGACCCAGATCCCCTCGAGGTCCTTGTCGTAGAGGTCGCGGATCGCCCGCTTCACCAGGTCCTCTTCCTCGTAGATCAGGGCCGGCGCGACCGAGTGCATGGTGGTGTCGCGGATGTTCTCCCAGGTGCGGATCAGATAGTCGTAGTCGCGCCCGATCTCGGCCTTGGTGCGCTTGGCGCCGGCGGTGCGGACGATCAGCCCCATGCCGGCCGGCGTCTCGAGGGCCTGGACGATGGTGCGCAGGCGCTTGCGGTCGGTGGCCGAGGTGATCTTGCGGCTGATGCCGCCGCCGCGGTCGGTGTTGGGCATCAGCACGCAGTAGCGGCCAGCCAGGGACAGATAGGTGGTCAGCGCCGCGCCCTTGTTGCCACGCTCTTCCTTGACGACCTGCACCAGCATGATCTGCCGGCGGCGGATCACTTCCTGGATCTTGTAGCGCTTGAGTATGCGGCGCCGGCGACGCTCGATCTCTTCGTCGGCCTCGACCTCGTCCTCCATGCCGCCGACCGAATCGCCTTCATCGTCGCCATTAGCGGCGGCGGTTTGGTGGTGGCCGCCGTTCTCGTCGTCATCGCTCTCGGCCACTTCGCGCATCAGCGCCTCGCGGTCGGCGTGGGGAATCTGATAGTAGTCCGGGTGGATTTCGTTGAAGGCGAGGAAGCCGTGGCGGTTGCCGCCGTATTCCACAAACGCGGCCTGCAGACTGGGCTCTACCCGGGTGACCTTGGCCAGGTAGATGTTGCCGCGAAGCTGTTTGCGGGCCTGGCTTTCGAAATCGAACTCCTCAACACGAGTTCCGTCCAGGACGACCACCCGCGTTTCCTCTGCGTGGGCGGCGTCGATCAGCATTTTTCTCGTCATTACGACATTCTCCGCGGCGCGCGGCGGACGCGTGGTCCGGGCGCCGGCTCATGTGTGGCGCGCCGCATCCCAAAGGTTCGCCGCCAGCTTCGGCTGCGGAGGCGATCTTCGCTTCGGGGAGGAGGGCGCTGCCCATCAGGTTGTTGTTCCAAATACGCCGCCCTCTCGTGGGAAGCGCTCGTTCATCGGGCGCGTCGTTCGCGGGTTTGTGCGCGGGCCCGACGCTTGGCCTGCGCACCCAAAGATGATCCGGCGTCGGACGCCTGGGTGCGCAACGCACAATGTAGCAACATAAGGTCGCGAATGGAAAGCGCAGCGGTTGCTTTGGCTCGTGCTTAACGGTTTTGCTACGCGGCGAGCCCAATCTCAGGCAAACAGCGAAAATGCTGGGTGTATGGGCGCGAAGGTGATGCGCGGGCTGTCGGCTGATGGGCTGAAGGGACGTTGGGGTCGAGCCGCACTGGGGCTCGTCTCCGCCGCCGCTTGCGCCGTGGCCGTCGCCGCCGGCGCGCGCAAGCCTGCGGAACCCGACGTTGTGGCGGTGCGGCTGGGCGGCGATGCGTCGACGACCCGGATCGTGGTCGACCTGCATCGGGCGGTCAGCGGCGCGCTCGACCCGGCCGACGCCTCCGCGACCCAGCTGGCCGTGATCCTGAAGGGCGCCTCGACGCCGGGCGTCCTGAGAGGCGCGGGCAGGGGTCTGGTCAGGGGCTGGGTCGTGTCCGACGCGCCCGGCGGGGCGCGCCTGACACTCGATCTCGCCCGCAACGCCGATATCGCCCGCCGCTTCCTCTTGCCGCCGGCGGACGGCGTCACCGACTACCGCTACGTCGTCGATATCGTGGCGCGTGCCGGCGGCCCGGCAACGGCGACGGCGGCGCTTCGCGGCTACGTCATCGCCGATGCCGATCAGGCCGCGCCCGCGCAGCAGATCAGCGCGCATGGCCGCAAGATCATCGTGCTGGACCCCGGTCACGGCGGCAAGGACTCTGGCGCCGTGGGCGCCTCGAGCTACGAGAAGACCGTCACCCTGGCCGAAGCGCTGGCGGTGAAGGCGCGGCTGGAACGGACCGGCCGCTACCAGGTGGTGATGACCCGCGACTCGGACGTCTTCATCCCGCTGGAGCAGCGGGTGCAGATCGCGAGGCAGGCGGGCGCCGACCTGTTTCTTTCGCTGCACGCCGATTCGGGCGCCGACCCGGCCATCCACGGCGCCAGCGTCTACACGCTGTCGGAAAGCGGCCAGCAGCGCGTCGGCTATGTGCTCGGCCGCAACGAATGGTTCCTGCAACAGGCCGCCGAGAGCGACGACCACGCGGTCGGCCAGATTCTGCTCGACCTCACCCAGCGCACCACCCGCAACCGCTCCGCCAGCTTCGCCCAGGGGCTGATCGAACGCGTCGGCGACCGCGCGGCCCTGCTGCCGCGCAGCCAGCGCGACGCTGGCTATTTCGTGCTGCTGGCGCCGGACGTGCCGGCCGCCCTGCTCGAGATGGGCTTTATCACCAATCCGTCCGACGAGGCACGCCTCAACGATCCTGCTCAGCGCGGCGCCCTGGCCGACAAGATCGCCCAGGCCATCGACGCCTACTTCACCAGCCGGACCAAAGTCGCCGAGCGCTAGATTTCGCCGACCGGGCGGCGCCCTCGACCTCGACGCCAAGCCCAAATCAGTTGCTTCTCGCCACGTCGCGCCGCCGCATTGGCGCCCGGCGCGGCGCACGCTAGACGATGCGGGGGCGTCGCCCTTCGAGAGGGAGTCTCGGTTGATCTCGATCGGACGTTGGTCCGCTTTCGCCGGCGTGCTCGTGCTCAGCCTCGTCGCGATCGCTGGGCTCAGCCTGGCGATCTATATGGCCTGGCTGTTTCACGACATGCCCAACGCCTCGGAGCTGGTGGACTATCACCCGCCGACGGCGACGCGGGTCTACGCCTGGGACGGCACACTGATCGGCGAATACTCCACCGAGCGGCGCATCTATGTGCCGTTCGATCAGATCCCGCCGCAGGTCTACAACGCCTTCCTCGCCGCCGAGGACCACAACTTCTTCACCCACGGCGGCGTCGACGTCGGCGGCGTCGGGCGCGCCATGTTCAAGGACGTCTTCAACGTGCTGCAGGGCCGCCGGCCCGAGGGCGGCTCGACCATCACCCAGCAGGTGGCCAAGACGGTGCTGCTCACCAACGAGCAGACGCTCAGCCGCAAGATGAAGGAGGCGATTCTCGCCACGCGCCTGGAACAGGCGCTGACCAAGAAGCAGATCCTGGAACTCTATCTGAACGAGATCTGGCTGGGTCACGACAGCTATGGCGTCGGCGCGGCGGCCTACAACTACTTCGGCAAGTCGCTCACCGACCTGACGCTGGCCCAGTGCGCTTTCCTGGCGTCGCTCCCCAAGGGGCCGGACAACTACAATCCCGCCCGACACATGCAAGCGGCGCTGCAGCGGCGCAACGCGATCCTCGAGTCGATGCTGCAGCTGGGCACCGCGCGGGCGCCCGACGTGCAGGCGGCGTTGCAGGAGCCGATCGTGGTCCAGCCGCCGCAGCGGGCGAGCTATCACGACGCCGATTATTTCGTCGAAGAGGTGCGGCGGCAGGCGCTGGCCCAGTTCGGCGACAACGTGAACCAGGGCGGCTACTACATCCGCACCACGCTCGATCCGCGGCTGCAGACAGCCGCGCGGATCGCGCTGATGGACGGGCTAGAGACCTACGACCATCGCCACGGCTGGCGCGGCGCCTGGGGTAGGGTGGCGATCGAGCCCGGCTGGGAAAAGGCCGCCATGACCCACTCGCCGCCGTCGGAGCGGAAGAAGTGGCATGTCGCCGTGGTCGAGGACGTCAGCGGCGGGCAGGTGAAGGTCAAGGTCGCCCAGGACGATTCCGAGGGCGAGATGGTGCCCGCCGATGTTTCCTGGGCCCGCGCCGGCAAGGGCGGACTGAACGTCGGCGACCTGATCTTCGTCGAGCCCGCGGACACCGGCGGCCTGCATCTGCGCCAGGTGCCGATCGTCAATGGGGCGATGGTGGCGATGGACCCCAACACCGGCCGGGTGCTGGCGATGGTCGGCGGCTATTCCTTTTCGCTCTCGAACTTCAACCGCGCCACACAGGCATGGCGCCAGCCCGGCTCGTCGTTCAAGCCGTTCGTCTATGTGACGGCGCTCGAGAACGGCTTCACGCCGGCCAGCATCGTCTCCGCCGGCCCGATCTCGTTCCCTGGCGCCAACGGCACCACCTGGACGCCGGAGAACTACGAGAAGAACTTCCCCGGGCCGCTGATCTTCCGCCGCGGGCTGGAGCTGTCGCTCAACACCATGACGGTGCGCATCGCCGCCCAGGTGGGGATGCCGAAGATCGTCGCCAACGCGGTGAAGTTCGGGGTAGTGCCGAAGATGGACCCGGTGCTGTCGATGGCGCTGGGGTCTGGCGAGACCACCCCGTTCCGCATCACCAGCGCCTATTCCGCCTTCCTGAACGGCGGCCGGAAGATCAATCCGCACCTGGTCGAACTGGTCGAGGACCGTGACGGCAAGAGCATCTTCCGCTCGGACGCCCGCGAATGCCGCGATTGCAGCCGCGACTTCACTGGCGACGACGGCCCTGACTTCGCCCCGGCCGGGCAGCAGGTGGTCGACCCGATCACCGCCTACCAGATCGTGCTCATGCTGCAGGGCGTGGTCCAGCACGGCACTGCGATCCAGGCGCGCGAGCTGAACTGGCCGGTCGGCGGCAAGACCGGCACCACCAACGAGTTCCGCAGCGCCTGGTTCATCGGCTTCACGCCCCAGATCGTGGTCGGCACCTTCGTCGGCTTTGACGACAACCGCTCGCTGGGCCATGGCGAAACCGGCGCGGTCGCCGCCGTGCCGATCTTCATCGAGTTCATGAAGGAGGCGCTGAAGGGGGTGCCGAAGCTGGACTTCACGCCCCCGCTCGGCACCGTTTTCGCCCAGGTCGGCCCCAACCGCGAGGCGTTCCAGCCCGGCACCCAGCCTTCCGCTCGGGTCGCCGCCCCGACGCTCGGCGGCGGCCATGTCGAGCCGGTCACGCCGTTCAATCCGATCGGCGCCCCGCAGCCGCCTCGGCTGTCGCCCGAGCCGACCCTGGCGCCGCCGCGGCCCAAGCCGAAGCCGCCGAGCGAGCTCAACGGATTGTTCTAGCGCTGCATTGTTTTAGCCGGTCGGCCCGCCTATCTCGGCCGTCTGCGAGGATATTATGAGAGCTGACATTGACGCGGCCGCGGCCGAGATCGAGCAGTCGATTGCGCTGCTGAGGAGGCGTCTTTGACTGGGCGAACGCGCTTCGCAAGCTCGATGAGCTGAACGCCCGGGTCGAGGATCCGACCCTCTGGGACGACGCGGAGGCCGCCCAGGCGCTGATGCGCGAGCGCACCCGGCTCGCCGACGCGGTCGGACGTGTGCGCAAGCTGGAGCAGGAGCGCGCCGACGCGCTCGAGTTCGCCGAACTGGCCGAGGCCGAGGGCGACGAGGCCTCGCTCGACGACGCGGCCAGCCAACTCGCCCTGCTAAAGGACCTCGCCGGCCGCGCCGAGCTGGAGGCGCTGCTGTCGGGCGAGGCCGACGGCAACGACTGCTATATTGAGATCAATTCCGGCGCCGGCGGCACCGAGTCCAACGACTGGGCCAACATGCTGCTGCGCATGTACACCCGCTGGGCCACCGCCCACGGCATGGAGGTGGAGTTCGTCGAAGAGACCAACGGCGAGCAAGCCGGGATCAAGTCGGCGACGATCGTCATCAAGGGGACCAACGCCTACGGCTGGCTGAAGACCGAGGCCGGCATCCACCGCCTGGTGCGCATTTCGCCGTTCGACTCCAACGCCAAGCGCCACACCAGCTTCGCCTCGGTCTGGGTCTATCCGGTTGTCGACGACAAGATCGTCATCGATATCAACCCGTCGGATGTTCGTGTCGACACCTATCGCGCGTCCGGCTCCGGCGGCCAGCACGTCAACAAGACCGACTCGGCCGTGCGCCTGACCCACATTCCGAGCGGCATCGCGGTCGCCTGCCAGAACCAACGCTCGCAGCACCAGAACCGCGAGGAAGCCTGGAAGGTGCTACGCTCCCGGCTCTACGAGGCGGAGCTGCAGCGGCGCGAAGCGGTGGCGGCGGAGGTCGAGGCGAACAAGAGCGACATCGGCTGGGGCCACCAGATCCGCTCCTACGTCTTACAGCCCTATCAGATGGTCAAGGATCTGCGCACCGACGTCGAGACCTCCGACACAGACGGCGTGCTGGACGGCGACCTCGACCCGTTCATGGCCGCCTCGCTGGCCCAGCGGGTCGGGGCGACGCGGGAGACGGCGTAAGGCGCATCCAGTCGCCTCTGCCGATTTGGCTTGTCGCCTCGCCGATCGAACTGGCTACATTGTCAGTGCAACAGGGAGGTTGTCCCGATGGCACGGGACCAGCCGGCGCTCGCCGGCGTTAAAGTCATCGACGCCATGTCCACCGCGGCCGGCCAGTTTTGCGGCAGGTTGTTCGCGGACTATGGCGCCGAGGTGATCCTGGTCGAGCGGCCGGAAGGCGCCGCGACACGTCGGGAGGGGCCGTTCGACGACACGGGGTCGCTGCTCTTTCGCCACCTCAACCAGGGCAAAGCCGGGTTCACCTGGCGACCCGGCGATAGCAAGAGCGAACGCGATCTCGACCGACTGCTTGGCGAAGCCGACATTGTCCTTGTCGATGCGGGAAATCCGATCGCCGAGCGGGCCGATGACAAGATCGTTTGCCGCGTCAGCGATTTTGGCGAGCACGGGCCCTACGCTGACTGGCGCGGCGGCGAGATCGTTCACCAGGCGCTGAGCGGCGTCATGTTCACGACCGGCGCCCAGGACCGCGAGCCGCTCTACGGCGTCGGCCGCCGGACGGCCTACGCCTGCGGGGCCACTGCCTACATCTCGTGCCTCGCCGCGCTGATCTGGCGCGACCGCACCGGCGAAACCCAGGCGGTTGAGGCGATCACGGCCGAAGCCGCCGCGGCGATGGCGCAGAATCTGGTCACCCAATACTCCTATTCGCGCACCTACGCGTCGCGGCGGCAGTATCCTGGCATGCTGGCCCAGCTGAAGTGCCGCGATGGCTGGCTGGTGCTGTTCGCCCTACGCGGCTGGCCGGCCATCTGCCGCATCTTTGGCATCCCAGACATCGCCGAGGATCCGAGGTTCGCCGGCGTGGCGGCGCTGCGCCGCAACTGGGCCGACGCGGTGGCGCTGCTGCGCGAGCAGGCGCAGGGCCGTGGCGTGGAGGAGCTGATCGAACAGCTGCAGCGGGCCAAGGTCAGCTCTGCGCGAATCCCAACCCTGCCAGAGCTGCTCGAGACGCCCCAGTACGTGGGCCGAGGCATGTTCCGGGCGGATGGCGACGGCAAACTGGATAGCCTGGGGCCAGTGTTCCGGACGAGTTCGCCGCACCGGGCGCGAACCCAGGCGCCCGAGCTGGGCGGCCGCGCCCGGTTCGAGACCAAGATGCTCGAACGTGGCAACGCTTTCCCGGCTCCGGGGTTCGTTGACCGTCTGCCGCTGCAAGGATTGCGGGTCCTCGACTTCACCCAGGCCTGGGCGGGACCGATGACCGCGCGCGCTCTGGCCTTCCTGGGCGCAGAGGTGATCAAGATCGAGAACGGCGCGAGGCTGGATTCCTGGCGGGGGCCGGCCGTCGGGGTCAACGATCCGGCGAGCTATCCGGACCGCCTGGGCGGTGAGCGGCCCTATGACCGCAATGCGCTGTTCAACACGCAAAACCACGACAAGAAGTCCATCAGTCTCGACCTGAAATCGCCCGGCGGACAAGACATCGCGCGGCGGCTCGCGGCCAGGTGCGACGTCGTGCTGGCGAATTTCTCGCCCCACGCCCTGACCAAGCTCGGCCTGGGCTACGAGGCGCTGAGCCAGGGCAACCCGAAGCTGGTGATGGTTGAGATGCCCGCGTTCGGGAATGATGGACCCTGGTCCAGCCACGTCGGCATGGGCAAGACCATGGAGGCCGCGGCCGGCATGGCCAGCCTGATCGGCTACGGCGACGGCGAGCCGGTGCTGACGGGCCCGGCCTACCTCGATCCGATCGGCGGCCTGCACGGCGCCTCCGCCGTGCTGACGGCGCTGGCGGAGCGCAACCGAACGGGCCTCGGCCAATATGTCGAGGTCGCTCAGGTGGAAGCGGCCATGCACTGGATCGGCGAGTACATTCTGCAGACCGGACGGACGGGCGAGGTGTTCCGCGCCGACGGCAACCGCCGGCCGGACGTGGGCCCCCACGACGCCTTCCCATGCGCTGGAGAAGACCAGTGGATAGTTGTTGCGTGTCCTGACGACGAGAGCTGGCGCCGGCTGGTTGTCGCCACCGGCGTCAGCGACCTGGCCGACGCGAAGTTCGAGACGCTGGCCGGTCGGCTGGAGCACGCCAGGGCGCTGAAGGCGGGCCTGAGCGCCTGGAGCCGCGCCCGGGGCAAGCACGAGGCGAGCGACCTGCTGCAGGCCGCCGGGGTCCCGGCCGCGCCGGTGAATAGTGGCGCCGACGTCTGGCGCGACCCGTTCCTGCGCAGCCGCGGGTTCATTCAGGAACTCACCCATCCGGCGGCGGGCACGGCGGAGTATCCGGGGCTGGCCTACCGGCTGTCGCTGACGCCCGGCGCCATCCGTTCGCCGGCCCCCTGCTTCGCCGAACATACCCACGACGTGCTGGGGAACCTGCTCGGGCTCTCCCGCGCCGAGATCGACGCCCTGGTAGGAACCGGGGCTGTCCTCCTGCAACCGGTCGGCGCACTTGCCGTCGAGCCCGCAAAGGCGCCCGCATGAGCTATCGTCATATCGAGGTTGAACGCCGCGGCGAGATCGAGATCATTCGCCTCAACCGCCCGCGCTACCGCAACGCGCAGTCCCGCATCCTGCTCGAGGAAATGACGCAGGCTTTCGCCCGCGCCGACCTGGACAACGACGTGAAGGTGATCGTGCTGGCGGCCGCCGGCGATCACTTTTCCGCCGGCCACGATCTCGGCACGCCGGAGGAGCTGGAGGACCGCGCTACCAAGCCCTTTGGCGACGGGGTGCTCGGACGCGTCAACCGCTCGTGGCATCTGTTCGTGGAGAACTCGCTGCGCTGGCGCGACGTCCGCAAGCCCACCATCGCGCAAGTGCAGGGCTACTGCATCTTCGGCGGCTTTCTGATCGCGTCGTGCATGGACATCATCATCGCCAGCGACGACGCGCAGTTCCTACCCTCGCATCTGCAGCTGCACACCGCGCCGTGGGACCTCGGCGTACGCAATGCGAAGCGTATTCTGTTCGAGAACCGCTTCGTCCCCGCTCAGGAGGCGCACGCGCTTGGGCTCGTCTCCGAGGTCGTGCCGCGCGACCAGCTGGAGGCCACGGTGATGGCGCAGGCCGAGCGCTGGGCGGCCAACAGCCTGCTCGAACTGCGGATGCTGAAGCAGTCGATCAACCTCGCGCAGGACGCAATGGGCTACCGGCTCGCCGCGCACGCCTCCCATTCCAACTACATGATCCGCGAACTCGCGATCCCGGAACAGGAGCGGGCCGAGATGGGCGCGGCGCGCCAGATGACCCGGGTGGGCGCCGCGCTCGCCAAAGCCCGCGATGAAAAGCCCAAGACCAGACAACGAGAATGAGGCGGCGCGGCTTAGCTTCCGCCGACGGCCGAGGCATCTCCGCTTGACCACGACTCGTCCGCGTGGGCTGCTCGGACCTGCGGCACCCCCGGCGTCGGGTCTTTGACGTCGTCGACCGTTAGAAAAACTGGTCCCGACGCACGGTGAAACGCACCGGGATAAGGGCAGGGCCCGTTATCAACGGCCATTTGCGGTTTCAGGTGAAACATTGCGGTTCAGAAAATCTCCCAGGGCCGCGCTCAGTCGCCTTCCTCGGGGACGGCCTTGCGGAAGGCGGCGAAGATCGCGGCGAGGACGCAGCCGGCGATGATGCCCGAGGTCAGGTCGCGCAACAGGGTGACGCCGAAGGTCGCCAGCAGCACCGCGGCAGTGCGCCAGTTGCGCAGCAGCCGCGCGAACTCCGCCTTCTCCGCCATGTTCCAGCAGACCACCAGCAGCACGCCGCCCAGGGCCGCGAGCGGCACGTAGGAGGCCAGCGGGGCCGCCAGCAGCATGAAGGCCAGCAGGAAGGCCGAGTGCAGGATGCCCGCCATCGGGCTGGCGGCCCCGGCTCGCACGTTGGTCGCGGTGCGGGCGATCGTGCCGGTGACGCAGATGCCGCCGAAGCAGCTGGAGACCATGTTGGCGATTCCCTGCGCTACCAGCTCCATGTTCGAGCGATGCTTGCGGCCGGTCATGCCGTCGGCGACCTTGGCCGAGAGCAGGCTTTCGACCGCGCCGAGCAGGGCGAAGGACAGCGCCGACGGCAGGACGGCCAAGACCAGGCTCGGCGACAGCGGCGGCGGCGTCGGCGCCGGAAAGCCGCTGGGCACGCCGCCGAACCGCACGCCGATAGTGGTGATCGGGATGTGCAAGGCGAACGCCGCCGCCGAGGCGGCGGCGACGGCGATCAGCATCCCGGGCCAGGCCGGCAGGAACCGTTTCATGGCGAAGATCACCGCCGCCACCGCGAGGCCAGTGGCGATGGCGGCCGGCTGAAGCGTGCCGATCGCATGGCCGAGCGCCATCAGCTTCGGCGCCAGAGCGCCCGGCTCGGCGCCGGCCAGGGTGAGGCCGCCAAGGTCCTTCAGCTGGCTGGCCAGGATGGTCACCGCGATGGCGCAGGTGAAGCCGACCGTCACCGCGTGCGGGATGTGGCGCACCAGGCCCCCCAGCCGCGCCAGTCCCAGCGCCGTCAGGACGATGCCGGACAGGAACACCGCGCAGAACAGGCCGCTCAGCCCGAACTGCGCGACGGTGGCCGCGACCAGCACGACGAATGCGCCGGCGGGGCCGCCGATCTGGTAGCGGCTGCCGCCGAGGGCCGAGACCAGCGCGCCGCCGATGATCGCCGTGTAGAGCCCGCGTTCCGGCGAGACGCCCGAGGCCACCGCGATCGCCATCGAAAGCGGCAGCGCCACCACGGCGACGGTGAGCCCCGCCAGCACGTCCTTGCGGAGCTTGCCCGGGCCGTAGCCCTCCGCGAGGGTGGTGGCGAGCTTGGGACGCAGCAGGTGGGCGGTGGCCGTGCCGTCGGGCATCGATCTGGCGCAGCCTCCGTGAATCCGGCTTACCAAGCCGCCGCGCGGGGACCGGGCGCGCGTTCTGCTCCAAAATCAAGATGACGCACCGCCGCGCGTGAGTGTGCGACGGGGCGACTTTCCGCCAGCGGACCGGACGCGAGGCTTTCGCGAACCGCTCGAAGCGACGAGGTTGGCGGCGCAATGAGTCTGTCGACGAGAACACTGGGCTGGGCCGATTTCCTCGCCGAGGGGCGCGGCGCGCGGCTGGCGCTGATCTGCCTGGGCGTCTGGCTGAACGCGGCCGACAGCCTGGTCACCTCGACCATCATGCCGACGGTGGGCCGCGACCTCGGCGGCTACGCCTACTTCAGCTGGGCGACCGCGGCCTACATGGTGGGCGCGATCCTCTCCGGCGCGACTGCGGCCAGGCTCTCGGCCCAGTTCGGCCTGCGCCGGGCGATGGTCGTCGCCGGGATCGTCACCGCGCTCGGCTGCGCGGTCAGCGCGCTGGCGCCGGATATGATCATCCTGGTGGCCGGGCGCTGGGTGCAGGGGCTGGGGTCGGGTTGGATCGTCGGGGCCTGCTATGCGGCGATCGGCGCGATGTTCCCGCAAAGGCACCTGGCGCGGATCTTCGCCGCGATGACCGGCGTCTGGGGTGTGGCGACTGTGCTGGGACCGCTGGTCGGCGGCGCCTTCGCCGAGGGCGGCCATTGGCGGGCGCTATTCTGGGCCTTCGCCGCCCAGTGCCTTGCCTTTATCGTCGCGGCGATCTGGCTGCTGCCCGAGGATGCGCCGCCGGCGGTGCAGCGCACGCCCTGGGGCCAGCTCGCGCTGGTGCTGGCCGGCGTCGGCCTGATCGGCGCGGCAGACCTGACCGGAAGCGTCGTCCTGGCGTCGGCCCTCTGCCTCGCCAGCGTCGCGACCTTCGTCGCCGCAGTCCGGATCAACGGCGGGGCGGGGGCGCTGTTTCCGCGTGCGGCCGGCGATCCCGCCAGCGTCATCGGCGCGGCCTACCTCTCCTACTTCGCCCTGACCGCGGCGGCGATGTGCTTCAGCGTCTACGCGCCAGCCTTGCTGCAGAGGCTCTATGGACTCTCGCCGCTGGCGGCCGGCTATGCGGCCGGGCTGGAGGCGCTGGGCTGGACCGTGGCGGCGCTGGGGGTCGCCGGTCTCAGCGAGCGCTGGCAGGGCTGGGTCATCCGCCTGGGCGTCGTCTGCATCGTCGGCTCGCTGGCGGCGCTGACCTGGGTGATGAAGGCTGGGCCGTTGGCGGCTATCCTGGTCGCCGCGACGGTGATGGGCGCGGGCTTCGGCTTTTCCGCCGGCTTCACCAGCCGGCGCGTGATCGCCGCCGCGTCGGACGAGACGGAACGCGAACTCGCCTCCGCCGGCATCAACAGCGTCCGGCAGGTCGGCAATGCGGCCGGCGCCTGCCTCTCGGGCATCGTCGCCAACCTGCTCGGCATGTCGGCCGGCATCGGCCTGGCGTCTGCACAGGCGTCAGCGGTCTGGCTCTTCGCGTTGTCCGTGCCGATGGCGCTGCTCGGTGCGATCGGCGCCTGGCACGTCGCCGGGGCGAAGGCGGAAGCGCCCTGAGGCGGCGCCGCCCTGTCTAGGCCTGGGCCGCGGGCGCGGCGGGCTTGGTCGCAGCGCCGTTGGCGGAGTCGCGCGGCGCGATCGGATCGGGCTTGGGTACTGCGGCCGTGACCGTCGCCGCCGCCGTGGTCGGACGCTGCAGGCGCAGGCTGCGGCCCTGGAAGAAGGCCCCGGTCTCCATCGCCAGCTGCTCGTGAGTAATGTCGCCATCCACGTGGCAGGCGCCGTAGAGCCGGACCTGTTTGGCGGTGATCGAGCCGGAGACCTTGCCGCGCACTTCGACGATTTCGGCGTAGATGCCGCCTTCGACCGCGCCGCCGTCGCCGACGGTCACGTGCTCGACCCGGACGTCGCCCTTGATCGTGCCTTCGACCTGGATCTCGCCACCGCCGGAAATGTCGCCCTCGAGCACCATGTCGCCGCCGATGATCGATGAGCCCTTCGGTGGCCGGGGGGCAGGACGCGCGGGCTCCGGCGCGGCCGTGGTCGCGGTCGGCGCGGCCTGCGGCGTGGCCGTGGTTTGCGGCGAGGGCGTCGCGCCCGGAGTCGCCGGCGTGCCGGGCTGCGGGGTGCTAGAATTTGGTTTGCTGAACATAGTCACCGGCCTTTACGAAGCGGAGGGGGTTTTCGGGGCGGCCGTTGACCCACACTTCGTAGTGCAGGTGCGTGCCGGTTGAACGTCCGGTGGACCCCATCGCGCCGATCCTTTGACCGACGGCGACTTGTTGGCCCACGACGACAGAGATCGCGGAAAGATGGCCATATCGGGTCTTGAACCCGTGGCCGTGGTCGACCTCGACCGTATTGCCATAGCCGTTGCGCTGGCCGGCGAACGACACGACACCCGGCGCGGTGACGTAGATCGCGCTGCCATAGGCGCCGGCGAAGTCCTGGCCCGGGTGATAGGCCGGCTCGCCGCTGAACGGATCGGACCTGGCGCCGAAGCCGCTGGTCTCGCGGACGTCGGGGCCGGTCGGATGGGCGAGCGGGATCGCCGCCTCGGACGCGGACAGCGCTTGCATGTCGGAGAGATCGGAAACCGCGTGTTCCAGCCGGCCGGCGAAATCCTCGTCAACATCCAGCACGGCCGCCAGCGCGCGGGGGTCCTTGCCGTCGATCAGCGGGCCGCCGAGACCGTCATTGGCCCCGGTGTAGGCGGCCGGATCGAGACCGGCGAGGCGGAACGCCAGCTTCAGCCGGTCGGCGCGGTTCTTGGCGAAGATCTCGGCCGCGTCGATCAGCCGGTCCTGATCCTGCTGCACCGTCTGAATGCGCTGCGCGGGCGATGCCTGGGCGGGGCTCGCCACGGCCAGCGCCGGCATCAACGCCTGCGCCGCGCCTGGCGCGCCCTTGAGGTCGGTGAGCAACAGGGCGAGCGCGGCGTGGCGCTTCTCGACCGTATTGGCCAGATCCTGGTAGGAGCCGCCGCTTGCATTCAACTGAGCGACGGCGCTGGAAAGGCGCGCGTCACGGTCGGCGATCCAGCGCTCGTAGCGCGCCTCCGTCTTGACGACATCCTGGTCGCCCTTCGACGGGGCGAGGAACGACACGAACGCAGCGGCCGTGGTGACTCCCATCCAGAGCGCAGCGGCCGCGACCCCGGCGGCGATCAGGAGTTGACGTTCGGTCGACAGGACAAATCCGCGCATTTCGCCGCCCGAGCGCAGATAGAGGTGGCGTTCCGGAAACAGCTCTTCCAGCCAAAGTGCAAGGCGCGCGAAGCGTCGTAGGCTCATGGCTTCCGGGGTCCCTCGAAAGTCCGACGGCTGCGCGATATGCCCCCATCTGAAGTGGCAGTGCAACCTACGTTTCGTCGCGTCGGGCCCCGCGGCCAAGGCGCCGCTTTTCCAACACAAGTTGGCCCCCATCCCGACCCTGGAAGTGTCAGGCAAGGCGAACTAATCGCGGCGAGGTTGCTGGTATAGCAAAGTGCAGACGCCGGTCGCCTTGACCTGAGACGACTAGTGGAAGCGCCGCCGCGGGCGCGACGTTTGGCCTCGGGCCGGGTTGCGGCTCTGGTCAAGCGGCGGCCGTTGCCTTGGCCGCCTCCAGCACCTCGGCGACGTGGCCCGGAACCTTCACCTTGCGCCAGACCCGGCGGATGACGCCGGTTCTGTCGATCAGGTAGGTGGAGCGGTCGATGCCCATGTATTTGCGCCCGTACATGCTCTTCTCGACCCAGGCGCCGTAGCGCTCGACCATATCGTCGTCCTTGGCCGATCCGAGCGTGACGGCCAGGTCGTACTTGGCCTTGAACTTCCCGTGGCTGGCCGCCGAGTCCTTGGAGACGCCCACAACGACGGCGCCCGCCTCGGCGAAGTCGCTCGCGGCGGCCGTGAAGCCCTGCGCCTCGGCGGTGCAGCCCGAGGTGTCGTCCTTGGGATAGAAGTACAGCACCACGGTCTTGCCCTTGAGGCCGGAGAGGGACACGCGGCCGTCGGCCGTGGGCGGCTCGAAGTCAGGGGCTTTGTCGCCGGCGGACAGGCTCATCGCGGTTTCCTCAGACAGCTTTCACAAGCACGATCTTCTTACGGCCTGCAGCCAGCTTGACCACCCCATCGCTGTTGAGGTCGCGCGCTGACAGCAGACGCTGGCCGTCGGTCTCCACCGCGTCGTTGACCCGCAGGCCGCCACCCTGGGCGAGGCGGCGCGCCTCGGAACGCGACGAGGCGAGGCCGGCGTCGGCGGCGACCGCCGCCAGCGCCACGCCGGCCTCGAACTGGGCGCGCGGAATCTCGACCGTCGGCAGGTCGTCCGAGAGCCGGCCCTCCTCGAACGCCGCCTTGGCCGCCGCGGCGGCAGCCTCGGCCGCATCCGCGCCGTGGAGCAGGGTGGTAGCCTCATTGGCCAGCACCTTCTTGGCCTCGTTGATCTCGGACCCCTGCAGCGCGGTCAGCTTGGCGATCTCGTCCAACGGCAGCTCAGTGAACAGTTTCAGGAAGCGGCCGACGTCGGCGTCCTCGGTGTTGCGCCACATCTGCCAGTAGTCGTAGGGGCTGAGGCGGTCGGTGTTGAGCCAGATGGCGCCGCCGACGGTCTTGCCCATCTTCTCGCCGGAGGCGGTGGCCAGCAGCGGCGTGGTCAGGCCGAACACCTGGCGGCCGTCCATGCGCCGGTTGAGCTCGACGCCGTTGACGATGTTGCCCCACTGGTCGGAGCCGCCCATCTGCAGGGTGCAGCCATGGCGCTGAGCCAACTCCCTGTAATCGGTGGCCTGCATCAGCATGTAGTTGAACTCGAGGAAGCTCAGCGGTTGCTCGCGCTCGAGCCGCAGCTTCACCGAGTCGAACGCCAGCATGCGGTTGATGGTGAAGTGGACGCCGAACTCGCGCAGGAACTCGACGTAACCGAGCTTCTCCAGCCAGTCGGCATTGTTGACCATGATCGCGTCGGTCGGCCCGTCGCCAAAGTGCAGGAACTTCTGGAACACGCCCTTGATGCCGGCGATGTTGGCGTTAATCACCTCGTCGCTGAGCAGCGGGCGCTGCTGGTCCTTGTCGGTGGGGTCGCCGACCTTGGTGGTGCCGCCGCCCATCAGCGCGATCGGCCGATGGCCGGTCTTCTGCAGCCAGCTCAGCATCATGATCGAGATCAGGCTGCCGATGTGCAGGGAATTGGCCGTGCAGTCGTAGCCGACGTAGGCCGTCACCACGCCGTCGCGGAACGCCTGGTCCAACGCTGCGGCGTCGGTGACCTGGTGGATGAAGCCACGCTCCTGCAACACACGCAGCGCATCGGATCGGGGCTTGAACAACTCGGCTTCGGCAGACATGGGGACGACGGCTCCTGAGGGTTGGCTTTCGGCCGGAGACCGTCTCTTGGCAAGAGCCCGACGCCGACCTGATGGGCGGCGGGGCGTGATGAACCGGCCGCTCGCTAGCTGGGCGAGCGGTAGTAGCGGCGGCGAAGGCTGGCGCGGGCGGTCATCAGGGCGCTGGCTACAGCGTCAGGCCTATGGCAGTCAAGCCGGCCATGCGCGTCCTCGGTTTCATGACCGGCACCTCGCTCGACGCCGTCGACATGGCGGTGCTGGAAACCGACGGCGAGGAAATCCTTGGGCTGGGCCCGGCGGGCGAAAAGAAGCTCGATTCGGCGGCGCGGGCGCTGATCGAGCGCGCCATCGCCGACGCCCTGCGGCTGAAGGCCGGCGATCGGACCCCCGCGAGCTTCGCGCCGGCGGCCGCCGCGATCGCCGCCGAGCATGTCACGGCGGGCGAGGCGTTCATGCTGCAGCACCGGATTCTGCCGACGGACCTCGACGTCATCGGCCTGCAGGGGCAGACCGTGCTGCACGCGCCGCCGGGGCCAGATCGCGAGACTGGGCAGACCATCCAGCTGATCGACGCGAGCGCCGTAGCGCGGGGACTGGGCGTCCCCACCGTCTACGACCTGCGCTCGGACGATGTCGCCGCCGGCGGACAGGGCGCACCGCTCGCGCCGGTCTATCACGCGGCGTTGGTGCGCTACTCGGGCCTGCACGCCCCGACGGCGGTGCTCAATCTCGGCGGCGTCGCCAACGTGACGCTGGTGCGCTCGGACGGCGAGCTCGAGGCGTTCGACACCGGTCCGGCCAACGGCATGATCGACCTGCTGGTGCAGGATCGCACCGGCGCCCGGTTCGACGAGGGAGGTGCGCTCGCCCGGGCGGGCCAGGTGCACGAGCGGGTGCTGAACGCCTACCTGGATCACCCCTACTTCCGGATTCGTGGCCCGAAGTCGCTCGACCGGTTCGACTTCCCGCTGAACCGTGTGGTCAGTCTGTCGCTGGAGGACGCCGCCGCGACGCTGACCGCCTTCGCCGCCGAGACGGTCTGGCGCGGTCTGCAGATCTGCTCGGAGATCCCGCTGCGGCTGGTGATCTGCGGCGGCGGGCGGCTGAATCCGGCGCTGATGGACGCGATCCGCGAGCGCGTCCATCTGCCGGTGATGACCGCGGAGGACGCCGACTGGCGCGGCGACTCGATCGAAGCCGAGGCCTTCGCCTTCCTGGCGGCGAGGGCTTACCTCGGCCTGCCGATTTCGTACCCCGGCACCACCGGCGTCCCCGAGCCGATGACCGGCGGCCGGATCGCGCTGCCCTAGAACGCGACTATCGGCCTGGCCTCGGCTTGCTGACTGCGGCGTCGATCAGCACGAGCATCAGGACGAACGCCGGCACGATCGCGTAGAGCGCGACGCCCGCGGCCAAGCCGAAGGCGTCCGACAAGGCGCCGGTCGCCAGCGGAAAGCCCATTCCGGCCATGCCGATCAGCGAGACGACCGCGCTGACCGAGCCCGCCTGGCCAGGGCGCAGCGCCAGCACCTCCGCCTGTAGCGTGGCGTAGAAGATCGCGCTGAAGAGTCCGAACACCAGCGCGGCCTGCGCCTGCACCGCCAGGGCCGGTGCAAAGATCGCGATCGGTAGCGCCAGCGTCATGACAATCGCGGAGACCGCCAGGGTCGATCCGCTGGATCGCTGGCCGACCAGGCGGCCGTAGAGACTGAAGCCGCCGAACTGGCCGATGACCCAGGCCAGCACGACGGCGTTGGCGGCCGCGGCGGTCTGGTGACGGTCTCGTTCCAGGAAGGCGATCAGGAACGCCGCCAGCGGCTCGTCCAGCAGGCCGAACAGCCCCATGATCAGGGCGAGCAGCAGCACGCGGCGGTCGACGATGAGCGCCATCACGCCAGCGAACGGATTGGGCAGCTGCCCGGGCGGCCGCGGCGGCGGGAAGCGTTGGCTGGCGAGCCAAGCCGCGTAGGCGAACATCGCCGCGCCGCAGGCGATGAAGGCGCCGCGCCAGCCGAGCCCAAGCGCCGCAAACAGGCCTAGCGTCAGCGGTCCCAAGAAGTCGCCGACCGACGCCCAGGCGTTCATGCGCGACAGCGCCCGCGGCAGGTCATCGCCGGCCAGATCTGTCAGTGATACTTCGCAGCCGTGCACGAACGCATCGCTGGACGCGCCCCAGACGAAGCCGGCGGCGATCATCACCGGGAGCGAGTAGGAGAGGCCGAACGCGAGCAGCGCCGCGCCGTACCCGACGGCGCCGAGCGTCGCGATCCAGCGGCGGCTGACATAGTCGGTGGCGATGACGAAGAATTCGCCCAGCAATCCGCCGGCGGGTAGTGCGACCAGGATGGCGCTGGCCTCGGCATAGCCAATCCGGAGATCAGCGCGGATCGGCTCCAGCGCGCCGGCCGGCAGGAAGGTGGTCCATTCGTCGGCGAACCGCACCAGCAGCAGCGCCGCCGCCAGCGCATAGGGCGCGCGACTCAGCGGCGGCAACGCCCACAGGGCGAGCCGCTTCAGCCGGCGGAAGACTTGCTCAGATCAACAGGGGGGATCCATGCGCGGACGATGGCACACCGTTCGCGCCGCGCCCACCCGATTTCGATGCT
>Ga0302325_10010110_pt1 | contig 20497 bp, 22 predicted proteins | sample Palsa_T0_2_FD_201948 | JGI IMG/M metagenome (GOLD analysis project Ga0302325, IMG submission 201948) | Peat permafrost microbial communities from Stordalen Mire near Abisko, Sweden - Palsa_T0_2 | ecosystem: Environmental > Terrestrial > Soil > Palsa > Peat permafrost | place: Sweden: Abisko...
CCCAGCCGCGCTCCCATCCCCCGCTGAGGCGGGAGCTCGACCAGAAGCTCGACGACGCCGGTGTCCCACCGGCGCCGCGTCTCCCCGGCGCCGGCCAGCAGCCCAAGCGACGCCGGGTTGTCCGCCTGGACGAGCGCGCTGTAGCGCCGCACGCCCTCCTGTCGCGCGCGATAGGTCAGGCGGTCCAGCAGCGCGCGCCCCAGGCCACGTCCCTGCCAGTCGTCCGCGACGGTCACCGCGACCTCGGCGCATTCAGCGTCCTGCGTGGAGCGGATGTAGCGAGCCACCCCCAGCACCTCCCCGCTTGAGGGCTCGAGCGCGACGATCGCCTCATGGTCGCGGTGGTCGACGTCAACCAGGTAGTCGAGTGCTGAGGGAGAGAGCGTGTTGATCGTGGTGAAGAACCGCCGATAGCGTGATTCCTCGCTCAAGCGCTCGAAGCTGGCGAGGATCAGCGGCTTATCCTCGAGCGCGATGGGGCGCAGCGTCAGCCGCGCACCATCGGGAAGGGTGATCGTCCGGCGCCGGGAAGGGGGAGGCATTGCGTGCTCGGCCCTAAGCGTACGCGCGTGCGCTCAGGCCGAGTCGGCTCCTGTCAAATCGGTTGGCATTAGGGAACCCTAATTCGTGCTAGCGTCCGCAGGCGATGGCGATGGCGATGGCGATGGCGATGGCGATGGCGATGGCGATGGCGATGGCGATGGCGATGGCGATGGCGAAGGAAGCGAGCCAGCCGAGGACCGGTGACACCACCCGACGCGGGCGATGGGGTGCCGGGTTGATCGCGTGTGTCGTGCTCAGTTGCCTGCTCGCCGCGTGCGGCGGGTCCGCGTCATCGTCGAACTCGATCACGCTCTACAACGGCCAGCACGAGCAGACCACCGATGCGCTGGTCGCACGCTTCGAGAAGCTCACCGGCATCAAGGTCAATGTGCGCAGCGACGACGAGGACGTATTCGCCTCGCAGATCACCGCCGAGGGCTCGCATTCGCCCGCTGACGTGTTGTTCACCGAGAATTCTCCACCGCTCGAGTACCTGCAGCAGAAGGGCCTGCTCGCTCCGGTGGCGCCATCGACGCTGGCGCACACGCCGAGCCGTTACAACTCGCCCACCGGCCACTGGGTCGGCGTGTCGGCCCGCGTCAGCGTGCTCGTCTACAACACGCGACTGCTCACCCCAGCCCAACTGCCGACATCGGTCATGCAGTTGGCCGACCCGGAGTGGAAGGGCAAGCTGGCCATTGCCCCCGGGGAGACCGACTTCCAACCGATCGTCACATCCGTCGCCCGCACCTATGGCAACGCCGCCGCGCTGCGCTGGCTCGAGGCCCTGAAGGCCAACGCGGGCTCCGCTCACAGCTACCCCGACAACGAGACGATCGTCGACCAGGTCAACCGGGGCCAGGTGGCGCTCGGGGTCATCAACCAGTACTACTGGTACCGCGAACGAGCCCAGGTCGGCGCTTCCAACGTGCACTCGGCGATCGTCCACTTCGCGCCCCGCGACCCCGGCTACGTCATCGACGTGTCCGGGGCAGCGGCCCTGAAGTCGAGCCCGCATCAGGTCGACGCCCAGAAGCTGCTGGCCTTTCTGGTCAGTGCCGAGGGCCAGCAGATCATCGCCCACACCGACAGCTTCGAATACCCGATTGCGTCGGGGGTGATCACCGACCAGCCCGAAACCCCACTGGACAAGCTCAGACCGAATCCGATCGGCATCCCCGCTCTCGGTGACGGCGCGACCGCGATCGCGCTGCTCCAGAAGGCCCAACTGCTATGAGCACCACGGCGGTCGGCGAACTGGGGTCTGCGCCGGCGCTGCCGCCGCCCCGTGGCCCGACGCCCGTGCCCGCCCGCCGCAGGAGCACCCCGCCGGTCCTGCTGGCGGCCGGGGTTCTGGTGGCGCTGGTGCTGTTGTTACCGCTCGGCTTCCTGATCCTGGAGGCGGTGCAGGATGGCTTCTCGACGCTGCGTCCGCTCCTGTTCCGGGCGCTCACCGCCACGCTGCTGTGGAACACGGTCAGCCTGATGGTGGTCGTGACGGTCCTGTGTGCCGTGATCGGAACCGCCGCGGCCTGGTTCGTGGAGCGGACCGACCTCCCCGGTCGGCGGATCTGGGCTGTGCTCGTCGTCGTGCCGATCGGGATCCCGGACTTCGTCACCAGCTTCGGCTGGAAGTCGATCTTCCCGTCACTCGGGGGCTTTGCCGGCGCCACTTTGGTGATGACCCTCGCGGTCTATCCGCTGGTCTATCTGCCGGTCGCCGCCTCCCTGCGCCACGCCGATCCCGCCCAGGAAGAAGTCGCCCGCAGCCTTGGCCTCGGGCGCCTGCGGACCTTCGCGCGGGTCACGCTGCCGCAGGTCAGGCTGGCCATGCTCGGCGGTTGCCTGCTCGTTGGATTGGTCATGCTCTCCGAGTACGGCGCCTTCGAGATTCTCGGCTTCCACACCTTCACGACCGAGATCTACACCGAGTTTCTCAGCGGCTTTGACGCACCCGCGGCATGTGCGCTGTCGCTGGTGCTGGTCGTCCTGAGCCTGTTCCTGCTCACCGGTGAGGGCCTGGCGCGTGGGCGGGGACGGCCGTCGAGAACGGGAGCGTTGGCGGCGCGGATTCCCCGGCCGCATTGGCTGGGGCGGGCGACGCTGCCGGTGCTCGCGGGGTTCTTCATGCTGGTAGGTCTCGCGCTCGGCGTGCCGGTGGGAGCGATCGTCTACTGGATCCTGCACGGCGGGAGCTCAACGCTCCCGACCGCGTCGATCCTCACCGCCGCCGGGCACACGATCTTCTACAGCGCCGCGGCGGGCCTGGTGGCCACGATCGCCGCACTTCCGGTGGCGATCCTGTCGGTCCGGCACTCCGGCCGCGTGTCAACGATCCTCGAGCGCAGTAACTACCTCGTGCTCGCGATGCCGGGACTGGTGATTGCGCTGGCGCTGACCTACTTCTCTGAGCGCTACGCCGCCGGCTTCCTGTACCAGAGCAGCACGATGCTGATCGCCGCGTACGCGATCATGTTCTTCCCGCTCGCGCTGGTCGCGGTCAGGACCTCGGTGGCGCAGGCGCCGGCGAGCCTGGAGGAGGTCGGACGGTCGCTCGGGCGCGGCCGCTTGGAAGTGCTCTGGCGCTTGACCCTGCCGCTCGCCGCCCCGGGGCTGGCGGCGGCGTTCTGCCTGGTCTTTCTGGAGGCCGTGACCGAGCTGACGGCGACGCTGGTCCTGATCCCCACCGGTGCGCAGACGCTGGCGACGCAGTTCTGGGCCTTCCAGACCAACATCTCCTACGGGCAGGCGGCGCCCTACGCGGGCCTCATGATCCTGATCGCGGCGATCCCGAGCTGTGTGCTCGGTCGCTGGTTCGACCGCCTGCCCTCCCGCTCGCTCGTCGCGGCATGACCTGGCTCGAGATCAACGATCTGCATAAGGCGTTCGGCCGGTCCGCCGTGCTGACCGGCGTTGACCTGACTGTCCCGACGGGATCGCTGACCGCGATCCTGGGGCCCTCAGGCGCCGGCAAGACAACGCTGCTGCGGCTGATTGCCGGGTTTGAGCGCGCAGACCAGGGGACGATCAGCCTGGGCGGACTCGCGGTCGACGCAGCGGGCCGCACCTGGGTCCCGTCGGAGCGGCGGCGCATCGGCTACGTCCCCCAGGAGGGCAGCCTGTTCCCACATCTGACGGTGGCCAAGAACATCGGGTTCGGCCTGCCCAGGGCAGCGCGGGGCGCCGGTCGGGTGGACGAGCTGCTCGAGCTGATCGGGATGCCGGGCCTCGAGGGCCGCTACCCGCATCAGCTCTCCGGCGGGCAGCAGCAGCGGGTGGCCCTCGCCCGCGCGCTCGCGACGCGACCCCAACTTGTGCTCCTGGACGAGCCGTTCTCCTCGCTCGACCCGTCGCTGCGGGCCGAGGTGCGCGCCGACGTCAGGCGGCTGCTGAGGGCGGCCGGGGCGACGTCGTTGCTCGTCACCCACGACCAGGACGAGGCACTGTCACTCGCGGATCGGGTAGCGGTGATCCGGTGTGGACGCGTCTGCCAAATCGACACCCCACAGGGGTTGTACGACACTCCGGCCGACAGCGAGGTGGCCGGGTTCGTCGGCGACGCAAACCTCTTTCCCGGCGTGTTCCTCGACCGATCCGTCAGGACCGCTCTGGGTGATCTGCCCGTCCACTGCCGGGCCGGAGAACAGCGTACGGGCGGTGACGCCGTCGTGTTGATCCGTCCAGAGCAGATCAAGCTCTGCCCGGTCGCGCCCGCCGCCGCGGGTGCGGATCGGATCCTCGATCTCGAGTATCACGGTCACGATTCGGTGGTCCGGATCAGCGCCGGCCGAGCGGACGGGCCGGGGGTGATCCTGGCCCGCATCGCGGGCCAGGTCCCCTACGCGGTCGGTAGCGCGGTCGCGGTGACCGTCGAGGGCCCGGTGCTCGCCTGGTGCGTGGAGACCCCGGGTGAGTCTCGGCACCAGTCGTCGGCGAATTAGACGCTTGGGGCCGGTTCGCTTCATCCCAATCGGATGATGCGCCAACGCGCTGCCGCGTCGATCGTCTGGTGATGCTCAATAAAGCTTCACCCCGAGGTTGAGTCCGTCCGCGAGGCGGAGGCCGTGAGCCCTCAGGATGTCAAGATCTTGGCGGTCGACGACCATCGCGCGTTTCGCGAGGCGCTGAGGGATGTGATTGCTGCGGCGCCGGGGTTCGTGCTGGTCGGCCAGGCGAGTTCAGGCGAGGAAGCGCTGCGGGCGGTTGATTGCCTGGCGCCGGAGCTGGTGCTGATGGATGTTGTGATGCCGGGTATGGGCGGGATCGCGGCCACGCAGGCGATCCTGAACCGGCGTCCGGAGGTGGTGGTGGTGTTGATCTCGGTCGACGATCCGGCGCTGCACCCGGAGGCCGGCGCGCTCGGCGACGGGGTGGTGTGCGCGCGTAAGCAGGACCTCCGGCCCCAGCAGCTCAAGCAGCTGTGGGAAGCGCACCGGCGAGCGCACCGCGGTTGAGCCGCGCCACGGCGTCCTGGAGGCAGGTGGTGCTCAAAAGAAGCTGGCGCCGGCTGCGGCCGCGTCGTCGACCGGAACCACGACCCGCCCGAACGGCAGCAGTGATATCGGCACCAGCTTCAGGTTGGCCAGGGCCAGTGGGATCCCGATGATCGTGATCGCCAGCAGCACCGCCGATACGAGGTGCCCGAGCGCCAGTTCCCAGCCGACGAGCACGACCCACAGGATATTGCCCACGACTGATGCTGCGCCCGCGTCAGGGCGGCGAACCACCGTGCGCCCGAACGGCCAGAGCATGAAGCCCGCGAGTTTGAACGCCTGCAGGGCGAACGGGATCGTGATGATGAGGACGAACATGACGATGCCGGCGATGACGTAGGCCAGGGCCATCCACCACCCGCACAGCACCAGCCAGATCATGTTGAGGAGGGTCCGCACGGTCTGGGTTGTATCAGTTCGCGTTCTCCAGGTCGGCGAGGCTGAGGCGGCCGATGAGCACTCGGCGGCGTGCGGAGGGAGTAGCCTCCTCGGCCGTGCTCGACTTTGCCACCCGTCCGATCCGCGCGCTGCTCGGCGCCGCGGAGCAAGACGTCGTCGAGCCGCTGCAGGAGACACGCGAGATTGAGGGCCACATCCTCGAAGCCGTGGAAGCGATCCATAGCGCCACCGCGTCGATCGAGCAGCACGTCGCGGTCATCGAGACCCTCGCGACGTCGGTCGCCCCGCTCACCAGTTCGGTCGACCGGCTCACCGACACGATGCAGGATCTGGTCGTCCTGCTGGCTCCGATGGCTGAAGCCGAGCGCGAAGTGCATCGCGTGGAGGGCTTCTTCGGCCGGCGCCATCGCAAGGAGCGCCAGGGTCGGGACGACGATCAATCGACGTCGTAGAACTGCGGAGACACATGGCAGCCAGGCCCAGAGTCGTCATTGCACGCCGTCTCCCCGCGGCCGGCCTCGAGTTGCTCTCCGAGCGGTTCGAGGTCGAGATGCCCGGCCAGGGCGCGACTGATGGATGGCTGCCGGACCACGTCCGCGGAGCCGCCGCGATCGTTGCCGACCCGTCGATCGCCGTCGACGCGGCGCTGCTCGATGCGGCTGGGCCGGCGCTCCAAGTCGTGTCGAACTTTGGCGTCGGGTACGACAACATCGACCTCGAGGCGGCCCGCGCCCGTGGGGTGCAGGCCACCAACACCCCGGACGTCGTCACGAACTCGACCGCCGAGCTTGCCGTTGCGCTGATGCTGGCGGCCGCACGCCGGATCGCGGAGGCCGACGCGTTCATTCGCGCGGACCGGTGGAGCCGCGGCGGCTCGGAGCAGTTCCTGGGACGAGACCTTGCCGGCGCGACGGTTGGACTGATCGGCTTCGGCCGCATTGGGCAGCGCGTGGCACAGCGGTTGGACGGATTTGCCGTTCAGCTGCTGGTGTACGCAGAGCAACTCCCGCCGACGCTCGGCGCCGCGCGATCGTGCCAGCTGCCGGAGCTACTGGCCGCTTCGGACTTCGTCAGCCTCCACGTGCCCCTGACTCCCCAGACCCGGCATCTGATCGATGCCCACGCGCTGTCGCTGGTGAAGCCCGGCGCAATCCTGGTCAACACCAGTCGGGGTGGTGTGGTGGATACCTCCGAGCTGATCGCGGCGCTCGCCTCCGGGCGGTTGGCCGCCGCGGGCCTCGACGTCTACGAGGATGAGCCGGACGTGCCGGCCCAGCTGCGCGCCTTGCCCAACACGGTGTTGCTGCCCCATATCGGGTCCGCGACGGTCACGACCAGGGATGCCATGGCGCGTCTGTGCGCCGAGAACGTGATTGCCGTGATCGACGGGCGCCGCCCTCCCACGCCCGTGGGGTGAGCCGGAAGACGGCCCTCAACTCAGGAGGCTGATCGTGCCGCGGCCGATCAGGATGATCGCGATCGCTCCGCCGGCGTACAGTGCTGCGCGGGCGCCGCTGCGGCTCAGCCAGGCGCTGAACTTCCCGACGGCGGCCTCCGTCCACTCAGGCCGGATCGCGTAGCCGATCAGCGGGAGCTCGAGCAGCACGAGCATGATCGCGTTGAACGCGAGCACCGCGAGCACCGTGAGCACCGTCCCGATGTGCTGCTTGCTCAGATCATCCATCCCGGCGATGTACGACGCGCCGGGGAAGCTGAGCAAGATCCCGACCACGAACGTATCGCGGGCGGAGCCCTTGCTCAGTTGGCGCTTCCAGCGCGGAGCCGGCTTGTGCTCGGCCCGCTCGCGCCGCCGCTCGCTCCAGGCCCGGCGGCGCTGGTCGCGACCGGTCGCGACCACGAACACGACCAGCAGGATCAGCGCGCCGAGGGTGACGTCGATGATCGGGTTGACCGTGCGCTTCGCCGTGTTCGACGCGCTCGATCCGTGGAGCGCGAACACGATCACCAGGCCGCACGTGATACTCGTGATCAGCGCCCCGAGCAGATATCCGAGCAACAGACGGTTCGGGCTCGGGAGCGTCAGCATGAGCGTCGTGGCCGTCAACAGCGTGGGGTTCAGCGCCGCGGTCAGCGAGAAGACAAAGACGGAACCCACAGATCTCCACGGTTGACGGCGGGCAGCAGAACCACATCATCCCATCCAGATGAGCCCTCGAGGCGTAGAGTAACCGCGGTGCGGACGCTTGGAGCTGCCCTCGCCAGGCCGGGGCCGGCAATGTGACCCAGTTCGAAGCCGGTGCCCCGCACGTCAGCGCCGACCAATTCAGCGGCCTGTTTCGATCTCTGAGCGTCTGGGGTCGCTGGGGCGAACAGGACGAGCGCGGGGCTCTGCACCAGCTCACCGCTGATCGGATCGTCGCGGCAGCCCGCCTCGTTCGCGACGGCGTCGGGGTGAGCTTGAGCCTGCCGCTCAACACGGAGTCCGGATTGCACAACCCCCACCCGGCCATCCATTACATGACGGCTTCCAGCGGGACCGACATCGGCTCCGGCTCACTGCATTTCCTCAAGGACTACGTGGGCGTCGACTATCACAATGACGGGCATACGCACATCGACGCTCTGTGTCACATCGCCTATGAAGGCTTGCTCTACAACGGCAAATCAGAGGACGCGGTCACGCCGCAGGGAGCGCCGGTGGACGCCATCGACGCGCTCAAAGACGGCTTGATCGGGCGCGGTGTGCTGCTCGATATCCCGCGCGTGCGCGGCGAGCGCTGGCTGGACCCCGGCGAGCACGTGTTCCGGGCTGACCTCGAGGCTGCCGAGACCGAACAGGCCGTTGCCGTCGGACCGGGCGACATCGTGCTCGTCAACACCGGCCACGCCCGGCGCCTGGGCGAGCTGGGACCGTGGGACACGGCACGCACCAAGGCCGGCCTGCATCCCACTGCGCTCTCGTTCATGGCTGAGCGATCCGTATCAGCGCTCGGCTCGGACGGGAACAGCGATACGGCCCCCAGCAGCACCGAGGGCGTCGATTTTCCGATCCATGTGCTGGCGATCAACGCGATGGGCGTCCATCTGCTGGATTATCTGCAGTTCGAGGACCTCCGCGCCGCCTGCGAGCGTAGCGGCCGGTGGGAATTCCTCTTCGTCGCGGCGCCGCTGCGGATCGTCGGAGGCACCGGCTCACCAATCAACCCGCTGGCGATCTTCTAGGGCGAGCGAGGAACGAGCACGCGCGTCAAGGTGGTAGGCGCACCCCGCCGGGTGAGAGGCGTACCACCTTGCCGGGACCGCCGCTGTCCGGCGACGCTGTATCCGTGGCCGGCGCGACCAAGGTGGGCAGCGAATTGCTGTCCGTCGATTATGAGGCTCCTGCGCGTTTTCCGATCGACGTGCTGGAGCCCAGATTCCGGGCTCCCCGGCGACCGGAGAGCCTCATCCGCCGGTCGGGCCTGTTGCGCGTCTTGGCGGGCGCGCGCCCCCGCCCCCTGGTGCTCGTGTCCGCTCCGGCGGGCTATGGCAAGACGACGCTGCTCGCGCAGTGGAGTGAGCGTGATCGGCGCCCGTGTGCGTGGGTGACGCTCGATCAGGCTGACGCTGAGCCGGGAGTGTTGGCAGGCTCGATCGCGACTGCTCTGGCCCGGATCGGGGTTCACCGGGGTTTCAGAGGTAGCTTCCTGCTGCTGCTTGACGACGCTCACGTCGTTCGCTCTGGCGCGTTGGCGGAGGCGGTGCTCGGGCTGCTTCGATGGTTGCCGGACGGTTCTCAGGTTGCGTTGGCTTCGCGGTGCGAGCCGCTGCTGCCTCTCGGTCGGTTGCGTGGCCACCGGATGCTGTCCGAGTTCGGCGTGATGGATCTGGCGATGTCGTCAGTTGAGGCGGCGGCGCTGCTGCGATCGGCTGGACTCGAGCTCGAGTTCACTGCCGTTCAGGATCTCGTCAGGCGCACCGAGGGGTGGCCGGTCGCGTTGGAGTTGGCTGCGATGTCGTTGGTCGCGCGTCGCGATCGACCGGACGGGCTGGCCCCATTCGCCGGTGATGATCACTTGCTCGCCGAGTATTTCCGGGCCGAGTTTCTCGACTCTCTGTCACCCGCCACGCGCCGTTTCTTGACCCGCACCTCGGTGCTTGACCGTTTGTCCGGTTCACTGTGCGATGCCGTGTTGGAGTGTGAGGGGTCGGCGTCCGTGCTGGCCGAGCTCGCGCGTTCGAGCGTGCCGCTGTGGCCAGCGGATCCGAGCCACGAGTGGTATCGCTGCCATGGCTTGTTCAGAGACATGCTGCGGACCGAGCTGCGCCGCGCCGAGCCAGAGGTGCACAGAGCGTTGCACCAACGGGCCGGCGTGTGGCACGGCCGCGCGGGAGACCGTGATCGCGCGATCGATCACGCCTTGGGTGCTGGGGATCTCGATCGCGCGGGAGAGCTGTTGTGGGCACACCTGCCCGGATACCTGGGCCAGGGACGCAACGACGTCGTGCAACGGTGGCTGGGCGGGGCCGGCCCGGATCGGGCGGCCGGCTGCCCGCCGCTTGCGCTCGCCGCAGCACACAGTCATTTGGCGCTGGGCTGTATCGCGCTCGCCGAGCAATGGGCTCGGTCCGCGGCGGTGGCTGTCTCCGGAGAGCCTGAGGGGGGGACGCGAGCGCTGCGCGCCGGAGTCCTGATCATCGGGGCGTGGGCGGCGCGATCAGGTGTCGCGCGCATGGGGCAGGACGCCGCCCGGGCCTATGAGCTGCTGCCAGACGACAGTGCGTGGCGGGCAAGCTGCTGCTTCCTGCGGGGGACGGCGGCGCTGCTCACCGGCGCCCACGCCGAGGCCGAGCGCTGGTGCGAGGAAGGAGCCGCTCGGGGCGTTTTCCTTGCCCCCGACGTGGCCGCGCTGTGCCTGGCGCAGCTCGCGGTCCTCGCGGGCGAGCGCGATGATCCTGACCTCGCGTCTGACTTCGCGCGCCGCGCGCGCGCTGTGGTCGATGGACACGCTCTCGGTCGCTATCCGGTGTCGGCGCTCGTGTTTGCGGTATCGGCCGCCGCCGGCGTGCGCGAGGGCCATGTCGACGAGGCCAAAGCGGCTGCGGCGCGGTGCGCGGCTCAGTTTGGCGCGCTCGACCAGTTCGTCGGCTGGTATGGCGCTGAGACCCGCATCCTGCTCGCGCGGGGGTCGCTCGCGCTGGGAGATGTCGCGGGGGCCCGGCAGCAGCTCGCGGATGCGTCGCGGGTGGCCCGCCGCACGCCTGACGTGGTCGTGTTCAAGCGCTGGTTCGACGACGCCTGGGAGCAGTTCGACAGGCGCGCCGAGACGGCGCTGGTCGGGGTCGCGTCACTGACCACCGCAGAGTTGCGGGTCTTGCGGTTCCTGCCGACGCACTATTCCTTTCATGAGATCGCCGAGCGCCTGCATGTGTCCTCAAATACGGTCAAGACCCATGTCCACGCCGTCTACCGCAAGCTCGATGCGTCGTCACGCTCACAGGCGGTCGCGAACGCGACGCACGCTGGGCTATTGGGCTGGTAGCGGTGTGATGAGGGTGGCGTGATGGCGCGTCGTCGGCTGGCCGCGGCGGCGGCGCTGCTGCTTTTGGGGGCGTCGTTCGTGCTTGCGGTCGTGGTGACCGTCACGTCGTTTCCGCGTGGGCTCTCGGTGTTCCTGTGTCTGCTGGCCGGGGTCGTCGTCGGCTGGTGGGGGTTGCTGCGGGGTGGATGGGAGCGGGTGATGGGTGGGATCGTCGCGGTCGTGTTGCTCGTGGGCGCGGTGGTGCTGCTCGTGGTCGAGGGTCAGGTGCTGGCGAACCTGGTCGTGGTCGCCGGGGTGCTGCTGGCGCTGGCTGCGGCCCGAGACGCGTTCACGGTTCACGTGGCGCTACTCGTTGGCGTTCGCCCGGCCCGCCCGGTGCTGTTCTATAACCCGAAATCGGGTGGAGGCAAGGCCGAGCGGTTCGACGTTGCCGTTCAGGCGCGCGCGCGCGGAGTGCAGCCGATCGAGTTGGGGCGCGGCGATGATCTCGCAGCGATCGTGCGTGAGGCGATCGGGCAGGGCGCCGATGCGCTCGGGATGGCCGGGGGTGACGGGTCGCAGGCCGTTGTCGCGGGCATCGCTGCGGAGCATGGAATCCCGTACGTGTGCGTGCCGGCGGGGACTCGTAACCATTTCGCACTTGATCTGGGGGTTGATCGCGACGATGTCGTTGGGGCTCTGGACGCGTTTGTGAACGGCGGCGAGCGCCTCGTTGATCTGGCCGAGGTCAACGACCGGGTGTTCGTGAATAACGTCTCGTTGGGGGTGTACGCCGAGGCGGTGCAGAAGGACTCCTATCGGGACGCGAAGGTGCGCACGCTCGTGGACACGATGCCGGCGGTGCTGGGGCCGCAGGGGGAGGGACTCGATTTGCATTGGATTGGCCCTGATGGTCGTCGGGCGCAGACCAACGCGGTCGTGCTGGTGTCCAACGATCCGTACCGGTTGGGACGTGTGCTGGGCTCGGGTACGCGTCCGCGTCTGGACGCGGGGAGACTCGGCGTTGCGGTGATTGGCGCTCGTGGCGCGGGACCCGGGCGGGTTCAGCAGTGGACCACGGCGTCGTTTGAGGTTGAGTCTGGGCACAGCGTGGCGGCCGGAGTCGACGGCGAGGCGATGAGGCTCGAGCCGCCGTTGCGGTTTCGATCGCGCCCCGCCGCATTGCGGGTTCGGATCGCGCCCGCGCACCCCGGCGCCTCGCCGTCGGCGGGTCTGCCGTCGGATGCCTGGGAGGCGGTCCGGGCGCTCGCGCGCGTCGCGGCGTCGGGGTCCGCCTAGCGAGGAGCGTCGGCACGGTGACGGCAGACGGGAGCGGCGAGTCCGCCGCCGGCGCTCCGCAGTACCGCTACTTCGTGGTCCTCGGGATGATGCTGGTTGCCGTGGTCTTCTTGATCGCGGCGCCGACGGCCAACTGGTCGCGTGGTCTGGCCGTCGGGATCGAGGGGGCCGCGCTGGTGCTGTCGGTCGCGACCTCGCACGAGCGCCGATCGGTTCGTCAGCGCAAGGCGGTCGTGCTGGCCGTGGTCATGATTGTCGCGGTGGTCCTGATCGGGGTGGGAGACGCGCCTCGCTGGCTGATCGCTCTGCTGGCCGTGTTCCTGACCGCGGGGATTCCGATCGCCCTGGTTCGCGGACTGCTGCGCCTGCTGCGCGATCGAGGGGTCACCGTCCACGCTGTCGCTGGCTCGCTCGCGATCTACCTGTCAATCGGCCTGATCTTCGCCTGGGTGATCGGTTTTGTCGCGGTGGTCGGCAGCGCGTCGTATTTCGCCCAGCACACGAACGGCACCCAAGGCGACAAGGTCTACTACAGCTTCACCGTGCTGACCACGACCGGCTTCGGCGACTTTACGCCCGCGACGCCGGCCGGCCACGCGATCGCGGTGATCGAGATGCTCACGGGCCAGCTCTACCTCGTCACGGTGATCGGGCTGCTGATCGGAAATTTCGCCTCCCGACGGCGGGCGGACTAGCGCGAACCCACTGCCCCGGATCCCGATCCCACGCGGCGTGGCGCCGCGGCCCCCGGGGGGCGGGCATCCCCCATGTGGTGGTGCGGGCAGGCGGGTGATGTGCTGGTGGGCTTGCTTGCGGCCGTGTGGCGTTGGACGCATGCTCGGACGATGAGCGATGAGCCGGGGACTGGCGCTCCGGATTCGGGGCTGGAGGGGTCTGCGGCGCCTGACTCTGGGCCTGCCGTGGCTGCCGATCCGGGGCCGGGCGCTGCTGCGGTTCCGGCTGGGGTTTCGTCCGAGGTGAATGGGCCCCGCCGGCGGCGGTGGTTGGTGGGTGGGCTGTTTGTGCTGGCGACCGTGTGCGGGGTGTTGGCGGTGCTGGCGGTGTGGGCCAATCGCCAGGCCTTGAACACGAATAATTGGACGACGACGAGTTCTCGGCTGTTGGCGAATCCGGAGGTCCAGTCGGCGGTGGGGTCCTATTTGGTAGCGCAGTTGTTCGCGTCGGGGGTTCCGCAGGCGGAGATCAAGTCGGTGTTGCCGCAGAAGTTGCAGGCCGTGGCGGGTCCGTTGAGTTCGGGGTTGGAGCAGTTGGCGGAGAAGGTCGCGCCGCGGGTGTTGGCGTCCCCGCAGGTGCAGGAGTTGTGGCGACAGGCAAACAGCTCGGCGCACGCGACGTTGTTGAAGATCATCAATGGCGGGGGGTCGTTGGCATCGACCAACGGTGGGGTCGTGACGTTGAATCTGCACGCCATCGTCGATCAGCTGGCGGCATCGTTGGGGGCGCAGGGGGCGGTGTCGGCGGTGCGGTCGAAGTTGGCGGGCAACGCGGGGGCGGTATCGGGCGCCGCGGGTCAGGTGGGAATCACATTGCCGCCGGCGACGGGCGAGCTGGTGATCATGCGTTCCTCGCAGCTGAAGACGGTGCAGGACATCGCGGCGGATATCAAGGGTTTGGCGTTGGTGTTGCCGATCTTGACCTTCGTGCTGTTCGCGTTGGCGATCTGGTTCGCGCGGGGTCGTCGGCGCCAGGCGTTGCGCATGACCGGCTGGTGTTTTGTGGGCGTTGGCTTGTTGGTGTTGTTGGCGCGTCGACTGGGTGGGAATGCGATTGTGGATGGGCTGGTCAAGAGTCCCGAGAATCGTCCCGCGGGCCATGAGGTGTGGACGATCGGGACGAGCTTGCTGTATTCGATCGCGGTGGCGTTGGTGGCCTACGGGCTGGTGTTGGTCGTGGCGGCGTGGGTGGCGGGCGACACGCGTCCCGCCGTGGCGGTCCGTCGGTGGTTGGCGCCGACGTTGCGCGAGCGTCCGGCGGCGGCCTATGGCGCCGTGTTTGGCGTGTTGTTGTTGGTGATCGTGTGGGGTCCGACGGCCGCCACTCGACAGGTCGCCTATATCGTGTTGTTTGTGGTGCTGCTGGTGTTGGGGGTCGAGGCGTTGCGCCGTCAGACCGCTCGAGAGTTCCCCCCCGCACACACCGGGGGGACCTGATGTCCGCCATCCGCGCCGGGTACGCGGCGCGCCGCGGCGCCTCGTCGTGGCCCTGCGACGCCCACTTGCGTCGCACGACCCCAACGCTCGCCGGGCGCTGCATACTGTGGGGGACATGACCTTGCGCGTCGCGATCGCCGAAGACAGCTACCTGGTCCGCGAGGGACTGCGCGAGCTGCTGGCGCGGGCGACCGAGCTGGAGATCGTTGCGGTGTGCGAGGACAGCTACTCGCTGCTGGAGGCGATCGAGCGGGATTGCCCCGATGTTGTGCTCAGCGACATCCGCATGCCGCCGTTTCGCGACCGGGAAGGCATCCAGGTCGCAGCGCAATTACGCCAGACTCATCCGGAGATCGGCGTGGTGATTCTCAGTCAGTACGCCGATCCCAGCCTGGCGCTCGAGCTGCTCGAGTCCGGCTCCAGGGGACGGGCTTATCTGCTCAAGGAACGGATCGGGGACCGCGGGGAGCTGGTGGCGGCGATCCAGGCGGTCGCCGATGGTCGCTCGGTCATCGATCCGAAGATCATTGACGAGCTGATCGCCGAACGGGCTCGCTCGTCCTCCTCGCCGCTCGACGAGCTCACGACGCGTGAACGTGAGGTACTGGCCGAGGTGGCCACGGGGAAGAGCAACGCCGCGATCGCGGCGTTGCTGTTCTTGACCAAGCGGGCGGTCGAGAAGCACATCAACGCGATCTTCATGAAGCTGAACCTGCGTGAGACCGGCGACACGAGCCGGCGCGTCAAGGCGGCGCTGATCTTCCTGGCCGATCAGAGTCCGGCTGGGCATTCCTCGGAGGGTGGGTTGTAGGTGGGCCAGGCGTTTTGTGGGTTGGTGGTTCGATCCCTGGAAGGGGGGTTGTATGACGGTTGTTGGTGCTGATACTCATGAGACGCTGTCGGGCATTGCTACCGGCGATGTCTCGGTGTTGGATGAGCTGTTCGGCTTGCGTGAGGCGCAGTTGGCGGCGACCGGTCTGGATGCGCGTACGTTTGCGCTGGTGAAGATCGCCGCGTTGATTGCCTTGGACGCGCCGCCGGCGTCGTATGCGTGGCAGGTCGCGAATGCGTTGGGGGACGGCGCGACCCCGGAGGATATTTTGGCCGTGTTGCGGGCGGTCGCGCCGCAGGTCGGCGGTCCGCGAGTGGTGGCGGCGGCGCCCGAGATCATGGTGGCGCTGGGTCTGTCGTTGCCTGAGGGCTCGGAGTAGGTGGTCTGAGATGCCGTTCTTTCGTCGTCGTCCCTTGTTACGTGCCGCAGCGGTTGGTGGCGGCGCCTACATGATGGGTAAGCATCGCGCGCAGTCTCAGGAGCGCGAGGCCTATCAGGATCAGGCCATCGGTGATCTGCAGGCTCAGCAAGCCCCGGCAGCCGTGGCGGCTCCCGCTCCCGCTCCGGCTCCGGCTGCAGGGATCAGTTCGGACGGGCTGGCGCGCTTGGGCGAGTTGGGCAAGTTGCATGATCAGGGAGTATTGACGGATGAGGAATTTTCTCAGGCAAAGGCGAAGCTGCTGGCCGGTTGACGTGGGGGGGCCGGTGCTGTGGCTGGGTTAGGTTCCGTCGGCGCCGCGGCGCTTCGGCCTGCGCTGGGGTTGGGGCGGCGGGCCGATCGCCGCCTGCGGGAGGCGTTGGCGGAGCCGGCGGGACGGGCGTTTTTGTCCGTGTTTGACGTCGCGTTGGGCGGGTTTGACGCGGCGGTCCGCTCAGAGGTCGTTCAGGAGGCGTTTGACCGGGTGATGGCGAGCGCGTTTGCCGATGATTTCTTGGATCGGGTGATCGCTCGGGTGGCGGATAGTCCTGATGTGGAGCGGCTGGTCCGGGGCATGGTGGACACTCGCCTGGTCGATGCCGTGTTGGTGCAGTTGTTGGAGAGCGAGGGGTTGTGGGTTCTGGTTGAGGAGATCGTGCAGAGTCCGACCGTCACCAATGCGATCAGCCAGCAGGGGGTTGGGTTCGCGAACCAGATGGCGGGGGTGATGCGTGATCGTTCGCGCACGGCGGATGATCGGCTGGAGCGTCTGGCCCGGCGGTTCACGCGTCGCGCGGCCCGGGCGCAGGCCGGGGACACGGTCGAGGGGCAAGCGCCGGGGGGCGGCACCGCTTCGGGCAACGGGCGCGCGGGTGACGGACCCGTGATCGACCTGCCGGCGGGTGGTGGGCTGCCGTCCGACGGGACGTGATGGTTGCCGGGGATATCTTCTCGCGGCACCGGGCTCGGGAGCCGGCGGCGGTGATGGTGATCGAAGCTGATCGGGGCGCCCCACGGGACCAGCCTGTGGCCTATGTCGGCTTGGTCACCCGGCTGATCGCGATCACCATCGACGCGTTGGTGATCGATGTGGCCGCGCTGGCGGTGAGCGGGGCCGTGCTGCTGGTGTTCTCGGTGTTCTCGATCACCGGGCGCGACCATCCGCTGGCGATCGCGCTCGGTGGAGTGGCGTTCTTCGTCTGGGTGGTCTCCTACTTCGGCGTGTTCTGGACCACGACGGGCCAGACGGTCGGTAGCCGCGTGATGCAGATCCGGCTCACCCGACCCGACGGCAGCCGGCTTCGTCCCCGCCATGCGCTGATGCGACTGGTGGGGATGGTGATCAGCCTGCCATTTTTCTGGGGCTACCTGCCTGCGCTGACCAACTCACGCCGCCGAGGCGTGCCCGACATGATCGCCGGCACGGTCGTTACCGAAACCCGGACCGCGGCCGAGCCCGGGGCCGATCGAGTCGCTCAGGTCTCGGAGCGGCGGGTGGTGGCCGTCCTGGCGGCCCGTGACTATGATCTGCGCCGCGAGCCGCCGGACGCATCCGCCCCGGCGGCCACGCAGGTTCCGGCGGCGGCAGATGCTGCTGACCTTCGGTAGCTGAATCGGCGCTCGCTCGTGATGTTGCGCTGGGCTCGGTGTTTCATCCGATTCGGGTGATGCTGAGGGTACCGGCGGGCGGGAAGGTTGGGTGCGTTTGGATCGGAGGCTGATGAAGGGAGTATTGGACATATGGCAACGTTGATTGCGATTGGTTATCCGGATCAGGGCACCGCTGAGCAGGCCAGGCAAACGGTGCAGAAGCTGGAGTCCGACCTGATCATTCAGGCTGACCAGGTCGCGGCGATTTCGCGCGATCCGGACGGCAAATACCACGTCACGACCACTCACGGTGGTGCGTCGGCCAGCGGCGGCGCGGCGTGGGGTGGCTTCTGGGGCCTGCTGTTTGGCTTGTTGTTCTTCGTGCCGGTGATTGGTTTGGCGCTGGGAGCGGGGTTTGGGGCTTTGTTCGGCCATTTGGGCGAGAAGGGGATCGACAAGGCATTTCAGGAACAGGTGCGCGACTATGTGCAGCCCGGAACGTCGGCGTTGTTTTTGATCGTCGAGCACATGACCGAGGACAAGACGACCGCGGCGCTCGAGCAGTACGGCGGCACAGTGATCAGAACGTCGCTGTCCGACGAGGACACCAAGCAGTTGCAGGAGGCTTTGACCCCGGAGGCCGCGTCGTAGGACACACTGATCGCCGCATCCGTGGCGACCGACCGCCGCCGGCAGCCGACGCCGGCGGCGCCGGGGATCGGCTTGGATCAAGAGACGACATCGGAGGCAGCGTATGGCAATCGGACCGGTTCAGCTGATCGTGTTGGGTTTCGACCATCCCCAGTTCCACGGCGACGTGATTGCCGAGCTCGAGCGGTTACGTGAGAGCGGTACCGTGCGGGTGATTGACGCGCTGGCCGTACACAAAGACGCGGATGGCGGGATCGAGGTGGCGCACCTCAGCAACCTGACCCGGGAGGACGCGATCGAGCTGGGCACGATGATCGGCGCGTTGGTGGGCCTCGGGATCCAGGGTGAGGAAGGGATCGAGGCCGGAGCCCTCGTCGGTGCACAGGTGGCGGCGCAGGACGGCGTGCACGCGTTCTCTGACCAGGAGGCGTGGGATGTTCTGGCAGAGATCCCCAACGACTCCGCGGCTGCGCTGGTCCTACTCGAGCATCATTGGGCGGTTCCGCTCCGTGATGCCGTCGCGCGTGCCGGCGGCTATCGGATCAGCGACGGGTTCATCAGCCCGCTTGACCTGGTCGAGGTCGGCCTGGTCACCGGGGCGCAGGCGCGCGAGATGCATGCGCTGGAGAGCTCGCCATGAAGCTGCCGTGGCCGGTCCGCAGCGTGCTCGCCGGCGCTGCCGGCACGACGTCGATGACGCTGGCCTACGCGACCGAGCGGCGGTTGCGTCCGAAGGTGAAGGGACCGCTTGACTACGACGACAGTCTGGTCCCGGGCGAGATCGTGGCCGGGATCATGCATCTGCGCAACGTCACCTCCGGTGAGGAGAACGAACTCGGGTTGACCCTGCGGTGGAGCTACGGCTCGGTGTTCGGCATCTGGCACGGCTATCTGCGGCGACGGATCGGGGAGCCGTGGGCGAGCGCGGCGTTCGGTGCGACGCTGATGAGCGCGACGCTGACGCTGTTTCCGTTGCTCGGCCGGACGCCCCCGCCCTGGCGCTGGCCGCCCAGCGTGATCATCACGGCGTTCGGCACCCACGCGGCGTATGTCGCGGCCGTCGCGGCCGTCGACGATGGCATCCGACGTCGTACTGATAGCTAATGGTGGCCGTCGCCAATACGGAGCCCACTCGTCGTGGCTGATCCGGCTGACACCCCGCAGGGGGGTTCGACAACACCGGCGCCGGAGCATCATGGCGCCGCTGCGCCGGGGGCTGCTGGTCCTTCGGCGCCGGTGGATCCGGCTGCGTTGTTGGTCAGTCGGGGGTTTGTCGTGTTGTTGGTGATCGCCGCGGTGGTGGGTGTGCTGGTGTCGTTGGCGGCATGGTGTTTTGTTGAGTTGATCTATCAGATCCAGCGGGAGGTGTTTACGCATCTTCCGAGCGCGTTGGGGTATCACAACGGCCCGCCGAAGTGGTGGTACTTGCCGGTGTTGGCGATCGCCGGGGTGGTGACGGCGTTTGCGATTGTGCGATTGCCGGGGAATGGTGGACATATTCCGGCCGAGGGTTTGAAGGTCGGTGGCGGTCCGCCTCAGCCCGCGATCGTGCCCGGGGTCGTGCTGGCGGGTCTGGCGTCGATTGGCTTGGGGCTGGTGATCGGCCCGGAGGCGCCGTTGATCGCCTTGGGGGCGGGGTTGGCGGTGTTGACGGTGCGGTTGGCGCGTAAGGACGCGCCGGATCAGTTGGTGGTGGTGGTCGCCGCGGCGGGGAGTTTCGCCGCGTTGTCGTTTGTGTTCAGCTCGCCGATCATTGCGGCGATCATCTTGATCGAGGCGACGGGGCTGGGTGGGGCGAGGCTGCCGCTCGTGTTGGTGCCGGGTTTGGTGGGCGCCGGGATTGGATCGTTGGTGTCGATTGGGATGGGGTCGTTTACGGGCTTGAGCAGCAGCGCCTATGCGCTGGGCTCGTTGCCGTTGCCGTCGTTTGATCGTCCGACGATCGGAAATTTTGGCTGGTCGATCTTGTTGGCGTTGGTGATCGCGGGGGTCGCGCATCTGATCATGGCGGGTGGCCTCAGGGTCCAGCCGGTGGTCAAGCCACTGCTGTTTGTGTGGTTGCCGATCTGTGGGTTGGTGGTGGCCGGCTTGGCGATCGCGTTTTCGCAGATCACTGGTAAGGGTGTCGATGAGGTGCTGTTCTCGGGTCAGAGTGCACTTCCGGGGTTGGTGTCGGGGGCGGGGACGTGGTCGATCGCGGCGCTGGTGTGGCTGCTCGTGTTCAAGGGGATTGGCTATGCGATCTCGTTGGGCAGTTTCCGTGGTGGCCCGACGTTTCCGGCCATCTTTCTGGGCGCGGCGGGCGGCATTCTCGCTTCTCGGCTGCCCGGGTTTCCGGTCACGGCAGCGGTAGCGGTGGGAATGGGCGCGGCGACGGTCTCGATTCTGCGCCTGCCGCTGTCAGCGATCGTGATCGCGTCGTTGTTGACCTCGAAGTCGGGCGCGGCGGCCGAGCCGCTGGTCATCGTCGGCGTGGCCGTGGCGTATGTGGTGACGTTGAGGCTCTCGAAGCGTTCGGCGGCAGCCTCGGACGGGCCGTCGGAGGCCTCGGCGTCGGCCACCCCACCGCCCGGCACCGCCGCTCCCGCCACCACCGGCTAGACGCTGACGACGACCGGCTGCATGTCCGAACGTTGGCG
>Ga0302325_10010111_pt1 | contig 20497 bp, 19 predicted proteins | sample Palsa_T0_2_FD_201948 | JGI IMG/M metagenome (GOLD analysis project Ga0302325, IMG submission 201948) | Peat permafrost microbial communities from Stordalen Mire near Abisko, Sweden - Palsa_T0_2 | ecosystem: Environmental > Terrestrial > Soil > Palsa > Peat permafrost | place: Sweden: Abisko...
AACAGGTCAGTGAATTTCATGGAGCTTTGGCTTCCCGCTACCCGCTCAGGAATCGCTTGTCTTCGGCGCGAGCTGCGCGTCGGGAGCCAGTGCGTTGTTGACCTTGACCGCGCTGCCCGGGCGAAGCCGGAACACCCCCGAGGTCACGATGGTGTCGCCGGCCTTGAGGCCCGACGTCACCACCACAAAGTCGCCGCGCCTCGCTCCGAGGCGGACGATCTGCTGGCGGACGACGTCGATGGTGTCGCCGCTATCGGCATCCTTCTGCGGGACGACGAGGTAGACCGTGTCGCCGAACGGGGCGTAGACGACGGAGGTCGCCGGGATCGTGAGGACCTTGTCCACGATGGGCAGCTCCACGGCGACGTCGACGTACATGCCCGGGTGGAGGTGGCCGGCGGTGTTGTCGACCGTGGCCTGGACGCGGACGTTGCGGGTGCTGGCGTCGACGTCGGGGCTGATCGCCGTGATCTTGCCCTCGACGGCGAGGCCGGAGATCGCGTCGCCGGTCAGGCGCACCGGCAGCCCGGTCGAAAGCTGGCCCAGCTGCTCCTGCGGAAGATAGAAATCAACGAAGATCGGATTCAGGGCCTGGAGAGAGACGATGGGGTCGCCGGCCTTGAGGTTCTGGCCGAGGTTCACGAGCCGGATGCCGAGCTTCCCGGAGAACGGCGCCTTGATGGTCCTCTTTCCGATCGTCGCGCGGATGTTGTCCGCGCCGGCGGCGCCCTGCTTCGAAGTCGCGGAATCCGCATCGAACTGCGCCTGCGACACCGTCGCCTTGTCGAGGAGCTCCTTGGTCCGCTTGAGGTTGACCTGCGCGAGCTCGACGGACGCCTCAGCCGAACGCAGCTGCGCCTCCTCGACTGAGGTGTCCTGCCGGACCAGGACGTCGCCGGCCTTGACCATGCTGCCCGCCTCGAAGTCGATCTCGACGATCTTTCCGTCAAGCTCGGCGGCAACCGTCACGCCCTGCACGGCCGTCAGCGAGCCGACCGAGGTCAGCGTCTCCTGCCAGGTCTCCTGCTTGGCCTGCGCGGTCGAGACCGCCTCCGTCTGGAGCGGCGGCTTCGCGTGCATCAGCGTGCGGATCTGGATCACCTTGACCCCGACGACGGCCAGGACGGCAAGAAGTAGGCACGCGATGACGAGAAATTTTTTCATGTGGTGGAGAGGAAGATTGGAATGGCGCCGGCGCCGGATCAGGCGGGCTCGACGGAATGGTGGCGGGCCTCGATGTGCGAGGAGGCCGGGTCCCCAGCCAGCTTGTTGAGCAGGCGCACGAGCGTCTTTCGCTCGTGCTCCGACAGCGGCGCCATCTGCGCGGCCATCTGCTTGAAATGTCCTGGCAGGACCTCCTGCAGCGTCGAGTGTCCCTTCGGGGTGAGGTGGATGAGCATCATCCGGCGGTCGCCCGAGTCGTGGGCCCGAGTCACGAGCCCGTCCCGCTCCAGCGTGTCGACGAGCCCCGTGATCGTCGCCCGCGTGACCCCGGCCATCTCGGCCAGGTCGGCCGGCGTCTGGGGTATCGGGTGGCCCTCGATCTTGTCGTAAAGTAGCATCATGACCGTGAACCGACCGGGCGACATGTTGTGCTCGGTGAAGAAGGCCTCGCTGCGTCGGTAGGCTTCGTCGCCGGCGCGCAGGATGTTGAGGTACGACTCGCAGGCGGACGGATCGAGGTCGGGATGCTTCCGCACGGCCTCAAGGAGGCACTCGTAGCGGGGAAGGTCCTTGAGCATGAGGAGTGGCATGGTGCGCGGTGTCCTCGGCCTTTGAAGCCGTGAATCAGGTAGTTAGGAACCTAATTATCCTGTTTTCAAGCGGGAAATGCGACAAAAAGTACCGGCTTGCCGGTACCGGGCGCTCAGGCGCCGAGCGAGCGCACGGCGGCCACAAGGGCCTCCGCCGTGATGCCGAGCTCCTTGAAGATTTCCGGAGCCGGCGCGCTCAGGCCAAAGCGGTCGATGCCGACCACCTTGCCGTCGAGGCCGACATACTTGCGCCAGAGGCCGGTCACTCCGGCCTCGATCGCCACCCGGCGGCGGCAGGATGACGGCAGGATGGCCTCCCTGTACTCCGCGGACTGGCGATCGAAGATCTCGAAGGACGGCATCGAGACGACGCGCGTCCCCTCCCCCAGTTCCTTGGCCGCCGCGATCGCGAGCTGAAGCTCGCTCCCCGTCGACAGCAGGATCGCGTTCAGGGGCGCCGTCTCCTGGACGGCCACGTAGCCCCCCTTGAGGACGCCCGCCCGCCTGATGTGCGCGGGAATCTCGCTCAGGAGAGGCACGGCCTGCCTGCTGAGCGCGATCAGGGTCGGACCGTCCACGCGCTCAAGGGCGGCGGCGAACGCGCCCGCGGTCTCCTCCGGATCAGCGGGACGGATGACCTCCATGTTCGGTATCAGCCGCAGCGCGGAGATCGTTTCCACGGGCTCGTGGGTCGGGCCGTCCTCGCCGACGCCGATCGAGTCGTGCGTGTAGATGTAGACAACGGGAAGCCTGGAGAGCGCGGCGAGCCGCATCGGCGGCCGGGAGTAGTCCGCAAAGACGAGGAACGTCGCGATCGATGGCCTGAAGAGGCCGTCGTAGGCGACGCCGTTCGCGATCGCCGCCATGGCGTGCTCGCGGATCCCGAAGCGGATGTTGCGGCCGGACCGGTGGGTCGGATCAAAATCCTTGTCGGCGGCGATGTAGTTGAGCGTGGAGCCGTAGAGGTCCGCGCTACCGCCGATCAGGAGCGGGAGCTCGGCCGCCAGGGGCTGCAGGACGTCGCGGCCGGCCGCGCGCGTCCCGGGAAGCTTCACGTCCGGAGCAAAGAGAGGGATCTTCGCGAGAAGGTGGGCCGCGCTCGGCGCGTTTCGAGACGAGTCGAGGAGCGCGGCCCTCTCGGGATTCGCAGCCCGCCAGGCCTTGAACGTCCGGTGCCAGCGGTTGCCCGCGCGCACGAGCCTGCGCTTGCGATCGGCGAAGTACGCCTTCACCTCGTCGCTCACGAAGAAGAGCGTGTCGGCCGGCAGGCCGAGGCCCGCCCGGGCCGAGTCGGCGAACTTCGCCCCGCCCTCGCCGTGGCCCTTCTGGGTGCCCTGCACCTCGGGAATCCCCTTGGCGATGATCGTCTTGATGATGATCAGCTGCGGCTTTCCGCTTTTCGCCTTCTTCGCCTTGTTGAACGCCTTCAGGAAGCCCGGCATGTCGTAGCCGTCCACGGTCTGCGCGTCCCACTCGATGGCCTTGAACCGGAGCGCCGTGTTCTCGCTCTGTGTCTTGTCCGCCATCGCGTCCAGCGTGACCTTGTTCGAGTCGTAGATGAGGATCAGGTTGTCCAGCCTCTGGTGACCTGCGAATTCGACGGACTCCATCCCGACCCCCTCCTGCATGCAGCCGTCGCCGGCCAGGCACACCACATGGAAGTCGAAGATGGGGTGCTCGGGCGTGTTGAAGCGCGCGGCGGCCATCTGGCCTGCGACCGCCATGCCGACGGCGTTGCCTATCCCCTGCCCCAGGGGGCCCGTCGTCGCCTCGATGCCGGGCGTGTCCCGGAACTCGGGATGTCCGGGAGTGATGCTGTGCAGGCTCCGGAACTTGGCGATCTGCTCCATCGGGATGTCGTAGCCGCACAGGTGCAGCCATGCGTAGAGGAACATGCTGCCGTGGCCCGCGGAAAGGACGAAGCGGTCGCGGTTGAGCCAGCGCGGCTCCTCGGGGTTCAGCGAGAGGGCGTGCCCGAAAAGGACAGCGCCGACCTCGGCGCAGCCGAGGGGCAGCCCGAGATGGCCGGAGGAGCAGGCGTGGACGGCGTCAATCGCAAGGCCGCGGGCCTCGTTGGACGCCTTTTCAAGGATGGCGGTCTGAAGAGTCATCGGCGGAAAATCCGGTAACCCCTAAGCCCTCCAAACGCAACGTGGAAGCCGAATTTCCGGCAATTCCGAGGGACCGTTCAGCTGCCCGAATGGGCCGCCGCGTGGTCGGTGCGCCGCGTCTTCACGTTGACGGCCACGGCGGCTTTGCCGGTGCGGTTGCGCAGGTAGTAAAGGCGGGCCTTCATCGGCTCCGACTCGAGCTCGATCTCGATCGCCTCGATGTTCGGGGAATTGACCGGGAAGACGCGCTCGACGCCCTCGCCGTAGCTGATCCTGCGGACCGTGAAGGTCTCGTGGATGCCCGAACCCTTGCGCGCGATGACGATGCCGGAGAAGATCTGCACCCGCTCCTTGTCGCCCTCGCGGACCTTCGTGTGCACGCGCACGCCGTCGCCGACTTTGAACGGCGGGATGTCAGTTTTCACCTGGCTGGCGGTGACTTCCTTGATGATCGGGTTCATGGCTTTGTATTTGATTGAAAGTTATTTGAGAAGGTCGGGCCGGACGGCCCGGGTCTTTTCCAGGGAACGGGCGGCCCGCCATTTTTCAATCTCGGCATGGTTGCCGGAAAGGAGGACTTCCGGCACGGACATGCCCCGAAATTCGGCGGGACGCGTGTATTGAGGAAAGTCGAGCAGCTTGCCGGTGAAGGATTCGTGCGTCAACGACTTTTCCTCCCCGAGGACGCCGGGAATGAAGCGGCAGAGGGCGTCGATCACGACGGCGGCCGCCAGCGTGCCGTTGGTGAGCACGTAGTCGCCGATGCTGAGCTCGAGGTCGATCACGCCGTCGCGGATCCTCTGGTCGATCCCCTCGTAGTGCCCGGAAAGAAGGATGAGGTGGGGCTCCTTCGAGAGGGCGCCGGCGATCGCCGGCGTCAGCGGGACGCCGTCGGGGGTCAGGTAGATCCGCCTGCAGCCCGGCGTCTGCAGCGCCTCGATGGCGGCGAAGACCGGCTCGGGCTTCATGACCATTCCCGCCCCGCCGCCGAAGGGACGGTCGTCGGCGACGCGGTGCTTGTCGGTTGTCCAGGCGCGCAGGTCGTGGACGGACACCGAGAGGAGGTCCCTCTCGAGGCCCTTGCCCAGGATGCTCTCGGCGAGGAAGCCGTCGAGCATCCGCGGGAAGAGCGTCAGTACGTCAATGCGGGGCATGGGGCCCCACCCTTCCTGAGGCGAACCGCCTCAGCTGGCGGTTGCCGGCGCGGCTTCCGGCTTGGCCGGAGCGGCCTCGGGTGCCGCGGTCGCGCCGCGGCGCGCCCGCTTGATGATGGAGTGCAGCGTGTCGGTCGGCTTCGCCCCTTTTCCAATCCAGTAGTCCACGCGGTCGAGCCTGAGATGGACCTGCTGGCCCTTGGTGCGGGGGTCGTACGTGCCGACCGTCTCGACCGCGTCGCCGTCGCGGCGTGAGCGTGTCTCGGCGACGACAATGCGGTAGTGCGGCTGGTGCGTGGCGCCGATGCGGGAGAGGCGGATTTTGAGTGCCATGAGAGCGGAATTGCGGGTGGGTTCGACGTGGAAAAGAGGCGGATAACACCTGCGGGCACCGGAATTGTCAAGCGCCTAGGCCGCGCGGTGAAAGCTGCAATGCAATGAGCCGGACGGAATTAATGCGGCCATCGCGGGGCTCGTTTGTTTTTTTGGAGCGGCGCGCGCAGGTCAAGCCCTCCCCCCCACCAGGATTCCCCGGGGACGTCGGCATCCCCGATGCGGCGGGTCGGGGCGACGCGGGGAGGTCGAGGCGTCAGTAGTTTCCGTCCGTGTCCCAGGGCTCATTCCGATTGTGCGCCGACGCGCCACGGCTAATCTCGCAGGATAGGCTCACGCCCCACGCCATGCTGAAACCCGCACTCTACGCCCTGGCCGCCGCCTTGCTCTCGGCCACCGCGCGCGGCGACCCAGCCGCGAAGCCCACCGTCTACAACAACCTGGAGGGCGACGGGGGCGTCGAGCTCGACCGGTCCATCAAGCAGGCCTTCTCGCCCATGTACACCGTGGTCGACACAAACCGGGCTGCGGGGTACGTCGAGCCCAAGCCGATCGCGGGCGACCTGCCCAAGTACGTCAAGGACAGGCAGGGCCAGATGATCGCGGGATATGTGCTGGTCGCCTACATCGTGACGGCCGACGGCGCCGTCGCCGACCCGGTGATGGTCAAGTGGAGCGACGAGCGGCTGTGCCGGGTGGCCGTGGAGGTCATGGCGGACTGGCGCTTCATGCCGGGCACCCTGAAGGGCGTCGCGGTCGCGACGACCGCCGCGCAGGAGTTCAACTTCGGCCCGACCGATGACTCGAACGGATTCAAGATGAAACGGGTCGTGGTGTACCAGGCGAACGACATGATGACAAAGCGCATGCCGCCCACCGAAAGGACCAAGGCGTATGTCGAGCAGATGCAGCAGGTCGCCCACAACTTCTTTGTCGGGGACACGGTGCCGGAGACGTTCAGCATCGTGGTCGTCACGCGCCCCGGCGGGCGCTCGAGGGTGTGGTTCGTGTCCTCCATCCGGCCCGGAAGCTCCAAGGAGCTGGAGCCGCTGCGCCGGCTCCTCGAGGGCGTGCCGCCCATGGACGTCCACGGTGGCCCGGTGATCCTGGGCTTCACCGCGCTCATCGACGGCGGCGACGGCAAGGACCAGCCGATGGGCGAGGACTACCACAATCCCATTCCCGCGGAATGGCAGGCGGCGGCCCGCGCGGTGACGGATCCTCCTTTGCCGTTCTCCTCGGACGCATTCATCGACCTGATCTGGCCGGACTCCTCCTGAGGTCGTCCGAGGGGCTTTGCCATTGACCGCGGCCCGGGCGGCGCAGAGCGTGAACCCTCCATGCTCAAAGCCGGCATCGTCGGGCTCCCCAACGTGGGCAAGTCCACCCTCTTCAACGCCCTCACCCGCTCGCGCAAGGCCGAGGCGGCCAACTATCCCTTCTGCACGATCGATCCCAACATCGGGGTCGTGACGGTGCCGGACGACCGGCTCGCCGTCCTGCAGAAGATCGCCAAGACGGGGGTCGTCATTCCCGCGGCGATCGAGTTCGTGGACATCGCAGGTCTCGTCGCCGGGGCGAGCAAGGGCGAGGGACTCGGCAACCAGTTCCTGGCGACCATCCGCGAGGTGGACGCGATCGTCCACGTCGTCCGCTGCTTCGAGGATGCCGACGTCGTGCACACGATGGGCTCGGTGGACCCGGTCAGGGACATCGAGGTTGTCACGACGGAGCTCGTCCTGTCCGACCTGGACGCCGTGCAGAAGCGGATCGACAAGACCCAGAAGAAGGCGAAGAGCGGGGACAAGGAGGCCCAGGCCGAGCTGGCGCTCCTCGAGCGCCTGATCCCGCACCTCAACGAGAACAAGCCCGCCAACGTGCTGCAGGCGAGCGAGGACGAGGTCAAGCTGCTCAGGCTCTTCCAGCTCCTGACCGCGAAGCCGGTCCTCTACGCCTGCAATGTCGCGGAGGGCGAGCTGGCCACCGCCGAGCAGAATCCCTTTGTTCAGAAGGTGGCGGATTTCGTGCGCGCGCACCACGACGCCGCGTATGTTCCGATCAGCGCGCGCATCGAGGCCGAGCTCGTCGACCTTGCGCCGGACGAGGCGAAGGCGTTCCTGAAGGACCTCGGCGTCGACGATTCCGGCGTGTCGTCCCTCATCCGCGCGACCTATGCGCTGCTCGGGCTCCAGACCTATTTCACCGCCGGCGAGAAGGAGGTCAGGGCCTGGACCGTCAAGAAGGGATGGAAGGCGCCGCAGGCCGCGGGCGTGATCCACACCGACTTCGAGAAGGGGTTCATCAAGGCAGAGATCGTCTCGTACTCGGAACTCTCCAGGCTGGGCAGCGTCGCCGCCGCACGGGAGGCGGGCAAGTACCGTCTCGAGGGCAAGGAATATGTCTTCCAGGACGGCGACGTGGCCCTCTTCAGGTTCAACACCTGAAGGCGGCCTCTCGGCCGTTTCCGTCCGGGCACCCGTGCCCCTGGGCCTCCGGGGGGCTGGCACGCCGCACGGGCCGCACCCGTTTCCGGCGATTCGCGAAGAGGCAAATTTTCGGTGCTAACAGAATACGGTCAAAAAGCTAAAGGCTCCGCAAAAACAGCAATTGTTGATTTATAAGTAAAACTCTTTTTACGATGCTCCGGATGGAAGTTTGAACGGTTCCGATTTCTCCGAACGCCGAACATGTATGACAACACTGCTTCACGGCGTGTGTGCCGCCCCACGCCTGACGCTGCCCCGCCGGGTGCCAGGGAGTTTGAGTCCGGCGGTCCGCCGGAGTAGGGCCCCGCGGGACCTGCCGCTCCGGCGTCGTATTGCGGCCACCCTGCCGGCCCTCTTGCTCGGCTTGCTCTGCGCCGGCCGGGCCGCGGCCCAGTCGATTTCGGAGAATCTCGTCCCGACCGTGATCGTGAGCACTTCGGCCGAGCCGGTCGCGGCCGGCAAGTTCCTGCCGACGTGGGACTCGCTCCGGCAGTACAGGACGCCCGAGTGGTTCCGGGACGCAAAGTTCGGCATCTGGGCCCATTGGGGGCCCCAATGCGAGCCCGAGGACGGCGACTGGTACGCGCGAAACATGTACATCGAGGGCAGCGACCAGAATAAATTCCACGTCGCGCACTACGGTCCGCCTTCCCGCTTCGGGTTCAAGGATGTCATCCACAGGTGGAAGGCCGAGAACTGGGACCCGGACAAGCTGGTGGCGCTCTACCAGCGCGCGGGAGCTCAATACTTCTTCGCCCTCGCCAACCATCACGACAACCTGGATCTCTGGGACAGCAGGTATCAGCCGTGGAACTCGGTGAGGGTCGGCCCGCACAAGGACCTGATCGCCGGATGGGCGAAGGCGGCCCGCGCCCACGGCCTGCGGTTCGGCGTCAGCGTTCACGCGGCCCACGCGTGGATGTGGTACGAGCCGGCGCAGGGGGCGGACAAGACGGGTCCGCTTGCGGGCGTGCCCTATGACGGCAGGCTCACCGCGGCCGACGGCCGCGGCCAGTGGTGGGAGGGCCTGGATCCCCAGGATCTCTACAGCCAGAATCACGCGCCCGGCGCCAACGGTCCGTCCTGGTCGACCGACAGCCTGTGGAACTGGGGAAACGGCGCCAGCACGCCGGACCAGGCCTATTGCGACAAATTCTACAATCGGTGCGTGGACCTCATCAATCGCTACCATCCCGACCTGGTCTACTTCGACGACACGGCCCTGCCGCTGTGGCCGGTGAGCGATGCCGGACTCAAGATCGCGGCGCACTTTTACAACCAGAACATGCAGCTGCACGGCGGCAGGCTGGAGGCGGTCCTCTTCGGAAAGGTCCTGGATGAGGCGCAGCGCAGGACCATGGTCTGGGACATCGAGCGGGGACAGAGCAACCAGATCGAGCCGCAGCCGTGGCAGACGGACACCTGCATCGGGGACTGGCACTATCGGCGCTCGGTCTATGACGAGCACCACTACAAGAGCGCGCAGACGGTCGTCCAGACCCTCGTGGACGTTGTCAGCAAGAACGGCAACCTGCTCCTCAACATCCCCGTCAGGGGCGACGGCACAATCGACGACGACGAGCTGAAGATTGTCGAGGGCATCGCGGGATGGATGGAGGTGAATCGCGACTGCATATTCGGAACGCGGCCCTGGGGCATTTGCGGCGAGGGTCCCGCGCTGGAAAACGCGGCGCCGATCACGGCCCAGGGCTTCAACGAGGGCAAGGGACGTCCCTACACCGGCGCCGACGTCCGCTTCACCACAAAGGGAGCCACCCTTTTCGCGGTCCTCCTGGGCAGCCCCGCCGACGGGGCGGCCACGATCAGGGCCCTGGCCGCGGGCTCGGCGCAGCTGGCGGGACGCCGGATTACCTCCGTCGCCCTGCTGGGCCAGGCAAGGCCGGTGGACTGGTCCCAGGATTCGCAGGGCCTGCGCGTCAAGATGGAGGCGTCGCCGACCGACGGTTTTCCGGCGGTCCTGAAAATAGAGGGCGCCCTGTAGCCGTCGGCGGCGGCGTCTTTCGCGCCCTCAATCAAATCTGGACTCGGTTTCCAGGTCGCCGGGCGGCCGGTGGCTTCGGCAATCGTGGGCGCCCTCGCCAAGGCCCGCGTCCGCAGCCGGACGAGGCCGGATGCGGCGGCCCGCTCACGCGTGGGCCCCCTTCGAGGGCGGCTGCACCGCAACGCCGGCATCGGCAAGGCACAGCCGGATCCGCCTCGCGAATTCCACAGCCGATGGCCCGTCCCCGTGAAGGCAGATGGTCTCGGCGTCGACCCCGACGTCGGAGCCGTCCGCGCTCCTCACAATCCCCTCCGTCGCTATCCGCAGGGCCTGCCGCGAGGCGACATCGGCGTCCGCGATGACCGCGCCCGGATCCGTGCGGGGCGTGAGCGAGCCGTCCCGCCGGTAGGACCGGTCGGCAAACGCCTCGCCGACCACCCTCAGGCCCCGTTCCCTTGCGACGGTGGCCAGAACGCTCCCGGCAAGGGCCACGAGAATCCAGTTCCGGCCGGAATTGAGGGAGTCGGCTGCGAGCGCGGCCGCGATGGCGTTCGCGAGCGCCGCGTCCCTGGCCGCCATGTTGTAGAGGGCGCCGTGAAGCTTCACGTGCCCCACCCCCGCGCCGAGGCCCTCGGCCATGCTGCGGAGCATCCTCGCCTGCCCCAGGACGAGCCCGGCGGCCGCGGCGGGGCTTATCGAGAGCTCCCTGCGCCCGAAGTTCTCCCGGTCCGCGAATCCCGGATGGGCGCCGATCGCGGTCCCGTGCCTGAGCGCGAGCGCGATCGTCTGGCGCATCGTTGCCTCGTCCCCGGCATGCGCGCCGCACGCGATGTTCACCGAGGAGACGAGCGGCACCAGGTCGTCGTCCGATCCGGCTCCCTCCCCGACATCGGCGTTCAGGTCGATCGATCCGCGCTTCATGCGGGCCTCAGCTTCTCGGCCAGCCCCTGGCGCAGGAGCGCGAGGCCGCGTTCCCACGCCTGCAGCAGGGCGTGCGCCTCGGCCACCGTCGTCCTCGTGAACCGCACCCCGTCGCCGGGCGCCAGCTGGGCCAGCAGGGGGAGGTCGACCGTGGCCACGTGAGCGAGCCTCGGGTAGCCGCCGAGCGTCTGCGCATCGGACATGAGGACGATCGGGTTGCCGTCGGGGGGCACCTGGATCGTTCCGGGCGCCACGGCGGTCGAGACAAGGTCCTCTCCCGCCGCGCGCTCGAGCTTCGGGCCGTCCAGCCGGATCCCCATGCGGTTCGAGCGCGCCGTGACCCCGAAGCGCGCCGAGTAGAGGCCATCGCCGAATTCCCCGGCGTGGGCCCCGGGCATCGCGCGCACGGTCGGCTCCCGCGAGTAGCGCGGGAACATGCGCTCGTCCAGGCTCCAGTGGCCCGTGGGCCGCAGTTCGGACGGGACCGAGCGGATGACATCGCCGTCGCGCAGCGATCGCCCCTTGAACCCCCCTATGCCGGCAGCGAGGAAGGTGCCCTTTCCGCCCATGACACGCTCGGCGAAGAAGCCCCCGCAAATTGAAACGTAGGCGCGGCATCCCTGGACGCGCTTTCCGAACTTGAGCCTGCCGCCCGCCTCGACCCGGACGGGCCTCCAACTGGGGACGCCGTCGAACCGGGCGCCGCACACCGCCAGCCACGCGGCTTCCGGGAACTCGAGCTCGGGGCCCGTCAGCGTGACCTCGAGGGCCGGCGCATCCTCGGCGTTGCCGACGAGGAGGTTCGCGACGCGCAGCGCGAACGGGTCCGCCGCGCCCCCGAAGGGGACGCCCTCGGAAAGGTGGCCCCTGCGGCCCAGGTCCTGGACCGTCGTCAGCATTCCGGCGCGGATGACGCTCACCTCCATGACTCGAGCTCGGCCGGCGTAATCGACTTGAACCGCACGTGGTCGCCGGACTTGAGGAGCGCGGCGGGCTCGTAGTGCGGGCGGAAAAGGGCCATGGGCGTGCGCCCGATGATGTGCCATCCCCCGGGCGAATCGACCGGATAGACGCCCGTCTGCGAGCCGCCGATCGCAACCGAGCCCGCCGGCACGCGCTGGCGCGGCGTGTCGCGGCGCGGCGTGCGCAGCGCCTCGGGCAGTCCGCCGAGGTACGGGAATCCCGGCGTGAACCCAATCGCATGGACAAGGTAGTCCGCGCCCGAGTGCAGCGCGACGGCGGCGTCGGCGCTCATCGCGCAGTGCTCCGCCACGGCCTCGAGGTCGGGACCGAAGTCGCCGCCATAGCACACGGGGATCTCGACCCGCCGGCCCGCGCCATCGTGCCTTTCGGCCTTCGCGCCCGCGGCGCAGGATTTCAGGAAGAGGCACACCGCATCGTAGGCGTCGCCGGGGGCCGCCGAGAACTGCGCCGGGTCGTAGAAGGCCGTCACGGTCGAATAGGCCGGCACCACGTCGGTGATCCCGGCCCGCTTCGCGGCGACGATGGAGTCCGCGAAGCTGAGGACCGAGGCGAGCGTCGCGGCGTCAATCCCGGAGCCCAGGGTGGCGAGCACCGCCGAATCGCCCAGGGGCTCGAGTCTCATGGCCTGGGTTCAGCCCGCGCGAAGGAGCTTCTCCGCGTGGGCCAGCGCGCTCTTCGCATTCCGGTCGCCCAGCATCCGCGCGAGCTCGGCCACGCGCGCCTTCCGGTCGGCGTGGATGGGCTCGATGGTCACGACCGCCCTGTCGCCCGACTGGTCCTTCGTGACGACATAGTGGCTCGAAGCGTGCGCGGCCACCTGGGGCAGGTGGGTGACGCAGAGCACCTGGTGGCGCTGCGCGATCGCCGCCATCCGCTCGCCGACCACGCTCCCGATCTCCCCGCCGACATTGGCGTCGACCTCGTCGAACACGAGGACAGGGACCGAATCGAGGTCCGCGAGGATCGCCTTCAGGGCGAGCATGACGCGCGCGAGTTCCCCGCTGGAGGCGATGCGGCTGAGGGGGAGCGGGGCCTCCCCGACGTTGGGCGAGAAAAGGAACTCGCACCCGCAGTCCCCCGTCGGCCCGAGGCCGGGCGCGTCCGTGATCGCCACCCGGAATTCCGCCTTCGCGAATCCGAGTTCACCGATGCCGGCAGCAGCCGCCTTGGAAAGGTTCTTCGCCGCCTTCTCGCGCACCGCGCGCAGGACCGACGCGGACTTCCTCGCCTCGCGCGCGGCGGCCTCGATCTGGCGGTCCAGGCGGCCGAGCGCGCCCTCGATGTCGCCGTGCGAGGAAACCCGCAAGCGCATCGCCTCGCGCGCCGCGGCGACGGAGCGGACGTCGGGGCCGTGGCGGCGCCTCGCCTCGAGCCATGCGTTCATGCGCTCCTCGAGGGAGTCCCCGTCGCCGGGGTCGGACTGGAGCTCGTGCCCGAGCGAACCGAATTCCGCTGCGAGGTCTCCCAGTTCCGCGGAGGCGGCCGACATGCGGTCCGCGAGCGCCTTGCTCGCCGGATCGACCGATTCCAGGCGGCGCGCCTCGCGAACGAGCGCGGCGATCCGCGGCAATGCCCCGTCATCGCCCGAGAGGCCCGACTCCAGTTGGGACGCGAGCGTCATGATCTCCTGCGCCTTGCTCATCCTCTGAAAATCCCGCTCGAGCGCGGCGACCGCTTCCTCCGAGAGGTCGAGACGGTCGAGCTTCGCCAGCTGCGCCTCCATGAAGGCGAGCTCGTCCGGCGACAGGCGGGCCTCGGACGCCAGGCGCTCGCTCTCGGCCTGAAAGTCGCACCACGCCCCGTAGTGCGCCGCGTAGGCCGCGAGCGCCGGCGCGGCCCGTCCGTAGAGGTCGAGGAGCTCGAGCTGGCAGCCCTCCCTGAGGAGGCGCCTAGGCTCGCTGGGCCCGTGGAAGTCGATCCACATCTCGCCGATGCGCTGGAGCGCGGAGAGGGTCGCCAGACCGCCGTTGACCGTGATCTTGGGTGCGCGCTCGCGAGAGAGGCTGCGCTTAAGGACAAGGAGGCCCTCCTCGCATGGGGGAAGGTCGAGCTCGGCCAGGACGGCGTCGATGCCTCGCGGGTCCGCGAAATGCAGGGACGCCTCGACCTCGCAGGCCGGCGCCCCCTGGCGTATCACGGCCTTGTCCGCCCGCTCGCCGGCGAGGAGCGACAAGGCGCCGATCAGGATGCTCTTTCCCGCGCCCGTCTCCCCGGTCACGGCCGCGAAACCCGGGTCGAAATCCACCGACACGTGGTCGAGGAGCGCCAGGTTGCGGATGCTGAGCGACTGGAGCATGGGGTTCTGCCGCCGGGGGGATTCGCGTCAGACGTGCTCCCGGGGAAGGAGGGGAAGGAGCTTCTTGATGTCCTGCACGGAGTCCCGGTGGCAGACGAGGACGGCGTCATGGGTCTCCACCACGACCAGGTCGCTGAGCCCGCAGAGGGCGATCACCCGGCCGTTGCTGACGGCTATCGTGTTGGTCGTGCCGACGGACACGACGGAACCCCGTGAGACATTCCCCGAGGCGTCGGCGGCATGGTGCGTGGGAAGGGCGGTCCAGGCGCCGACGTCATCCCAGTCGAACTCGGCGACCACCGTCGCGACCGCCGCGGCCTTCTCAAGGACCGCGTAGTCCACCGAGATCTTGGGCAGCGCATGAAACCGCCCGGCGAGGTAGGCGGCGGGATTGCCCGCCGGAAAGTCCCTCACAAACGCCGCCAGCTCGGGCGCGTGCTTCTCGACCTCGCGCAGGAAAAGGCCGACGCCCCACACAAACATCCCGGCGTTCCACGCGAAGCGCTTGCTGCGCAGGTAACCCCGGGCCGTGGCGGCGTCGGGCTTTTCGACGAACCGCTTCACATGCAGGAGGCGGCTTCCCTCGGGGCCCTTGGCGAGCGGGCCGCCCAGTTCGAGGTACCCGAAGCCGGTCGCGGCGTAGGACGGGGTGATCGCAAAGGTGATCAGGTTGTGGGCCGCCGCGCCCTTTCCCGCCCCGCCCGCCCATTCGAAGGCCTGCGTCAGCTGCCGGCCAAAGCTCTGGGTGTCCTTGATCAGCGCGTCGGCCGGGAGGATGGCCACGACCCCGTGCGGATCGCGCGCCCTGACAAGCCCGGTCGCGAGAGCGGCGGCGGGCGCCGTGTCCCGCTTTGAGGGCTCCGCGATGATCTGCCCCCGCGGGAACCGGGGAAGCGCCTTCCGGATGAGGGGGACCTGGGCCTTGTTGGTGAGGATCCAGATGTTGGAGTCCGCCACCACGCCCTTCAGGCGCAGGATCGTCTCCTCAAGGAGCGTCCTCTCCGAGAAGAGCCGCAGCAGGTGCTTGGGCGCGCTCGCCCGGCTCATGGGCCAGAAGCGCTCTCCGCTTCCTCCGGCAATGATGCAAGCGTGGAACCTGGGATCGGCTTTCTTCATGTTGCGCGGCGAGATTCAATGGCGAATGGTCCGGCGCCAAGCCGGAATCGAGTCCCGCGCCGGATTTCGCCTCCTGTCAGTGGCGCACGACGATCTTCCCGAACTGGCCGCCGCGCTCCATGAGGTTAAAGGCCTCGACCGCCCGGTCGAAAGGGAACACGTCGCTGACGACGGGCCTGAGGGCGTGGCGGTCCACAAATGCGCTCATGGCGCGCCAGTCGGCGGCGCTCCCCATCGTGGTTCCCAGGAGGGAGAGCTGCTTCCAGAAGACTTTCCTAAGGACCAGCTCGGGGGCATTGCCGCGCGTGGCGCCAAAAAACGCGATCCGGCCCGCCGGGGCCGCCACGTCGATCAGGCCGGCGAAGCCCGGGCCGCCCGCGCTGTCGATGATCACGTCAAAGGGGCCCGGCGACTTCAGGGCCTCGGCCGGCCAGCCTTCGCGGTCGTAGCGAAAACCTCCCCTCGCGCCCAGCTTGACGGCACTCGCGATCTTCTCATCGGAGCTCGAGGTGACCCAGGCCTCGTTTCCCGACGCGACCGCGAACTGCAGCGCAAACAGCGCGGCCCCGCCGCCGATGCCCGTCACCAGCACGCGCTCCCCTTTTTCGAGGCGGGCCCGGCTCATGAGGGCCCGCCACGCCGTGAGCCCCGCGAGCGGCAGCGCGGCCGCCTCCTCCCAGCTCATGTGCGCCGGCTTCGGCAGGAGCTGCGATGCGGGCACCGCGACCCTGTCGGCGAGCGTCCCGTCGCGCGGCAGGCCGAGTATCGAGAAATCGGGCCCCTGGGCTCCTTCCGACGGCCCCCAGTTGAATCCGGGGTTGATGACGACCGCCCTGCCCTTCCATGAGGCATCGGCCCCGGGGCCGACCGCCGAGACGATTCCGGCGCCGTCGGAGCCGGGGATGCACGGGTATCGGAGCCCGGCATACTGCCCCTTCCTTATCCATACGTCGCGGTGGTTGAGCGCGGCGGCCCTGAGCTCGACGAGCGCCTCTCCCTCCTTCGGGACGGGGTCCGGTACCTCGGCGGCGCCGATCCTGCCAATGGCCTCGATCTGGAGGGCGCGCATGCGGAGCCGGTTGCCGTTCAGACGTGGACGATCACGTCCTCGGGCCTGAAGCGAACCTTCGGCGCCAGGGCGTACTTGTCCTCCGGCGACCTGTAGCCGGCGGCGCAGGCGCAAAGCGCGCCGTAGCCCTTCGAAGTGAGCCCCAGGATCTCGTCGAACTTGTCCGCCTCGATCCCCTCCATGGGGCACGTGTCGACGCCGAGGAGCGCCGCCGCCGTCATGAACCCGCCGAGGGCAATGTACACCTGGCGGGACATCCAGACATCGAGGTAGCCTCCGGCTCTCGCCCTGTCGACGGCGCCCGTGACCACGTCGCGGAAACCCTTGAGGCTCTCCATCGGCGCGCGGCGGACCTCCGCCACTCGGTTGAAAAAGCGGTCGATGTCCGAATTGTCGTAGTTCTTTCGGCCGGCGAAGACGACGAAGTGGGAACAGTCGACCGGCTGGGACTGGCCGTGGGCCGCCGCCGAGAGCCTTTTCCTCGTCTCCGGGTCCCGCACCACGACGAATTTCCAGGGCTGGAGTCCGGCGGACGAGGGGGAGAGCACGAGGGCCTCCTCGAGGACCGACCATGTCGCGGCGGGGATCTGCCGCCCGTCAAATTTCTTTGTCGCATAGCGCCAGTGCAGGGCGTCCGTGAGGGCCGCGGCGGATAGGGGTGTTGCGGGCATGGAACCAGAACGAGTCGCAGTCGGGCCGTTTGTCAAAGGGCGGCCCGGAAAACCCGCCCGACGAGCGGCAGGCGCCCGAGCATCGCCTCGATCTCGGACCGGCCCTCGATCCTCAGCGTCCACAGGACCAGGCCGTAGGTGGCGACGCCGAGGGGAATGAGCCCGAAGACCGCGACGACGGGCGCCCCATGCAGCCCGCGGACGGCGCGCCAGCCGCCGCCGACGACCACCGCCATCGCCGCGGTTGCGCCCAGCACCTTGGCAAGGCTGGGCCAGAGCGGCGCAAAGTGCATGGCCGGCAGCCGCCTCACAAGCGCCCGGCCCAGCAGCAGCGTCTGCGCGATGATCGCGGTCGTGCTCGCAAGGACGATGCCGACGACCCCGAACCAGTGGATCAGGATGAGGGTGGCCGTGATATTGATGAGGAAATCCACCAGCGCCACCCGCACGGGCGTCCTCGTGTCCTTGATGGCGTAGAAGGCGCGCACCGTGAGGTTGACGACGGAGAAGAACGGCAGACCGATGACCATGATGGAAAGCATGAGCGCCATCTGGTGCACGTCCGCGTCGGTCGCCAGGCCGTGCTTGTAGATCAGGCGGACGATCGGCCCGCTCAGGAGCGCCAGTCCCACCGCCGCCGGGAAATTGATGATCAGGATGAGCCGGATCCCCTTCTGGAAGTCGCCCGCCATGGCGCCGAAGTCCTTCTTGACGGCATGGGCCGAGATCAGCGGGTAGACGACCGTAGAGACGGCGACGGCAAAGACGCCGATCGGGAATTCCATGAGCCGGTTGACGGTGTACAGATAGGTGGCGGAGGAGTCGTCGAGCGAGAACGCGAGGAAGCGCGAGACGGAGAAATTGATCTGGTAGATGGCGGTGCCAAAGATCCCCGGAGTCATCAGGAGCGCGATCTCGCGCACGCGGGGCGACAGGCCGAGGTCGAAGCGGGGCCGCCAGCCGAGCGAGACCAGCACGCCGGCCGGCACCGCCATCTGCAATACGCCCCCCGCGAGCACGCCCGCGCACAGCCAGTGGATCTCCCCCACGGGGGTGCTCGCAAAATGGAGGCCGGCTCCGGCCAGGGTGGCGATCATCGCCAGGTTGAGCCAGATCGGCGAGAGCGCCGGCTCGACGAAATGCTCGTAGACATTCAGCGTCGCGCTGAAGGCCGCCGCCAGGCTCACCAGGGCCAGGTACGGGAAGAGGATGACCGCGAGGTCCGCGGCGAGGTACCACTTCGCCTCCTGGCCCGGGATGACCCGCGAGTGGCTGAACACGGCCATCGCCAGGAGCACCAGCGTACCCGTGATCACAAGAAGCCACGACGCGACCTTGGAAAGCAGGCCGAAGGTCCCCGGCCGGCCGTGGGCGTGGAGCTCCTCCTGGAGGGTCGGCACGAACGCGGCGGTCATCGACCCCTCCGCCAGCAGCCGGCGGAACAAGTTCGGCAGGATGATCGCGGTGTTGAAGGCGGAATAGAGGGTGCCCGCCCCGAAGATCGCGAAGGCCAGGGAGTCGCGAACGAGCGCGAGGACCCGCGAGACCACCGTCAGGAACGAAAGGACCCCGATGCTCTTGAGGCTCTTCGACACGCAGGCTCGAGCCCGGCCTAAGGCGCCTTCAATTTAAGCTTCGAGCCGTCGATCGAGACGTCCACGAGCTTGGACCAGGCCGCCGCAAGGTCGTCCGGCGCCGGCTGGCCAAAGAGGAGCTTCCTGAGGATCAGGCCGCGGAAAAAGAGCATCCTCTGCATGGGGCAGCCGCCCACGTAGATCGTGTCCGGGTCGAACTCCCATTCCGAGCCGCTCTTCCTGAAGACGCCGCTCGACTGGACGATCACCGGGACCGTCACGCCCAGCACGTTGAGGGTCGCGGTATCCGAGAACTGGATCTTTCCGTCGCGTATCCGGGCGTTGACGGCGCTGGTTTGGAGGATCTTCTGGTCGGGGGTCGCCGTCGGAGGCGCCGTGTCGCCGGGCTTCGCGGGGGCGGAGGCCACGGAGAGCGGCTTTGCCAGGCTGGCAAAAAACGCGTTGAGCTCGCTCTCGTCGACCACGACCGACTCGCCCCCGACGAACGCGCGCCGCTCGTCCATGACCGCGTTCTTGTTCAGGTCCTTCGCACCCTCCACGAGGTAGACCGCCCCGGCGGCCGCGTCCTTCGGGATCGACGTCACCTTGGTCACCGGCTTGTTGATCATGTACGCCGCCCCCAGCACGATGCCGAGGGCGACGCTGAGGGCCGCGCCGAGCCCCACCTCAAGCCAGCTCGGGCCCTTCTGGGCGCTCTTGATTTTTCTTAGCATGGGGGGATCACTTCTTCTTGGAAGACTCCGCCGCGGGCGGCGCAGGCGGCGGGGACGCCGGCTTGGCCGGACTGTCCGCCTTCGGCGCGCCCTCGGTCTTGGGACCCCCATCTGCCTTGGCCGGGGCGGCGGCGCCGGACTCGGCGGAGGCCGCCTTTGCCATTCCCTTGTTCTTGTAGTCGGTGATGTAGAACCCGCTTCCCTTGAAAATCAGCCCAGCTCCCCCGCCGATCAGCCGCTTGAGCGCCGCCTTGTGGCACTTCGGGCATTTCTTCAGCGGCTCGTCCCTCATGGACTGGAACTGCTCGAAATGGTGACCGCACTTGGAACAGGCGTACTCGTAGGTGGGCATCAGGGTGGACCGCGTTTGTATGGTCGAACCCCGGGGGTTTGGCGAGTTTGTTCTCGGCAGGCGCGCGGCCTTTCCGCTCACTTTGCCTAAATGGATTACGCAGCCGAGCAGCAACTTCTGGTGTCGCGGGTCGAGGCGGGGATCGACCTCCTCCTGCCGGCGCCCACCGAGCCGTCGGCCCGCATTCACGAGGCGATGCGGTACGCCATGCAGTCCGGCGGAAAGCGCCTGCGGCCCGTCCTCGTCCTGGCCGCGGCGCGGCTCCTTGAGACGGGACGTTCCTGCGACCCCGTGGCCGCAGCGGTCGCCGTCGAGTGCGTGCACGCCTACTCGCTCGTGCATGACGACCTGCCCTGCATGGACAACGACGACCTGCGGCGCGGCCGGCCCACGGCCCACCGGGCGTTTGACGAGGCCACCGCGCTCCTGGCGGGCGACGCGCTCCTGACGCGCGCCTTCGGCATCATCGCCGAGTCCTATCGCGCAAACCCCACCCTTGCGACGGCGCTTGTCGGAGAGCTCGCGGGCGCGGCGGGGAGCCGCAGGCTCGTCGGGGGCCAGATGGAGGATCTCCTCGCGGAAAAGGGATCGGGCGCGACGCCGGAGGGACTCAGGTTCATCCATCTCAACAAGACCGCGGCGATGATCGAGGCCTCCCTGGCGATGGGCGGCCTCTGCGCGGGCGCCGCGGGCGCCGAGGTCGAGACCCTGCGCGAGGCAGGCAGGGAGCTCGGCCTGGCGTTCCAGATCGTCGACGACATCCTGGACGCCACCTCGGACACGGCGACCCTGGGAAAGACCGCGGGCAAGGACGCCAGGGCCGGAAAGACGACCTACGTCTCGGTGCACGGGATCGACGAGGCGCGCCGCATCGCGCGCGAGCGCTCCGGCTCGGCCGTCGAGGCGCTGCGCCGGCTGCCGGGGGACACCGGCTTTCTGG
>Ga0302325_10010112_pt1 | contig 20495 bp, 12 predicted proteins | sample Palsa_T0_2_FD_201948 | JGI IMG/M metagenome (GOLD analysis project Ga0302325, IMG submission 201948) | Peat permafrost microbial communities from Stordalen Mire near Abisko, Sweden - Palsa_T0_2 | ecosystem: Environmental > Terrestrial > Soil > Palsa > Peat permafrost | place: Sweden: Abisko...
ACCTGCCACTTCGCGCCCGTCCAGGGAAACGGCGCTACATAAACCTCCAGCGTCCCCGACTCATCCGAGGAATACGCCACCCAACGTCCGTCGGGAGAAAACTGCGCGTACAACTGATTTCCTGGCGCAGCAATGTATGCGAACGGTTTCCGGTCTCCGAACAGCGGAAGAGCCCAGATGTCGGTTCCATTTCCTACGGTAGCCGTCCCAGCAATGTAGAGGATGTAGCGGCCGTCCGGAGACCAATCGCATAATCCGTTCTGCAAACCCTGGTATGCGCCAGTGTCCAGCAGTTTCTTCTCCTCCCCCGAACCATCCGCCGCTTTGGCCAAGATGGCTTGCTGCGTCCGGACTCCGCCCCGCATATATGCAATTTGCTTCCCATCGCGCGACCAGATTGGGCTGATATAAACGTTAGGCCCAAAGGTAAGGCGGGTGCGCGTATTTTGCTTCACGTCGTAGACCCAAATGACATAAGAGAAAGAACCAATGGCCGCTGCTGCCTTCTTGCCGTCCGGTGAGAGTTCGACCTCGTAGTAGTCGTCCGGTTCGCCCAAGTGCCCGATCTCCCTGCCATGATCATCGAACCAGGTTAATTGCATGGCGCCGCCAGCCATTCCCGGCTGGTAGACCATCGTCCCATTATCTGAGGCGGAAAAGGTTCCTCGCCACACCGAGCTATCCACCTGTACGTCGTCGTTCAAAACTGAAGCCTGCCCCTTTAACTCACCGGAAGACGGGTCAAAACGCTGCGCCATTAACGCGTTCTGCCGCACGAAGAGCAGATAACCCGAGGCATAAACCGCACTCGAGGGAGTCGACACTACCAGCTTGTTCTGCCTGCCATCGAGCGATGCCCAAAATACGGCGGTATCGCCGACCGTAGGTGCCGCGTGGTTGGCCGCGAGATATAGAAAATGCTTTCCATCGGGGAGGAACGCCGGCCAGCGGTGCGTGGTGTAGTTATTCGTGAACCTTGTGATGGGCGCAGCCGTTCCTCCCGCGGCCGATACCTGGTAGATGGGCGAGCTGTATTGAGGAGAAAACACGATGGTCCCGTTCGGGCCCCAGGATGCTCCACGCCCGATGGGCGCTTCACAAATGATAGTCGCCGGCCCGCCGCCAAAGTCCATGCGCTTCAACTTGGCGTCGGCGAAGAAGCCGATGGAGCGGCTGTCGGGTGACCAGAAGGGAAAGGTTGCGTCGTCGGTACCGGGAATCGGCTGCGGTGTCAGATTATCCATCGAGCGCAAAAAAAGCAGCTGCTTGCCCTGCGCGTGAGCCGAAAAAACAATGTGCGTGCCGTCGGGCGAAATCACCGGAGGACCGGCGTTGTCGCCCACGAAATTAAAGTCCCACTTATCCGAGGAGGCGATCTGGGTGCTTACGAGCAGCTTTGCCTCGCGCGCGCCAAAATGGAAGAACGCCAACGCAATCGCCGCGGCCAACGCCACCCCCGCCAATGCCCAGGCGAAAATCAACGACTTCCGAGCAGCATCCGGCGACGCTGTCTGTACATCTGCGGCCGCCCCGCCCTCCGCAATCCACTTCAGCTCGCTGGCTAGATCGCCCGCGCTCTGCCAACGCGCATCAGGATCTTTCGCCAGGCACTTCTTGATAGCGCGCTCAAGCGCTGGCGGAGTCACTGGCTGCAGCGTGCGGATCGGCGCCGGCTCTTTTTCGAGAATCGCGGCCGCCACCGAGACGAGCGTCTTGCCTTCAAACGCCCGCTTGCCGCCGATCATCTCGTACAACACAGCCCCCAGGCTGAAAATGTCGCTGCGCCCATCGGCCTCTTTGCCTTCGACTTGCTCGGGCGCCATGTACTGGAATGTGCCGACGATCGTGCCCTGCTGGGTCAGCGGAGTCGCGTGCGAACTCGTCATCGCCGCGGTCAGTTCAGCCGACACCGGTTTCACGGTGCTGACTTCCTTCGCCAATCCGAAGTCCATCAGCCTGGCGCCTGTCTTGGTGAGCATTACGTTGCCGGGCTTCAGATCCCGATGGACCACACCCCGGCGGTGAGCGGCGTCCAGGCCTTCCGCAATCTCCGCGCCGTAACGCAGCACCTGATCGAGAGGCATCGGACCGCGTCGCAGACGGTCGGCCAGCGTCTCGCCCTCGAGCAACTCCATGACGAGATAACGCACACCATCTTGCTCGCCGACATCGTGCAGATGACAGATATTGGGATGGTTGAGAGAAGAGATCGTCCGCGCCTCGCGCTCGAAGCGCTCTCCAGCTTCCGGCCGGTCCGACAGATGAGCAGGCAAAACTTTGACCGCCACGCTGCGCTCCAGCCGTGTATCGCGGGCGCGGTACACCTCGCCCATGCCGCCTGCACCCAGCGGTGACTGGATTTCATACGGGCCGAGCTTTTTCCCGAGAGCGAGGGCCATGAGTGCATGTGATTATAACGTGGGCGCTGCTGGCAAAGCGCCTTTGGGTCGCTAGCGTTCAAGCAGACAATGATGCCTTGTGCGGAAAAGTGAAATCCGAGGGCGTCACAGAAGCCAAGTGCGGAACAGTTGGGAAGAAAACCGATGCTGGATCCTGGGTGCATTACTTGCGGTAACGCTGGGTCAACTGCTGGAAGCGCGGGTCCGTGCGCAGCGAAGAGAAGTATGGGCTGGCATCGAGCGCGGCAAAATCGTGGAATCCCGTGTCGAATGCCTTTTGCATTGTGGTGAGCGCTTTCTCTTTATCGCCGTGAGCTGCATAGGCCGCACCAAGCCAGAAATAGTTGATGCCCGCCGGTTGAGCGCTCTTTGATAGGGCGGCCAGAGCTTTGTCGTAGTCTCCTTGCGCCAGATAGACTTGCCCCAACCCCAAGCCCGAGTAGGTGGACGTGGGGTCTGATTCCCGCGCGTGCTCGAAGGCGGCAATTGCCTCCGCGTAACGCTGCTGGAGCAAAAGGGCACGACCGAGGTGGTAATAGGTTTTAGGGGGTGTGAGCCCTAGACGCAGGGATTCTCGCGCGGCCTTCTCCGCGGCGGCAGCCTCTGGAGGCTGTTCGTACGCCAGGGCCCAGGAAAGCAGATCCCAGGCAAAGGCATTGTCCGGATCCAAATCGGTGGCAGTGCGGAACTCCCGCGCCGCGCCCGCATAGTCGTACCTATCAGCACTGACTGTTCCCAGTGCCATGTGGGTCTCAGCCAATCGCGGGTCGATGGCCAGAGCGCGCTGGGCGAACTGCTCTGCACGCTGCAGGTGAGACGGATTCGCGTCGAGATTGCGATAGATTTGACCTTCAACCCAGGACAGTCCGGCGAGGGCAAGAGGGTAATCCGGATCCGACTGGAGCGCGCCTTCAAAATATCGACGCGCCCCTTCTAGTTTTTCACGCTGGTCGGTGAACTGGATTAGTGCATGACCTCGCAAGTAGGCGTCGTAGGCTTGAGGATTCTGCGTGTAACGATGCTGAATGGCCTGCTGTTCTTGAGGACTGAGCTTGAGGTTGAGCGATCCCGCAATCTTTAGGGCAGTTTGCTCTTGCAGGGAAAAAACGTCCTTCATTTCTCCGACGAAGTCATCGGCCCACACCTGGAACCCGGTGGTGGAGTCGATCAAATGCACGTTAATCCTGACCTGATCGCCTGCCTTCCGTACACTTCCCTCGAGCAAATAGCGGACGCCGAGCGCTCTCCCGATCTCTGCCGCACTCTTGTCCGATCCTTTCAGTGCAGCGACCGAAGAATGCGAAGCCACGTCGATTGCCTGAATCTTCGAGAGCTTTGTCGTGATTTCATCGGTCATTCCGTCGCTGAAATAGGCGCTGTCGGGCTCCGCACTCAGGTTTTGCAGCGGAAGGACTGCAACAGATGGCTTGGCGGCGCTGGCCACGGATTGCGCCGGAGAGTGCTTCTCATACCACACGATTGCGCCAACCGCGACCAGCAAGACCAGCAGAGCGAGGCCGGCAAATACGATTCCGCGCTTCGATCGTGGACGCGTCTGCGTCTGTGTGTCCACGGACGATGTTCGCCCCGAGTCCGAGGCCCGCTGGATGCGTTTTAAATCCGCGCGTAGCTCGGCCGCGGATTGGTAACGTAATTCCCGGTCCTTCTCCAGAGCCTTGTTGATGATCCGTTCTAGTTCGGCGGGCAAGTCAGGATTCAGCCGCACCGCGGGGATTGGGGCACGATCCAGAATCTCGCGGAAGATGACCGCAGAACTCTCGCCACGGAAGGGCAACTGGGCGGTGGCCATCTCGTAGAGCACAGCTCCAAACGAAAACAGATCCGTACGGGCGTCCAACTCTTTCGCTCGCGCCTGCTCTGGGGACATGTAGGCAACGGTGCCGAGCGTAGAACCAGGGCTGGTAAGGTGCGCTTCGACCGCCTCGGTTCGCGTGGCTTCATGCTCGCCGGCACCTGCACCCGATGCGGGGACCTTGGCCAGGCCGAAATCGAGCACCTTGGCGTGGCCGCGCTTGGTTACGAAGATGTTGGCGGGCTTGATGTCGCGGTGGACGATGCCCTCGGCGTGGGCGGCATCCAGGGCGTCAGCGATCTCGATGCCGAGCGACAGCAGGGTGTCTAGTTCCAGCGGCCGAACTCCGATTGTGTGCTTCAGCGTCTGCCCATCTAGAAATTCCATGGCGATGAAACGTTTGCCTTCGTGCTCGCCAATTTCGTGAATGGTGCAGATATTAGGATGGTTCAGTGCCGAGGCAGCACGCGCCTCGCGACGGAAGCGCTCCAGAGTCTGAGGATCCTGGGAAACATTGTCGGGAAGGAACTTCAGAGCGACAAAGCGTCCAAGGGAAGTGTCTTCGGCCTTGTAGACAACACCCATCCCTCCACCACCCAGCTTCTCGATAATGCGGTAGTGCGAAACGGTCTGGCCGATCATTTGGAATATGCCCGGCTTGCGGGACGCTTCATCTTACGAACGCAGCATTCGCGAGTCAACGAACGGCGTCTCTGGCAATAAATTGTGGCGATTTTCGAGGCTCCTCATAACCCACTCTCGGCGTAGGGATGGAGACTCAGTGGCTGGGTTGTTCCCTCCCGTTCAAAACTCGTAACAGGGCGACGAGCGCTGGCATTCCCATGGAAAAGAGCGCGATGACCTGCAGCGCAGGGAAACGATTGGTTACAACGTAGCGAACAGCAAAGAATGTGTAAACGGTGACCGGAAGCGCTTCGAATGTTTTCGTACCGGGAACGATTGTTCTGCGATCTGTGCGCCGCCACAGCCAGCCCGTAATCCAGTAAGCCAGGAAGGTGGTAAGAAGCCAGCCGAGGTAATTGCGACGCGGAACGCCGAAATAGGCACCTCCGCGCTCCCATATCCAGTTACCATTTGCCGCCATGCCAGGATCCATCACTACATCCCATGCCGTCATCACCCACGCGGCCGTGATGGCCAAGGCCGTGCTGCCACGGAGCGAACCCGTATTGATGCCGCTGAGCACTGCCTTCGCCACCATAAAGGACGGATAAATCATCATGAACCACGCCAACGGTATGATGATAGGCACATGGCCGAGCTTTACACCCAGCATATCGCTATAGTGGTAGGCGCCATAGATCAATCCGGTTCGCACGCCGGTCTCTTCCATCAGGTAGGAAACAATGGCGGAAGTCGCAAAGAATAGGGCGGTGCGGCGCAAACCCTCGACCGCGAGGCAGTGAGTCACGGCAAACAGTACAAAGATCAGTGTAAATCCGATGTCTCCGAGCATCGGCAGGGTGAACCAAGGCCGAACCGCCTCCGCAAGGATCAGATACATGATCGCTGCGAACGACAACCATGACGCCGTCCAAATCCCTCGACTCAACGCGTTCCTCGGTAAGTGCAATCCTTCAACACGCCGGAAGTGGGCTGCGAGGACCTGAAGCTCGTTTCAGGCGGCGGAAAGAATTGAATAATACAAGTTCTATTGGCAGTGAGTATATAGTTCACTCGATCTTCTGGGCGTTCGGAAAATTGTGGTGCTCTAAGCAGTGGACCATTCCTTGAAGCAGAAATGAAAAAAGGCGGCATTGGACGTGCGGGTTTCTGCGGGAACCCACACTTGAACTTCGCTCCCTGAGCGCGTACATTTACTGCTTCCGCAACCCCGGGTCTGTTCAGTTTCTCATCAACAGGAGCCTGCTCCTATGCGTTATTTCTTCTTTCTCGTGATTTCCCTTGTTTGTTTCGACGGCGCAGCCGCCTATGCCCAAACGGCCGATGATCTTATCGCCAGGAACATCAAGGCCCGTGGCGGCCTCGAACGAATCAAGGCTATCAAAACCATCCGTGTCACCGGCAAGATCAAGGGCTTTGGCGGACGCGTTATGGGCATGGGCGAAGAAAAGGCCCGTCCCGATCTGGTGCGCGTCACCACCATTATGCAAGGCATGACCGCCATCGATGCGTACGACGGCATCACCGGCTGGCAAGTCGAGCCTTTCGGCGGTAGGAAAGATCCGCAACTGATGGGAGAAGATACCCTGCGCGATCTCCTGCTCGACGCCGACTTCGACGGGTCGCTCGTCGACTACAAAGAAAAAGGTAGCTCAGTTGAATTTCTGGGACACGACGTCGTTGATGGCGACGATGCCCTGCGCCTCAAAGTCACGCTCAAGAACGGCGACATCATCTACGACTATCTCGATCCTGACACCTACATTGAAATTCGCCGCGAAATCCAGCAGTTCATTCGTGGTTCGGTGCGTGAGCGCGTCGAAAGCTTTGGTTCTTACAAGCCGGTTGCGGGGGTCATGTTTCCGTTTGCGATCGCCACGGGATCGAGAAACAATCCCGACGCACAAACGGTCATCGTGCAGAAAATCGAAGCAAACGTGCCCATCGATCCTTCAGATTTCGCGCTGCCCGAGTCGTTGAGGACGGAGGGAAAAGAATCCGGGCTGGTCGGCGTGCACTGAACGGGAATTGATTGAATGAGGGATCGGGTCATCGGGCGATTGAACTATTTTAAACCCGCGATTTAGCTCCGATCCTCCGATTAACCTTTTAGAGAAGGACGGGTGATCATGAAGTTATCGGCTCGCAGTTTTTGGGCAGTGATGGTGGTCTTTTCTGGGATTTCGCTGTGTGCTTCCTTATCTTCGGCGCAAGCGCCCTACCGCTTCGACGCCGCGACCGTTTCCGGCCTGACCGCGCGCAACATCGGTTCGGCTACAATGAGCGGCCGCATCGCCGCGCTCGATGCCATCGACGAAAAAGGCCGTATCACTGTGTTCGTAGGCGCTGCCAGCGGCGGTGTGTGGAAGTCGGTCAATGGCGGCACGACTTTCAAGCCGGTCTTCGACCGCGAAGACGTGCAATCGATCGGCTCCGTCGCGATTGATCCTTCCAATCCGAAAAACGTCTGGGTGGGAACCGGCGAATCCTGGATGCGCAACAGCGTGTCGGTCGGCGATGGAGTGTACAAATCCACGGACGGCGGCGAGAACTGGACCAACGCCGGCCTCAAGGATAGCGAACACATCGCCAAGATTCTGGTGAATCCGGGCGACAGCAACAGCGTGCTGGCCTGCGCCACCGGCCATCTTTGGGACGACAACGACGAGCGCGGCGTCTACCAAACCACCAACGGTGGCAAAACCTGGAACAAAGTTCTCGCCGGCGCAAATAGTTCCAGCGGTTGCGCCATGCTCGCCCGCAGCGTGCAGGAACCGAAAACTGTTTATGCCGCCATGTGGGACTTCCGCCGCCAGGGCTGGACCTTCCGCTCGGGTGGCCCCGGCAGCGGACTGTTCAGATCTACCGACGGCGGCGCTCACTGGAGCGAAATCACCGACGCCAATGCCAAGGGCCTGCCACCAAAACCATACGGGCGGCTCGCAGTGGCTGTGGCCGAGTCCAAACCGAACGTCGTTTATTGCAACATCGAGGCCGAAAAAGGCCGCGGCCTCTATCGCTCGAACGACGGCGGCGCAACCTGGACCAAACTCGACGGCAGCGTCTACATGGTTTGGCGGCCGTTTTATTTCGCCAACCTGACCGTTGATCCGACCAACGAAAATAAGATTTTCAAACCCGACCTCATGCTGCTGTTAAGTAACGATGGCGGAAAAACTTTCAACGATATTTCCTCCGCAGTGCATGGCGACTTCCATGACATCTGGATCGATGCCAAAAATCCCAACATCGTGATCACCGGCGATGACGGCGGCCTGTGGCGAAGCGAAGATGGCGGCAACCGCTGGAAGCACTTCATGAACCTGCCGGTTTCACAGTTCTATCACGTGAGCCTCGACAACTCCGACCCCTATCACGTCTATGGCGGCCTGCAGGACAATAGCTCCTGGGTTGGCGACTCATCTTTTCCAAGTGGCATCACCAACTCGCGCTGGGAAAACATGTACGGCGGAGACGGGTTCTGGATGTTCGAAGACACCGCCGATGCCGACTACATCTATGCCGAAGCGCAGGGCGGGGAAATCGGCCGCGTAAATCGCTCCACGCACGAAAGCCGCGGCATCAAGCCCCTGCCGAACTACGCCGAGAAGAAGCTTCGCTTCAACTGGAATACGCCCATTCACATGAGCCCCAACGAAAAGGGCACCCTCTACATTGGCGCGCAGTTCCTGTTCCGCTCGCGCGATCATGGCCAGTCCTGGGACCGCATTTCTCCGGACCTCACCACCAACGATCCTGAAAAGCAGAAGCAGGAAGAATCCGGAGGCGTCACCGTCGACAATTCTTCCGCCGAGATGCACACCACGATTTATTCGATTTCAGAATCGCCCAAGAACGGCCAGATCATCTGGGTCGGAACCGATGACGGCAATGTGCAGATCACTCGCGACGGCGCCCAAACTTGGACGAACGTCGTTAGCAACATCAGCGGGCTGGGAAAATGTTCCTGGGTCTCGACCATCGAAGCCAGTCGCTTCGACGAAGCTACCGCCTATGCGACATTCGATCGCCATTGGTATGGCGATCTGAAGCCGTATCTATATAAAACCACCGATTATGGCCAAACCTGGACCGCGCTGCCTGCGCAGGAAAATGGCGTGCGCGGCTTCGCCCACGTGATTAAAGAAGACACGGTTAATCGCAACGTTCTTTTCCTCGGCACCGAGTTCGGCTTGTGGATTTCCGTAGACGACGGTCAGCGGTGGGCACAATACAAAGGTTCCGATTTTCCGGCTGTCGCTGTCGACGACATCGCCCTGCACGCGCGCGAATCCGATCTCGTGCTCGCCACCCATGGCCGCGGCATCTGGATCATCGACGACGTTTCTGCCTTGCGCTCGCTCACTCCCGACACGATGGCGAAAGAAGCGGCGCTGATTCCCGGCCGGCCGGTGGTTCAATATTTCAACGCCCGCGGAGGATGGTCCGAAGGCAACGAAACGTTCTTAGGCCGTCCGCGACCTTCCGAGGCGCAGATCACGTATTACCAGAAGAGCCGCCACATCTTCGGCGATTTGAAAATCGAAATCTTCGATCAGGATGGCAAACTCATCGACACCGTTTCCGGCAGCACGCATCGCGGCTTGAACCGCGCCAGTTGGGCCATGCGAGTAAAAGCTCCCGAGGTCGCCCCGGCGGCAACGGCGCTGCAAGGCGCCTCGCGCGGGCCAAAGGTTCTGCCCGGAACCTACACCGTCAAGCTCACCAAGGCAGATCAAACCTACACCGAACAATTGAATGTAGTGATGGATCCGCGCGCCACCTACACGCTCGCCGACCGCAAAGCCGAATTCGATCTCTCCATGAAACTCTATGGCCTGATCGAACACATGACCTGGGGAGTCGAGGCCATCGAAGGCGTGCGTAATGCCGCCAACGGCCGCGCCGCCAAACTGCCTGCAAAAGACCCGCTGCGCAAACTACTGCAGCAACTTGCTGCCGATTGCGACGCACTGCGCTCGAAGATCGTTGCGACGAAAGAAGGCGGCATGATCACCGGCGAAGAACGCATTCGCGAAGTGCTTGGCGAACTCTACGGCAACGTCGTAGGGTACGACGGCCGGCCCACCGATTATCAGGGAAGGCGCGCCGAATCTCTCGGCCACGAACTGCAAGACGTCATTGACGACTTCCAGAAACTCACGCAGAAGGATCTGCCCGGTATCAACCGCAGCCTGAAAAAACAGAAGATGGAGGCGATCGTGGTGCTGTCTGAAACCGACTGGCAGAAGAAAAAGACTGCGTCCGGCGAAGTTGCCGGCAGTGCTGCGTTGCAGGAATCGGACGACACGCTGGGGGACACAGATTAGATGGATGCAACAACCGGTGGGGGCGCGCGGCACTCGTTTTCATCTTCGGAATGAGCGACACGCATTTTCGCGCGGTCTGATGTGGTGATGAAAGGATTGGCCCCACGAGTTCGACTAGACGCAACGGGTTGTTGCTCGATTCTCCGGAGGCTTCCTTCTGCCGCTCGGCCAGTAGTCCGTTGATGCGCATGGCTCGGCTCAAAGCATCCTCAGACACGCGAGCGACTCCCCGCAGGAAAATACTCCAACCAGTCGTTCCATGCCCCGCGCTCGCTGATCCCGCGCAAATCGTCGTCGTCGTCCCGCCGCGAGGCTTCAAAGAACGCCGAACCATGGCCGAAGAAAGACAAAAATTAAATGGGCAAGGCAATACACTTAGAAGCTGGAGAGGAACAAGATCATGATTCATACCGGCCGTCACTTTCTTCAGATTCCAGGCCCCAGCAACGTTCCCGAGCGCATTCTGCGGGCGATGAACCGCTCCGTTATCGACCATCGCGGCCCCGAGTTCGCGAAGCTGGCGAAAGAGGTTCTGGAAAACGTGAAACCCGTTTTCCAGACCAGAGGACCGGTGGTGATTTATCCAGCATCGGGCTCAGGAGGCTGGGAGGCATCGATTGTTAACACGCTCTCCCCGGGCGACCACGTTGTAATGTTTGAAACTGGCCATTTCTCGCAGCTCTGGCGCCAGGTTGCGGAAAGATTCGGCCTTCAAGTCAACTACTTACCCGGCAATTGGCGGAGCGGCGCGAACCCGCGCGACCTCGAGGTTAGGCTCGAATCCGATCGCCAGCACCAGATCAAGGCGGTGATGGTCGTCCACAACGAAACCTCCACTGGCGCGACCAGTTCAATTGCCAACGTTCGCCGGGTCCTCAATCAAGCCAAGCATCCGGCGCTCCTCATGGTGGACTCCATTTCTTCTTTAGCCTCGATCGACTATCGCCACGATGAGTGGGAGGTCGACGTCACGATTGCGGGCTCGCAGAAAGGCCTTATGCTTCCTCCCGGCCTCGGTATGAACGCGATTTCGGAAAAGGCGCTCGCCGCCACCAAGCAAGCCAAGATGCCGCGTTCTTACTGGAGTTGGCAAGACATGCTGCAACAAAACCAGGCAGGTTTTTTCCCGTACACTCCGGCCACAATCCTGCTCTACGGACTGCGAGAAGCGCTGACCATGCTGCAAGAAGAAGGGTTGCCCAATGTATTTCGCCGGCATCTCCGTCACGGAGAAGCCACGCGTGCGGCGGTGAGAGCCTGGGGACTGGAAATTGTCTGCGAGAACCCCAAGGAATATTCTAGTTCCATGACTGCGGTGTTCACTCCGCAGGGCCACAATGCGGACGAACTGCGCAAGGTCATTCTGGAGAACTTTGATATGTCGCTGGGCGCGGGATTGTCCCGGTGGGCGGGAAAGGTCTTTCGTATCGGACACCTCGGCAGCTTTAACGATCTCATGCTGGCGGGCACGCTGAGCGGCGTGGAAATGGGATTACGCCTGGCGGGCGTGCCGCACAACGCGGGAGGCGTAGCTGCCTCGCTTGTGAGTCTCACAGCGACGCACGAGAAGGTTGAGGCAGAGCCAGCAAAATAAGCTTCGGTAAGCAACGGCAGTGCGCATTTTGCTAAATCTCAGAGGATGGGAGCGGGTCTGTGGGGTCTCGAGCTCGGGCAGTGGGGATGCGGAATGGCTTCCCATTTGCCACCACAATCGTGCTCGTACTGCTCTGTCTGATGTATGGCATCACCTACATTGACCGAGTCAACGTGAGCACTGCCTCACTGGTCTTCAAGCAGGATCTCCACCTCACCAATGCGCAAGTTGGACTGGTCTTCTCGGCGTTCGCGTATCCGTACGTCTTCGTTACTACCATTGGCGGGTGGCTGAGCGACCGCTTCGGCGCGAGATGGGCGCTCACCGTGTCGGCTCTGATTTGGGGAAGCGCGACATTAGCCACCGGGATGACGACCACACTCGCCGCCATGCTCGCGGCGCGCGCTGTACTCGGACTCGGAGAGGGCGCGACATTTCCAATCGCCACCCGCGCGATGTGCGTGTGGCTGCCCGAGCGCCGGCGAGCATTTGCCCAAGGGATCACCCATTCAAGTTCCAGGCTGGGCACGGCGGTCACTCCACCCTTGGTCGCTTGGCTGATTGCGCTGATTACCTGGCGAGGCTCGTTTGTCGTTCTGGGAATCGTGAGCCTCGCATGGGCTTTCGCATGGGCTGTCTATTTTCGCGATAATCCCGCCGATCATTTCAGCATCACTGCAAAGGAACTCGAATCTCTTCCAACTTTTGTCTCACCTGACAGGAAGGCCGATCCTGTGCCCTGGCCCTCGCTGGCGCGCCGCATGTTCCCCGTCACCGTCGTCTATTTCTGCTACGGATGGACGCTCTGGCTCTACCTCGCGTGGATTCCGTCTTTCTTCTCGCACAGCTACCACCTCGACGTAAAGAACTCCGCGCTGTTCTCGTCAGGTGTGTTTCTTGCCGGCGTTGTAGGAGATACGTTGGGCGGGGTTGTCAGCGACCGGATCCTGAGCAAGACCGGCGATCGCATCATGGCGCGCCGCAATCTCGTGGTGGCGGGATTTGTATGTTCGCTGCAGTGCATGCTGCTCATCTTTTTTGTGCGGAGCGTCTCCGCAGCGGTGATTTGCCTGAGCCTCGGTTTCTTTTTCGCCGAATTCACAATCGGGCCGATGTGGGCAATTCCCATGGACATCGCTCCACAGTTCTCAGGCTCCGCAAGCGGCCTCATGAATATCGGTTCGCCGCTCGCCGCCATCATTTCGCCAGTGGTGTTTGGATACGTGATCGACAAGACAGGGAACTGGACTCTTCCGTTTCTCGGCAGCATTTCGATCCTGCTGGTTGGATCGATCGTGGCGTTTTGGATGAGGCCGGAGAAGGGATTCCCGGCATAGCGACCCCACTGGTCGCATGTCGAGACTGTTGTGTCGAGCACGCGAAAGAATGTTTAGCGCCCTCACTCTCGTGAGGTTTCCAGGGTTGTCGCGTTTCCTTATTGAATGCTGCGGCCGCATTTCCAGGGGAATTTAGCGAAATAGGCATCACCGTAAGGCAGCCAAACGCATCGATGAATGACGCGAAGAGCAGCCCTGGAGTTTCCACGCCACGCAGGATATTAAGGACGTTGGAGACGAAATTTGACACTAGGAGAACCATCATCAAAATCGTCCCAACCAAAGCGGGCGCCGCCATGGAAAGTCAATCTGGCCCAGAGGGGAGGCTCGTCTCCTTCAGCAAAACGGGAAGCCGAAAAAAATATCCATGCCTGCGCCAGATTCTTCCTTGTTAGTCGGCGTTCTGAAGATCAACCGACGAGACACCTGATTCGGTTGGGGCCGATCCCGTTCGTTCTTCGGCCTCCTCGGAATTCCCGAAGACCTCCTCACGGATGATGCGTTCGGTCGCTTCGTTCAGGTATTCATCAAGGGCGCTCTTGATCTGGAGGAACTCTGGCCAGAGAGTTTTGTTGATGAACGAGGCCGGCGCTCGCAGAACGACCGTTGAATACCTCTGACGAGGATACCGATACGGCTTTAGCCCGTAGCGGCGGCACAAAGCCGTGAATAGACGCCGACTCCAGTGATCAGTCAGTCTGAACTGGGTTTCAACAGCCGGTTCCGTTCGCTCCGCAGCGCCGAGCGCGGTGCGAATCCTATCGATAGCGGCGGCGGCAGCATCGCGCTCTCCCGCTGTGGTGGCACCCTCAAAAAGAGCCGCAATTTTGCGCAATTTGTGGCGAAGGTCCTGTTCAGTAGTCACTTGATTGGCTTCCCATGTCAGAATTGAACCGAAAGCAGAATACCTGACGAGTAGTCTACTGTCCGGCATGGTTCCCGGCTACACGGGATCGTCGCCTGGCTCGATTCCAATCGTCTTTTTCTCCAACCTCGGAGATGCGTCCCGACCCGATCAGCCCGGAAAAGTGAAGAGGTGATCGCGCAGATTGCGGCTAGGCTGTTGCAGGCATATCTGTATTTCAGGAGCAGCGCCAGGTTCGTCCCGTCGCCCACACGAGTGAAACATGGCGCAATGTGCCCCTTCAGCTCCGGCAACAAGCACAAGCGGTGGTGCGGCGACTGGGGCAAGGGCGGGTTGAACGCCGCGTGGATGCCGCTAGCGTTTGGAATCTCCTGAACCTCGAAGCCACAAACCACCCGCATGATGACCACAGCTCACGAGTATGTGGTCGATATTGCTCAGATCAGAATGATCGGATTCGCTACAGTCACTCAGGGGTATATAGATGACCCGCCCCGATGATGGAGGATAATTTAATGAATGGATTTAAGGTCTTTGCACTAGCCGCTGTTGCTGGAATCTGCTTAACGATAACTGCTCCGAAGGCCCAAGCTCAGGTGGCCGTCAACATCGGAGCCGCGCCCGAATGTCCCTACGGCTACTACGATGTCGCCCCTTACGACTGCGCTCCTTATGGCTACTACAGTTCGGAATGGTTTACAGGTGGCGTCTTCATCGGCGTTGGCCCATGGTTTCACGGTTCCGAAGGCTTCCAAGGCCACGTGAATAACCGTTTCCATCCTGAGCATGGCTACAACGGCCCAAAGCCCAACCGTGGCGACAAACCCGAGCCGGGAAATCGTGTCGATAAGGTTGCCCACTTCAAAGGAAACGAAGTGCGCGATGGACGCGGTCACGCCGTTGGGGAAAAGCGGTAACCAGATACCTGTGTCTCAATGAGGAGATTCCAATCGAGAACTTGTAAAAGGAAGGGGCAGATTTCCACGAGTTGAAAATTGAAGTGGGTATCTGCCCTTTTTTCGCAAGACCGCAATTCCGTAATTTGTGTCCTAATTTGATCTGCCCAACGATTCGTAGAACGACCCCGGTCCCTTCGGCACCGGCAAGCGTTAACAAGACAAGCGGTGCTGCGCGGCGGGGCCACGGGCGAACTCCAGTACTCGATAGAGTCCGAGCGCAAGGGCCGTCATCGACGCGACGAATTTAGGCTGAGCGTCAGAAGATGGATGGGGGCGAGCAAAGCACGGTGGTTATGAACGGTTGTGCCCACTGGCCAAAAAGGCATTTCATTAGCTACCATTTCTGGCAAAATCCGTATGGTTGAATGTGCCATTGTTGATGGGAAAACAGCATAGCTCAACTGGAACCCGTTGAAAAATCTGAGAATTGCCCCGTGTTTATCTGGTACGCGGACAACCCAAGATGACATCAATTATATCGTTTATAATAAATCGTTTATATAAATACATTAAAGTTTAACATTAAAGTGAGATTCTCTGAATTCTAGAGCGCGACCGGACATTTCGTGAGGGTGCCCTCTCAGTCTAAGCTCTGGGACCCTCATGAACACTGGCGATTCTCACATCTCATAAAATCATCCCAGGGTACCCAAAGCTCTTAATTGCCGCACCGCTCGGCGCAACCAAAGGCGCCGGCGTGGCTCGCAGCGAGAAGGATGCCAATATGCAGAGACTGTGGGACGGCAGGAACCGCTTCACCTGGCTGGCTTTGTTTGGCGCGGCCATGAAGAAACAGACTCCGCCGGACAAGCTCGGCCCCACGTACATGCTTTGCGCCGATCAGGGAGCCAGCAATACCGATTCGAGCGAAACCAAGAAAACTGACGACAATCATTGGGTTGTCACTTGTCCCTATATCATGATTGTTGGGGCGGGGGTAAAGGACCTGGGACTGCCGGATACCCTGATGCCAATCCGACCAAGCCGTATCTGATGTGGGCGGATCCCTGTGCTCACGCCATGATTCCGGTCGGAGCATCGCCGAATTGCAACGAAATTGCGGCCTTCTGCGTCGAATCAGACCGATGTTGGAGCGACGATGCGCACCGCCTTTTTTAGTTTAAGTGAGGTTTCGCCCATTGAAATCGCAAAGCGCACATGGACAGAGATTCGCGAGGATGATGTCTTTGGGCGCGCTGCGCAGTTAGCCTACTACTTTTTTCTCGCTCTTTTCCCATTCCTGATTTGCGTCATCGCGAGTTTGAGCGTCTTCGGAAGGGCTGATCGCGGACGAGCACTATTGATTGCATTGTTCACCCGCATCTTTCCCGTCACCGCGTATCGGTTGATCGATCAAACGATGATTGACATCATCCGCTCGGGCGGTCCATTAAGAATGTCGTTCGGGATCCTGTTTTCCCTGTGGTCTGCATCGATGGGCATGACTGCCGTTATGGATGCGTTAAATGCGGCCTACAAGGTCAAAGAAACACGACCATTGATTAAGCAGTACGCCATTGCCATCGGGCTCACGATTGGACTCACCGTGCTGGTAGTTGCTGCTCTTCTGATCGTCGTTTTGGGCGATCAACTTATCGCCTCCTTTCCTCTCGAAAACATCTCTGCCCTCGCATGGAAATTCATGAAGTGGCCCTTCTCGCTTGCGGTCCTTTTGCTGGCTCTGGCGCTCACGTATCACTTTGCACCCGATCTGAAGAATCGGAAGTGGCATTGGCTGTCACCGGGATCGCTTGCGGGCGTTTTCCTACTCCTCATCGTAGGCTTCGGGGTGCGAATCTATGTCCACTATTCGGGGAACTTTGCTTCCCTATACGGCTCTTTAGGCGCAGTCATCGTGTTGCTGATTTGTTTCTATCTCGGCGGCGTGGCGATTTTATCAGGGGGCGCGTTGAATGGCTTACTTGCAAACCTCGCTCGTGCGAAGAATGCTGACCAGAACGAATTCACTTGGGGATCGACGACCGAAGCACCGCGGCAAAAATAATTGCCTGCGGCCGCATTCGATTGACGGGAGGCTACCTCATCTCCATTTCTCGTAAACCTCGTCCTCGAAAGATGTCCGCTTCCGCAAATGCCGTTCTAAGTGCAGTCGTCCTCTGTGTTTATTCGTTTCGCGCACAAAGGATGTCGCCCGTCCATATTGACTTCCTGTGGTGGTAAAGGCCCGGCATCCGTTGTGGCGACCTCGCCGCCGGCGACTCAATGACTTGCGGTTCAACCCCTGGCTACCATCATTTTTACGTCGTTCCTGATGTGGTCGTTGCGAATGGCTGGCAGTCCCAGCCTCTTACCCTGACCAAGCCGACGAATCTTCGGATCGAATGCGGCGAAGGTTTTCGCGACTAGGCTCGTTGGAACTCTACGTTGTTCCGAATGCAAATCTGGAGTCCCCTTTCATCGCGGCCTTCGGCGAAATACTCTGCATTCTTTGGCTCTAGATCAAGGGCTAGAAGGTCCAGGTAGGCTCAGCATGAGTCACAGGATTCGGGAGACTGTCACCGTTGCCGTCATCGGCTGTCCCTTCCTGAGAATGCGCAACTGCTTTCTCTCTCCTACGGTTCCCGATAACGCCCGAGCGGCCTCGGTCAGTGTGTACCGTGCGTTATGTACATTGCCAATCTGCAAGATGATGTCGCCGGGCAGGACGCTATGGCGCGTTTCCTCGGATGCCGAAGAAGAGATGGCACGGACGACAAGTTCCCCTGCAGAGTTGGTGTCAAGCACGAGACCGACCGTGTCGAAGTCATTCGCTGGAATTTTGCCGGAAGGCTTGAGGAATAGGAGTTGCTCGGGGTAGTCGATCTCCACCCGGAATTGGCTGAGGACATTGCCTCCCAGTGCCCCCACGATCGCTGCCGGAGTCTCGTATGAGGTCGCACTATACGTTAGATCCGGTCGTGACACGGTCGCCACTTTGGACAGCGTGAACGATCCCACTTGAAGGGCGGGAATCCTCAGCAGTAGAAGGTGCGGGTCGTCCGTACCTCCACCCATGTTTGCCGGCCCAACTGCTCCACTGCCTCGCGGCCAGTCCGGATGTTCCCGCGACCATCCGCGCAGCAGATCCTCCCGAAGCAGCGTAACTGCCGCCCCTGTGTCGAGCAGAAGTCCGTAGGTTGCGCCGCCGATGCTTACCTCGATCCGCGGATGTCCGCTGGATGCAAGGTAGGGAGCAAGAAGTCTCTCACCGCGATGCGCGAGCGTGCCGGATTTGCCGATAGACCACAGTTGCCGTGGATAATCCAGAACGACCTGATAGTGTTCCAATGCCTTGCCCGGAAGCATCCCCTCGAGCGCGTCTCGGTTGGTGAAGCTGGTTGCGCCCAAATGCACAAATGCCTTGCTGGCGCTTAAATCGAGTGTCATTCCGCCGATCCGTGCCGCCGGCGGCTTGACGGCACGGTACCGTTGCCCGTCGTCGGATAGTTCGGGTCCCTCAGGCTTGAGGCCGAGATCGGTTGCGAGTCGCTCATCGAGGATGATGGCACCGCCTCCAGAGTCGAAGAGAAATCTCGCCGTCCTTGTGCCTCCATCGGGTCTTATGAACAGGAGTGTGACAATAGGGACATTGCCTTCGACAGACATGGGGACCGTCACATGATCTAAAGCGTTCCGGCTTTGAGCATGTAAGCGTGGCCAGCCCAGAACCACAGTGCAGGCAATCGCAAGCAATGAAATTGCAAAACGCATGGCATCACGCTTAGCCGGACGCTTAGCGGAGTTTCCTTTCTCTAAATCCCGGTTAGAATGGGCAACATACCGCCATTCGCTCACTCGCATCCAAGCAGCTAGATAAAATGGCACACAAATCTAGCTCGTGCTTTTTCTGTGCCGGAACCAACGTCCGCATGCTAACCATCCGCCAAGCCAGTCTGGAAGATGTCCCTACTCTTCGTTCTCTCATTCAAGAGATGGCTGAGTTCGAAAAGTTGCCCCTTTCGATAACCGAGCAAATTCTAGCGAACGACGGTTTTGGATCGCAAACTAGGTTCTGCGTGCTCATCGCAGAATACGACGATGAGCCTGCTGGCTATGCCTTCTTCTTCGATTCGTATTCGACATTTCAGGGACGTGGTTTGTTCACTTTGGCGAAACTAAGCTGCCTCGCCTGTCTTTTCCCAATTCGGCCTGACGTAGCCGACGCGGGCCATGATCTGTCCCATCTCGCGATATTCGTTTGGATCGGTCGGCTGCCAAGTGTCCAGGCCATCTACGTAGCGGTTGAACATGCAGAAGGCAGCCGCGATCAGAACGGCATCGTGAATCTCTTTGTCGGTGGCTCCTTCCTGGCGTGCCCGTTCGATATCTTCAGGTATGACGTGCTTGCCACCTTTCTGAACCTTGCCGGCGATCGCGAGCAGCGATTTCAGCTTGTCGGAGATTTCCGCGGTGGCGTAGTTCCGCTTGACGCGATCGACCAGATCGTAATCTCCGCCCAGGTGTTCGGCGGCGGCAGCGCCGTGCGAGAGCTGGCAGAAACAGCAATCATTCTGCGAAGAGACGTACATTGCGATCATTTCGCGTTCGGCCGGCGTCAGGGTGTTAGGCCCGCACAAAAGGACCTCCACGAGCTCGCGCAGCGCCTTGGTGCTTTCAGGACTGATTGCCATCGGACCGAGAATGCCGGGCGCGCCTTCGGGTACTTGAATGTGTGCCATGAGATTGTTCCTTTCTAATACCTAAACTTCAAGATCCTTTCCCGCATCACCGTACCTCAACACGCTCTTCACCCTACAAAGGCCGTCTCCCGCGACGTGGAAGTGTCGATCGAGCCCGGCTCAATGCCGATGCCGAAATCACAGCCCTGTTTCACCGGACGGTGAGCGTATCGCCGAGCGGCCCTAAGGTAGGTCACAGCATGGACGCCATAGCAGAAGGGGACCCCGTCAGTCGCGGCAACTGCCGGGTGTGACCGTCAGCAAAAGGGATTGTGACGCCATTCCCAGCGAGATTCTCTAAGTCACTAAGGGGATAGGTCGCAAAACTCGGCTTCGTCTGCTGACCGTCCGTTAGGACGGGCGATCCGGTTGTTTCCAAGCGGGGGATCGTATCGCGTAGTGCCGATTGTTCCGCCGCGTGGAACTGCTCATCCGATATGTGTCGGGCAGCATGAGCCCGCGTCGCCGCCAACAACTCTGGAGGACGAGGTATGCTGCCAATCGGTTCGGTCGGGATCGGCATGGTGTACTGTTTTTGGACCTGAATCAGAGGTTCAACCGCGGCGCAAGCTGACTCGCCGCGTTTTTGCTGTCAACAGACAGGTCTACCTTTCAATCTGACAGACAGTTCTGAATGCGAACCTTACTTGCGATTGCTGAATCGTGGCAATAGTGGAAAAAGACTAGAGATGGTTTTAGGGAGTCCGTGTACCATCCGACTGCTTACCAAACCGTCGCCGGCGTGGAGCCGTTTCGAAGGAAAGCGTGAACTTGGCTCCTCACCCACAAAGCACAGATATTAATATGTTCATAAGTAAGTATACATAGAGTATAATGACCGGCATGAAGCGACGCGACGCTCGTGCCCTCGACC
>Ga0302325_10010113_pt1 | contig 20492 bp, 19 predicted proteins | sample Palsa_T0_2_FD_201948 | JGI IMG/M metagenome (GOLD analysis project Ga0302325, IMG submission 201948) | Peat permafrost microbial communities from Stordalen Mire near Abisko, Sweden - Palsa_T0_2 | ecosystem: Environmental > Terrestrial > Soil > Palsa > Peat permafrost | place: Sweden: Abisko...
TACAAGTAACTAATAAAGCATTTCTTGCCTTTAATTATAATGTTATACTCGACTAAATAAGAAAACGTTTATTGCAAGTAAGTTATATATTCTTCGAATATGCGACTTGCAATTATAATATTATTAATATATGCCTTTAAAAAGTATAAATTATTAAAAATAATGTCTATTTATCGTTAAATGTATACTAGTGTGTTCCGGAAACTTATTAGCATATACCGGAAAGTATATTATACTTTATAAGAAACTACTATTAAATACTTTTAGCTTTCCGGGTAAGTATACTATTAATAAAAGAAGCTTATAGCATTAACGATTATAATATATTTGCAACTTATAATCTTTTGCAAGATGTCTTCTTATAATAGCATTAAGTATATGTCCGGAATTGTTATATTATTTAATTCTTATATATCGACGACTATTTAGCTAACTGGTTCTTCTTAACCGGGGATATATTTATATATTACAAAGACAAGGTACAAGAATAAAGTTAGTTATGTTATATAATATAGTCGGTTTTGCGATTTTAGGCTATTAAACGTCTTGTTAATAACCTTTTAATCCCGTAAATCGACCTTATATACCTTTACTTTCCTAAAAATCCTATTAACTTAATTTAGCTGCAAGTTAATCTTTATTTATTTATCCTTTAATAAATAAACAAAACCCTTATCCTTAAATAAAGTGTTAAGGAACTTATTTAAAAGGTTTATAAACGCTTAAGCAATAGAAGGGTTTTTATAAATAGTAGCGCTAGTATAATATTTAGATTTTAGCAATCTTGCCTTATTGCTGTGATTTGTCGGGATTTGTGACGGGGAAATTTTTAGCATTTATATAGCTAGCTTAATAACATTAGCATTTAAGACTAGAAATCCGTTATTATAATCGATATCTATTAAGTTTTTAAAGCAAAAGTTTTATAGCAAGAAAACTAGCTTATTTGTGTCATTCTTAGCTAATATTAATTTTATATCCTTATTTGCTAGCTATACAAATAGGGTAACTAGGGTGTTGTCCGGCTTAAATAGCAAATCTTTATTTTTAGCTATTACTATATAATAGATTAAAATTGCTATAAACGCGAATGGCGGGATAGTAATTCTTGCTATAACGCATATTAAAGATTTTGCAATTCCTTTCTTCGGAGTAGCTTTAAGCTTAATGTCGATTTTATAACTTCTAATATAGCTTATCTTCTTAGAGATTATAATATTTACCTTCTTAAGAACTAGAATATCCGTGCTAATAAGAAGCTTTGCTATAAAGTCATTTGTCAAGTGAGCTTTATAAGAGATCTTAGCAAGCATGTCCTTTCTATTTTTAAGGTTAATGCTAAGGAAATATATTATTAAAATAATATACTCTTAAGAGTGGACTTTTCTTGTTTTAATTCCTCGTATAAGTAAAGGCTTTACTATTATATAAATCGGCAATTTAAGCTTATTAGCTTATAGCTACTTCTTGTCGATAAGTGTAACTAAACAACTTGTGTTTATGTAGACTTTGTAGCAAATGTTATCTAGTAAAAACTTTATTTTAGCTATAATATAATGCTAATTGCGGAAGCTATAGCTTATTTTAATGTCTAGCTTCGCGTTTGCTAATAACTCCACGATTAGAAGGGCATAAAATGCTAAAGCGGTAACGTGTGGCTTTTAAGTAGTATAAACGTCTTATATAAATTCTTATTCGGTATCGGATTTGACTATTAATTAAGGACTCTTGTTTTCGATGCTAGGCTTTGTAGTTCGTTTGCAATTGTCTTTGCGGACATGTTTGTGGAGTTAGTTGTTGCTAAGGAAAGTCTCCTTATAACGCTTGCATGTAATTATAGTAATCTTCTTCTTAGTAGCTTCTTAATTACTTAAAGCAAAGTTTATTGTGTCACGAGCGCCAGATTCATAGCCCAGGAACGAGCGTTGGTTAAATGGTCCCAATTACGACTATTCAAAGCTAAGGAAAGAAGAGGTTATTTACAAAGGATCGGTTCGTACAAATACTCGAGTTCTGCCGCTCCACACCGCCTATGCTAGCCGCGCTAGTGCACGTGACCACGTGACATGGAATGCTAGAAGAATGCTAAAACCGTAACATATTACACTAAAGTTACTAATAGGCTTGTCTTTAAAGTATTTTTCACTATAATTATACACGTACTCTTACTTGTAATCCTTTTCGCTAAAATGCGCGGGTAGCTCTTTTAATTTGCTATAAAATGAGTTACCACTTTCTTGCTTTTAGGGTTTATTTGTCGATTTTTTATTAAAGTGTACTTATTATTAGTATAGGAAATAACGTTAATTCCGGTTTTAACTCTTAAAAAAGCTTTATTAATTTTGCAAAACGAAGCTGTTTTTGCTAGTAATTTGTAATTACTATCGCGTAAGAGGGAGGTTCTTTGCAAGTTATTAAGTTGTGCTTTGTAAGCAATTAGCATTATTTTGTAGCACTAGTAATCTTCCTTGTTTATTTCCTTTGCGAAATTCCCTATAACTACTAGAGTTATTACAATTGCGGAAACTCTAGTATAATAGCTAGAAACGCGACTAGAATTAACTCTAGAACTAATTTTGGAAAGAATTCTAGGGCTAATATTAATTTATAAACTAATATAGACAGGGGCTATAACGTAAAGAGCCGCGTCTAGCTTCTTGCTTGCCTTTAAAACGCTAAGAGTTTGCGTTTGCTCGTTTTATTATATTCTCGAATAAAGTAGCCCTTAAATCCACTTCTTTAAGCCATTTTTGCTTTAACATGTCCGGAGTAAGTATAAGGCAATATGCTTATATAGAAATATCTAAAGCATTATACGTTGCTATTAGCTAAAGAAAGTTTAAACCTATCTCGGCCGCTTATATATAGCGGAATATGGTTTGCGCAAAACTGTGTATGCTTTTATTACGCTATAAATTAGAAATGCCGAACTTTATATTCTTAATGTTTTTTATAATACTACTAGCTAATTCCTTAAACCTTTTAATTAAGGCACTAAAGAGGCCTTCTAAAGATACGTTTATTAGCAATTCGCGTTTAAAGTCGGAAAGTTTATAAGTATACTAGGCAATTGCTTTGCCTTATAGCTATATAGTCTAGCTATCAAGTATAGCCTTATCTCCCTTCTTGCTTGCTAACTTGCGGAGCCGATTTATAAAGGCGTAAATGTTTGTGTATATAATAAGTTTTCTAACGCTTATAATTCTTAAACCTGTGATTTTTGCATTTTGTGAGTTAGGATCGAAAACGCTAACTTCCTCCGTTCGGAGGTTATAGGGCTGGGGTTAGGCAGTAGCAATAGGCTAATTCTAGTTTTGTTATTAGTCTTGTTATTACATCCGGCAGAGGATATTAGCAATCGCGATATAGTCTTGTTTATTTATTATAAGATGTGCGTTTGCGTTTTAATCTCTATTATTTTAGTTTTAACCTTAGCTTAAGCTACTTTTACTTTTATAGCTAAAGCTATTTCCTTATCCGTTGCCACTTATTCCGGTAATGCTTAGGGTAAACGCTAACGAGCTACTAGCACGAGATTAAGATTTAAGTCGGAAACTCGAGCTTTTAGGTTTTAATAGTATAAGATTAATGTTTACTAGTCTCTTAAATCTGCAAAGTGCAGCTTTAAAGGTTGCTTTAGTGTATATTTACGTATCCGGAAAGAGCTCTTACTAGGCAAGGGTTACACTTTCCGATCGGGTACCCCTTTGCTATAAAGCTAAGGATGGCGGTCGATCGAGTTCTTTGTAGAGATGCTCGATTTAAGTGAGGGTTATCGGCGAAATATAGTTGGTGTACTCGTGTCCTATTTCGTAGAAAGCCTTTAGTTGCGCGGCAAGGTTTGCAGTGTTTTCTGACATCTAGGGACCGTGGCGTACGAATTAAGTTGTAAGGAAAGAAAATTTTCGACGAAATCGAGTAGTTTTTCGATGTTCTCGATAGAATTGTCGCGTAAGTTGATGGATTTAGTACGCGGAGTGATGAAATCGATGATGTGGCGTTGCAAAGGTGAATCGTAGTAAAGCTTGCAATTGACTTGGCTGTTGCAGGGTTTTAACCGGGTGCGCCGGTGAAAAGCGATCGAAAACTAGTGTTTACGGATTATAAACTAGTGCCTGAGGCTGGTCGCTGTCGTCTTAATGGATTCTAGGATCGACAACTGGTTTTGAGGTTATTGCTACTATAATGCTACGCATTTATGGTGATCTTTGTGGGAGATGTAAAGTTGTTGTTCTCTAAAGCTATAAACGCAAGCTAAATGCCAGCATGTGACTCATAAGCGAGTATGCTCATAAGCGAGTATGCATGATATCGTAGCACTAATGCATTATTTATTATAATAACCAATCGCAGGCCAAAGTACGAGTTATACCACAAAATGAGTATTATCACCTTGTTAGTTAAAATGTACCGAGAAAGGCAAGCCCGGATTCGCTCACTCGAGTCACAATCACCCACAAAAATTTAAAAATCATCCCATAAGTTGAACATAACGAATCTTCGACCTCCCACAAATCCTTGCAAACATTTTCAAATCATCGTCCCTTTTCAACTCTGCGGCACAGCTCAAAATTGGATGGCCGCCGACCCAAAAATCGAAAGCGGCGAGTTTCGAGGCTCTCGGGGCTTCAAAAATGGGTGCCTAGATTGCATTGACAATTGTGAAAGCTACTGATTTTGATCGGCAAGTTGAACCTCGTCTCCTTTCCCCGCAGCGATTTAACAAGCGAGGATGTCCTATTACTGTACCCCTTGTTAAACTCAACAAAGGAGCAAAGTATATGGCGATACAAAGACAATTGTAGTTCCGATCTCTGCGATCTGAAGGATCCGATGATCTGATAAGATAATGAAGATTAGCCAAGAGACTGCACGCCAGTCGGGTAAATGAGCCCAAGCGGAGTACTCGACAGATTCTTCCAGTGCCTGCTAGGGAAACCATGCCGCTTAGGCCTGCTGTTGTCTACATGTGGCGTAGATTTTATGCCAGGGGACACAGTTGCACAGTTGGACTGGCGGACCGGTGCTGGAAATATATAACAGAGAAGGAATCCTGAAATACAGAGAAGCCTTGTCCCCACCCACCAACACTCGTTGAATCCCACGTCAATTTAGATGTAAGGTTTCCGAATCGAAATTTAAACAAGAAATTTTCTGATGGTGATTCAGAGCATTATTCAGTAGCTCTTCGCGATCATGAATTTTCAACTCTCTTCTCTGCTGCATTGCTTCTGACGGCAGCGACTGCTGCTACTAACCCATCAAAAATTGAAACAGTCCGCTCATAGTCCCATTTTCAACCCGAATATTGTCCCATACTTTGTCAAGATAACGACAGCGCCAATCCTGCACCCCCATCGACACCGCACCACTCATCGGAAGCCTGTCTCGTGATTGGGTCCTGTTACTACGAGACCGACCAAGAATTCTGCTACACTGCCGCTTGTAGCAGGATGAGTGATCCTGGATGAATATGCTCTTGCAATGAGGACGTGCAAGCTACAATTAATGTCCTGGTCGCAAAGAGACGAGCACTTTGGCCTGTCAACCGTCCTTACTCTTGAGTACGCCGCTTGGGTGATGATCAGGAGGAACTGTAAATAAGCTGCACTAGAAAATGAGAAGTGGCCGCAGAGAATGGAATCGTATGCAAGCTGTGAAGCCAGAGATTCGTTCTCAGATGAAAGTCCCAGATAAGTATTTTGTCCCCCCATTGCGCCGAACTCCGCGCTATAAGCAACAAATTCATACAATCTCACTCGTCTCGTTCCAAATGCCCTTGGCTGCCACTTCATCGCAGATAATGTAACACAAGCCAGCAAAAGCCAAAGAATATCACCACTCCTGCCCAGAAGATCCATTTATCCTGCTTCGCCCTCCGCTCAATCATGCGTATCGTATCACCACTCACACCAAGCGTATTCGCCACACTATACAGTCTCTTCTGCGTCCCCTTCAAGATCTCCCTTTGCTGCCCTAAGTCTCCTAGCACTGCCTGTCCTCTGGCAAGGTATTCGTCGAGCGCCGTGTGTGTATTCTGGAAGAAGGTCTGCTCCCTCAACGCATGTGTCTCCCTTGTGTAATCTCCAGATTGCATACCTAGTGATCCGTCCTTTGGCGCCCATACACTCGGACCTGAACTTATCGCTGCATTTGAATATGGATTATCTGGAGTTGCGGTATTGTGTGGTCTTCGCCCCAATAACTCTTGTCTGTTCACACTTGATTGGACTTCTTCATTCTGGAGTTTGAGCTCTTTTAGCTCTTCGCGGAAGGATTGTAGTTCAGCGCGGAACGAGGTTATCCTCTCCCTGGCCTTCTCTTTCTTTGCGGGATTCAGCTCGGATTTCTCGAGGTCGGAATAGGCGTCGAGTGTTCGGGAGAAGGAAGTTAGGGAGACAGAGATTTGTCCGAGGAGAGAGGGTGAGAGAGGTTGGCCTGGGGGGTTAGATGACAGGTCGCGTTTGAGGGCTGTGGATTGCTTCAGAGCTGTGTTGAAGAGGGTGTTCTATTTGGGTTAGATAGAGGCGTCGCAGCGATAAATGAGAGTCTTACCATTGCGATATATTACGCAGCTCACTCCGAGCTCTAAGAGATGTAAGTGGTGATGAAGAAGGGTGTGGCCACAATGTCTCTTGGGATGTTGGGCCGTGGACAAAATGTTCGTCTGGAACCTCGCCTTGTCAACACACGTGGCTAGAACTACCAACTTAGGGTACCTTACTCGTTAGGTACTGTAGAACCTTTTTCCGCGATGGGGCTTGAAATCTCGGCACCTTTTTGCCCGACCGCTACGTTGTACTCGTAACCCAGCCACGGCACGTCATTCACGGCCTATCGATCTTCAGGGACAGGACCCTGAAAAATGTGGAAGCGATACGGCCTGCCAGCTTTTGGCCAGCTTTTATTAGAACTCTTGCACAGCGTGTTGGAACTTGCGTCGTATCACAGCTCTCCAAGACCTTGGCAAGGGCGCACCCATAGAGACACATGCAAAAAAGGTGTGTACAGTACCTAGGTAGGTGAATTTCATTTGACAGGCCTGCAGTGAAAGCTTGCCTTACACGTTCATGTGATTGTAGACTCGACCAAACTGGGAACATTCCCACCTTTCACCATCCCACCTTTTTTTCTCTATCCCATCGTTCCTTCCACATTTGGGTCGCACTTCGTAGTTGCCTCCTTTCATCCTCCGATTGTTGCTAGGCAATTTACTTGTTCTATGCTTTGCCAATCGTGCTCATTGCATCTTTTCTGCTGGGCCTCCAGAACGCCTTGCCCTAAGGTTACTTGTCTTACGGAGAAAACCTCGCGAACGTCACTATCTGAAGAGATAGCGGGGTGTTTCGTCAAAGCCAATCTCAATTCGGAAGAATTAATCACAGAGATCGCATCGAGTGTAACGCAGAGACAATCAAAGTCTTAGGTTTGACCTATCTTTCCGGATCATCGACAGCCTGATAGGCCCCCCGATCTTGTACTCCGCGCAACAACTTTAGCCTCAGCACTTTCTTAGAAACTCTCAAGACAACGAAATATCAACCTTCGAGCCATATGCTACGGCTTCAACGTGCTAGGAGTGACAGCTTAGCGTGAATGTCGTTGTATGTATCCTTCCTTCCATCATGATTCGACGACTGACAGACTGTAGAAAACTCCCATCAATCACCAGAATGCCGACTCTCAGTTCCTCCTACCTGCTTCCAGCCATACTCCTCAACCCCGCCTTAATTCTCCATCTGATCAATACCTATGTTTCGCACATGGATCCACCTCCTCACACGATATCGCATTCTCTACATCCCTTCATGGAAAGACTTGGTCCTCTGCCTGGATCGACACCCTATCTCGATATTCACGCTGATGACCAACTGTGCTGGAGATATACAATAGTCATGGTTATTGTCCAGCTCTTCTCCTTTATCCGAGTTTCAGACAACAGAGGTCGAAGAAGGACTGCTCGGGAGGCAGCAAAACTGGAGAGGGAGAGACTAAGAAAGGAAAGATCAGATCAGATGGAAGAGAGGAGAATGCATGTTGTATCAAAGGTGTCTGGTATAGGCAGCTACTTGGATGGCGCTTGCGACTACTCCGAAGTCCTTTGCATGAATGGCAATGCGCATACAGATGAGAACGAGGTAATACAAATTGGAAAACCGGACGAGCGGAGGATTGAGTCCAGCAGCGATGAGAGTTTGACAGAGACCAGTGAGGAGGAAATGATTATATGAGCCCATTCCGGATGACCGGTCACGGCATGGATGGATAGATTGAATTGGCGGAGCAAAGCACGGCGTTTGGATGGGATGCATGCATTGATCATACACGGTATCGGCGTTTGATGGTGTGCGAAGAGAAGACATAGAGAAGATTGCCAGAAGCAACAAGACGAAAGTTCATGTCTAGAACAATGTTTTGACAAGAAGTGAAGTGAGTTTGGTAACAAGACCGAATGATCCGGGTTATCAACATCCCAGTACAGCTTAGTAATTTTTTAAGCCGGGATTCACATGCCTCAAGCATAAAGCCATACTTGCCAATCAGAATGTAAGATATTGTAACAAGAGAATCTAGTCATTTGTAGTCGGAGCATTATTCAGAATCATTTGCTGGACCGATTCAACAATCTCACTACACTCCAGTCCGTCACCGGCCGGCCTTTAACTGTCATATTGGGATGCTAGATCTGAATACGAGCACAATTACAGTGATACAGCGTTAAACCACGCACCATCTTATCTCACATCACCCTTTTTAATTATTAAGGTTCTCAGGAGCAGAATCCCTCCAAAGTTTTCTTGAAGACTTAGAATCACGTGTATTACCCTTGTCAGCTGCACAACTCCTCAGCCACATCTTCATCATCACCAACTTCAATACTGGTACGGTAAACCTTGACATCTCCGCCTCTAACTCAATGTCCCCCCACACCCAAAACCAAACAAACCGCTCACCGGCCCAAGCACCCAAATTACCCCTTCCAACCACAGTTTCAACTCACGTCCCATCCACTACCCCACAATCACTTAAACGCACCCACGCAGCAGCATCCCCCGAGAACGCCACAACCTCGCAGCCCCCTCCAAAACGCATAAGCATCAAAGATCAGCGGAGAGAATTGACGCGGAGTATCATTGCAACGCTACCCCGCGACGCTCTCGAGAAGCTGTTGCTGGACGCGGCGCTCGGGAATGCGGGTATCATGCAGGAGGTCATCACGGCGAATAGCTTGAAGCGAGCGGATGTCTCCTCCCCTGAAAGCACATTGGAGAAAGAGAGGACTCTGGAACAGCCAAGTCAAAGTCCACGGTTGCGTCAAGATGTTACTGTGTCGGGGTCAGGTGATGGACTGGTGTACCGCGGGGCGGATGAAGACTTAGTTATATCCGCCGTAAATGTCCCAAGGAGTACTGAAGATCTGGATGTTATCCCAACCTTTGAGGACACTGGGCCGCTTCAGTTCCATCATACCACATATCGGCAATTTGAGGCGCGGAAAGCACAGATATTGGATATTCTGCGGCGCAACTCTCCTCAAGAAACTATGCCCCCTGACCGAAATGGGACATTGAATGCCTCGCCGGCGGGAGGTGATAGGTCAAAAGACTCAGCCACTTCCATGAGGTGGGGTTGACTTGTCGAAATGGGTTTTGAAGGGTTAAAATCGCAAACGTGCTGGATCATTTGTAGCAAGTCAGATAATTCTGCTGAAAGCCAGTTCCACCAAGTCGAGGATCTACAGGCAGGATGTCAATTATGTTCTATGAAAGAAACAGTCTGCATTTCCTCTACGCTGGGGATGATCGGCGCCTCTGTTACAATGATTAATGGGAGATAATATGAATGTTTTTATGGAGAAAGCCAAGGAAAGAGAACTTCCACGTCCAGGCCAAGAGCTCTTGGAAGTTTTCAATAGGATGATGCCTGCTGTTGCTTCAGGAGAACGAGGATATGTGCTATGTGAATGGTTCCTTTGAGAGGAAGCAATAGCGACGGGATGGGTGATTTGAGGGACTTAGTGTATTGTTGAGTCATAGCCTCGTGTCCTTATTTCTTGCTAAAGGAGCAAGTAAATGCTCCGAAGAAGTTCAATTATGTTTGCCGTGCCTCAGCAGGCAACTCTAGATCAATCGTGAACAAAACATCCTTTGTCGTCTCAATCGTGACCCATTCCTCCTTCACATGATTACTAGTGCTCATCTGACCACCAAACTCCGTCGGCCAATCCTTAACATCCCACTCCAACCCCTCCGTCGTGATAACGCTCGGCTCCTTCAGCGGAATAATACCAACATTTCTGCCCAACCCAGCTCGAGCGCCATCCTCGCCACACCTAGCCATAGCTTTAATTTTATGCCTCCCCGCCTTCAGAACAAAAGTAATAGCCTCCGTAGAAAGCAGATACATCCTGCCATCCGGATATCCAGGCTCTTTCTGGTAAGTGTACAGCTGATGTAACACCGACATCCCCTGATCAACTCTTCCTCCCAATCCTCCAAGAACCACAATATCCAAGGGGATATCCTGCCCTGTCCTAATACGGTCCACAGCCTTCATGAAATCCGTAGAATACTGGTCCGAATCATGGATTACAGGGATGTCCTTAGATACCCAGTAGGCGCGTGCTTCGTCGAGAAGAGAATCGAGGTCTCCAACCACCTCGCTGAGGGTGAGGATGTCTTCCTTTGAGGTGAGAGACTTGTTGAGATCATAGACACGGTTGGCTCCCCCGTCGGCTGCTACGACGTAAGTTGTATTGCTCCAAAGAGTCTTGTACACTGTGAAGGGCAGCTGGAGTGGTTGGTTGAGGATTACGATTGAGTGCCCGCAGTGGTGTTCTGAGTCGGGGTTAAATATTTCTGCTGGATACCAGACCATTTGGTCCGGTGCAGCCATCTTAAGCACCTCTTCTTCAGAAAAATGTCTCTTCTGAAGCTCCAGGGACAAAGGGCAGCTTCGGAGTACTTCGGTAATGGGTGGATGAGGGACGAGAAATCATCATTTCATATCGTTGACATATTTTCATGAATGAAACTTGACCCGGCTTCAAGCTACCACGAGAGCTAATAATACATCGAACAGAAAACAAGAAGAACCAAAATGAGCGAACGACGTTGCAAGAAACAAGGACTTCAATCCCGAAAAGTAGCGAAGTCACCTCTTCACGTGACTGTTATTTCCATCCCGAAAAAAATCGTGATGCTTACAAAACAACCCATAGAGCTCCCCAAGCTCCAATGTCCACACCTCACCTTTCCTTTGTCCCATCGCGCGATTCGCAGATCCACTGTCTCTAACGCAACCACCCACCATGTTCAAGTCCGCAGTCCGGGCCGCGCCACGGCGCATCCTGAGCTCCCGAACACAGCTTGCCTCCAGCTCTTCACGGCGCTTTCTAAGCACGGCTCCGCCGGCGCAGAAATCGAGGAGTTGGAAGAGTAGTGCTGCGAGATGGGGATTGGCTGCTGCGGGCGTGTATTATTATAATACCAGCAACGTGTTTGCGGAGGAGCCGGAAGGTAGGACCCTATTTCTCAGATAGGAAGGGGAAGAAGCTTATGGTGCTGTAGCTGCAATTCAATATCTAGACGAATCGATACAACATATTCAGGAATCAGGACAGCCGACGATAGATGCGATTGTTGAGGAGAAACGACTACGGGAAGCGCAGGCAGAGGAGGAAGAGAGGAAGAGGAAATACTTGGCGGAAAAGACTTCCGCTAAGGAGGGACAAGGGAGTGAAGCGCAGGAGGGAGAGGAGGGCATGGAGGGGCTAGAAGAGGAGGCTGATCAGCAGGGAGCGTTCAATCCGGAAACGGGGGAGATCAATTGGGACTGTCCTTGTCTTGGAGGGATGGCACATGGTCCTTGTGGGGAGGAGTTTAAGGCAGCTTTTAGCTGCTTTGTGTACTCAAATGAGGAGCCAAAGGGAGTGGAGTGTATAGAGAAGTTTAAGTGAGTTGATATAGTTTGGTGGTTTAAGATTCGGGACTGACGAGTCATAGGGGTATGCAAGATTGCTTCCGACAACATCCCGAGATGTATGGCTCCGAATTAGAAGATGATGAGGATGAATTAGAAGAAGAAATCCGGGCTCGAGAAAGCGCAGATACTGCCAGCGAAGCACCAGCTAAATCGACTCCTGAGTCAACACCACAGACCTTAAAAGAAACTCCATCTCAACTCACAGAAGAGAAGAAGGCTACTCCAGAAGCTACCCACAGGGACAGCCAAAGTACGACTGCAACTAGCGCACAGAAGGCTGGTGACAAGGGTGGTGAGCTAGTGCCAAAAGCTGCATATGATGCATCTTCGAAATAGAATCGAAGTATGTAGGGTTCTTGTATTGATATATCGTGTACCATACACAAAAGGCACAAAATGCATTAGAAGGCGTTATCATGTACAAATACACAGAACAAATGTCCCAGACAAATGTCGATCACCATCCTTGCAGTCCAATTCGTCTTTGAAACTTCCTTGCCTGATCAGCCAATCAAACTTTAATTGGCCCAAATCGAATCTCCCAAAAATACATGTACCTGACGAAGTGAAGCTTTCAGAAGCTGAAGTCAAGAAGTCACTGGACACTCTTCACAACAGTTTTGATCTGAAATTTACGAGTCTCCATACGACCGGCTCCTATTTCACCCGGAGCCGCCTACGTCAGACCATCACAGCTGCAAGCGTGTCCAAGCTCAAGCCCCACCTTCCAGGTTTTGTTCACATGCGAGGAGGCACACGACTTCTCCCGTTCCTCAACCTCACGGGATTCATCGAAACAATCACTTCTTTCTCTCACACATTTCTTCTCGTGAGTACTTATGCCCTACACCTGATATAATAATTACTGATCTTCGACAGCGACTCTAACACCAGCAAAGATGTCGTACGCAGCGGCAGCAGCTAAGGGACCTAAGCAAACGGATGAGGAGGTATGTAGAGCTTCCTTCTCCCTACCCAGCATCGGCTACGATAAAGCTTCATGGAGCTCCTCAACTACGATCATTTTATTCTTTTCATATCAAACTAATACTCCCTCCCAGAAGCGCGCCCCTGCCCCTCCCGAGGTCGAACACATCGATAGCCCCTCAACCAGCTCCCTAATCGACGTCGATACCGACTCCGTACACACCGTCCCGTCCGACTTTAGTTCGCAAGTCATTCAAACAGAAACGCAATTCGAGCGCATCGAGCACGAGGCAGGGGCCGCCGAGGCCAAGGCAAAGGAAGCCGCACACAAGGCCTCCGCCGCTGCATCCAAAGCCGCCAAGGACGCAAAAGCCAAAGCCAACAAAGCTGCCGGCTGTTTTGACGCGAACAGCGATAATCCGGTATTCATCGGGAACGCGGTTGCGGTTGTGGCGCTGAGTGCTGGGCTGGGATTCGGTGCGTATAGAAAGTATGCTGCGGGCGAGTTGAGCTGGAAGGTCGTGGGTACTTGGACGGGTGTTGTGGGGATTTTCGCGGTGGGGGATTATTATTTGAGCCAGTAAGTTACATCATTTTCATCATTGCAAGAAAGATTGTAAAGCTAATATGCGCAGATACCTCTTCAAGAACAAATACCCCCCGAAGAAGTAGATGATGAAACGGCATTATGGCGGCATGACTTTCCTTCGGCGCAGGTATGGTGGTTTAGTTATTCCATGAGACTTTCAAGTCGCAGCAGACATCTCAGCTCTTAAGTCGCGTTACTTGTCTTTTTGTAACAGCAGTATTTGTTCATGGGTGTCTATTCTAAGATTCTTCATAGATGAAGGAAGGACCTAATGCCGGTGTGAAACTGTCAAATCCATGCGAGCTCTCTGATGAATGCTTGCTGCGAGTCAACTCTATTCCTTGCTGTTCCTCCGCAATGAAGTGATGCCCTCCTCGAAAGTTCGAGAAATACAATGCAATATTGATTTTCGTGAATTGGTTCGTGTTTTGCGGGTAGATAGTTTACATGAGTGGGCTCTTGGTGGTTTTGAGTTGCTGTCGTAAGTATGCGATGAGTTGGAGATAAACATAAGCGCTCTGATGTCGTATCGAGGCTGTCCTTGACAAAAGACTTCTTTGTTGAATGAGAAATGGAATGACTTTTATTGCACATGTGATGATCAGGATGATCGAACCAGATGGAGTGAAGCGTATAATGTTTGATCAAGTCGATTGTGTTCAAGACTGTATTGCAATTATTACTGTAGAGACTAGCGTCTTGCGCCTGTTAGAGCTGCCGGCGCCGAAAGACGCTGTGCTGCTGCAATAGGCGTGGAGACCGGAGGCGCTGTTGCAACTCGTACTGGTTGGCGCCCTCCAGTAACAGGGTGGGCTATGTCTGGCACATTGCAACCGTCCGTCGTGTAGTTAATGCAACGGAATGAGTGGTGGCCAGTGCGGCATGACTCGCTGCAAGGATAAATGTAGAATTCGCATATGGTAAGTACCTTAGTGTGCGACAGACCTCTAGTCAGAATACTTTAAGATTTCACGACGAATTCCTTAGCGATCACCGCATGTTGACTGAGAGACCGTAGAGTTCATCACGAGATGGACCAACTGTGGAGGTGAAGATCATGTACTGGAATTGTCGAAGCATGTAAGCACGCAATGCCGAGCCGGGGGATGTCATGCTGTATGCAAGCTCAATTTCCTCCACGGTCGGGTATAAATCACTTTTGTAATAACCGTTGCCCAGCAGTTCCATAGCGAGGTCCTCTAGAGAAGCAATCATCAACTTGTAAGCGATGAGATAAACATCAATCATCTCCCGGATACCGATTCGTCCGCGGTTGAGATGTCCGAGAACAATCTCCTGAGCAATTGGCTTGGTATTGCCATGGTAAAGCCATTGGTGTAGTCTGAGGAAGGTGACTAGATCGATATTTGGCAGGCTGAGACTAGTGGAGTTCTGGTTGAGCGACGAAGACCTCCTCTCGGAAGTGAAGAGACTTGTTATTCAACAACTGCTTGTGGATCTCGAAGCGCCGTTGTATTGGTCCGACAATTAGGCAAAACATTTCTGAGCCATAGTCCCTGATCAAGGCGAGAATTGTGCATACATTCTTGAAAGTAACAAGAAACTTACTGGTCAAGGTTGGGAAGAGCAATGCAAACAAGTGCTTCCTAATGGTGCCATAGCATAATTATAAATAGGTCTGAACTCCATGCTAGAAGAAAGAACTACAGCTGAGGCGGAATCGGTGCAATTGGAAGGGAATGGGAGCAGCAGGGGGAGGCCTTGGGTAGCTTCAGCGGAGTTCGAAGTGTTGGACGACATGATGAAGTTGAGATCGAGGGTGTAAATGATCAGTTTGGTATTGGAAGGAGGTAGCATTTATAGACGCTAGTGCGCCGACCCAGAGGTTTGTAAATAGTATCTGTATTTGCGGCGAATGTACCAATTTGCTGCTTCACTTTTACGATAATATTCTATTATCTTGCTAGCGGATGCCAAAGCGAGAAGATGAAAATGGCTAGAGATCTGCTCTGGAAAGAGCTAAAAACTAATTTTCCTTTCAATCATAAGCTGAAGCACAAAAATTGAAGCACTTAGTCGTGTTCGCTTTCGAGAAATCAAATTATCAAGCACACTACTTTTTTCAACTGAATAAAGGTGTTGGTATATTTGCATTCACTAGTTTTAGGTCACGTGACCTTATGTCACGTGGCAGCACTAGTCCAGAATAGGTAGCCGAGGAAGTATATCGACACCTTGGTGTTGATATCCTTCCTAATCAATCAACCACCTACCAACGCAACAAGCATATCACGTAAATGAACGTGCCGTGCCTCGCGTTACGGGTGGACCGACAAAAGGTTTCACCGTTTCAAAAAGATTAAGGGATTTATTTTGAATACCTCATTAGTTCGAGATTCTTTATGTAGAGCGACCCCTCAGCTGTTCGCATACCTTTGACTGAACGATTTCTGTGGGCCAACTTTCCTCCGTGATGTATTGTATGCTCCTCTAAAGTCCAGGAAATGTGATTAACTTTTAAATCATTTTAAGCGATGCGCCGTTCTGTATCTGGCGTGCTCCCTCGATTTTCAATGCTCCAGTATTAAGTTGTTGATTTGATGCAGTAATAATCTTGAGTAGCATAGAGAATGATGAGAATGTCCTTGCGTTTTCTGTGTATTGAATTCCTTCTCAGATTGGCTTATCGAGACGAGAACTTATTTCATTGCATACAGTCTTGAAGGTCTGTCTTGAGATTCCACACCATTCGCCATTTGGATGATTGTGGTACCAGCAGATGTCATGATGCCGAGGATCAAGATTCTTCAAATATGCTGCATTAGTGCTCTCACACAGTGTTTGAAGATCTTTCAAAAGATCCGGATGCTTGGTAGTGAGAGCGCTGAATCTTCGAGGGTCCCACTGGGTTGCCATTAAATACATCTCTGGTGGCGCCTGCTGTCTGCATCTCGCCCAAGTTGCCATGTAAATGCGGAGTCCGGACCAGCGGCCAGTCTGGCTGTATGCAATGTCCATATCCTCGATCGTTGGGGCAGAATTATTTTTCAAGTATCCATAGCCCAGAAGCTCAAGAGCCAGATTCATGAGAGAGCGAAGTTCAAGCTTGTAGCACAAGCAGTAAACTTTAACCATATGTGTAGTGTCAAACACGTCGTTCTCTTTGTAGTCTTCCGCAATCAACTTGATTTTACCAAAGTGCAGCCAGTGAACAATTGTGGCGAAGGCGTATGTATCGAATGCTGGGAAGTGGTATGCTTGAGATAGTTCTTCATAAACGGGGTTATGGAGGAATAATGAGGCGAAGAAAGGAGATTTGTCGAGTATGCATTTATGAACTAGAACACACTTTTTCTTTGGACCAATGTAGAGTAAGAGAGTTTTATTGGCAAGATTCCTGTTCGCAATGAGAGATTGCCCTGAAGTTAATGAGATTTTCAACTTACTTCTTGAATTGCGGTTGGCCAACGTCAGCGGGGAGTGACGGAGAGATTTGGGTGATCACTGATTCGGAGAGCTTAAGATCCATCGAGAACGGTGGCCGCAAGTGGGCTGAAGTGGAAATCTCTGAAATCCCAGCCGAACACTTCTCGTCTAGTTCAGATAACATGTCTGAGCCCCTGAAAGTAACGGGAGACATCGGAGGTGATAATACACCCGAAATCGTTGCATCTTGTGGCGATGGCATTGCCGTTCGCTTCGAAGCTGGACTTTCCCTTATAATGTCATCTGACTCTTCGCTCAACTTCCTCTTTTTCCTTCCAAAATCCTCTAACGCTTGTTCACCTAAATTTATCTGGACGTCTTCGTCAATTTGTTCCTTCTTTTCCCACGAGTAGTCTTCACTCTTCGTATTTGCTGGCGAGGTGTTTTCCTTATTCCACAACTCCCCTGAAGGGAACATTGTATTCGAAATAGCCTCAGCTGGAAGGGGAACCTCCTCCATCCCTTCAAAGCTCATCTCAGTAGTCTCGGGTGCCAGAACTAACCTATCATCAGCTGAGGAAGATGATGCCGTGTCCTGAGTGGCTTCAGCTGAGAAGGCCAGCTCTGGCGTCGCAGTCGAACTAGTCTCCGTAGATTCGAATAACGTTGCTGCGTCCCCATCAGTCGTCCCAGAAGACCCCAGATCCATCATAATCTCAGCAGAAAAGGGCGCCTCTTGTCTCTCAGATAGTGCACGCATCTCGATGTCCTCTGATATCAAAATTGAAATATCACCAACCATGGAAGGCGCATGTGTATCTGGAGTAGCTTTCGCTGAGGGGACGCGCTCTTGTAGCTCAGTGGGACTGGCGTCAATAGGTTCGGAGAGCATGTCGATGTCCCCGCCTGGAACACAAAAAAAAGTCATATAAGAAGTGGTTTCAGCCAAAAGAGACTCTTCTTGAAACTCCGGTAAACCCATCTCGATGCCTTTGGATGCCAGATTTGAAACACTGCCAACAAAGGAAGGGGAAGACGTATTTTGATTAGTTTTCTCTAGGAAGAAGAGCTCTGGTGTCTCAACCGACCTAGTCTCAATGGATTTGGAAAAATTGTTTGTGTCGCCTGCAGGCGTGCAAAGAGAGTCCACATCCCGCGGAACTTCAGCTGCAACAGAATCTTCTTGGGTGTCCGATAAGCCCACTTTGGTTTCGCTGGATATCATTGTCGATATGTCAGTAGCTATTGTAGGCATAGTATCAGAAAGGGCTTCCGCTGAGGCGACAATCTCTACAATATGAGTCGAACTTTTTTCAACGGGTTCAGTTGCCTTGTCCGTATCGATAGCAGCCAAGGGAGGAAAGCCCAATCCCAGGATATTTTTGGCCGAAACGGACTGATCATGGGTCTCCGGTGAACTCATGTCAATGGATTCGGATGTCACAGTGGGAGTATCAGTAATCAAAGTCGGCGGACCCGTATCTGAAGCAGCTTCTTCTGAAAAGGCGAGATCTTGAGTTTCCTGGGAAACCGTTTCGCTAGCTACCATTTCTGCGTCGCCGGCAGGCATGTTAAGATAGCCAATATCTGGCGTGGCGACGGAAACACGCTGGTCTTGAATTTCCGGGAGAATTGTCTCGGGAGGTTCCAAGACGGGAGTCGGAGCTACGATATCTAAGGAAGGTGGGGATATGTCTGTCGTATCTTCAATCTGAACAACGAGCTCTTGAATTTCAGGTGCAATCGTCTCGTCGACTGCCAAGTTCGAGCCGTCAGCTGCCATTGAAGGCGAAACCGTATTTGTGGTATCTTCAGACGAAACGGCCTCATACTTTGAAATTGACATGTCGAGTATCATATTCGAATCGCCAACTGGTATATAATGTGGAATCAAGTCTGTAGTAGCCTCAGTCGGAACAACGACCTCTTGGGTCTTGAGTGGAATCGTCTCGTCGCCCACCATGCTCGAGTCGTTGGTTGCCATTAAAGATGGAGCGATGTCTGCGGTATATTCATTCGGAACTGCGAGCTGTTGGGTGTCAAATTCTGTGGCCTTGTCGAGTACCGTGCTCGAATCGTTCGTTGCCATGGAAGGTGTTGCCATGGAAGGTGTTGCCAAGTCTGGGAGAAATTCAGTCGAAACGGAGAACTTTTGAAGTTCAGGTGAAATTGCCTCGTCGAGTACCATGATCGGATTTTCAGCAGCAAGGAAAGGTGAACCAACTTCGGGTGCCATTGGGGCAACATCAGCTGAGTCTGTAGCATCTGAAGCCATGATGAAAGTGAGATTAAAAGTGTAGATGATAGAAATTCTAGATGGTCGTGGATGTTTGAGGGCTGGGTGGTGATTAAAGAAGGTGGTGGGGTCTAGTTGATATCTCAAGGAACAGGGAACGAGAAAGAAAAGACAAAGCTGTTAAAGAAGGAACTTCGCCGTCGAGAGCGCTTACTTGACCGTGGTCCCCGACTCAAGTGAATAGATCGAGGCCTTTTCACTATGTTGATTCTCTGCTTAGCTTTTCAACTGGGTGGAAGATGAGATGTTGTGAATGACCGGAGATGTGCTTTGAGAACAAAAAAGGCTAGAGGAAGCTGCTCTACCTGCTTACACAAATTTGGCATGGAGAGGGTAAAGCAGGATCACCCAAGTCTATCTACTCTCACGCGATATTCGTTCAGGCATATCACTCTCGACTTTCAAGGAATAGCATAATGTGAACGGGAAAGAGCTCTATTTTAAAAATTTGATGGCTCAGATATCTCTGGGGAAGAAAACCATCATGCCTGATGCATGTCCTCCCTTGAACACTCACTTTCAGTAGACTTCGTCCTTCAGTCTGCCTCTAGGCGGCATTTGAGGTGTTTTCTCGTGGCTTAGGAAAGCTGAAATGTAAGAAAATATTTTGGTCTCTGATTGACGCGGCTAGTAATTATGAGGTTACATGTTGCAAGAGATATTTGGTAGCCGTCATACCTGTCAATATTTGTTATTGCGAGCCTCTCCAGCAAGAAGATAGGCGGTGAGAAGATAGAATCCCGTCTCGAAGGTGATGTTTCGCAGCTGGAACTTCTATTGCTCTAATACACACAACCACTAAGGTTGCCGGAAGTCAGCAAAACCAAGGAGCTGACAAAATTTGCTAAGTGAAATGGATGATAGAGGTAATCCTTGACTTGTCCCTGTTACGTAGACAGCCACAAAAAACCAAGTCGCCAACTGAAAGTGTCTTAAGTAGCAACATATAACCAGTAACTTGTCAGATATAGACCAGGAGGCCTGGTTGATATGCTTATCTCGAAAGTTCTTGCTCTTGAATTCGCAAGCATCATCTTCACCATAGGCGTGATAGTCGCAAACCATATCAAGACTGGGGTGAACGAGATCCGCTTGCCCATCCGATATGATCCCTCTAAGAAATTTGCAAGAGTTCCGCCTCAGTCCAGGTAGCTTTAAATTAAAATCCAAGAGTTGCTTGCAGGTTGAAACATCTCCGAGTCCAGGGTGGTCGTCATGGTATCCCAAGAGCAAATAATTATATGAGCGAGCCATGAACTTGCGGAGCCCACAGTCAGTCATGATCTTCATGTATGCCGTGGTAATATC
>Ga0302325_10010114_pt1 | contig 20491 bp, 21 predicted proteins | sample Palsa_T0_2_FD_201948 | JGI IMG/M metagenome (GOLD analysis project Ga0302325, IMG submission 201948) | Peat permafrost microbial communities from Stordalen Mire near Abisko, Sweden - Palsa_T0_2 | ecosystem: Environmental > Terrestrial > Soil > Palsa > Peat permafrost | place: Sweden: Abisko...
GCATTCAGATGGACGGCATCGTAGCCGGCACTTATACGGACGGCCAAAACGTGGGTCACGGCTTTATCCGGTCGGCAAGCGGCACGTTCACAACGGTCGATGTTCCAGGCGCGCGCGGTACTTTCATATCGTGCATCAACAACAACGGCTGGATTGTCGGCGGCTGGTCCGCGAACGCGGATGGAACCAATCCCAGAGGCTTTATCCGAACGGCCGACGGCAAAATCAAAAAGCTTAGTATTGATCAAGCCACATACATCTTGCTGAACAGTATCAACAGCGCCAACGTCGCGTCGGGTGCCTATATCGACGAGCAGAATATGGGCCATGGATTCATTGTTACGCCGTAGCGAACACAGCCACCAAATGCGATGACAGCGGCAACCGGGTGCTATATGCTATATAACCGGGCTGTTGGAGTTTTGGTCCCATAACGGAAAATGCGCCGTTGCTTTTTGCCGGTTGGAGGTTTGCGTGAAGATTTATGCCTGGAGCATTCCGGTCTTCCTCGCCGCGCTGGTGATGTCGGCCACCAATGCCTGCGCTGCGCCGACCGTCACATACTTCGATGTGCCCGGCGGTTCCGTCGATACCGCAGTGATCGATAATGCCGGCGAGGTTTCCGGAGCGTATCTCGGCTCCGACGGCAACAAGCACGGATACAAACGCACTGTCGATGGCACGATCACGACATTCGATGGGCCGGGCGGCGTCTATACTATCCCCAATGACATCAGCAAAGGCGTCATAATCGGCCAGTATCTTACGACCAGTCCGCAGAACGGAGGAACAGATTCATCGGGATTCATTCTTCCGCCGGACGGCCCCGCAGTGGCTTTTTCGGTTGCCAACAGCAGCTACACCATCCCCATCGGCATCAACAATGGCGTGATCGTCGGTATGTATGGCGGTGTAAAAAAGCATGCCGCCGATCGCTACGCCTTCGTGCGATCGCCGACTGGAATCATCAAGCGATTCTCCGTACCCGGAGCGAACGAAACCGAGGCGGGTGACGTCAACAGTAGCGGCGTGATTGTCGGAAATGCGTATGGCGGGCCTGACGAAGGGGGATTTATCCGATCGCCGGATGGGTCGCTCACAACCTTCGGCGTCCAGGACGGAGGAAGGCCATTTGCCTCCAGCATTCAAATTGACGGTATTGTAGCCGGCACTTTTATTGGCAACCGAAACCTGGTTCACGGCTTTATCCGGTCGACAAACGGCGCGTACAAAATCGTCGACGTTCCGGGCGCAAGCTATACTGCCGTATCGTGCATCAACAACAACGAGTGGAGTGTCGGTATCTGGTCCACGAACGCGGATGGGACCAATGCCAAATCGTTTATCCGAACGGCTGACGGCAAGATCAAAAAATTCAGTATCGAGCAAGCCGCATTCACCTGGCTGAACCATATCAACAGCGCCAACGTTGCGTCGGGTATCTATTTCGACCAGCAGAATGTGGGCCACGGAGTCATTGTTACCCCGTAGCGAACACAGCCATAAAATGCGGTGACAGCGGCAACGATTCCCCGGCGGTTAGCCCCACGAGGGACAGAAAAGCCGAACGACGCGGGACGCAATGTGCTATATAATGTGTCCGTTGGAGTTTCGATCCACATGACGGGAAATGCACTACTGCTTTCTGGCCCCCGGAGGTTTGCGTGAAGGTTTTTGCCTGGAGCATCCCGGCCGTCCTCGCCGGACTGGCGATGTCGGCGACAAACGCCTGCGCTGCGCCGACTGTTAAATACTTCGATGTTCCGGGCGGTTCCGTCGAATCCACAAAGATCGATAATGCCGGCGAGATTTCAGGAGCATATCTCGGCTCCGACGGAAACGTCCACGGGTACAGGCGCACCACCGACGGCACGATCACGACATTCGATGCGCCGGGCGGCGCCTATACAGTTCCCCAAGACATCAGCAAGGGCGTCATAACCGGCCAGTACTTCAGTGGCAGACCGGACGGACTACACGGTGCCACAGGCTTCATTCTTCCGTCCAATGGCCCCGCGATAGTATTCTCGGTTGGTAGCGGCGGTGCCACCTACCCCCAGGCCATCAACAACGGTGTGGTCATCGGTGAGTACGCCGCAACAGAAAAAGCCACCTATCTCTGCTGCGGCTTCGTACGATTATCGACCGGAGTCGTTAAGCACATCCGTCTGTCAGGATCGGTCCAGACCGAACCGATGGACATCAACAGTTCGGGCGTAATTACCGGTTGTTGGTCTGACGAGGATACCGAACACGGATTCATCCGATCGGCCGATGGAGCAATTACAAGCTTCGACGAGCCAAACGGAAACTGGACAGTTTCGTCCAGTATTCAAGCGGACGGCATTGTGGCCGGTACTTATTTGGACGACCAGAATCTGGCTCATGGTTTTATCCGCTCGACAAGCGGCGCGTTCACAACTGTCGATGTTCCAGACGCAAGGTATACCGACATAGAGTCCATCAACAATAACGGCTGGGTTGCCGGTATCTGGTCCCAGAACGCGGATGGAGGCAATGGCCGCGGCTATGTCCGAAAGGCTGACGGCAAGATCGAAAAATTCAGTATCGAGCAAGCCACGTTCACCTGGCTGCTCAGCATCAACAGCGCCAACGTCGCGGTGGGTTTCTATGTCGACCAGCAGAATGTAGGCCATGGAGTCATTGTTACGCCGTAGCGAACATACGCATTCGATGTCGGCTGCGGATTGCGATGACGCGAGTCATGATTCCGCATTGGTGCGCCAGCCACACGCCTTGCAAGGACGGTTACTTTCCCGGTCCGCTGCTCGTCGGTTCGGCCGGCACCCTTTACGGACCAGTCACTTTAGGTGGCGCAAATAATGAAGGCGCGATTTTCGAACTGACCTACAATTCTGCCTCGGATGCGTGGTCCTATCAGCTGCTCTACAGCTTTTGTGCGCTTGCAAACTGCGCCGACGGTTCCCAACCCACTGGCAGCCTGTTGTTGGATGGCTCGGGCAATCTTGTCGGCACGACTCGTGACGGAGGCAGCATCACAAGTCCGAACTGTTCATATGACGGGTGCGGTGTTGCATTCAGCGTTGCCTTGAACGGCACTGAAACTGTGACCCATAAATTTTGCGCGCTAACAAGTTGCCCCGATGGATTCTCTCCCGTCGGCGGCCTCGTCATGGACGGGTCCGGCAACCTGTTCGGCAGCGCGCGGTACGGCGGCAATTCCGCGAACGGCGGCACGCTATTTGAGCTTACCGGGACCTCCCTGAACGTTCTTTACGATTTCTGCGCGCAAACAACGTGTCACGACGGGGGTGGCCCCGAGTGCGTGATCATGGATAACTCCGGCAGTCTTTTCGGCGCGACCGCTTACGGCGGTGCTCACAGTGAGGGGACCGTATTCGAATGGACGCCGTAGCGGTAATTGTCGCGGCTTGTGCAGCTGGGAAAGTCCGGCGGCAAGGTAAGATCACCTACAACGCGCGACGCGCCGATTAGTTCTCGAACTGCTCCGGCAGCTGCCCCGCCTTGAAGATGATGATCGGCGTGTCGTCGAATTCGCCGAGCTCCTGGTCGCCCGAGTTCGAGAATGCCACGACGCCGGCCTTCGTGAGCGCGAGCCTCTCGGCCATGCGGCGCGCCGCGTCTGCCGAATTGCAGGGAACGGGCGTGTCGGGCCTCAAACGGTTTCCTTTGCCGATGCTGAAGGCTTGCACGATGTGGATCGTCTCACGGGCCATGGGAATGTCCTGGTTGCGCGGCGACTCTGCGTCAGCGGACACCGTACCCCCATCAGGCGCAACTTGTCGGGGAATTCGGTCGAAGGCATCCGCCGGACTTCCATGCCGCCGGGATCGGCAAACCTCCCAAGCTCGGTCGCTCCGGACGGCCGACAGGCATTAACCCGATCGCGAAAAACCGCTATCCTCTCCGCGATTCCGTAATCGCCCGGGGCGGGCCGATTACGGCCAACACATTTGGGGAGGACCCGTTCCATGACAAGAATTCCGGCTCTTCTCTATGGCGCGATCTGTTACGTGATTTTCCTCGCCTCGTTTCTCTATGCCATCGGATTCGTCGGCAACATCCTGGTGCCGAAAGGGATCGATGCCGGCGTGCCGGCGTCGCTGCCGGTTGCGATCGTTGTCGATGCGATTCTTCTTTCGATCTTCGCGCTTCAGCACAGCGTGATGGCCCGAAGGGGCTTCAAGCGCTGGTGGACGAAGATCGTGCCATCGTCCATCGAGCGCTCGACCTTTGTCCTGTTTTCGAGCCTCGCTTTGATCCTCATCTACTGGCAATGGATTCCGATTCCGCAGTCTGTGTGGTCGGTCTCGAATGCCGCGCTTGCGACCATTCTCTGGATTGCGTTCTGGCTGGGCTGGGGCATCGTGCTGTTGAGCACATTCCTGATCAACCACTTCGATCTTTTCGGCCTGCACCAGGTGTGGAACAACTATCTGGGTCGGTCCGCGCCGGCGCCGGAATTCCGCTCTCCGTTTCTCTACAAATTCGTCCGACATCCAATCTATCTCGGTTTTGTTCTCGCGTTCTGGGCGACACCGACAATGACGATCGGTCATCTGCTGTTCGCCGTCGCCACGACCGGCTACATGCTCATCGGCATCCAGCTCGAAGAGCGCGATCTGATCGCGATGTTCGGCACGACCTATGTCGAATACAAGCGCCGCGTTTCGATGATCATCCCGCTGCCGCCCCGCTAGCGCACGCGAGAGCTCCATGGACCCCACGTAACGCCGAACGAATATGGCCGCACCAAAATTCAAGTCCGTCGACGAGTATATCGCGGCCCAGCCCGCATCCGCGCGCGCGGTTCTCTCGCGCGTGCGCGTTGCCATTCGAGAGGCGTTGCCCAAGGCCGAGGAGACGATTGCCTACAACATGCCCAGCTTTAAGCTCGGCGGCGAAACGGTGATCCATTTCGCGGCGTGGAAAAAGCACTTCTCGCTTTATCCGGCCTCGGCAAAGCTTCTCGCGTTCTTCAAGAAAGACCTCGCCGCCGCAACCATCAACAAAAGCACGATCCGGTTTCCACTCGCCGAGCCTGTGCCCGCCAAACTGATTGCGCGCATCGCGAAGTACCGCGTCAAGGAACTGGCCGAACGGAAGAAGAAGACAGCACGAGCCGGCTGACGCGCCTTGCTGCGCCGCGGTTGAATCGGAACGATCAATCAGGTTTCGCGATTGATCACCACGCACCGCATCCAACACAAGAAATGACAATGTTTTGCTTCACGCGCGATTGGGCGCGAGGAATCCTGAATGGATTGACACGGCTACGGCTTAGCAGTAGGACGAAAAACGACGAATTCGAATGGGACGATGCCAAGGCCGCACGGAATCTCCGCGACCACGGCGTGACATTCGATGAGGCTTGCGAAGTGTTCCGCGATCCCTTCGTGCTCGGCTGGCTCGACACGAGAGATGACTACGGCGAGGACAGATACGCGACGATGGCATGGCGCAAGACCGCTTGCTCTATGTCGCCTATGCGATGAGAGACGAGCGAATACGGATCATCTCGGCGCGAGGAGCTGAATCTTATGAACAAAGAAGGTATCACGAAGAAAGCGACTAAACGGGATTCGCGTCCCTTCAACGGGATGACCGCAGAAGAGCGTCATGCGGCGGCTCTTCGCGATCCCGACGCACAGCCTATAACGCCCGAGAATATCAAACGCATGAAACCTTTGCCGCGCGTGTGTGCAATCCGCCGCGCCCTGCGGCTGTCGCAGGAAGAATTCGCGGCGAAATTTCACATCCCGCTTGGGACGTTGCGCGATTGGGAGCAAGGCCGCAAAGAACCCGATGCTGCTGCGCGCGCCTATCTGAAGGTAATCGCCCGCAACCCGTCCGCCGTCGCCAAAGCGTTGCAGCCGGCAAACGTCTGAAGACACCGGGCCAATCTCGCTTCTCTGTGTGCGTCAGCCGAATCTGCGCTCGTACCTGTTATCAACCGCTCCGCGTCTGCGCGCGCTACCCCGTTGTGTCGATGGGTGCCGCACCACCTCAACCCGATTCCATAGCTATGGAACGGCGGGAGGCGTATGTTGCCGAGCCCCGGAGGAGCGCGCCATGCGCAGCGAAATCGTAGGGACCACTGCGCTTTGGATCATGCTCGGGGTGGCATTCGTCGTCTCGTTTTCCGCCGATCGCGCAACGGAAAAATTGAAGGAAGTCATGTCCGCCTTCCTTGTCGTGCTGGCACTACAATGCCTGCATTTCGCCGAGGAATTCACGACGGGCTTTCAACGCCTCTTCCCGCCGCGTCTCGGGTTGGTCCCCTGGCCCGATTCCTTCTTCGTGATCTTCAATGCGACGTGGTTGTGCACCTGGGCGTTGACGGCCGCGGCAATCCTCGCAGGCCGGAGCTCCCGGCTGGTCGCGACGCCCGTGTGGTTTCTTGCGTTCGGAGCGATCGCAAACGGCATCGCCCATCCGCTCCTGTCGCTTGCGGCCGGCGGTTACTTTCCGGGTCTCTTCACCGCACCAGTGCTGGGCGTGGCCGGCCTCGTCTTGTTGCGCCGCCTGACGCGCGCCCGTGACGACAAGCCCGCGGCAGCGGGGACGTAACAGGACAACGTTACAACGTTCGGGCGCCTGACAGCTACGGCAATAGCGCGCGTGGTTGCGCCATCCCCACCATGAGCAGTGTCGCCCGTGGCCATGGATGCCCACACCGGCCCCAGGGCTCCGAACCGGGCGGCGGAATTTCGCGGTGCTTCCAGGTAGCCGACTGCGCGCGAATTGGCTGCACGCAAGGCGAGATGCGTTGCGCGCGTCAACGCGCGGTCAGATAATCCATCGCCGCTTCGATTTCGCGATCGCGTCCCTGGCAAATGTCGTTGCGCGCGAGCGCGATGGTCCGGTCGGGCGTGACCGGCTTGTCGCCATAGTCGCCTCCATCCGGTCCCCACAGGCCATAGACGGGCAATGTGAGCGACCAGCCGCCTGGCAGGTCGAAACTCTCGCCGCCGAGAAAGGCGCCCTGGGTCCTGCGTCCAATAATGTGCGCCGACGTCTTGAGCCGCATGAACCACGCGAAACCTTCCGCGGCGCTGCCCGTGTCTTCGCCGGTCAGCACCACGACGGGGCCGCCGTAGCGTTTGGCGCCGACGTCTTCGGACCAGAATGCGGCACCGCCGCCTTTATCTCCCACCGCCTGGAACACCGCGGCGTCGGTGTAGGCGCCCTCGACTTTCGGCGCCGCCATGACATCGGCCTGAGTCACGGGATGGCCAAGCGCCACAAGATAAGGCCGGCTCAGAAGAACGAACGCCGGACTCTCTTTGCCGAAATAGCTGGCCAGGCGGAGCGCGGAGGCGTTGCCGCCGGTGTTGGCGCGAATGTCGACGATGAGGCCCTGCGTGTCCTTGAGATCCGCCATCGCGCGATCGGCCAGCGCGGCCGCGCCGTCGTCGAAGCGATCGATGACAATGAAGCCAATGCGCGTCTTTTCGTTCAGCTCGATCGAAGACCAGCGAAAGCCCGGCTCCTCCGGCGGCCAGAACGCGCCGGCGCGACGAATGGAATAGCTCGAATGCGTGCCGTCGCAATGGGCGACGTCCACCTGCGCCGGCGAACCCGCTTCGCCGCGAAGCGATACCGGCGCCGACAACAGCGCGTCGCCCGGCCTCAGACCGGCGCGCCACGCATCGGACAGCGGGGCAATCTGCGTCACCACGTCCTGTCCCACGATGGTATGGACGCGCACGCCGATACCGACACTCGATGCCGGAGAATCGGAAGGTGGCGTGATATGGGTATGCGATGCGTGCAGTTCGGCGAGCACGGCCGACGCGAGCGCTTCGAACTGGGCATCGCTCTCGACGCCCGCAAGCTTTTCGCGATAATGTGCGCCGGCCGCTTTCCAGTCGACGCCGTGAAAATGCGGATCGTAGAAATTCTGGTCGACCTTGGACCACAAAGCATCGAACAACGCGTCGTATTTCGATTGCGCGAGCGCGCCTTGCGCGGCAAATGCAAATGTGGTTGCGGCGAGGATGGCAGGAATTTTTCGCATGGCTCCCCCTGGTCGCCGCCAGACTGCGGGAGCCGCGCGTAATTGTGTCAACATGCGCTCGCGGAATGCGAAATCTGCGCAGCCGCGATGGCGCAAAACTAGTCACGACGATTGACTGAGCGGGCGACCACACCGCGTGTGCAGGTGCGAAACGCTCACGGGGAGTTTACCGGCGTCCGCGCCCGGCCTTGGGCCGGCGGTGATAATTTGCTCCCGTCTCACGGAGGGGAAGCCATGATCGTCACGCGGTGGATTTCGTATCGAATCTCGCAGGGGTTTGCGCTCGCCTGTCTCGTGCTGGTCGCAGCGTCAGCCGCCAATGCCGACGAAGCGCTGACGGCGCGCAACAAGCAGGTCGTGCGCGATTTCTACACGGCCGTCATGATCGGCCGCAATGTCGATGCCGCACCGCGTTTCGTGCGGCCGGATTATATTCAGCACAATCCCGGCGTGCCGACGGGCCTCAAGGGTTTCATGGATGCGTTTCGCGTCGGCTTCGCCAAAAGGCCTCCGGCGGACTACAAGCGCGAGCTGCTCAATGTGGTGGGCGACGACGACATGGTCGTCATCTATGTGCGCCAATCGGGGACGGGTCCGGACGGCGTGCATCGGGTCGCGCTCGAATTCGATATGTTCCGCCTGCAGGGCGGCATGATCGCCGAACATTGGGACAACGGGGAATAGACGTCATTTCGCAATCGCCCAGCTGTCCGCGCCGGTGATCGTGCCGTCACGCGCAGCCGCCGTCACGGGCTCCAAAGGAACCCGTGAATCTTGCCGCTCTTGGCCACATAATAGCCCGTGACCGCGTCTTTTTCGTTGAGGCTTCTGCCGAGGGTATTGATCGATCCGGGCGGATCAATCCGATGGATCGTTCCGTTGGCCAACCGGAGAAAGCCGTGATTCCGGTCGGTGCCGTCGGTATAGAAGCCCGCAATATTGCCCTTGCTGTTGATGCTGAGGGCGCGCGTGCCCTGCAAGACGCCCGTGCCGGCGCCGGGCGCATTGAACGAGACGATGCTCCCGCCGGCGGTGCGCACCCAGCCGGTATTGACCTCATTGCGGTTGAAGGACACGCCCGTCATCGTGCCGGCATCGTTGATGCTTTCGGCAGTCGTGTTGGGCCTTGCCACCGCATCGAACGAGGTGAGCGTACCGTCGGCGGCGCGATAGAGGCCGTGATAGACATATGATTCATCCTCGTAATCGCCCACCATCACTCTCGTGTCGCTGATGCCGTAGAAATACGTGCCTTGGGAGTCCGGATAGCTGACCACGAGGAAATTCGCGTTGGCGGCGCGCATGAATGCGTGGGACACGCGCTTCGCATCGATATAGTTGCCTGCGATCAGGGTCTTGTCGTCGATGCTGTAGGGATACGTGCCTTCATTGGCGGACGAGCCGGCTTTAGGCGCATCGAACGTCGTGATCGAGCCGTCCGCAAATCGCATAAAGCCATGCGCCACGGAACTGGCATCGTGGTAGATGCCCGCGACCGTGCCCGCCGCATTGATGCCCGTGACACCCGTGCTGACGGATCCTTCTGGATCGAAGGACGTGATCGTCCCATCCGCGGCCCGCACGAAGCCATGCAGCGCGGCCCCGCTGTCTTCATAATAACCCCCGATCGTACCGGCGGCATTGATGCACCAGGCATAGGTGTCGATCGAGCCGGTCGGATCGAAGGTCGTGACTGTGGGTTTCGCATCGGCGCGCCCGACCCATGCAGTGGCGCAGAGCGCTGCGCCGAGGATTGCGATGCCCGCGCGCAAGACGGATTTGTGCAGAAGATTTTGATAGAATGTCATACCCCACCCGGAAACGACGCCAGCGAAATCGCGATTCACCAGCCGTCTTCGATGGCGCAATTTACGCGGTTCCTCCCGACACCGCAATTCGCCGCGCATGGGAACTTCGCGGGGTGCATGGCATATGCGCGGCATCGCAATCCCGATGGTTATCGCCGGGACGATAAGCGGCACTTCCAGCTACCCGGGGGGGCGCATCATCCATATGGTCTACGCCGGGGAGCACTTTCGCTGTGATCTGGATCACTTTCCGCGCAGGCGGAATTTGCTAGGATGGACTGGGCGCAGACTTCGTGGACCTGGAGAGATCGACAATGAAATTTCGAACCTGGGGAATTGCGGCCCTGCTTGCCCTGGCGGCGAGCACGACGGGAGCTCTCGCAAGCGGCCCGACCGTCGACGTCGACGGCGTCGTCATCGACGGATCGTACAATTCGCAGAATTCGAGCGTCGGGGAATTCTTCGGCATTCCCTACGCCACGGCGAAAAGATGGATGCCTCCCGGCGCGCACGCCGCGCTCACGAGCCCGTTCAACGCCACGACCTTCACCACGGTCGATGTCTGCCCGCAGAGCGCACCGGTCGTCGTGGCAGGACATACGCTGCCGCAATCCGAGGATTGCCTTTCGCTCAACGTGTTCGTGCCGGCTTCCGCGACACCCACATCGAAACTGCCCGTTTATGTTTTCATCCATGGCGGCGAACTGCAGAACGGGACCGGTCTCGAATATTTCCCCATCAATCTGGTTGCCGCAAACGATATTGTCGTCGTCACGATCAATTATCGCCTGGGCGCGTTGGGCTTCCTCGCGCAATCCGCAATCGCGGCCGCGAAGAGTAACGCGTATGAATCCGTCGGCGATGCCGGCAATTACGGGCTGATGGACCAGCAATTCGCGTTGCAATGGGTGAAGAAAAATATCGCCGCGTTCGGCGGCAATCCGGGACGGATGACGCTCGGCGGACAATCGGCGGGCGGCCTGAGCGTGCTGACCAATATGCTGTCGCCCGGGTCCGCGGGATTGTATCGCGGCGCCATCGTCGAGAGCGGTGCGTACGGGCTACACGATCTGCCGACTGAGGCCGCGTATGAAAGCAATTACGGCAACGCTTACGTCAATGCGGTCCTCTCGGCATCGCCCAACGCCGGCAGCATCGACTGTTCCAAGCTCACCACGAGCAGCCCCAGCAGCCAGATCGTCAAATGTCTCGACGGCGCGCCCGTCGCGACCTTGTTGACCGCACAAGCGAATGTCTTCGGGTCGTTCGGCATCGCGCCCGACACCGGCACGCTGTTCGTGCCAAACGGATTGCAGCAGGGTTTTTCGGCGGGAGATTTCCCCCATATTCCCGTGCTGATCGGCAGCAACCAGAATGAAGGCCGCTATTTCGAACCCAGCCAGATCCCGTTTGATACCGGCTTCAGCACGGTGGTCGCGGCCGGCGGCCCGGCGAATTACGATCTTGCCAATGCCAACAGCTTCTGCGGCGGCAAGAAATGCACCTATCAGCTGGAGATCCAGCTGGTCCTCGGAGCCGATGGCCTTCCGCCCGCCACAAACACGACGACATTCGACAAATCGCTCGCGAATTCCGATTACAAGCTCGCGGATTTTCCGGATCAATATCTCGCGGGCAATGCGCCGACAGCCGATGCCGGAATTGCGCAGATCGGTACCGACTACCAATTTGCGTGCAATGCGCTCGATGCGGCCACCGACATTGCCGGGTTCTCGACCGTCTATGCCTATGAATTCAACGATCCGCTTGCGCCGCCCATTTCGTCGAGCCCGGCGATCACCACAGCGCCGAACGATCAATACGGCTATGCGACGGCGTCCGAGCACGGCGCAGAGCTGCAGTTCCAGTTCACCTTTCCCTCATCCAGCAGCCTGAGCACCGACGAGAAACAGCTCGAAACGACGATGCAGAGCTATTGGGGCAATTTCATCAAGAACGGCAATCCCGGCAAAGGCGCGACCGTGCCGAAATGGCCGGCCTTCGGGACAAAGAGCCTGGTGCAAAACCTCGTACCCGGCCCCGCAAATCCCGCGCCCATCGCAACCTTCGCCCGGGAACATTTCTGCACGGTGTGGGAGCCGATCATTTCGGCGGAGTAGTTCCGGGAAATGTCCGTGCGAAATTGACTTTTCGAGCCGCGCGCGCCATAGGGTTTTCCATGACCCGCGCACGCGCCAAGTCGAAGCAACAACGCCGCCCCACATCTGCGGCGGTTGCGTGCGCGATTTGTCGAAGGCCCTAGGCGAACCCGCCTGCTCTCCTTCCGCTTTTCCCAACGACCCGCCGCCCGGCGGGTTTTTGTTGCGGCTCGCCGGTCCTTCCCCGAAAGGACTCTCCGATGCCGAGACGTTTGTTTTCCTCCGAGATTGAAATCCACCGCATCGGGCATGGCCTGATCGATCTTTCGCTGCCCAACGCGGAATGGACGCATGACGCGCATTTTGCGGCCGCGCTCTGGCTGATGCGCTATCGCTCCGGCCGCAACCTGTCGCAGCTCATGCCCGAACTCATCCGCGCCTACAATGAAGCGACGGGCGTGGCGAACACGCCGACGAGCGGCTATCACGAGACGATCACGCAGGCCTCGTTGCGTGCCGCGCGTGCGACGTTTGTCCGGCATCCGCCCACCGCGCCTGTTTACGAAATCGCCAATGCGCTGCTGGCGTCGCGTCTCGGCCGGTCCGATTGGCTGCTGGAATATTGGTCGAGAGAGCTCCTGTTTTCGACCGAAGCGCGCGTCGCCTGGCGCGATCCCGATCTCAAGCCGCTCCCGTTCGATTGACTTCGTGGAGAGGCGGAGTAGTTGCTTCACCTCTCTCCATAGGGCGAGAGGGTAAGTTATGATGTTGCAATGCGAATCGAAGAACCCAAAAAAAAGCGCAAGACGCCGTTAGGTGTTGCGGCGGGGCAATGCTTGTGCGGCGCGGTGCAGATCGAGATCGTCACGCCCGCGTTCTGGGCCTGGCACGATCATTCGCGCTCGAGCCGGCTGGCGCATGGCGCGGCTTACGCGACCTATGTCGGCTGCTGGAAAAGCCGCGTGCGCGTCGTGACAGGCGAAGATGCGCTCGCGCGTTTCGAAGACAAGGACACGAAAACCGTGCGCACATTCTGCGCCCGCTGCGGCACCCCGATCTTCTACGAGCGGCACCGCTCGCCGAAAATGGTGAACCTGCCCCGCGCGTTGTTCGAAACGCGCACGGGCCGCGAACCGCGCTATCACATCCGCATCGAGGACGCGCCGGAATGGGCCTATCGCGGCGAAAAGCTCGTGCCGCTCAAGGGATTCCCGGGCGTCGTGTGGGAACGCCCCGGCCGCAAAAAGCGCTTCGAGCCGAACGAACCATTTTGAATCGAATATTCTCCGTCGCTCGACGGGCGGCCTGCAATCTCATATGATCGCATTTGCATCCTCCGGGGATTCCAGAAAAATGACGAAATCATCGTTTGCGTTCGGGGCGTTACGCGCGGCGACCCTCGCCACTTTCGTCCTGGGGGCAACGGCCGCCGGTGCCGCCGACACAGTCAATGTCACCACCTATCACTATGACAATTACCGGACCGGCTGGAATCCGTCGGAGACTGTGCTCACGCCCTCGCGCGTGAAATATACCGGCGCGACCGGCAAGACCTTCCAGATGCTCGACTTCGTTGCGCTCGACGATCAGGTCGATGCGCAGCCGCTGATCTTGACGAACCAGACCATCGGGCGCGGGACTCACAATGTCGTCTATGTCGCGACCGAAAACAATTCGATCTACGCCATCGACGCGGACAACGGAAAGATATTGCTGAAAAAGAATTTCGGTGCGCCGGTGCCGGAAGAGGAATTGCCGGGCGGATGCAACAACAATGCGGCGAATGTCGGGATCACCGGCACGCCCGTGATCGATGCCGCCAACAGCACCATGTATGTCATCGTCTATACATACGACAACGGCTCCACGCCGACTTACAGAATCCATGCGCTGGATCCGTCGACCTTGACGGACCTCGTGACGCCCGTGGTCGTCTCGGCTTCGGGCAAGCTCTCCAACAACAGATCTTATGCGTTCGACGCCGCCGTCAGCCGGCAGCGCCCCGCGCTCCTGCTCGCCAACGGCAATGTGTATGCGGGCTTCGGGAGCTTCTGCGACGCGGCAGGAAACCTGTCCCGCGGCTGGGTGCTCGGATGGAACACCGGCACGCTAACCCCGCTTGCGAGCAACGAACTTGTCAACAGATTCGCATCGTCGCCCGACGATTTCTTCCTGAGTTCGGTGTGGATGGCGGGCTACGGCCTCGCTTCGGGCGGCCCGAACGGCAACATTTATTTCGTGACCGGCAATACGGACTCGGGCTCCAGCATTCCCGACGGCCACGTCGACAATCTTGCGGAAAGCGTCGTCCAGATGTCGTCGGACCTGTCGACGGTGGTGAGTGTGTTCACGCCGGACGATTATAACTCTCTCGACCAGGGCGACACCGACTTCGGATCGGGCGGCGCGCTGCTGCTGCCGCCGCAGACGGGTCAGGCATCCGATCTTCTCGTCGCCGCCGGCAAGGAAGGCAACATGTTCTTCCTCAATGGCGACAATCTCGACAACAACACGACCGGCGACAAGCGGATTCTCGGGACCTATTACATCGGCAACTGCTGGTGCGGGCAATCTTACTTCACAGGCAGCGACGGCATCGGCCGCATCGTGAGCAGTGGGGCCTATAACGCCGAGATCTGGAGGGTTCTCACGGGTGCCAAGCCGAGACTTGTGCAGGAACCGGGAACGGGAAACATCACCAGTGGGGCCCAGGATCCCGGATTCTTCACCAGCGTCTCGACAAACGGAACGACAGCCGGTAGCGGCGTGATCTGGGCCGTCAGCAGAGCCGATGGAACGGCGAACGAGAATGTTGCGCTGTTCGCATTCGATGCCAACAACGGCGCCACGCTTTACACCGCCAATGCCGGGACCTGGCCGAACGTGAGCGGCGACTCCGATCTCGTTCCCGTGGTCGCGAATGGAAAGGTCTATGTCGCGAGCTATCAGGGCCTCGCGATATTCGGGCTGGGCAATGCCGGAGCGGCGGTCAAGCCGCCCTTCGTGCCATACGTCGCTGCGCGCATTCCTCTCGCGGCCGGGCAGCACGAAATCTACGGCACGGTGCACGCCATCGACGGCACCACCATCGTCGTGCAAAAGCGCGACGGCACGCTCGTCACCGTCGATACAAAATCGGCCGCCAGGAATCACGACCTGGCGCCGTTGTCCGTCGGCCACGGCGCACTTGCGCGGGGGACTTACGATGCGGCAGGTGGGCTGATCGCGTCCGTTGTGCTGCATGCCAAAGACCGCACGACCGCATGGCCGCCGGACCGGTGAGCACGCGCATTCGCGTCTTCGGTACCGCATGGACGGCAGCTTCAACGCGGCCATCCACGGTATCGTGAGACCATTTCTTGAATTGAGTTGACGCAGTCCACCCCTTCCCCCTTGTGGGGAAGGAGCGCGCACAACGTGCGCGCCGGGATGGAGGGACGCGCGCGTCCGCGCATCGGCTGGGGGAGGGAATGAGTCCGTCGATTCCGAAACGCTCCAAGCAATGCCGGAACCTGGAACTTGCGGAGGCTTCGTCAGCCGTCGCCCTGCTCCGGCGCCGCGATGTCGTCGACGAAACGGCGCAGCAGGCGCACGAGGGTCTCGAAATCTTTCTCGCTCCATTTGGCGAGGACCGGTGCGGCAAGCCTGTGGCGGGCGGCGGACAGCGCGTCCGTCATCCGGCGCCCCGCCCGCGTGATCACCGCCTCATGCACCCTTGCATCGGACTTGCCCGGCTGTCTTTCGACCAGGCCGAGCTCGACAAGCCTCGCGATCTGACGGCTGACCGTTGTGTGATCCCGGCCGGCCCGTTCGGCCAGTCCGACCACGCCCATCGGGCCGAAGCGCTCGATGCCGACCAGAAGCGGAAAGAGCGCGCGCTCGAGCGACAAGCCTGCTTCTTTCAGCAGGACGTCATCATTCTGAGGCCGGTTCATCAGGGCGACGAGGTCGACGATGGTCGCATGTAGCTGATGCAACTGGGCTTTGGGCCGTTTGGTGCGCGTGTTTGCGCGGCTCTGCCTGTCATCGGTCATTGTAATTCCGTGTATTTTGCACACATTTTCCTTGACTCCGGCCACGCCGCTATTTATGTGCATAATACACATAAAAGGTTCGGGCAATGGCAAAGACGATCACCACCGATATTCTCATCTGCGGCGCTGGCGCTGCCGGCCTGACCCTGGCGATCGATCTCGCGCGCCGCGGCGTCGCGTTCCGGCTCATCGACAAGAGTCCCGCCCCTTTCGCCGGCTCGCGCGGCAAGGGGATCCAGCCGCGCAGCCAGGAAGTGTTCGAGGAACTCGGACTCGTCGACCGGCTTTTCGCCACGGGCGGGAAATATCCGCCGCAGCGCGTCCACAAGCCGGACGGCACGTTCGAAGATGAGAATGGTTTCGAAGCAACCGCACCAACTCCGGCCGAGCCATACCAGGCGCCGTTAATGGTGCCGCAATTCCTGACTGAAGCGGTGTTGCGCGAGCGGCTGGCCGAGCTCGGTCATCGCCCGGAATTCGGCAATGAACTCGTGGCGTTCACACAAGACAAGCACGGCGTCACGGCGAAAGTGGTCGGCGCCAAAGGCAAGCAAACAATCCATGCGAGCTATCTCGTCGGCGCGGACGGCGGCCGCAGCTTCGTGCGGCATGCGCTCGGGATCGATTTCCCGGGCAAGACCCTCGGCGTGCGCGCGATCGTTGCCGACATGTTTGTCGACGGCGTGAGCTGCGATGCCTGGCACCGCTGGAGCGAAGGAGCGTCCGGCCAGATTTCATTGTGCCCTCTCGCCGGCACGGACATGATGCAGTTGCAGGGTCCCGTTCCTGCCGAAGGCGATATCGATGTGTCGGCGCAAGGGTTGAACGCGCTGTTGGCCGAGCGCACGGGCCGCAAGGATATCGTTGTGCGCTCCGTGTCTTGGGCGTCCGTCTACACGATGAATGCGCGCCTTGCGGAGCGTTATCGCGTGGGCCGCGCGTTCCTGATCGGCGATGCGGCCCATATCCATCCGCCCACGGGCGGACAAGGCCTCAATACCAGCGTGCAGGACGCGTACAATCTCGGCTGGAAGATTGCGGCGGTGTTGCAAGGCGCGCCGGAATCGCTGCTTGCCACGTATGAAGAAGAACGCCGCCCGGTCGCGGCTGAGATGCTGGGCCTCGCCACCGGATTGCTCGAAGCGGCGAAGCAGGGCTCGATGCGACGCGGACGCGAAGTACACCAGCTCGACATCGGCTATCCGCAATCGTCGTTGCGGTTCGAAGCCCCGCAACGCAGCGGCGGCGTTCTTGCCGGCGACCGCGCACCGGATGCGCCGGTCCGCGGCGCGGCGGGCTTGCCAACGCGGTTGTTCGAATTGTTTCAGGGGCCGCATTGGACACTGTTGGGATACGGCGTAGATCGCCTTGCAGGCGTCGCGCCGCGCGCCGGACTCCACATCCATGCCGTCGGCCCCCGCGGCGACATCACCGATGAGGAAGGCCACTTCCGCGCGGCTTATGGCGTTTCAACCGGCGACTGGGTTCTTGTCCGTCCGGACGGTTACGTGGGCGGGATTGTTTCGTCGGCCAATGTGCCGGCGCTGGAAACCTATCTCGAAAATGTCGGGCTCACGCGCGAGAATGCGTCGTCCGTTCGGCGCGGCTGGTTTGGTTCTCGGAGAGCTCAATAACGAAGGCGAACAATTTGCTGTGCGAGTTCACGAGGGGCCCTAGTCATTGGCGCCTGGCAATTGAATTTTGCATCGATAGCCGTCGGAAATTCACAGTGCCCCCAGGTTGGTCTGGACGGATCGCGGGCATCTCCTCTATGCACTCGAAGATGGTGCAGAAAAAGACAGCGCGCAGACAGGCCGCCCCGGTCGTGGCATCGGGAAGCGGCGCTTTGTCCCTACTTGATGGAATGCTTCGGTACGAAGAGACCAAGATTCGCGAACTGACTCGCGATGAACAGCTTTTCACCGAGGGCCAGCCGACTGTCGCGATTTACGTGGTCGAGCGCGGCTCCGTGCAACTGCGCCGCCAAACCATCGATGGGCGAACTGTGGTGGTTTATACGGCGAAAGCCGGAGAATTGCTCGCCGAAGCCGCGCTGTTCGCCCCTCGCTATCATTGCAGCGCCGTGGCGACGGTTCCCTCCATGGTGCGCCGCTACCCGAAAGCCGCTGTCCTCTCTGCCTTGCGTCGCGATCCGAAGAAAATGGAATCGATCCTCGCGAGCTTTGCGCGCCAAATTCACGCATTAAGATTCCAGCTGGAGATTCGCAATACGCGTTCGGCCGAAGCGCGGCTTCTGCAATATTTGGAGCTTCGCGCCGATCCGGCCAGTAAACGCATCAAGCTCAACGGACCACTTCAAGATATTGCGATCGAGGTCGGGCTGACACGCGAGGCGCTCTACCGTGCCGTCGCCGCGCTTGTAGCGCGAGGCGCAGTTCGCCGGGGGCCAGGAATGCTGGAACTTCGATAATCGTATGATTGCAATCATATTCTTGCGACCCTTCCTGCCATAGACAAGGACCGGCAACAGGGAGAACGCCGATGTCCAAACGTTTATTAGCCTACGTTTGCGGGTTTCTGTTCATCGGGTTGGTCGCAGCACAAGCAACACCGATATTTTCTTCCAAGGAACGCACGGAGGGCCTGCTCGAAGGAAAAGGCATGGGACTTGCCATGCCCGCAGAAAACAACGGCTATCCCGGCCCGCGTCATGTGCTCGATGCGGCCGATCAGCTGCATCTGACACCCGACCAGAAGGCAAAAACAGAAGCCCTGGTCGCGGCGATGAAGGACGAGGCCATCCCGGCGGCCAAACGACTGGTTGCCGACGAAGCCGCGCTCGACAACCTCTTCATCACGCATATTGCTGATCTCGCCAGCATCCAGGCCGCTTCGCAGAGGGCCGCGCAAAGCGAATCCGCGCTTCGCGTCATCCATCTGAAATACCATCTTGCGATGGTGTCGATTCTGAGTGCTGACCAAATTGCGGCCTATACTGCGCTCGGCAGTCATCCGGAAAAGGGTTTTGCCCAGCCGGGCACGTCCCAGGGGATGGCTAACATGCCGGGAATGACTCACTGAAGAGTTCCCGCGCGTGATCATACATTTGCGCCTTGCATTCGCAGCGATGGCCGCCTCACTGCTCGCGGCGGCCCCTGCGACACGCGCCGACGCTGAAGACATGCAGGACATGCCCGGCATGGACATGGGCGGCCCCATGAAAGGCGAGACTGGCAATTACAGCATGATGCGAGACGCCTCGGGAACGTCATGGCAGCCCGATTCCACCCCGATGGAAGGCATGCAAGACGATCTGTGGGGCTGGTCGACGATGCTGCACGGTTACATCGACGAAGTTGTCGATCATCAAGGCGGACCACGCGGAAGCAGCAAGACCTTCAGCGAAAGCATGCTGATGGCAATGGCACAAAAGGACTTTGGCCCCGGAACGCTCACTTTGCGATCCATGTTTTCGTTTGATCCATTCATGGGGAAAAGCGGATATCCGCTGCTGCTGCAAACCGGCGAGACCGCCAATGGCGTGGCGCCCCTGATTGACCGGCAGCATCCGCACAATTTTTTCATGGAGCTTGCAGGCATTTACAGCGTGCCGATTCAGGGCGATCTGTCAGCGTTCGGTTATTTCGGCTATCCGGGCGAGCCGGCGCTTGGGCCGCCCGCTTTCATGCACCGTTTCTCGGGAATGGATGACCCAGCTGCGCCCATCAGCCATCACTGGCTCGATTCTACGCACGTCACTTTCGGCGTCCTGACGGCAGGACTCGTCGAGGGTCCCTGGAAACTGGATGCTTCGTTGTTCAACGGACGCGAGCCGGATCAGTTCCGCTGGCAATTCGAGCCGCTCACGCTCGATTCCGCGTCCGCCCGGCTCAGTTGGAATCCGGCACCGAATTGGGCATTGCAGGTGAGCTATGGCTTTCTGAAAGGCCCCGAGCAATTGGAGCCCAACGTCGACCAGCATCGCACGACCGCTTCGGCGAGCTACAATCTGCCGATCAGCGGGGGCAATTGGCAGACGACCATCGCATGGGGCCGCGACGCCAGCCAACCGGGCCACACACTCGACGCATACCTCCTCGAGTCGGCGGTCTCGTGGCGCCAACACACGTTTTTCATGCGTGCCGAAAACGTTCGGAAGGACGAGCTGTTTCAACCGCCCAGCCCGCTGGCGGACGACATATTCCGCGTGGGGACGGTGTCACTCGGTTATATCTATGACATTCCTATTGTAGAGCACCTGGCACTTGGCTTCGGCGCAATGGGAACCGTCGACGCGTTGCCGTCAGCGATTGACCAGTTTTATGGCAGCGGTTCAATATCTTACATGCTGTTCACGCGGCTAAAGATCACGTAAACCGCCATGCTCGAAACGTTCCCGGACTCTTGGTTTTGATGACTTGCTCGTTGTTCTAAATCAGAGTGGTCGGCGGCGCGCTTAATCGATTCATGGCTTACCGCAGAGTGATGTCCATGCTGAAGGATTGCTTTCTCGCCATATTGCTGATTGGTATTTCAACGTCCGATGGTGCAATGGCCGGGTCTAAG
>Ga0302325_10010115_pt1 | contig 20491 bp, 14 predicted proteins | sample Palsa_T0_2_FD_201948 | JGI IMG/M metagenome (GOLD analysis project Ga0302325, IMG submission 201948) | Peat permafrost microbial communities from Stordalen Mire near Abisko, Sweden - Palsa_T0_2 | ecosystem: Environmental > Terrestrial > Soil > Palsa > Peat permafrost | place: Sweden: Abisko...
CATGCCCTGGCCGTGCATGAGGAAGATCTTCTCGTCCAGCGTCATCTGCTTCAGCACCATGTCGGCGCGCTGATCGGGCGAGAGGCTGGTGTCCATCCACGGGTGAGACTTGGGTGGTTGTGCCATGACAGGCTTGGCGATGAGACAAAGTAAGGTAAGCACGCCCAGGCTTGCCGCAAAAGCCAAGCCGCCTAGCGTGGCCATATTTCTCCGCTGCCCGCGGAGGGTTAACAAGGTTATTTCTTTCAACTTGCCGCCACCCGTTTCCCAAGCCGCCGCTGGGAATCAAGGCCTAGCAGTGCGGCACCGTATTGATGTGTACAGTATAGGCTTCTGGCACCGGCAGCAGCCTAGCAGGACAGATCCTGCCAATGAAACCGATTCCCATTTCCGGCGACTAGCAGCTATTTTCCTACGGAAGCAAAGTGGCTGACACGCAACTTGGATTGCGTCAGCTCTTTGACGTCCAGCTCCCCATTGTGGTTCGTATCGAGCCGGTCGAACTCTGCTTCCATAAACTTCATATACTCCTGCTTGGAGATCTTGCCGCTTTTGTCGGCATCCATAAGAAGCAGCAACTGCTTGACCTCGTTCTCTCCGATCGCCACTTTGTCCTGAGGCTTCGGAGCGGATGCGGTTGGCTGTGCGATCGCAGTCCCGGGGCCGACCCAAGCCGCAATCGACACCGCGAAAAGCACACATAGGATGTTCTTCCGCTTTAACATAGGTCACCTCGCGAAAAATTGTACTCTCCCAATAAATCAACCTCTATATTTTCGGATCATCATGCAATCTTTATGTGACCTCCGATAGAGTTCCTGTTTATAAGGTTCAGTTTGGGGAGAGAGATGGCTCAGCCGGAGCGGGCGCGGTGTACGCGCATGAGCGATTTTGCGCGTGCGTGCGGCTCCGACCTGCCTTTATGGAAGATTTACTTCGCCTTTATGAGTTCCTTAGGAGCTTGCGCTCCTAATAGAAAACTGACCCCATAGGCAATTTTCGAATCACTACCCAGGGTCGGGTCCTGATAAACAGAGCAACGAAATATTGCATTGCAAACGAGAGGCTTTCATGGAAGGCAAATTCTGCAAAGTGAGCACACTATTGGTTGCGGTAGGTTGCGTCTCGATGGGTTCGGCCTGCCTCGCACAAGTGTCCGGGAAGAGCGCACTACATCCCGTACTTACAAACAATGTAGAGTATGCCTCTGCCGACGCCACAGATGACAGCGGGAACGGCGCAGCAACGGCGGCACCAGCACCACCAACTCCTGCAGCAGCGCCAGCAGTAACAACAGAAGTAGTTCCTGGAGCAGCCGTATCGGGCGCTGAGCTAAGACCAGCCATGGTGAAAGAGCTTGAAGCGATGAAGCAGCGTATCGCGGAACTGGAAGCGGAATTGGCGGCCAGCGGAGCTACGGCGAGCGACGCGGCCACTGCGCTGCAGGGCGCAAAAGAAAACTTCGTATCGGGACCCGCGCTGCAGGCGGCAAGCCCGGCAGCGGCCCTCGCGCAACCTGTGCCTGCGGCGGCCACCCCCGATCTCCCAGCAGAGATTACGACGAAGAGCCTTCCCTTCGCTTATGCCGACTGGACATGGCTGAATGGCAACGCCCGTACTAAAGATACGCCGATGGCCACTAAGTACTTTACCCCCGAGTTCCGGGCGGACGTTAATTACATCCTCGACTTCAATCACCCCAAAGACGACACCATGGGTGGATCGACCGAATCGTTCCGCTCCGATGAAGTCCAGGTGGAACAGCTAAGCTTTGGCGGAGATATCCGGATTAATAATGTCCGCGGACGCTTCCTCACCATGTACGGCATGTTTGCTACGACGACGCCGCGCAATGACGCCAGCCCAGGGCGTGGACAGTGGGATCTGGCCGACGCGTATCGCTATGTTTCTGAAGCATGGGGCGGATATCACTGGGACGTGCAGCATGGATTGAACCTCGATGCGGGTATCTTCGTTTCTTACATTGGCCTGTTCAGCTACTACAACTTCGACAACTGGACTTATCAGCCATCCTATGTCTCGTCGAATACGCCGTGGTTCTTCAATGGTGTACGCGTGCAATGGTTTCCGACCGATAAGTTGAAGATTGAACCCTGGTTCATCAACGGTTGGCAATCCTATGGCCGGCCAAATTACAGGCCTGGCCTCGGTGGGCAGATTCTCTATCGTCCAAAGCCCTGGGTTTCGATGGTGTTTAACAACTATGGCTTTGGTGAGGATGCGGTGGGCATCCCTGCTCGTACCCGGATACATACCGACGACAGCATCGAGATCAAGTATTACGACAAACCGGAGAATTTCATCGACAAGGCAGCCTTTACCTTTACTGGAGATCTGGGTTGCGAGTCCGGCGGCGGCGTCGCCTGCACGGGCACGGGCAAGGGCGGCGCTCCTAAGCAGGCCTTCCTTGGCTACATGTTCTACAACCGGTTGTGGGCTAAGAAGGATCTTTATGGTCTTACGATTGGCGGCGGTCAGTTAAATAACCCTGGCCGCTATCTGGTATTACTGCCGCCGATCAACGGAGCGACGGCGATCACCGGTACGCCCTACTACACAGAGAATCCGGGGCAGCCTTACCACGCCTATGATTTTACGGTTACCTACGACTACATGCCCAGCCAGTTCATTACCTTCCGCGCGGAAATGGGCTACCGCCACACGGACTTGCCGTATTGGACGGGTAGAGGGGGCATTACGCCGCCGGGTGGCAATAACGGCTCGCCAGCTAACTACACCTGCGCTACCGGAACCACGGCTGGAACCAACGTGCTGGCGGACGCAGAAGTTGCCTGCGGTGGGGGTATCAACAGTGTTTGGTTCCCCGACCTTCGCACCGGCCAAATTGCCGCGACGGTTGCCGTGTTGGTGAAGTTCTAGCTTTCTAACTTACTGACCTGTCGCAGGAAGCTTCCAGGAAGCTTCGGGCGAAGCAGGGCGTGCGGTGAAGACACTACACGCCTGTTCGTTGCGCTCAATTGCGTTGAAGCAGGTCCGACTGGCTGCGACGCGACCGGCGCGTGAGCAGGAAAGGTCTCTTGTTGCCTTGTATTCACAAAGCGGCTCATAGATACAGGGGGGGCCGGCGATTCCGCTCGCCTGCCCTTCTCTGTGCGATGGCTGTATTCCTGTGCGCAACATTTGCCAACCCGGCCGCATGGGCGCAGGCCAGTTACACGTGGCAGCAGGTAAAGGACAAATTTGAAGCGGCGAACCCGGCGTTGCGGGCGGATGCAATCGGCATCGACGAGGCCAAGGCAGAGGAAACGACTGCGTACCTGCGGCCGAATCCGCAGTTCACTTTTTTAACAGACGGAACTCAGATCGCTCCCAATCACGGTGTCTGGACCCCACTGAAAGGTACTCAGTATCAACCTAACTTCAGCTACCTGCATGAACGAGATCACAAGCGCGAGTTGCGCCTGGAAGACGCGAAAGAGAACACGACCATCACCACATCGCTGCACGCGGACCTGGAGCGGAATCTGATCTTCAATCTGCGCACTGACTTCGTGCAGACCTTGCAGGCGAAGGCTGTGCTCGAACTGGCGAGGGCCGACCTGGAGTACTACGACAAGATCATCGAGATCAGCCGCAACCGTTTCCGAGCCGGCGACCTCGCCCAGATCGACCTGGATCGCATTGAGCTGCTGCGGGTGCAGTACGAGTCTGAGATTCAGACCGCTATCGTCAATTTGCGGACAGCGAAGATTCTGCTGCTCCAGCTGCTGAACGACCGCACACCAGTGGATCAGTTCGATGTGACCGGCAATTTCGATTGGAACGACTCACTGCAACCGCTAAACGACTTTCATCAGATCGCGTTGGATAACAGACCCGACCTGAGAGCCGCGGTGCAGGCGATCGACAAGGCGAAGACGGATCATACGCTGGCTATCTCCAACGGTTCGACCGATCCGGTGTTCGGTGCGTGGTATACAAACAACCCATCGTTCAATAATCCGAACGCTCTGCAAACGCTCGGCCTCAGCGTCAGCATTCCGCTGCGTATCTTCGATCGCAACCAGGGCGAGAAACAGCGAACATTGCTGGACATTGACCGCAGCCAGAAGACGGCGGACGCGGCGCGGGCGCAGGTCTTCAGCGACGTGGATTCGTCTTACGAGCAGTTAAGCAGCAGTGTCGCTCTGCTTAAACCGTACAAGGCTCAGTACCGCGACCAGGCAACGCGGGTACGCGACACCGTGACCTACGCCTACCAACACGGGGGCGCGTCTCTGATGGACTTTTTGAATGCACAAAGCGACTACCGGGTGGTTCAACTGGCCTATCTCCAGTTGATCGGCTCTTACCTGACAGCCGCCAGCCAAATGAATCTCGCCGTGGGGCGCGAGGTGCTCCAATGAAAAACAAATCAATTCTTCGACTGCTCGGATACTTCGCAACATGTCTGTCTCTTACAGCATGCGGAAAGCCGTTCGACCCCGCGGCCGGCGCTCCGCCCGCAGCACCATCCACCACCATCGGTGACATGAGCCTGGTCACGGTCGACAAGCCCGATCAGTTCCCCCTGGTTCAGGCGGAGCGGATCGACGTACCCGCGCGGCTGGACGTGACTGGTTCCGTCAATCCAGATATCGCCCGTGAAGTTCCGGTCATCTCGCTGGCCAGCGGGCGCGTGGTAGACATCCGGGCCCGCCTCGATGACAACGTAAGAAAGGGCCAGCTCCTTCTCAGGGTGCAGAGCCCGGATATCACCAATGCCTTTGATACGTATCTGAAAACCAAGAATGACGAACAGTTGGCCAACAAGGCATACGTTCGCGCCCAGGACCTTTACGCCCACGGGGCCATTGCGCTGGGCATGTTGGAGCAGGCCGAGGACACGGAGAACGACGCCAAGGCGGACCTTGTGGCGGCCGAGGGCCAACTTGAAACGCTCGGCGTGTCCAAGGATCACCCTTCGAACATCGTGGGTATCAATGCGCCGATCTCCGGCGTCATCATCGCACAAAATGTCACCAACGCCGCGGCGGCCGGTGTCAACTTCTCAGGATCTTCGACCGCTTTCACCATAGCCGACTTGTCTGTTGTGTGGGTCATTTGCGATGTCTACGAGAATGACATCCCAAAGATCCAGCTGGGACAGCCGGCGCAGATCGTGCTCAATGCCTATCCCGGCAGAGTCCTGACCGGCCACATCAGCGACATCGGCCCGGTACTCGATCCAAGCATCCGCACTGCCAAGGTCCGCATCGAGGTACCGAATCCCGGAATTCTCAAGCTAGGCATGTTTGTCACCGCGACCTTCGAGAGTAAGACCAAACAAGTCCATGCGGTCGTGCCCGCGAGGTCTGTGCTGCACCTGCATGACCGCGACTGGGTCTTTGTCCCGGCCGGCGGCAAAAATTTCAGGCGAGTCGAAGTGCACGCCGGCGACATACTCCCGGGAGACAAGCAGGACCTGGTGTCGGGGGTCAATGTGGGACAGCAGGTGGTCTCCAATGTTCTCCCACTGGAAGCCGAGGTGGAGGCGCAGTGATTCGCACGCTGGTCGACTTTGCCCTTAACAACCGGTTTGTGGTGCTGGCCGTTGCCATCCTGCTGCTCGCTTGGGGAGCTGTTTCGTTTCACAATCTGCCCGTGGAGGCTTATCCCGATATTGCGGATAACTATGTGACGGTCATCACGCAGTGGCCGGGACGTTCCGCTGAAGAAGTGGAACAGCAGGTGACGATTCCGATCGAAATTCAGATGGCCGGCATGCCGCACATGACCTTTCTGCGCTCGGAGTCGATTTTCGGCCTTTCGTTTGTGATCATGATCTTCGACGACAGTTCCGTGAACGACTGGAACCGCCAGAAGGTGCTGGAGAGACTGACCCAGGTCGATCTCCCGAATGGACAAAACCTTCAGCCTCAGATCGGCACCGACTGGAGCACTACGGGTCAGATCTATTGGTACACAATCAGAAGCACAAACCCCCGCTACGACCTGATGGAACAGAGGTCTATCGAAGACTGGGTTCTGCTCAAGCAATTCAAATCCGTTCCCAATGTAGTCGACGTTTCCGATTTCGGGGGAACGGTGCGCGAGTACCAAATACGCGTCGACCCGAACAAGCTGGTGTCGTACGGATTAAGCATTGGCCAGGTGGAACAGCAACTGGCTATTAACAACCTAAATGCCGGCGGCAGCTTTATCGAGGTCGGCATGCAGCAAATGAATGTCCGCGCACTCGGGCTCTTCAGGAGTGTGCGCGATATCGAGCAGACCGTCCTAAAAACCCAAACCGGCACAGCCCTTCGGGTCGGAGACATCGCGGAAGTGGTCCAGGGTCCGAAGATCCGGTTGGGCCACATGGCCAGAGCCAACCACATGGAGGACGGGCGCATCATCGATGAACCCGATGTCATCCAGGGCGGAGTGCTGATGCGCAAAGGCGCTGAGGAACAACCCACGCTCGATGCCATTCACAAGAAAGTCGACCAGCTCAATAACGGTATCCTGCCTCCCGGCGTGAAGGTAATCCCCATGCTGGATCGCAGCGATCTCCTTCATTTCACCACGCACACGGTGATGCACAACCTGGCCGAGGGCATGATCCTGGTCAGCATCATCCTTTTCCTGTTTCTTCTGAATGTTCGTGCTGCTGTTCTGGTCGCGCTCACGATTCCGTTCTCCTTGCTTTTTGCATCCATCTGCCTGGATTTGATCCACATTCCGGCGAACCTGCTCTCGCTGGGAGCGCTGGATTTCGGAATGGTGGTGGATGGGGCGGTGGTCATGGTGGAAAACATTATTCGCCACCTGACCCACCGTCGCGAGCAGAATGGACACCCGAAGACCACGGCAGAGATCATCCGCGAGGCCTGCCATGAGGTGCAGCGGCCGGTCTTTTACGCCATCGCCATCATCATCACCGCGTATTTACCCATCTTCACCCTGCAACGCGTGGAGGGCCGGCTATTCCGGCCCATGGCCTGGACGGTTGCCTTCGCTCTTCTCGGCGCCATGACGTTTTCGATTCTCATCGTACCTGTGCTGGCGAGCATGTTTTTTAGCGGAGGCATCCGGGAGCGGCACAACCGCGTCATGGAATCTCTGGCGGATTGGTACCGGAGGCGGTTGCGCTCGGCCATTGAGTATCGGTGGATCGTCGCGGGGGTCGCTGTCGTTTCTTTGGCTGGAACCGTCTATTTGGGCTTTGGCGGCGTCATTGGCGCGGAATTCCTCCCCCATCTGGATGAAGGCGCTATCTGGGCACGTGGCACCCTGGCGAACAGCACCAGTCTTTCGGAGGGCGAAGCATTCGCCGCCAACGAACGCTATATTTTCGCGTCGTTCCCGGAGGTGAAAACGGTGGTGTCGCAGGCCGGCCGGCCCGATGATGGAACCGATACCGGAGGATTCGGCAATACCGAATATTTCGTCGACTTGAAGCCGCACGACCAATGGCGACCGGTATTTCATAAAAACAAAGAGGAGCTGATCGCTGCCATGAACCTCGCGGTACAAAAGTACCCGGGGGCGATCTGGAACTTCTCGCAGCCGATTGAAGACAACGTGGGAGAAACGATGACCGGCACCAAGGGCGCCCTGGCGCTCAAGGTTTTCGGGGATGACTTGAAGCTTCTGGAGCAAAAGGGCGAAGAAATCACTGACGTCATGTCGGCCATCCCGGGCATGCATGACGTCAAGCTCTTACGCGATTTCGGCCAGCCGAATCTCGACCTTTCGATCGACCGCCGCGTGGCGGCTCGTTTTGGAATCAACATGGCAGACATACAGGACGCCGTGCAGACGGCGGTGGGAGGCAACGCGGTAAGTCAGGTGCTGATCGGCGAGCAGCGCTACGACGTGGTGGTGCGCTACCTGGGACCCTATCGCAATACGCAGCAGGCTATCGACAACATTCGCCTGCTCTCGCCCTCCGGAGAGCGAGTCTCGCTGGCGCAGCTCACCAAGGTGGAGGTGCGGGATGGCGCGTATGACATCTTCAGAGAACAAAACACCAGGTATGTGGCAGTCACCTTCAATGTCAGAGGCCGGGATCTAGGGTCTACGGTGGAAGAGGCGATCAGACAGATCCATGACAAGGTGAAGTTGCCGCCGGGCTATAGCGTGGACTGGTCGGGCGAGTACGAGAGCGAGAAGCGGGCTGAGGCGCGGCTGGCTCTCATCGTCCCGTTGACGGTTCTAGTCATCTTCATCATTCTGTACACCATGTTCCGCTCGTATAAATGGGCGTTGCTGATTCTCTTAAACGTCGGCCTGGCTCGCATCGGCGGTCTGCTGGCTCTTCTGGTTACCGGGACATACCTGAGCGTGTCCTCGGGTGTCGGCATGCTGGCGTTGTTCGGCGTCTCGGTGCAAACCGGAGTCATCATGGTCGAATACATTAACCAGCTCAGGGCGAGAGGTCACACGATCGTCGACGCCGCCGTCGAAGGAGCCGTCCTCAGGCTTCGTCCCATCATGATGACCATGCTGGTGGCGACCCTCGGACTACTGCCGGCGGCTTTATCGCATGACATCGGATCCGATTCGCAGCGGCCTTTCGCGATTGTCATTGTAGGCGGCCTGATTTCCGACCTGGTACTTAGCATTTTTCTGCTGCCCACCTTCTATGTGTGGATCGCCAGGGAGGGAGACGAGCTCCCGAAACCGGAGACGGCCCATGCCCTCTAGCCGCCTCGCCATGGTGGCGTCAGGTGCCCGCCCTTAATGTAAAGCCACAAACCGCACGAATCGCGTAACAATCAATCTTGGTAGGTGAGGCCGGTGAAAAAGGACGAAGTTCGCGCTCGCATTGAGGAAATTGGCATAGTCGCTGCTATTCGCGTATCGAGATCAGAGGACGCCTATTACGCCGCTGAGACTGTCTACGGCGCCGGGATCCCGGTCGCGGAAATCACGATGACGGTTCCCGGGGCCATCGATGTGATTGCTGACCTGGCAAAGAACCATCCGGACATGATTGTGGGTGCGGGAACCGTCCTGGATCAAGAAACCGCGCGTCGCTGCGTGGATGCCGGGGCCAAGTTCGTGACCAGTCCGGGGGTTGTTCTGGAGGTTGTGGAATTCGCCCTGAAGCATGAGGTGGTCGTTTTTCCCGGTGTGTTGACCGCGACCGAGGTGATCATGGCGTGGAAAGCCGGGGCTGACTTCATCAAGATATTTCCATGTGCGCAGGTGGGCGGCGACAGCTACATCCGAGCGTTGAAGGTGCCTTTCCCCAACGTGCCGTTGATTGCTTCAGGCGGGGTGAATCAACAAACGGCTGCCAATTTCATTTTTGCGGGGGCCACTGCATTGGGCATTGGGGCAGAGTTGATTCCTAAAGAGGCTTTGGCGCGACGCCAGGAGGCATGGATCGGCGAACTTGCCCGCAGGTTCAGGGGCATCGTGCGCGACGCGCGGGCGCAAATGCGTGCCGGGTAGCAATTGAAACCCGGCAGAGCTGGGGATCAATCCTGGATCAGGTCCCAAGGCCCGGAGCGCCAGCCGCCAAACAGCCCTGCCAGGCGGAGTCTGTGGGAGCTGAGATTTGAAGGCCGCACATTCAATCCGTTCGAGCCCAATGCGCGCTGCCGCTAGCGGCCCATACCGCGAAGCAGCCAGGAGATGGTGCCTGCGTGTTGAAGGATCAGGATGCCAAGGCCAATCAAGACGATCGGGGCGAAGATATGACCATAGTGGCGAAGAGGTGCTCCGAGTCTGGGATGATTTACCATCCAATGCGCAAGCAAGCACCACGTAGCTGTCATGGCGACGAATACCATGGCGATGATGGCGATCTGGCCAGAGGAATGGACGGCGAAGGAAGGCATATAAACACCAATGTTGTCGCCACCATTGGCTATGGTCACGAGCGCAACGCCGGCAATATTTCCATAACTGGTGGTTGATCCGTTGAGACCTGGGGTTTGCTCCGTAGCCACGGGGTCATGGCGCAGGGCGACGAGTTTCCTGATGCCGATCAGGATTGGAAATATGCCGAGCAGGCCAAGGTAAGTATTTGGAATCACCAGCGAGAGCAGAGCCCCGGCTGCACTCAGCACAAACAGGACGGTGAGTCCTGCGTATTGTCCAGCCACAACGTCGCGGGCACGGAACCGCGGATGGGCAAAAAATCCGACCAACACGACGAGATCGTCCACATTGGTCGAGACAAATAGAACGATGGCTAAGCCGAACAGCGCGGGGAGAGATTCCATGGATCAAGATAGGTCCTTTGGCCGTTCCAAAGGTCAACACCGGCATCAGTGGGCTTCGCAGAAACGATAACCCACGTAGGCATCGGTCAGTAGATACTTTGGATTGGCAGGGTCGTCTTCGATCTTCTTGCGGATCTGGCTCATGAACGTGCGCAGGTACTCCAGTTCGCCCTGATATTCGTTACCCCACACGAACCGGAGCAGTCGTTCATGGGGAACCGGCCTGCCAGAGTGACACATAAGAAAGCGCAGCAGATCGAACTGTTTTGGAGTGAGATGGACCGGTTGGCCCGATTTCAGGACGAGGCGGCGGCTCGGGTGCAGTTCGATGTCGCCAATGGCAATCACGGCATCCTGGCTCTCCTCCGGCAATTGCGAACGGCGAATCGCGGCCCGCAGCCGTGCCATGAGCTCTTTCACGCTGAAGGGTTTGGTTATATAGTCGTCGGCGCCGGCATCCAGAGCCTCGACCTTGCCGTCCTCCGAATCATTGACTGAAATGACCAGAATCGGGAGGCGGGGTAAGATCTGGCGAACCCGGCGGCAAGTCTCGACGCCTCCGATGCCCGGCATCTTCAGATCGAGCAGCATGGCGTCGAAGCGGGCGGTTCTCACCAGGGAGAGCGCTTCTTCTCCGCGGGCGGCCTCCACGCTCTCGAAGCCCAGTCCGTTGAGGGTGCCACGCAGTCCACGCCGGATGGCGGCTTCGTCGTCGACGATGAGAATTTTATAGGTAGGTGCGCTCAATGACCTCTCCTTTTGAGCCGAGAATAGAAAGAAAGAATGTAGTCCCCTCTTTTTCGTCGCTGATGACCCATACGTGACCGTTGTGGACTTCAGCGGCCTTCTTTGCGATGGAGAGTCCGATCCCAGTCCCTGGCGCCTGATGCTTTGTCTCAGGACAGCGATAAAAGCGTTCAAAGATGCGCTCCCGATCTTGTTGCCGGATGAGCGGGCCTTTGTTGTGGACCGCGATCAAGACCTCGGAAGCACTCTCCTGCGCGGAGATTTTGATGCTGGAGCCGGGGGTTGAATATTTTGCTGCATTGTCGACAAACTGGGTGACGATGGCCGCCAGCAGATCGCGATCGCCGCGTGCGGCCAGGGATTTGTCGCTGATAGAGATCTGCAGGGCGTGGTCCCCCAGCTTATCGGCTTGCTCGGCAGCAACTTCCTCGATCAGGTCGGCGATGGGTACCATTTGCTTCTTAAGACCGACCTGCCCCGCGTCAAGACGGGCAGTCTGCAACAACCGGCTGGTTAGGTTGTTGAGCAAAACCGCCTGCTCGTCGATCAGCGCGGCAAGGTCTGCGTGGGCGGGCTTTAAGTCTCCCAGCTCGATGAGGCCCGAACTGGCGGTACGAATCGCCGTTAAAGGCGTCTTAAAGGCATGTGCCAGGCCGTCGAGAACCGTGGTGCGCAGCTGCTCGCTCTGGTGCGCAGCTGCCGCTTTGGTCTCGCTGGCGAAGGAGCGATAGCGGTCAAACGTAATGGAGACGAGCGAGGCGATGGCATCGACCGTAAGCGGGTTCAATCTTCCGCCGATCAACAAAGCACCGATCGGCGTCGTACCCAGACGCAATGCCCGCCGGGAGAAGTCCAGATCGTCATAATCCTGGTTGACCTCGAAATAGCAGGTGTTCCTGGCCATCTCTTTGGCGTCGGAAGGGAACGAGCCAAAGAGATCGACGGTGTCGAGATCAGAGTCAAAGATCGCGACCGCGTCCACAGGAAAAAGTTCCCTGATCAGCAGCAAGAGCTGTAACCCCGGCGGCTGGCGCAAATCGAGCTGCTGCGTTCTTCGACTCAGCTCGTACAGCATCGCCACGCTTCGCCGCTGGAGCTCGGCTTCGAGCGCATTGTGCTGTTCTCTTGCCGAGAGACGGCTCACGATCAGAGCACTGCATTCGAAAACAATCAACGCTAAATAGCTTTCCGCGTCCGCGACGTCGAAGCTGAAGACTGGGGGAACAAAGAAGTAGCACTCACAGAGCACGGCGACGGTGGAGACTACGGTTGCCTGCCAGAATCCCCAGTGAAGGGCGACCACAACGATCGCCAGCAAATAGAGCGGTCCGACGGTAGCGAGATTCAAATGCAGCAAGAGAGCGCCGGCGGTCACGACAGCGAGACCGAGAATTCCCAATGCGGATTTCGCCAGGAAGCTCAGCAGGGCAGAGAGGTGCTCGGTGTCTTTCCTATTCAATCTGCCAGCAAAGGTCATTGTGCTCCCCGAGGGCGAATGCCGCCATTCCTCTCGTTGGGATTCCTCTTTTACCGGGCCGGAGTGCAGTGAGCTTAACCCAGGATTGATAAAGAAGCTATAAAGATCCGGTGCTTCTTCGTGAAGCAGAACTTAACCTGGCGGTCACGTGGAAGCACAATTCTTTATGCGATCTCTACAGCTTCCTGCCTGACCACTCCAAATTTCTTTACGTCCAACGGAGTCCGCCACGCAATCTTTAGGCCATCTTTACGGAATCTTTATGCCCATTCGCATTTACTCATCTCAAGCGGGAACGAATTAGCAAGGCGGCCTGAGTCGCCAGTCAACCACGATCACGAGTCCACATCAGCTATATCTGAGGCGACCCTATTGCGATTGATTAGGCGATCGTATGCGCACACGCTCTTGTTTCTCCTATTGGCCGGCCTGGTGGGCACGCAATGCTTTGCGGCAAGCGAATCGCGTGTCGACGGTGCCAGCCGGCCCACTTTCTCCGATACCCTGCCGGACGTCACGGTTCACGGCGAGGCTGAGTTGCAAAACGATACAGATCCGGCCCCGCAGGCGGCTGGGGCACCGGCTTCCGGCACCACGGCTCCCACTCCACAGCGAGGCTTCTTTACCCGCTTGGGGCATGCCTACCTGGATGACTGGACGGTGGACTCCAACGGCGCTCCTGCCGCTGCTGAACCGGCGCGAAGAGGCACTCCCCGCCCGCTGAACTCTCCACCATTCCCTGGAGCAGACTGGCCAATCGGTGGAACGGTTGTGATTGGGGCACCGGACTACAACACCTATATCCTGATGCAGGCAATCAATGAGAACAAGAGCCGCATAAAGATGTACGGCTGGTTCGACTTTGGCGGAAACGCGAGCACCTCGAACAAGGGCCGGTACGCCAACAACGAGACGGCCTACGACGTGATTCCGAACTCCATTCAACTTGACCAGGTTGCGCTCTACTTCGAGCGTCTTCCTGATACCGTACAGACCGACCACATCGATTGGGGCTTCCGGTTTACCAGTCTCTACGGGCTGGATTACCGCTACACGACAGCCAAAGGTATTTTCAGCCAGCAGTTGCTCAGCAGTAACAACGTCTACGGGTACGACCCGGTGATGTATTACTTGGACTTCTATCTACCTCATGTTGGTCGAGGCATGGATGTTCGGATTGGGCGCTATATTTCTCTGCCCGATATTGAGGCACAGCTGGCGCCCAACAACTACACGTACAGCCACTCCATTACGTATACCTACGACTGCTATACCCAGAACGGAATCAACACCACCACCAAGCTGAACGATCATTGGACAGTTCAGGCCGGGGTCTCGGGGGGCTGCGAATCGGCTCCGTGGATTTCCAACGCAAAACTCACGGGAAACGCCTGCGTGGCCTACACCTGGAAGGACGGCGGCGATAATCTCTACGCCTGCGCTAACTCCATCAATTCAGGAAAGTATGCCTATAACAACCTGGCCGCCTACTATCTGACCTACTATCATAAGATCAACGCGACCTGGCACACGGATACGGAGTCGTGGTATCAGTATGAAAAGGATGTTCCCAATTTATGTTACGGGTTGAGTCCATGCATCAGCTATGGATCGAATGCAAACATTGGCGCGAATGCCGGTGAGATTACCGGGCCGTCTTTGATCACGGGAGCCAATGGGGCGCAGTGCAATCCCCTGGCGACCCACTGCTTTGCCCCGGACTACGCTATCGTCAATTACATTGAACACGAGTTCAATAACCACCACAGCTCGCTGACCATCCGCAATGAGTACGTCGACGACATCAAGGGCCAACGTACCGGAAGCAAGACCAAGTACACCGAGCATCTGGTCGGGTTTAATTTCTGGGTAGGCAGTACGGTCACGTTCCGGCCTGAGTTGCGTTTCGAGCACTCGTACGATGTACCGGCGTACGACTCGCCCTCTATCGATGGCGTTAGCGGTGCTCCGACCAAGAAGAGCCAGCTCACCCTGGCCGGTGACCTCATTTACCATTTTTAGGACCGTTTGGAACTTTGCTCGGCCATTTTGATCTTTATGCGTTCTTTGCGAGTCATCGCCTAGGATCCATCGCAAAGACCGCATTGGAGCGAGTATTGCTTTTGTTCTGGGGTCCCTGAATCGGCTCCCGGTCTGCACTCTAAGCCAGTCGGCTGAGGGTGATCAGGAGAGCGGATCAATGCAATTTCTTGGTAAGCGGGCGGCCGCAATCCATCTTCGTTTCGCTGCGAACGGTCTGGCTCTGACTTTTGCCGTGATGGTCCTTCTGAACGCTTCTAGCGCTGCTGTTCTAGCTCAGGCTGCTGGACCTTCCAACCAAACCGCATCGACGACAGTCGCGGAGCCGCCGGGAACCAGTACTGATCTTTTTGTGATGATGGGATCCGACTTCGATCGTCCCGGGCTTCTTCCGCGAGCGAACTACAATATCGGCATCGGCCATACCTTCGAGTTCCTGAAGAAAGACCCATTTGGGGACGAGATTACCTTCGGTTACACCTACGAGAACAGTGGGACTCACGGGTTCTTTTATACCGGCGATGGCGAACACACAGAATCCGCCGGAGTGATGAAAAATTTTTCCTTGCCCAAGACGACGGTGGTGAGCGGCTATACCTGGATACAGAGCGGCATTACCAGCTATACCGGGCGTGGTCCCGTACAAAACAGGATGGCTAGCGGGGTCTCACTGGGAGCGATCGTTCACTTCAGTCGAAGCAGCTCCATCTGGATACAGGAGAGCTATAGCAAGGTGGTTACTGTGCCCTGGTACACGACAACCAGCATTGGCTCTACCTACAGCTGGTAAGGACCGGCCGCCAATATTTTTCTTTTGCTTTCAGAGGGTCCATGTTCCACTAGACGTCAATCGCCCAAAAAACAGGAGGAAGAGGATGGCTGAGAATCCTACCGGTCAGATGAAGTCTACCCTCGGGCTGACGAGCCTAACCAGCAATGCGATGGCTCTGATCGCGCCGGGCGCTTTTTTGTGGCTCACGTTCGCTGCACAGGCGAATACGGGCGTGACCAGTCCGGCCATGTGGATGGGGGTGTTGACAGCGCTGCTGCTGTGCCTGGCCACTGCCGTCTGTTATGCCGAGATGGCTAAGCTCTTTCCCGGAACCGGCAGTTCTTACTATTTCGCGGAACAGGCGTTCCTGAATCGCGAGAAGGCCTGGCGGTATGCCAGGGTTTCAAAATTCATCGTGGGCTGGGCCTCCCACCTTTACTACTGGATCTATCCCGGAGTCATGGTGGGCACGACCGGTATCGTGTGCGGATACCTGACGGGCACGATATGGCCAAACTTCATGAGCGCCTCCAACCCCGGGCCGGCATTCATGATGGCAGTGGCGATTGTGTTCTCTTTTGCCGTGGCCTACATTGCCCATCGCGGCGTGAACGGATCGACTGCGGTCAACCTCACCATCAATGTCATCCAGATCACGGCCCTGGTCATTTTTTCGGTGTTCGCGCTTAACTATCGCGCGCACCATGCACCCGGCAGCGTGGCCTACCAGTTCGACCCCACCTCGGGTGAGGCATATACCTACGAGTACAAGACGGTGTCCACACTGGTGAACGGCGTGGCTACCGATACCATCGTGCGCGACGCGGCCGGAGTGCCGCAGGCGAAGCTGGACGCGACCGGAAAACCGGTTCCCTATCACGTCAGCTATCCCACGCGGGACTCGAGCGGTGTGTTCCTGACCCACCCTGATGGGTGGTCGGTAGTCAAGCCGCACAATATGAACTGGGTATTCATCCAGGCTACGGTCGCGATTCTTATCCTGGTGGGCTTTGAGTCGGTCACGGCGATGAGCGGCGAGGCTAAGAATGCCAAACGCGACGTGCCCATTGCCGTCATTGTCTCGCTGCTGGTCCAGGGTGTGATTTGCTATTTTCTCGAATACTTCGCTGCCAATTATTTCCTTAATAGCGGATACACGATGCAGAACGCGGGCTCCTCTGCGGCTCCGCTAGGGGACATGATGGTCATCCTGGGAGATGCGGTGTTCGGTGCGGGCAATGGCCGGACCTTTATGCTGTGCGAGGCAGCGACAGTGTTGCTGGCGCTTATCGGGACCACGCTTTCCTGCATGAATACCGGCGCGCGCATTACGTACGCCATGGGCAAGGACAAGGAGGCTCCGAGCCAGCTGGGCCTGCTGCATCCCAAGAACCTTACCCCGCATCGCGCCATCTGGACGCTGGCGGTGATCTCGGCGATCTTCGGCTGCCTGACCGTGTGCATGATCTTCGGCGATAGTGGAGCGATCCCGGACGCCACGATTCAGGCCCTGCCGCATGGCTTTTGGTCCAGCTTCGGATACAGCACCCATGACAAGATGGCGGCGCTTCCCAATTCCCTGCTGACCATCACGCTGGCATCGAACTTCGGAACCTTCGTGCTCTATGCGCTGAGTTGCGCTTTGTGCATGGTGGCCTACCACAAACATCCCAACTTCAGCTTCATTCGCCATCTGGCCATCCCGCTGTTCGGGCTGCTGGCCAATCTGGCGTGCATGCTGTTCTATCTCATCGGGCCGGCTCTGGGCTACGGCAGCACGCGAGAACCATTGCTCGCCTTGGCCATTGCCGTGGTGTGGGGATTGTATGGGGGAGTGTTTTTCTTCCGCGGGAGCAAGAAGACGGGGAGAAAGATTTTGATCGATACCCGCGCGGCTTGAAGCGGGGACGGAAATGTGTGTGTGAGCCGCCGGTTACGAGCTTAGTCCCCCACCCTACTGCGAGATTTTTTATTCCCCTGGACGGACGTGGCAGACGGGAAGTGGCACATCAACAGCCATTATCCCACTCAAGCCCCACGGCGCGCCGGGGCAGGCAAAGCACGGCTTGAATGGGGCACCCAGCATTTGTTGCCGGTGTAGCCAAAGCTATGGTGGGCTTCCCCGGATTTCCTGTGGAGATTGTTGGCGTTGGCAAACTTCATGCGGCTTTCCTTAATGAAAGCCGCACACGTGAACCTGTTTGGCGCCATGTGCAGGAAATCCGGGTTGCCTGTCTTTTTCGGCCCACGTACGCTGGTGCGAACGTGGGGCACCCGTCCCGTCCCATGGCCTCCCTTTCCTAATCGGGTGAGCGGGCGGTTCTCAGGCAGGCCGTACGGCTGAAGCCCAGACTCCTCGTTGAAGAGGTATAACAATGCCTGTAGCTTATGCTGGACCTCGAATTTACCCAAGTCTCCGATCCAGGACTGGTACGCGAAGGAAACGAAGATTGGCTCGGACACTTTCCGCCTGCGAGCCCAGCGGAGGTCCGCTCACGCGGGTGGCTCTTTGCGCTGGCAGACGGAGTCGGAGGCCACGAGCGCGGCGAAGTCGCGTCGCGGCTCGCGGTGGACAGCGTTTTAGAAGGATTTCGCAACGCAGCCGCTGGAGCGCAACTGAGTTCGCTGCTGCCTAAGCTGGTACAGAACGCCAACGGGGAGGTCTACGCGGCCACAGCAGGGAAAAGAGTGGGCGGCATGGCGACGACGCTGGTTCTGTGCGCGCTGCGTTTCGACCAGGCGGTCATCAGCCATGTGGGCGACTCGCGCTGCTATCTGATCCGGGACGGACGAGCGACACCGCTCACCCGCGACCATACGCTGGCTGCGGAACAGGTGAGCCTGGGACTGCTTTCCCAACAGGAAGGGGCGGAAGCGACGACCCGCCATGTACTCAGCCGGGCCATAGGAGGCAACCTGATGGTTTCGCCGGACACCACGCAGATCCAGCTGAACCCCGAGGATGTGCTGATGCTTTGCTCTGATGGTCTCCACGGCCCGCTGCCGGCCGCGGAGATCGCCTACGTCGTCACCCAGCGCCAGGATTTGCAGGCTGCCGCGCAGAGGCTGGTGGCCATTGCGAATGAGCGCGACGGCAGTGATAATGTCAGCGTTCAACTGATCCGCATCCATAGTGTCGAACGGATGGGCATGTACCGGGGCAGGCCGTACAGGCTCCGCTGATCCAATGACGCCACTCGAAGCCGGTGAATTACTCGACCATTACCACCTCGACGACGTGGTCGCGCGCAGTGGCATGGCCACCATTTTCCGCGCCACCGATCAGCGCACGGGACGACAGGTCGCCATCAAGGTTCCCCATCCCGAAGTGGAGAGCGACCCCGCGCTGTTCGACCGCTTTCGCCGGGAAGAGGATATAGGCAAAAGGCTGGAACACCCTGGAGTGATGAAGGTGCTTCCCGAAGAGGGCCGCGACCAGCTCTACATGGTGATGGAGTGGGTGGACGGGAAATTGTTACGGCAACTGTTGCAGCAGGAGAAAAGGCTGCCGTTGGATCAGGTCGTCCGCATCATCCTGCAGATCTGCGATGTTTTGGAGTACGTGCACAAGCATGAGGTAGTGCATCGGGATCTTAAGCCGGAAAACATCATGATCGATGACCAGGGCCGGATCAAGCTGATCGACTTTGGCATTGCTGCAAGCGCCGGCGCGCGCAGGCTGACCTTTGCCAATTTCTCCAAGACCATGGGAACGCCTGACTATATTTCTCCCGAGCAGGTGAAGGGAAAACGGGGTGACGTGCGCAGCGATATCTACGCCCTGGGTGTGATGTTGTATGAAATGTCTACCGGGGCGCTGCCGTTTTCAGGGCCGAATCCGTTTGCCGTGATGAATAGCCGGCTGCTAAATTACCCGGTTCCCCCACGCGAATTAAATCCGGAAATTAGCCCGCAGCTGCAGGAGATTATTTATCGGGCACTGGAAAGGGAGCCGAAGAATCGATATGCGAGCGTGCGCGAGATGGCTTGGGACTTGCAACATCCCGAGACAGTGGGCGTGGCCGACCGGCGGGAGCTGCATGACTGGAAAAAGCAGCGCAACGCGGGGTCGCGGAAGGTGTGGTTGTATGTAGCGCTGGCGCTGCTTCCGGTAACGATTTTTGTGCTTATGCTGCTGCTGTCTCGCAGGTAAAACTAGCGCTCCAAGAACTCTTCGTTGTGGATCACGAACTCGGGATAGGCTCCCGCTCCCAGCTCATGCAGATCCATGCCCAGGCGTTCGCCTTCCCCGCTGGTGCGTTGCGGATGGGCGCGGTCGAGAAGCCAGTTCAGGCTGTAGCTCAAGGGCAGTACAACACCTAGCAAGCTGGCCACACCAAGTACCTGGGCTAGCATCTGCCCAGGGACAAAGATGCCCGCTGCCAACAGCCCCCAAATGCCGGCGACGGCGTGGACGGAGATCGCTCCACCAGGATCGTCCACGGACAAGCGCAGTTCCAGCAGTTCGACGGCGGCCGTTACCAAGCCGCCGGCGATGAGACCGACCCCGATCGCCAGCAAGGGACTTACCAGAGCACAGACCGCACTGCTGGCTACCAAGCCGCCCACCCACCCGTTGGCGCAGAGAGAGGCGTCCGACTTACCGAAGCGGATGCGGGTGATGATCAACGCAGCCAGACAGGCCGCAGCCGCAGAGAGCATGGTGTTGATCGCGATCAGCGGGGTTTGTGCAGGCGCGGCGCCGGTAAAGAGAATGGCGCCGGCGGCGTTCAGGGCAATCCATCCAGGCACAACGAGCAAAGCGCCAAAAAGAACGTAGACGATGTTGTGCCCGGGAATCGCGGGTGCGATGCCGTCGGCTGCGTACTTTCCACGGCGGGGTCCAATGATCCAAACGACGGTTAGAGCGGTGAGGCCGCCGACCACCTGGATGGTGCCGGCGCCACCGCTGTCGAGAAAGCCCCGCCCCAGACCATAGCTGCTTCCCAGCTGCGCCAGCCATCCCCCGCCCCAGACCCAGTGGGCAAAGAGCGGATAGGTCCAGCCCGCCAAGAGGGCAGTCGAAAAGCAGCTGGCGCTGATCCGCCATCGATCGGCACCGGCACTCAAGGGGATCAATGCGGCCATCCCGACGGCAAAGACCTGCAGCAGCACTTGCAGGTTTGCCCGGGTGGCGCCAGGGACAAGCCCACGCAGGCAAAACGGCGCGGTGGCGATCCAATCCCAATGCCTGCCCGCGAGGTTCAGGGTGTGGGCGGGACCACCGGCAATCCCTTCCCAGGAGAAGCCCAC
>Ga0302325_10010116_pt1 | contig 20490 bp, 18 predicted proteins | sample Palsa_T0_2_FD_201948 | JGI IMG/M metagenome (GOLD analysis project Ga0302325, IMG submission 201948) | Peat permafrost microbial communities from Stordalen Mire near Abisko, Sweden - Palsa_T0_2 | ecosystem: Environmental > Terrestrial > Soil > Palsa > Peat permafrost | place: Sweden: Abisko...
CAGCTCGAAGATCAACCTTCGCAGATCCTTTAGCGTCGAATCGAGTTCGGCCATCGCCTCGGTGTCATCCGGCGCGGGTCCTTCGCGCACGAAACTGTCGGCGAAGCAGCAACCGGATGCGGAGTCGTCTTCAGTGAGCCAGTTGCAACCCCGCTCCCAGTGCGCGCACCGGACCCAGCCGCGGCCGTCCACTGTGATCGTCTCGGACGGCGCGGCCAACATCTGCCGCGACGGATGGTGGTAGCCGACCGTCGTGGCGCAGGTCGGGCACTGCTGCACCTCGAATGCGACCGCCTGTCCGCAGTTGGGGCATCTGAAGGCGCGCACGGTCAGTGAGCCTAGTGCGGACTAACGTGGAAGCATGGCCGAACAGTCACCTGCGATCACCACCTCGCACCCGAGTCCGACGCTGACGCGTATCTTCAACCCGTTGCTGACGCTGCTGTTGCGCACGCCGTTGCTGGGCTCGGCCCGCAATCGGTTCATGACCATAAGCTTCACCGGCCGCAAAACCGGTCGGCACTTCTCAGTCCCGTTGAGCGCTCACCTGGTCGACGACGTTCTCTACTCTCTGACCGGCGGGAACGCCAAGTGGAAGTACAACTTCCGCGGCGGCCATGAGGCCCAGGTTTTATTCGACGGCAAGACGACGTCGAAGCGCGGCGAACTCATCGAGGACAAGGCGGTGATCACGGGTCTCTACGAGCGAGTCACCGAGGCCTACGGCGCCAAGCGCGCCGCGCGGTCGATGGGCCTGGCGTTCCGCAACGACGAGGTGCCGACCCACGACGAGTTCGCCGAGGCAATCGAACGGCTGGGCCTGCGCGCCATCCGGTTCACTCCCGCACCATAGCGGGACCATGGGGCGTTTTGCCCGCCTCTGAGCGACAACCTCGAGGTGCGCCGGCAGTTGTCGCTCAGAGGCGGGCACATCGGGTACTGCTTCTGGCGGTGACTCATGTGGCAGATGTGACCGCGTGTGCCCCCGGAGCGGCGTGGGTCAAGGTGATCAGCGGCTCCGGGTAGCCCGCGGCGTGCACCGCCGACCGCACCGCGTCGCCGATCGCCTCGGCCCGCCCGGCCGGGGCCAACGCGATCACACAACCGCCGAATCCGCCGCCGGTCATCCGGGCGCCCAACGCGCCCGCGCCCACCGCGGTGTCGGCGATCAGATCGATGTGCTTGGTGGTGATGTCGAAGTCGTCGCGCATCGAGGCGTGCGACGCGGTGAAGATCCGACCGACGTCGAAAAAGTCCGAATCACGCAGCGCCGCAACGACATCGAATACCCGTTGGTTCTCCGTCAGCACATGGCGGGCGCGACGGGCGTCGACCGGATCGGTCACCCCGACCAGCACGGCGACCCCGCGGTGCTGGATCTCCCGTAGCGAGACCACACCCACATCGGCAGCGGCCCGCTCACACGACAGCCGACGCGACGCGTACTCGCCGTCGACGTGTCCGTGCCGCTCCTGCGAATCGATCAGCATCAGCGCGACACCGGATGTCGCCGGGTCGAACGGCACCGGCTGCACGCTGAGCTCGCGAAAGTCGATCAGCAGCGCCGTCGACGCTTCTCCGTACAGCGATGACAGCTGATCCAGCAAACCCGTTGGCGCACCGACGTACTCGTTCTCGGCGCGCTGCGCGATCCGCGCCTGATCGAGACGGTCGATATCCAGACCGGCCGCACCCGCAAGCGCACCCAACGCCGCACACTCCAGCGCCGCCGAGGACGACAGACCCGATCCCATCGGGATCTGACTGGTGATCGACATGTCGCCGCCGGGCACCGGGTGCCCGGCGCTGCGCAGCGACCACACCACGCCGGCCACATACGCGGCCCACCCGGCGACGTCACCGGGCCTGGTGTGCAACGGAATTCGGACAGCACCGTCTTCACGGTCGCTGCGCACGGTGACCGCGTCGGCGTCCGACGGATCGAAGGTCACGACGGTGCGCCACGGCAACGCGATCGGCAACGACCAGCCCAGGTTGTAGTCGGTGTGCTCACCGATCAGGTTGATCCGCCCGGGCGCGGAATAGCGGATGGTCATGCCAGTTGGCGCAGCCGGTCGGCCACGGCTTCGGGCAGCACGTCGCTGATGAACGCGTCCATCGCCGATTCCGACGCCGCCAGGTACTTCAACGCGACCGCGCTACGCCGAATCGACATCAACTCGACGTGAAAGTAGCCTTCCCGCAACGTGTCGGTGTCGGCGTATTGGTGCAACGCCGAAATGTAGGGCAGCGGAGTGGAATACATCCGGTCACACCGTCGCAGCACGTCGAGGTAGATCTGCGCGAAATCGTCCAGCTCTTCGTCAGAAAGGTCAACGAGGTTGTGCGCGAACCTGTTCGGATAGATGTGCACCTCCACCGGCCACCGCGCCGCGAACGGCACGAACGCCGTGAACAGGTCGGTGCGCGCCAGCACCCGACTGCCGTCGGCGACCTCGCGGGCCAGCAGGTCGGCAAACAAGTTGCTGCCACACCGTTTTCGGTGCTCGTCCGCTTGCTGCAGCATGGCAGCCGTTCGAGGGGTCAGGTACGAGTAGCCGTAGATCTGACCGTGCGGGTGGGCCAGCGTGACGCCGATTTCCTCGCCGCGGTTCTCGAAGCAGAACACCTGCCGCACTCCCGGCACGGCAAGCAACGCCGAGGTCCGGTCCCGCCACGCGTCGACCACCAAACGGGCATGGGACAGCGGCAGTTCAGCGAACGATCCGTTGTGGTTGCTGGAGAAGCAGATCACCTCGCAACGACCGTTGCCGGGTAGCGGCACGAAGCCGTCCGGCACCGACGCCGTCTCACCCGCCCCGGACAGGCTCGGGAACCGGTTCTCGAAGACGACGACGTCGTAATCGGGCGCGGGCACCTCACTTGTCAACCCGGTCGGACCCGGGCACAGTGGACACTGGTCTGGCGGCGGCTTGTACGTGCGGTCCTGGCGCCGCGCCGCAATGACCACCCACTGCCCGGTCGTCTGGTCGAACCGCAACTGGGATTGCCCCGGCTCCCACGGCGGCAACGGACGACGGTCGGCGACCGGCGCCGGGGTGTGGCCGGGCAACGAAAAGAACAGCAGCTCACGCCCGTCGGCCAGCGTCGTTCGAGTGCTCATCGGGTCCCATCTTGGCCGCAGGAAGAAAGGCTGGTCACAAGTGTCCGGTGACGCTACCGCGCGGTACGAGCGTGCGCGTAACTGGGCGATCGGATCAGATCCCGGCCTGCTCCGACTGCGGTTGGCCATCCGAACGACCGGCGCGTTGGCGACGGCGCTGCTGGTGCTCTTTGTGCTCACCAAGGCCACCAACCAGCCGCTGACGGTGGCGCTGCTCGGGGCGCTGATCACCATGGTGTCGGCGCGCTCCGTCAACGAGCCAAATCCGCATACACAGCGCATCACGATGGCGTTGCTGCCGCTGCCCACCGCGCTGGCTATCACCGCGGCCGCGCTGGTATCGCCGCACCCGGTGATCGCCGACGTCCTGTTCGTAGCGGTGGTATCCGGTGCGGCCTATGCACGTCGCTTTGGCCCACGCGGAACGGCGCTGGGCATGGTCACGTTCATGTCGTACTTCTTCGCGCTCTACCTGCAGGCGAAGTTGTCCGGGCTGCCGTGGCTGATCGGCGCGACAGTTGTGGGTACGCTCTGCAGCTACATCTGGAGTGCATTTATCATGCCTGATCGGCCGGAAAGCGTTCTGCGGGAGAACATCCGATCACTGCGTGCGCGGATGGCGATCGTCCTCGACACCACCGCCGACACCCTGCGTGTCGGCGACCCCGACGAGCGTCGCCAGCGTCGACTTCGAATACGGACTCGCCGGCTCAACGAGACCGCATTGCTGGTCCAGGCCCAGATCGAAGACAACGTCAATCCGAGTGCGCTCTGGCCGGGCGTCAGCGGCGAGGACCTCGCGCTGTGGCTGTTCGACGCCGAGATCACCGTGGAACGGGTTGCGAACGCAGGTACGCGGGCAGCCCTTGCCGACATTCCCGCCGCCACGCGTGCCGAGCTAGCCGACACCGTGGCTCTGCTGGCGCGGGCGATCCGGACCCCGCACACCGATGCGCTCCGGCTGACCGCGAACGTGGCTCAGCAGCAGCTCGAACGGGATCCTAACGACGTGCCGGTGCGGCGCTTGGCGCTGGCGATCGTCGACACGGCAAAAGCCACCGCCGAAGTGCGGGCGCAGATTGAGCGGGTCGCGCAGGCGGATGTTCCCGAGGTGCCAAACACCGGCTCCGATCAACAGTCTCGGCCGGCCATGCAGCAGTACACCCGGCAAGCAATCCAGGTGGCCGTTGCCGCGGCGCTCGCCATCGTCGTCGGGGAGACGGTGTCACCGTCACACTGGTATTGGGCGGCGATCGCGGCATTCGTCATTTTCGCGGGCACCAACTCCTGGGCCGAAACCCTCGACAAGGGCTGGCAGCGGTTACTCGGCACGGTGCTGGGTGTGCCCAGCGGCGTACTGGTCGCCACGCTGGTGTCCGGCAACACCATCGCCTCGCTGGTGATGATCTTCGTCTGTTTGTTCTGCGCGTTCTATTTCATGAAGGTCACCTACAGCCTGATGACCTTTTGGATCAGCACCATGCTGGCATTGATGTACGGTCTGCTCGGCGAATTCACTTATGGCCTGTTGCTGTTGCGGATCGAGGAGACCGCCGTGGGTGCGGTCATCGGGATCGCGGCCGCCGTGCTGGTATTGCCGATCAACACCCGAGCGAAGATTCGTGGCGACGCCCACACGTTTTTCCTGACGCTGTCCGATCTCGTCGAGGCATCAGTCTCCAGTCTGCTTGGTACCCCTGCGCCGGCAAGCTTGACCGAGTCCGCACGTCAACTCGACCGAGACCTGGCCCAGTTCCGGATCACCGCCAAGCCGATGAGCGCCGGGGTCGTCGGATTAGCCGGGCGCCGAACCATCCGGCACGGCCTGCGGATGCTCACCGCGAGCGATCGCTACGCGCGAATCTTGGCCCGCAGCAGCGAGATACATATCGACACGACTCCAGAGCTCGCGGACGCGATCAGATCGACCGCCAGCCAGATCCGGCGCAACATCGACGTGCTGATCACGTCGCTGGAGTTCAACCAGGCCGCGACCGTCTTTCCGTCCACCGACTACATCGACGCCGCGGAGACTCTCGCGCGGCAGCATGTCGATCAGCCGCCTACACCGGAGCACCGACGGCTGATGAACGCGTTGCATGCGCTGCGCCAGATCGACCGCGTCGTCATCGACGCCGCCACCGACCTTGGTGCCGACAACGGCGTGCTGTCATCCGCCTAGATGTTGACCGTCGGCAACGGGCTGTCTAACATTTTGGGTTATGCATCCCAATTCGGCACCGACCGTTGTTCTCGTCCACGGCGCATGGGCCGACGGGTCGAGTTGGAGTCGCGTCATCACCGGTCTGCAGCAAGCCGGGATCAACGTGACCGCCGCCCCCATCCCGCTCACCACGCTCGATGACGACGTGAATGCCGTCACGCGAGTGATCGATCGAACCGAAGGACCCGTCGTCCTGGCCGGCCACGCGTACGCTGGCGGCGTCATCGGCGCGGTCAGCCACCCGCGCATCACAGCACTGGTCTACGTGGTCGCCCTGGCGCCCGACGAGGGCGAAACCGTCGCCGACGTTTTCTACCGCGATCCCCCGCACCCGCAGGCGCCAGAACTCAAGCCCGATGACAACGGATTGATTTGGTTGCCCGAGAATGCTTTTCCCACTGCATTCGCACAGCACGCAACCGCCGAAGAACACGCCCTGCTCGCCGCGGTCCAGCGACCTATCGCCGCGCCGTGCATTCAGCAGGCCGTACCGAGACCCGGCTGGAAAGACCTGCCGAGCTGGTATCTCGTCGCGGAAGAGGACCGCATGATCAACCCGACAACACAAAAATTCATGGCCGAACGCATGCGGGCCCGCATCCGTACCGACACGTTCGACCACGCGCCATTGATCAGCCGACCGCAGGCCGTCATCGACATTCTGATCGAGGCAGTCGAGACCTAAGCGCTATTCCCATGGCGGCCAAGGAAATCCAGCACTGCGTCGGCGAAGAGATCGTTGCGATCGCCCGCGACCATGTGTCCCGCACCCTGGACGTCGACGAACTCGACGCCCGGAAAGCGGGCCAGGAACTCGTCGGCCCGAACCTGGCTGACCAGGTCACTCACCTGACCGCGCACCAGCAGCATGGGCACCCCACCCCCGAGGATCGTTTCCACCGCGCCGTGCAGACGGTCGACGTCGGACACCTCGTAGGGCGGAAGCGACGCCGTCTCGCTGATGAACTTCGGATCCCAATGCCAGTACCAGCGGTCGCCGCGGCGGCGCAGGTTGGTGCGCAGACCGTTGAGGTCAGTCGGCCGCGGCCGGTGCGGGTTGTATTCGGCGATCATGTCGGCGACCTCGTCGAGTGATTCGAATCCGGTTTGCATCCGGTCAGCCATGAAGGTGTGAATCCGGGCCGCCCCGGACTGATCCATGTTGGGCACGATATCCACCAGCACGACAGCGCCGGCGATGCCCGGCGAAATCTCCCCTGCCAGAAGCATTGTCGCGAGACCGCCCAAGGATGCGCCGACGAGCACCGGTTGCGGAGGTAGCTGGCGCAGCACTTCCCGGACGTCGCCGGCGAAGCTGACGAGTCGATAATCGCCGTCTTCCGACCAGTCCGACTCGCCGTGGCCGCGGAAGTCGACGGTGACCGCCTGCCAGCCGCGCTCGGCCACGGCCGCGGCCGCCCTGCCCCAGGAGCGGCGCGTCTGCCCGCCGCCGTGCAAGAACACCACCGCCGGGGTATGCGGGTCGCCGAGTCGGTCGGCGACGATGCGAGTGCCGCCAACGCCGGCGGTGGTAAAAGTTTCAGGCGCAATGGTCACCGTTAGCCTCGTCCCCGAATCTCTTGTGCCAGCGCTCGGATTTCGCTGCGGAGCTCGTCGATGTGAGCGGACGTTGCCGCCTGAATCTCGGTCTCCTCTTCCGCGACGGTCTGGATAATCCACGACGCCAGGGCTGCCGTGACGACGCCGACGAGACTGATCCCGCCGATCATCAGTAGCACGGCGATCACTCGACCGGTATTGGTGACCGGGTAGACGTCGCCGTAGCCGACCGTGGTCACCGTGGTGATCGACCACCACAGCGCCTTTCCGAACGAGTTGATGGTAGCGCCGTGCTGGTATCGCTCTTTGTCGAAAACCGCCAGCGATGCGGTGTAGATCAATAGGAGGACGCCTGACAGGGTGTAGACGACGATTCGGCCACGAAAAGCATCACCGACTGCCTTCTGCAGCACTTCGATCAAAACCAGCAGGCGCAGCAGACGAAGTGGCCGAACCAATGGCAGCGCGACAATCGCAAAGTCGAGCAGGTGGTGGATAAACCACCGCCACCGGTCGGACGCGAGGTAAAGCCGCACACCATAATCCAGGACAAACAGGCCCCAAATGGCCCAACTGACCAGCCAGACGATATGCGCTTCACGCCCCTGAGGCCGGGCCAGCACCTGGTCGGAGAACAGGACCAAAAACAGCAGCGCAGCCACCGCGAGCGGCCACTCGGCATACCGCTCCCACCGCTGCAGTTTGGTCTCGGTGTTCATGAAGCCAGTCTGCAAGAGGTCAGTCGCCGCCCTTGGACCGGGTGATCTTGTCCAGCGGATTGGACCGCTCCAGCATGCCGAAAGCCTCTTCGCCGTCCCAGCGGTAGCGCACGGCGGCCTGCTGCAACGCCGGAAAGCTGGGCATCTCCTGCTTGAGCGCCTGAGCGGAGAACATCTTGTCGTCGTGGTAGACGTCGTGCGTGGACAGAATCGTCTCGCCGTCGATATGCACTGTCCCACTTGCCGTTTCCAGCACCAGCGCGACGTCTTCGCCGACCGGTTTCAGATCGGTCAGCCACGGGGCCTGCGCGACGCGGGCGGGGATGAGATCGCCGTCGCCGTCGAATAGATAACCCTCGTTGAATGTCGGCTCGCCGTCCGGCCGGGGTGGATAGGCGATGTAGCCGAAGGCACGGCCGCTGGGAAACAACGCCGATTGCCAACTGTGTCCCCAGAACCCGGCCAGTTTGCGTACGCCCTGCCGACGGATCCGCAGACCGGTGCCGGCGAAGCCGTTCTCGTCGTCGCCGACCTTCAGCGACCCGGTCGCCCGGAACAGTTGCTCGTAGCGCGCACCGCCCATCAGGTGGCCCTCGATCGACGTCTTCAGCCGCTCCCCCGACTCCGCCGACAGCGCGCCCTGCACCCACGGCGGCACCGCCATGGTGGCCTCGACCTGGAAGCTGACGTCGACCAGCGGTCCGTCCTTGTTTCCCTCGATCAGCCCCTGCGACGACGTCTGCACGGCCTTGCCGTCGAAGGTCATCGTCCAGGTGTCGAACGGCTCGAGGCAGCGGAACCCGAGCCCGCCGGCGCCGAGCACGGTCGGGCGGCCGTCGGGCCCTGCGGACGGCCAACTCGGCCCGTTGTCGCGCAGCCGGAAGACCCGCCCGTCCGGGAAGGCCACGTTGACCTGGACGTCGTGCGCGTCCCAGTTGGCGGCGACGGCCTCGATTCCGATGCGCGGCAGGCCCACCTGCCCGCGGTCGTCGATGACCCAGAAGCTCACCGAGTCCCGCATCTCCGGGTCGTCGGGCCGGCTCGCGAAGACCTGCTCTCTGTCGGGGTCGATACCACCGGTCAGATCAATTGCCATCCAAACTCCTTGCGACATACTCGGCGAACAGCGGTCGCACCGCGTCGAAGTCGATGCCGAACGCCACCGGGTCGGCGGGTGTGCTGGGCTCGCGTTCCGCGGCGGCCTCGGCCCACCAGGCTCGCATCCGGGATTCGAAGTCGTCGCAGACCGGCTCGCCCAGCCACCCGTAGAGCCCGCGGACCGCGTCGATCGGATCGGCCTGCATCGTGCGAAAGTCGATGTCGTAGAACCGGTTATCAGCCCCGCCGTCGCGGAAACGCAGCGCCCGCTGGATGCCCACCGACCAGTGTTCGACGTTGAGTTGACCGAGATAGCCGCGGTCGAGATGGTCGGTGAAGCCGCCGACGATGTCGGCGTAGAGATCGGCCACCGACAAGATCACGTCGGTGGGATCGCGGTGGGTCATCACGAACCGGGCGTCGGGGAAGACCTGATCCAACGCATCCAGAGACAGCACATGCGACGGCGACTTCAGCCGCCACGGCCGCGCCGGTTCGCCCCAGCTCAACAGCTTCATCACCCGCCGCTGGTAGGCATAGGTCGGCGCGAAGTCGGCCTTTTCCAGCAGCCAGGCCGAATACGACGGGATCTGCGCAAACGCCTGGAAGATATGGGATTTGAAGTCCAGCGCTATCAACTCAAGACACTCCATCGGAGCATGGGTGCCGGTCGGCACATGCGCCCGCGAACCGACCTGGTTACCTTCGTCAGCCGGAATCCGCGGATCCGGACCGTGCACGGTCGACGGTGGCGGACATGGTTGCGACGACTCCCACCGGCGCAGGTACCGGATGGCCGGATCCTGCGCGAGGAGTACCGACAACGCGGTCGAGCCCGTGCGAGGCAAACCCAGCCCGATCAACGGCGCCACGATATCGACGTCGTCGATCTCGGGGTGACGGCGATACCAGTCCTCCACTTGCAACCGCTGCGACAGCGCGGTGACGATGCGGGCGTAGATGTAGCCCTCGCCTCGCGTGTTGAGCCGGGCTTCGTCCCGCAGCGAGCCGAGCAGCACCTCGAGTCCTTCACGGAAGGATCCGTCACCGAAATCTTCGAGCCCGGTCTGCGCGAGGGCTGCGCCGACGACACTGTCGAAATCGGCCACCATTAGCCCCTTCCGGAGAATCCGTGTCAGTATACTGACGCCATTATGAGCGAGTTGTCAATGCCACCGGATGGCAAGCGGCCTTACCGCAGTCCGGCCCGCCGACAGGCAGCCGCCGCCACCCGCGAGCGCATCATCGACGCGGGCGCCCGACTTGTCCGCGGATTCACCACGTGGGACTGGGACGAGCTCACCTACCGTGCCGTCGCCGAGCGCGCCGGGGTCAGCGAACGCACGGTGTACCGCAATTTTCCGTCCGAGCGGCACCTGCACGACGCGATCATGGGCCGCCTGGAAGACGAGGCGGGCATCGCCTACGACGATGTCGAGCTGGACAACCTTGCCGAGGTGACGGGGCGAGTCTTCGCCTCGCTGCGGCGGTTTGCGATCAACGACACGATCGGCACGCCCCAGGGAGCGGCCTTCGTCGGCGCCGACGCCAGACGCCACGACGCCCTGAATCGCGCGGTCTTCGCCCGTGCCCCACACCTTTCGGATACTCAGCGCAGGGCGGTGGCGGGTCTACTCGACGTGTTGTGGAGTCCGCCCACCTACGAACGGCTGGTCGGCGCGTGGAGTCTCGACAGGGGCGACGCGGTCGGCGCGGTGCAGTGGCTCATCGCGAAAGTCATTTCAGCAATTGATGACAACGACAGGCCGACAAGGTCGGCTCATTCCTGACGCGACCCGAAGAGCTGGAAAGCCGGCAGTCGGGGAGGTAACGTCATCCCCGGTTGACACTCCAGCCTCTCGGAAACGTCACGGCGGCGATCTGATATCCCCGCCGATGAGCGCTCAAGCGCCGATGTAAGCCGCCCATTCAGGTTGTGCTTTCCGCGCTGGAGGTTCTCTCGATGAGCCGATTCACCCAGACCATGTACGACAACGCCCAGAGCAGTCTCAAGGGCATGATCACCGGCGAGCCGGACGCCCCCGTCCGGCACACCTGGGGTCAGGTGCACGAGCGGGCCCGCCGCGTTGCGGGCGGTCTGGCCGCTGCCGGCGTGGGGCGCGGCGATGCGGTCGCAGTGCTGGCCGGGGCGCCCGTCGAGATCGCCCCGACCGCGCAGGGCAGCTGGATGCGCGGCGCCAGCGTCACGATGCTGCACCAGCCCACGCTGCGCACTGACCTGCTGCGGTGGGCGGAGGAGACGACGACCGTCATCGACATGATCGACGCCAAGGCCGTGGTGGTCTCCGATCCATTCATGGCCGCGGCGCCGCTGCTCGCCCAACTGAGAATACCGGTGCTGACGGCCGAGAACTTACTCACGAGCCGCCCAATCGAGCCCGTCGAAACCGAGGACGACGACGTCGCGCTTTTGCAGTTGACGTCCGGCTCGACCGGATTCCCCAAGGCGGTCCGGATCAGTCATCGCAACATCGTGTCGAATGCCGAGGCGATGCTCATCGCCGCAGACGTCGACCCGGAATCCGACGTGATCGTGAGCTGGCTGCCGTGCTTCCACGACATGGGCATGACCGGCTACCTGACGGCGCCGATGTACTTCGGCATCGAGCTGGTCAAGATCACGCCGATGGACTTCCTCCGCGACACCCTGCTGTGGGCGAGGCTCATCGACAAATACCAGGCCACCATGACGGCGGCGCCCAACTTCGCCTACACGATGTTCGCCAAACGCCTGCGCAGGCAAGCCCGACCCGGCCAGTTCGACCTGTCCTCGCTGCGGTGGGCGCTCTCGGGCGCAGAGCACGTCGACCCGGCCGACGTCGAGGACCTGTGCGCAGCCGGCGCGCGGTTCGGGTTGCGTCCGGAAGCGATCGTGCCCGCGTACGGCATGGCCGAGACGACGGTGGCACTGTCCTTCACCGAGAGCGGCCGCGGGTTGATCGTCGACGAAGTCGACGCCGACCTGCTTGCTGTGCTGCACCGAGCTATCCCGGCGCCCAGGGGGAAGGCCCGGCGACTGGCCTGTCTCGGTCGTCCGCTCAAGGGGCTGGAGGTCCGGATCGTCGGCCAAGACGGCGAGGAGCTGCCCCATCGCAGTGTTGGCGTCATCCACGTGCGTGGCGAACCGGTGACGCTGGGCTACACCACGACCGCCGGTTTCGTATCTGCGCAAAATCACGAGGGGTGGTACGACACCGGCGATCTGGGCTATCTCACCGAGACCGGCAACGTGGTGGTGTGCGGCCGGGTAAAGGACGTGATCATCATGGCCGGGCGCAACATCTACCCGACGGACATCGAACGTGCCGCGGTCCGCGTGCACGGGGTCCGGCCCGGCTGTGCCGTAGCGGTGCGCATGAATGCCGGCCACCCGCGGGAGACTTTCGCGGTCGTCGTCGAAGCCAATGCATGGGAGGACCCGGCCGAGGTGCGCCGCATCGAGCGTCAGGTGGCCCATGAGGTGGTCGCCGAGGTCGATGTGCGGCCCCGCAACGTGGTGGTACTCGAGCCGGGAGTGATCCCGAAGACGCCGTCAGGAAAACTGCGTCGCGCCCACGCGCTGGCGCTGGTGACCTAGATTTGTCCTGGATGACCGATAATTACGACCCCCAGCCCGGCCGCGCACCACGCGAGCAGTCCGGATTGTCCACTGCCCAACGGGACGCGGACGAAATCGACCTGCACGCCGGGCTGCGTGGGCTGGCCGGGGTGGTGGCCGACGCCCGCGGCGTGTTCGAGTTGCTTGGCGAGGTCGCCGGGTTCGCCACCGATGCCATTCCCGGGGTGGACGGTGCCGGAGTTGCGTTGATCGACGCGAGCCAACACCGGCCGACACTTCAGACTGCCTCTGCCACAGCGGGATTCGTCCATAGGATCGATGCTGTTCAATACGAAGAGTTGCGCGAGGGGCCGTGCATCACGTGTATGGAGTCACGGCGAGTCACCGTCAGTGGATCGCTCGGGGCCGACAGCCGCTGGCCACACTTCGGTGGCCGAGTGGCGCGGATGGGCGTGCATTCCGCGCTGTCACTGCCGCTGATCATCGGCGAGAACGTGATCGGGGCAATCAACTGCTACGCGGACAGCCAGGACGCGTTCGGCGAGCACGCCGTGCGGTTGGGTTCGCAATTCGCCGGGCCGGCGGCAGTGTCGATCCACAACGCCCAACTGCTGGCCAGCGCCCAAGCACGGGCGGAGAATCTGAAACAGGCTTTGGAGCACCGCGCGGTGATCGACCAGGCGGTCGGCATCATCCGGAGCCGGTCGGGTGTCAGCGCCGAGGTGGCGTTCAACCGGCTCGTCCAGATGAGTCAAAACGGAAACGTCAAGCTGCGGGTGGTCGCGGCACGACTGGTCGAGGACGCCGTTCGGCGCGCACAATCCCGGCGGACTCAGCCGTGAGCCAGTTGGGTCATCCTTTTCAGCAGCGCGGGGCGGGAACCGGGATCGGCCATCAACTGCCGTGCCACGTCGGTCAGGTGTTCGTCGTGGGTCCGCGCGTACCTGCGCAATAGCGAAAACGCCTCGTCGACCGAAATATCGAAATGTTCGCGCAGGAAGCCTTTGGACTGCTCGACGACGATGCGCTGGGTCAGCGCCGAGCGCAGCGGGGGTATCACCGTCGAGGGCGTCGGCGCGTGTCCCTGCAGGATCGCCACGCAGGCGATATGCGCGAGCGTCTGCGCGACCAGGAGATCGGCCTCATTGAGTTCGCCGGGCCGGGTACCGAACAGAGCAAGGGAACCCAACACGATGCCTGCGGCGCGCATCGGCACCGCGTGGACGGAGGCGACGCCCGCCTCTAGCGCGGCCGGAGAGAACTGCGGCCACCGCGGGGTTGCTGTGCGCAGATCTGCCACCGAGACCGGCTGGCCGGTGGCGTAGCACTCCACGCTGGGCCCCTCGTCGGCTTGTAATTGAAAGAGCTCCAGTTCGCGGGTCTGCTGAGAGGTCGCGGCCAGCAAGCGCAGTTGCCCCAGCGGGTCGGCCAGCAGAAAACCGGCCGCCCCGACATCCAGCAGGTCTGCGCAGCGCTCGGTGAGCTCGGTGAGCAGCTCGACGACGTCGAAGTCGTCGAGCAGGCTGTCGACAAGCGATACGACCGCATCCAATACACGAGTTTCACGAGAGGTGTCGGTCATGTTGCCCTCCTCATCGGGCTGCATTAGTCAGCCTCGAGCCGCAGTCGCCGGTCGAGAATGTCGCGGGCGACGTCGGTGGCGCTGCGGTTGGTTGCATAGGCGTGGGCGCGCAGGCGCACCAGCGCCTCGGCGGGTTCGACCCCGAGTTGCGCGACGAGCATGCCGGTGGCCTGGCTGACCTCCGTGCGGCCCAGTGCGTTGAATTCGGCCCACGCGCTGCTGCCCGGATCGTTGACGGCGGCTTGCAGGTCTGAGCCCATCAGGTCAAGCAGCGGCATGCCGGCCAACTCGGCGGCGATGACAGCTCCGGCCAGGTGTTCGCTGCGTAGATCCCCGGGTTTCCCGCGAAAGAGGTCGAGGGCGCCAACGAATTCGCCGGCCAGCACGACCGGAACCGCGAATACGCTCCGGATCTTGTAGTCGAGCAAGGCGGGGCGGTATGCGGGCCACCGAGCATCGTTGCCGTTGGCGAGGTCGGCAATCAGCACGGGGCCGCGCGTCGCGACGGAGTCCAGGCAGGGGCCCTCGCCGAAGGTGAATTGGAGCTCGTCGTATTCGCGGGCGGCCGCGCCGCTAGAGCCCAACGTTCCGCTGGTGACCCCCGCAAAAACCAGTGAGATCGCCGCCGCGTCAATGTCGAGCAACGTCACGCAGGCCTCGCACAGTGAATCAGCGGCTGCTAGGCCACGCCGGTCGTCGACGGCCGCGCGGAACTGTTCATCGAAGGCCACATTCAGCCGAACGAGCGAGGTGGCAGGGTCATAGCTCTAACCATCCGCTAATCGGAGCGAATTTGCGAACATGCCCGCTGGAAGCCCGTCAGCGGATCGACACAAGTTGGTCGATCGAGTCGATGGGCAGGTCGCCGTCCACGAACGCCGTCACAACCAACTTTGTCAGCGCGATCGCACCCCGGTGGTTGTCCAGGAACGCGATGTCGGCGGCGTCACGCCCAGTGGCGATGCGCACGAGCGTCTGCCGCGGCGCCAGCAAGGTCCCGTCGATTACCCGCCATTGCCCGCCGACGAATGCCTCGGCAACCGCATGGAAGTCCATCGGAAACAGACCCGGCGCGTACACCGATACCGCGCGGGCCGGTACCTTGACCGCCCGTAGCAGCGCTACCACCAGGTGCACGAAGTCACGGCATACTCCGGCACCGGCGAGCAGGGTCTCCACCGCCCCATCGATCGGGTCGCTCGAACCCGGCACATAATTCAGCCTGGTACCCACCCAGAGGGAGACTCTTTCCAGCAGCGTCGTCGAGTCGACGTAGCTGCCGAATTCCCTTGCGGCAAAACCATATAACTTGTCAGCCTCGGCGTACCGGCTGGGACGCAGATACATCGACAGGTCAGCCTCGGTCACCGGCGCCGGGTCGGTCCGGCCGACGATCGTGGCGGCATAGTCGACGGTCATATAGCCCGCCGGGACCTGCAACTTGTGGATGCGATTGCCGTGCGTACCGCTGATCTCCAAGGCGTAGACGGGACTGCCGTCCAAAAAGAACGACAATCGTTCTGACACTTGGGTATTCGGGTGTGGCGCGACAGCGATCTGGAATTCCAAGGTCGTCGCCTCGATGATCTCGACTTCGAGCTCTGCGCTTACCTCTCGTTTCAACTGTCGGGAGTCCACGGGTGGTTCCTTGTCTTCGGAGTCTGCGGGTTTGATCCGGCGCTGGATCCCAGGATCGAGGTAAAGATGCGATCGCATGTATTAACATTCGGCCGCGTGCCCGCCGCAGCATCACCGCTGGCCAAGAGCGTTCCCCTGCCGACATTACACGCGGCGAGTAGTGTCAGTGGCGTCGGCGATATTTCGCACGCAACCATTTGAGATTGTGTCGTCGCTGATGTGAATAATGTGGCCGATTCGCGGCCAAGGCAGGAGCGTCGGATGACGCTACAACAAGGCCGAAGCGCAACCGGTACACAGCACACAACACCCAACAGCACCCCGCGCCTGCGTTTAAAACCCAAAGTACCCGCCACCGGGCGCGTCGACGGGGCATGGTGGCCGCACAGTGATGACCTAGCGACGGAACTTCCAGATTTGTTGGCGGTGCTGTCGGTAAGACTCGGCTCCATTGATCGCGTGATATACAACCTTGCCGAATGGGCCAAGGCGCCAACCAGATTCACGACGGGCGGCAGCTTGGTTCGGCTCGACGGGTATCACCGGCAGCCAGTGAACACGATCGAAGTTGTCGGAATCACGCGCAACAAGCTCATCCTTCTGGTGGTACCGGCGGGCACCGACCCAGAACATGCGCACACCATCATGATGTCTGCGGCAGTCCCAAACGACGCTTCGACAATCGACGACCTACTGCACGCCTAGCGCACACGACAGCCAACCCGCCGCTACAGCCATGGCGGCACGATCCACTCGCCGTGTGGAGCGACGGCGAGGCGATCGAGGATCCCAGACTCGTCGAAGGCGACGCCGAATTCGCCGACTCCTTCGCTGAAGTGCTGCCACCCGTCGACGTGGGCGGGGATGACGAGCCGGGCGCCCAGCACTTCGGCGGCCGCGGCAGCGCGTTGACCGGTCATCGTCAACGGCCGGCCGCGCTCTTTCTTCGGCACCCTGGCCGCACCGGCGAAAATTACCGCCACATCGACGGTGCCCACCCGCTCGGCGATGGTCTTCACCGCGCCGATCGACGCGTTGTCGCCGCTGAGATACACCGTCGGTAGCCTCGGACCGGACAGCACAAAGCCGGTCACCTCGCAGTTGACATGGCCGTTGGCATCGCGTTGCCCGTCGGCCGGACCGTGCACCGCCGGAACTGCCTGCAGTGTAAGCGGTTTGGCGCCGTCAGTAGCCGGGAGCTCGAAGCTCTCGAATGGCTTGAGCCCCACGGCCGGCGGGCCGAGCCGAGCCGCTGCGCCGGGATTTGTCAGCACCAGCGGCGCGGCCAGCGCGACCTGGCGGCCCTGGTCGTCGAAGTTGTCCGGATGCTCGTCGTGGCTGACCAGCACCACGTCGATTGATCCCAGCTCGGCGGCGGCAAGCGCCGGCCCAATCGTCTTGGTCAAGTAGTCGTGTGGACCGGGCTGGTCGAAGGTCGGGTCCATCAGGATCCGTCGTCCGCCGAAGTCGACGACGGTAGTCGGACCGCCCAGCACGCTGAACGCGACATCGCGCCGCCGGAGATCTACTCGACCACTCACCACATGGACTGTAGATGGCCGAACGGTCCAGTATGGAGACGTGGACCTTTATGACGTGATGCGCACCACGGCCGCGGTACGCGAATTCACCGGCGACCCGCTGCCCGACGAGGTGCTGGACAAGATCCTCGACAACGCGCGGTTCGCACCCAGCGGCGGCAACCGCCAAGGTGCGCGGATCATTGTGGTGCGGGACCGCGCAACTCGCGAAACGTTGGCCGAGCTGACGGTGACGGGCGCCCGGCGGTACGCGGCCCAGTTGGTCCGCGGCGAAAGCCCTTGGAACCCACTACATCCGCCGAGTGCGACGCCGGCGGAGATCGCGGCCACCGACGTTCCGGCCCAATTCACCGCGCCCTTGCACGACGCCGCGGTGGTGCTGGTGGTCTGCGTCAACCTCGAGGTCGTCGCCGCGATGGATCAAAACCTCGACCGGATCGGCGTGATCAGCGGCGCCTCGGTCTACCCGTTGGTGTGGAACATCCTGCTGGCCGCGCGCAACGAAGGCTACGGGGGCACCCTCACCACGATGGCGGTGGCAGAAGAGCCGCGGATCCGCGACTTGCTCGGCATCCCGGAGTCATACGCCGTCGCCGCGGTGTTGCCGTTGGGCAAGCCGCGCCGGCAGCGGACGAAACTGAAGCGCAGCAGCGTCGCCGACCTCGCCACCCGTGAGCGCTTTGACGGCGAGCCTTTCTAGGAACTCGTCGTCACCGCGTCGCCGGGCTGTTGCTGACCCAACAACTCGTCCTGACCCACCTCGGGAAGATTGTGGTCCTGACCATTACCCGTGCGCTTCGTCGGTTTTTTCTTGGCCGCTTTTTCCGTAGGCTCCGCGGAGGTGTGGCCGTTGGACGGCAACCCAGCGGCCGCGCCGACCGTCTCGATCGCCTTCTCGGTGTACACCCGATAGCCGAAGTTCGGTTCGTAGCCGTGGATTTCTTTGGTGTCCAGATCGCGCATGAACTGCAGGATCTCACGGCTGAACACCTGGCCGGGGACCAGGACCGGGAAGCCCGGCGGATAGGGCGTCACGTAGGTCGCGGACACGACGTCGATTCCGGCGTCAAGCTTTTCGTCGATCTGCTCACCCATGAGGTATTCGCAGTTCGTGTCGTCATAAGACAGGTAGAACGCGCGACGGACATCGCCTTCCGGGGTCGGCTCGCTTCCGCTGTGATCCCGGAAAGCAGGATGGAAGCCGCTGAAATTACACAGCGGCACTGGACGTTCGGTCAGCCCGTACACCGCCTTCGCGAATTGTTCGCGTTCACCCAAACTCATCTCGGAGATCGTCTCGTCGAGCTCAGAAGCGATGCTGACCAACACCTCGACCAGGAAGGCGACCGAGCTGCGCGTGGTGCCGATATTGGTCATGAACAGCACGCTGTTGCGCGACGTCTTGTTGATCTGAATGCCGAAGCGGTCCATCAGCTGTTCGCGTTTGAACGTATCGCCGTCATAGCCGGTACGCCCGATAGACAAGGTGATTCGCGACGGATCGAGCACGAACTCGTCGTCTTGCCAGGCGGCCATCATGTTGTGCAACCCCGAGCGCAGGGGTTGGTCGATGGCCGTCGGGCGGAACCGGTCCGGGATCAGATGAGACGTGCCAAGGCAATTCATGTACTTGCTGAGCAACGGATGGTTGTCGATCGCGTCGCGCAGCTGCATCGCGTTTTCGATCTGACGCTGCACCAGTTCGGCGCCCTCCAGCGCCACCTGTCGGCGACCCAGGTCCAGCGAAGCCAGAATCTGGTAGTTGGGTGAGGTCGACGTGTGGGCCATGTAGGCCTCGTGGAACGGCACGGCCGTCTTCTGGTCGAAGTCCTGATCGTAGACGTGGATCATCGATCCCTGCCGCAGAGCGGTCAACGTCTTGTGGGTCGACTGCGTGGCGTACACCCGCACCCGGGCCCGCGCCGGGTCGGCCATCAGGCGACGGTCCAGCAGGTCATCGTCGCTGGGCTTGTCGGCGGCCTGTTCGGCCAGGTACTTCTCGAAACGTTTCTTGTAGTCGGCGTCTTGCAACTTTTCGCGCAGCGTGTGCGCTGAGGCCATCGCGGTCCGGGTGCGATACACCGGGTGGAACCGGGCGAAGGCAAACCATGCCTCGTCCCATAGGAAGACCAGATCGGGCTTGATCGCCAGGCACTCTTCGATGACACGCTCGACGTCGTAGACGATGCCGTCGAACGTGCAGTTCGTCAGCGACATCATCTTGACCCGGTCCAGCTTGCCGGCACGCTTGAGCGCCAACAGCTTTGACTTGATCTCGCGCAGCGGTACCGCGCCGTACATCGAGTACTCGTCCAGCGGATAGGCCTCTAGATAAACGACGTTCGCGCCGGCCATCATCATGCCGTAGTGGTGCGATTGGTGGCAGTTACGGTCCAACAGCACGATGTCGCCCGGCGCCACCAGCGCCTGCGTGACGATCTTGTTGGCTGTCGAGGTTCCGTTGGTGACGAAGTAGGTGTGCCGCGAGCCGTACGCCGTGGCCGCGAGCTGCTGGGATTCCCGCAGCGGACCTGTGGGCTCCAGCAGCGAGTCGAGACCACCACACGTCGCCGACGTCTCAGCCATGAACACTTCCAGGCCGTAAAAACCGACCATGTCTTTGATCCAGTGCGAGTTGACGATCGACTTGCCCTGCGAAATCGGCAGGGCGTGAAAGACACCCGTGGGCCGGTGGCTGTACTGCTTGAGCGCGCTGAAGAACGGGGTGCGGTAGCGCGCCGCCACGCCGTGCAGGATCGACAGGTGCAACTCCAGCATTCCTTCACGGGCGTGGAACACCCGGCGGAAGTATTGACCCAGCCGCCCGGCGATGTCCTCCACGTCGATCTCAGTCATCAGGTAAAGGTCGAGCTCGGGCCGCAGCTTGCCCAGCGATACCGCCAGAATCTGGGCGCGTTCTTCGGGCGAAAAATGGTCGGCCAACTCGTGCGACACCCCGCTGTCGACGAACTCCGACAGCGACGACAGATCCCGCGTCGATTTCGCAGAGAATCGCCGCCGGATCACCACCGCCTGCAGGTTGACGTTGAGCCGTGCCGCGATCAGCGCCTCTTCTCCGCTCGCCACCACTACCAGTTCATAGACGAATTCGTCGTCTGGGCGCCGCCATTTGCGGACCTCGTTGCGCAGCGCACATTCCTGGGCCTCGGTCATCTTCTCGACGACGAGCACCTCGAAATAGGGGCGGTCGCGCTCCGTTTCTGGCTGACGCTCGAGCTGGCGCGGATCGGAGGGAAACATGTCCAGCTCGTCGGCGCCGGCATTCTCCACGTCTCCGGAGCGGTATGACTCCTGGGTGAGTGCTCGGTTGACCCGCGCAACCGCCTGCGAGAACTTGTCGTAACTGCCCGCGGCGAAAAGTCGCTGCAATCGGGCGAATTGCGCCGAGCCGGGGTAGGCCCAA
>Ga0302325_10010117_pt1 | contig 20489 bp, 19 predicted proteins | sample Palsa_T0_2_FD_201948 | JGI IMG/M metagenome (GOLD analysis project Ga0302325, IMG submission 201948) | Peat permafrost microbial communities from Stordalen Mire near Abisko, Sweden - Palsa_T0_2 | ecosystem: Environmental > Terrestrial > Soil > Palsa > Peat permafrost | place: Sweden: Abisko...
CTTGCCCGGTGTCCCGTCCGATCCGTTGTCCAGCTCCAGGAACCCGTCGTTCGCTGCGAGCTGCGGATCCTCCAGGACCTCGGCCGGACCCCGGGCCGGTGCCCACCAGACCCCCTCGCGGTCGAAGCGCTCCGCCCACACCTCGAGGGGCTGTGCCGCGATGATCTCGTCCAAGATGGCGATGACCTCGGTGCGGTTCTTGCGGATGGCGCCGGCGCCGGCGAAGCGGGGGTCCGACAGGAGGTCCTCGCGTCCAAGGGCGCGGCAGATCGGGCCGACGTGGCGATCGGCCTCCAGCCCGGTGAAGAAGAACCACCGGCCATCGGCCGCCCGATACGAGTTCATCAACGGGGTCTGGTTGCTCTGCCTGGCCTCGGCCCGGGCGACCTTGCCCAATGTGGCCTGGAGGCTGAGGTCCCACCCGAGCACGTAGGTGCCGGTCCGAAGGAGCGACACCTCGACGACCCTGCCGCGACCGGTGTGCCGCTGCTCGAGGACCGCGGCCAACACCCCAGAAAGTGCCGCGAGCCCGCTGATGTGGTCCCCGATGCCGCCCCGCGCGTTGAGCGGGACCCCCTCGCTGTCAGCCAGCTGGACCGAGAGTCCCGACCGAGCCCAGAAGGCACCGACGTCGTAGGCGGGCCGGTTGCGGTCGTCGCCGCGCAGCCCGTATCCGCTGATCGAGCAGTAGACGAGGCGGGGGTGCCGAGCGACCGTCTCGTAGGGCTCAAGCCCGAGCCCGTCGAGCGCGTCAGGGCGCAAGTTGCTCACGAAGACATCTGCCGTCTCCAGCAGCTCCTCGAGGCGGTCCCGGTCAACCTGCTCGCGCAGGTCGAGCACGACGCTGCGCTTCCCCCGGTTGTCCTGCGCGAATGCCGGGTTGGGGAAGTCCTGGCCAATCCCGAGTGAGCCGAACGCCTGGCGCATCGGGTCACCGGTCGGCGACTCGATCTTGATCACGTCGGCTCCCCAATCGGCCAGCAGCGCCGCCGCCGACGGCGCGGCGACCCAGACGCCCAGCTCGACGACCCGGAGATCGGCCAGGGCCGAGAGGCCGGGCGGTTGGGAGGTGCTCATGCCGGAGCGCCTTCTCGCTGGGTGGTTGCGACCTGCTCCCGGAGCACGTCCTTCATGACCTTCCCCGTCGCGTTCAAGGGGAGCTCGTCGACGATCTGCACCACCCGCGGCACCTTGTAGTTGGCCATCTGGGCGCGGCTCCATTCGATGATCTGGTCGCCCGAAACCTCCTCCGACACGACCACGAAGGCCATGCCGACCTCGCCGAGGCGGTGGTCGGGGATGCCGATCACCGCGGACTGCCGGATGGCCGGATGGCGTAACAGCGCGTTCTCAATCTCGGCCGGATAGGCGTTGAACCCTCCGACTATGAACATGTCCTTGACCCGACCGACGATGCGGAGGCGACCGGCGTCGTCGAGCACCCCGAGGTCACCGGTTCGCAACCACCCGTCGGGAGACAGGACCTTGGCCGTCTCCTCGGGGTCGTCCAGGTAGCCCGCCATCACGCTCCCCCCGCGGATGAGCACCTCGCCGGGCTGCCCTGCCTCCACCTCGCGATCGCCCTCGCCAACGATGCGGATCTCGAACCCAGGGCGGGGACGGCCGACGGTGGTGGCGATGGCCTGGGCGTCGTCCCCGTCCGTGGTCGAGCAGGCCGTGCCGCCCTCGGTGAGCCCGTACCCGGTGACGATCTTGGAGAACGGCAGCTCGTCGTGGATCCGGCGGATCAGCTCGACCGGGATGTCGGCGGCACCGGTCACCGCGACGCGCAGGCTGGAGAGGTCGTGGCGATGTCGGTCCGGATGGTCGAGGATGGCCTGGTAGAGCGTCGGCGGCCCGGGGAGCACCGTGACGTGCTCACCTTCGACACGCGACAGCACCCGATCGACGTCGAACACCGCCTCGGGCAGCATGGTGGCGCCGCTGGCCACGCTGGACAGGATCCCCGACTTCAGGCCGAACATGTGGAAGTACGGGTTGACCATGAGGTAGGTGTCGCCCAGAGCGAGTCCCGTCATGGCGACCCAGTCGGTGGCGACGGTGAGCGTCCGGGAATGGGTCATCACGACGCCCTTGGGCACTCCGGTGGTTCCCGAGGTGAACAGGATGTCCGAGGGATCGTCGGGCCCGAGTGCGGCGCTCCGACGCTCCACCTCGGCGATCGACTCCGGCGTCGCCCGACCGAGGAACTCCGACCAACCAAGGGCCGGCGCGGCGGCCGGCCCCCGGGCCACCACGATCGTCTCGAGGGCCGGGAGCTCGATCCCGGTCCCGGCCAGCATGGCCACGTAGTCGTTGCCCAGGAAGTCGGCCACCGTCACCAACGCACGGGCCCCGCTCCGCGAGAGCATGTCGGCCGCCTCGGGGCCCTTGAACCTCGTGTTCACTGGGACGAGCACCCCACCGGCGGCGAAGATCCCGAGCACGGCCACCACCCACTCGGCGCTGTTGAAGGCCCAGATGGCCACCCGGTCGCCCGGGGTCACCCCCGAGACGACCAACGCGGCGGCGAACTCCCGGGCCGCCTGTCGGAGCTGTCCGTACGACAGCGCGGTGTCCCCGTCTCGAACGGCCACGTCCCCGGGGTGCCGGTCGGAGGTGCTGGCCAGCATCGCCGGGATCGACGGCCATCCGGGACCGGGGGGTGCGTTCACCTGGGGTGGGGAGTCCACGAGGGACGAGCTGAGAACGATGCTCTTTTCACGCAGAAATGTTACTTTCAAGTGGTCTGCTCACACAGAGCCAGGCGGAGGCTCCGGCCCCCCACTCTCCAAGCGAGGCGAGATGGCCCTAGCTGCGCTCGAGCCGTATTACGACCCGTACGACTTCGACATCGACGCCGACCCGTACCCGGTGTGGAAGCGGCTGCGCGACGAAGCCCCGCTCTACCACAACGAGAAATACGACTTCTACGCCGTCAGTCGCTACGACGACGTCGAGCGCTGCATGGTCGACTGGCAGACCTACAGCTCGGCCAAGGGCTCGGTCCTCGAGATCATCAAGGCCGAGGCCCAGATGCCCCCGGGCATCTTCATCTTCGAGGACCCGCCCGATCACGACCTGCACCGGGGCCTGCTCAGCCGCGTGTTCACTCCCCGTCGCCTCGCCGCGATCGAGCCTCAGGTCCGCGCCTTCGCCGCCCGCAGCCTGGACCGCCTCGTGGGTCAGGGCGGCTTCGACTTCATCGCCGACCTGGGCACCGAGATCCCGATGCGGACCATCGGCATGCTCCTCGGCGTGCCCGAGGAGGACCAGCAGGTTCTCCGAGACCACATCGACGAGGGTCTGCGCTTGGCCGACGGCGTCATGCCCGACCCGCCCTCGGCCACCGACAACCGGATGTCGGCGGACTACGGCGAGTACATCGACTGGCGCAAGGAGCATCCCTCGGACGACTTGATGACCGAGTTGCTGACGGCCGAGTTCACCGACGAGCAAGGCACCGTCCGAACGCTCACCCGCGACGAGGTGCTCGGCTACATCGCACTCCTCGCCGGTGCAGGCAACGAGACCACGACGCGACTGATCGGTTGGGCGGCCAAGCTGCTGGCCGAGCATCCCGACCAGCGAAAGGCCCTCGTCGACGAACCGGCGCTCATCCCGAACGCAATCGAGGAGTGCCTCCGCTACGAGGCGCCCTCCCCCGTCCAGGCCCGCTCGGTGACCCGGGACGTCGAGCACCACGGCACGAAACTCGCCACGGGCAGCGCCTTGGTGCTTCTCAACGGTTCGGCCAACCGCGACGAACGCCAATTCGAAGACCCCGATCGGTTTGACATCCACCGCAAGGTCCAGCGCCACCTGAGCTTCGGGTACGGGATCCACTTCTGTCTCGGCGCGCACCTGGCTCGGCTCGAGGGTCGGATCGCGCTCGAAGAGGTGCTGAAGCGGTTCCCGGAGTGGGAGATCGACACCGCACGTGCGGTCCAGGCCCGTACCTCCACCGTGCGCGGGTGGGAGAAGCTCCCGGTCCTCACGCCGTAGCGTTCCTTCGCTGACGATGCCAAGGGGGATGGGAGGAACTCCGTCGGACCAACTGCCCGGCGTGTTGGCGGCCGGGTCGACGGACGTCACGATGGTCTTCGTCTCGATGTCATCCCGCGAGCCTGAGGGCTGTGACGCCGAGTACCTCGAGTGGCACTCCCTCGACCATCGGCCCGAGCAGTATCGGGTCGCCGGCTTGCGACATTCGCTTCGGCTCGTCTCGACACCGGAGTGCCGTGCTCACCGCGCCGCCAGTGAGCCCCGCTACGACGCCACCGACCACGTCATGATCTACTTCTGGACGAGCGAGGACGCGCTTGGTGCGTTCGGCGCGCTCAGCGATGCGCTGACCGGCGACCGGCGGGGGGTGTCGTTGCCCAGCGTGGGCTTTGGCACCTTCCGACTGGTCGGAAAGGTGGCTGCGCCTCGGGTCGCGGTGGGCGCTGATGTGCTTCCCTGGCGCCCCGCCCTCGGCGCCTATCTCCTGATCGAGCAGGGAGAGGCGGCCCCGCCGGAGACCGTGGTCGATGTGGACGGCGTCGCCGGGGCCTGGTGGCACGGGGGCATGGTGACCGAGACCCCGTTCACGATCGACACCCGGGGACTCCAGCTCACCATCTTCTTCCTCGATGACGACCCGGTCGAGGTCGCCGAACTCGTACGTGGGCCCTTGGAGGAGCGGTGGGCGCCGGGTGACATCGTCCCCGTGCTGGCGGCGCCGTTCCACCTGGTCGTCCCCTTCGCCTGGGACCGGTACCTTCCCTGACCCACCCAGATGCCGGCCACCGAGCTCACCGACCGGCGGGTCAACCCATGGCGTCGCGCAGAGGCAGCTCCGGGTGGCGCGCCTCGATCATCCGGCGAAAACCCTCCCGCCAGTGGACCGTTGTCCGGCCGAGTATCCGGTGCATCAGCGTCACGTCCGGCCAAAGCGGCGTATGCGCTGTCGGGTCGTACTCGAACGTGGGCGTCACCCCGACGAGCTCGCCCATGTACGTGCAGTACTCCTCCACGCTCACCGTCTCACTCCCCGCCCAGTTGACGAGGACCGGCGGCACCCCGGCGACCTCCATGGCACGGATGCCGAGGTGGACATAGTCATCTTCGTAGATCGGATTGAAGTTGTTGGGCGTGTCGGGATGCAGCCGGATGGGGACCCCACCAAGCATCTGGTCGAACCGGTCACACGGTGCCCCACCCTCGGGTCCGTAGGTCGAGCAGATCCGGATGATGGTGAGCGGGATCACGAAATGACGGGCCACCCAGGTGGTGACTTCCTCCCCTGCGACCTTGGAGAAGCTGTAGTTCGCACGCAGCGGAACCCCAGGAGGATCATCCTCGGTCAACGGTCGATGCCCTTGGTACTGATAGATGGAGCCGGTCGAGCAGTAGACGAACCCCTTGGCCTTCCGACAGTGGAAGAGAAGTCGACCCGATGCCTGAGCGTTTGCCTCGACCGTCGGCCGCCACTCCCCCTCACCGGGCGAGACCGCTGCATGGAACACATACGTGAAGTCTTCGGGGAGGCCGTCGAAACCATCGGCCGAAATGTCCAGCTTCAGCGGGCGCACATCAGCGGACTCCAACCTCTCCCATGCCGCGGGGTTGGTGAACCGCGCCACTCCCCACACTTCGTTGTGAGGCGCCAGCGCGCGGGCGATGGGAAAGGCGATCTTCCCAGTGGCTCCGGTAATGAGGACCTTCTCGCCTTCCAACATCGGCATCCTCCTTCACGGGTGCCTGCGGCCCGGCCCTGGCCGCGCGCGTTCAACCCAGCGTCGGGATGATCTGCGGCAGATCAGCGGTCGTCCGGATGCCGGGTGCTGCTGCGCACACATAGGGCACCGCGTTCACCGGCCGGTGTGCCGTCAGGCCCGGCGAAGTAGTTGCCCACTCATCTGGAGGCACCGGGAAGCGGATGTCCACGTCTAGAGGGGTGTCTCCTTCGAGCAGGAGGTGCCACCCCGTCTCGCGCAAGTCCCAAGCCGGCTCCACATCCTTGGTTAGATAACAGTTCGAGCTGAACGTGAGCAGGGGTCGACCGTGGCGCATCCCCGTCACCTGCATGCGCTGCGCCGCGATCGTGCCCGCGGCCACGTGGCCGGCCGCGATGTCCACCGCATGGCGCGCCGTGGCCACCTGGCCCGTCGCCACCACCTCGTCGAGTGGCAGTGACAGGGCCTCCGCCACGGCGGCCAACGACCCCGCGAACGACGCGCCACCGTGCGCCTCAACCCCCCGAGGATCGAAGCTCGCCGGGTCACGCCCGTAGCCCATCAGATCGAAAATCAGCTCCGGAGAGTCGCGCGAGGACATGTCTGCGAACTCCTCGATCAAGAGATGGTCGAGCCGTCGCTGCAGGGAGGCCAGCACGAACGGCAGCGCCTCGGTGATGAACCCGGGGCTCGAGCCGGTGCTGTGGAGCGACGTCTTGCCTCGCTCGCACGCGGACTCGATTCGGGCGCGCACTTCGGGGTCGAGGTTTTCGGGACGGTGGAACTCGCTACGCGTCGAAACCACGTTGATCCCCGACTCGAGCAGCCGGCACAGGAGGTCGGTGTCTGGCCGGTCCCCCATGTACAGCACACAGTCGGGCTTGAGGCCCAGGATCTCCTCGACGTCTCGGGTGGTGGTCACCCCCGTGGGCTCCACGCCACAAAGCTCGCCGGCGTCCTTGCCCGCCTTGGCGTCCGAGTACACGTAGACCCCAACCAGCTCGAGATTTGGATGCTCGATGACCGCCCGCAGCGACCGCAGCCCGATGTTGCCGGTCGCCCACTGGACCACCCGATAGGTGACTCCGCTCATGTCGGTTTCTTCCCTCCTCGCCACGCGTGGGACGCCGAGGACGCTATTGGAATTCCCCGGTCGCCGCTCATCGGACCATCCATGAAAGCCCAGTTGAGCGCCCTGCGCAGCGCTTTCAACGGGTGGCGCCGGCGGCCCAGAGATGGTGGACTCTTCCGGTGACCATCTCCACACCGCCAACCTGGAGGGTCGGGTCGTGTCGGCAGTGCCCACCCGTCACGCGGCACCGATGACCCCCTCCCAGGAGACCCGGCTGTCGCCCGTTCCCTACGGCGAATGGGACGATCACACCCGTGAGGTGTTGCTGTCGTATCTGCGGCGCCCCGAGATCTATCTATCCGGAGCGCCCGACGCACCACCGATGCCCATCGTGTTGGAGCTCTTCGCGCACCACCTTCCACTGAGCGATGTCTGGCTCGCCTTCTCCGACATGCTCGCGAGCAGCGAGGCTCGGCTCGAACCGGCCCACCGCGAGCTGGCGATTCTCCGAGTCGCATGGCGCACGCGTTCTGGATACGAGTGGAATCAGCACCACCGGATGGGAGCGACCGAGGGGTTGAGCGACGCGCAGCTGGAGGCCGTCCGCGAGGGGCCGGACGCGGCGGTGTGGACGCCCGAGGAACGCTCGATGCTCAAGGCCGCCGACGAGATGATCGATCGGTTCAGCATCAGTGAAGAGACGTGGCAGGCCCTCGCTTCGTGGCTGAACGAGGCCGAGCTCTTTGAACTGTTGTTCGTGATCGGCGGCTATCTCTGCCTGGCCACCGTGCTGAACAGCATCGGACTGCAGGCCGACATGCCGACCGATCCGAACGATGAGAAGCCCGAACCCCGATCTGCGCCATGAGGGCCGTGCGCAGCCAGGACGGTGGCGTCACGGTGGTCGAGGTCGACGATCCGCCGGGCACCGGCGAGGTGCTCGACATCCGCGCCACCAGCATCTGTGCATCGGATCTGATGTATGTGCGGCTCGGCAGCACCAATGTGCTCGGTCACGAGCTCGCCGGCACCCGAAGCGATGGAACGCCGGTGGTGGTTGAGGCGATCTACGGATGCATGGAGTGTGAGCAGTGCCTCCGCGGTGCCTACAACCTGTGCCCGACCCATGGGCAGCGGGCGCTGGGCATCGGCGCCGACGGCGGGATGGCCGAACAGTTCCGTGCCCCGGCGGCGCGCCTGGTGCCCATTCCCGAAGGACTCGACCTGCGGGACGCCTCGATCGTCGAACCGGCGACGGTGTCGTGGCATGCACTGCGCCTGGCTGATGTCGGACCAGGCAAGACGGTCGCGGTCGTCGGTGCCGGAGCGTTGGGGCTCCTCGCGGTAGCGGGCGCGCTCCGCATGGGTGGTGAGGGCGTTGCCATCGAGGCCCGTCACCCCCACCAGGTGGAGGCTGGTGAGCGACTCGGCGCCCACGTGGGGGCCGAGGGCAGCTATGACGTCGTTGTCGAAGCGGCGGGGTCCAAACAGAGCCTGGCCAGGTGCGGCGAGCTCGTTGCGCCCAGCGGGACCATCGTGGTGCTCGGTGTCCACCTCGGTCCGGTCGAGCTCGACTGGATGCCGCTGTTCCATCACGAAGCTCGACTCATTCCATCCCTCGGATACTGCGCCCACGGAGACATCCGGGAGATGGACGAGGCGGCGGCGATGCTTGCCGAGGACCCCACGATCGCTCAGACCGTGATCACCCATCGATTCCCGCTCGAGGACGCGACCGAGGCCTTCAGGGTCGCATCGGACAGGGGCAGCGGCTCCATTCGCGTCGTGATCGAGCCGTCGTGAGGGGGGCCGATCAGTTCCATATCGGGGTCATCGTCGACGACCTCGATGCCGCCATCGAGCAGCTGACCGAGTTGTTCGGATACGAGTGGTGCCCGCCGCTGGCCGTGCAGACCCCAGTGGTCCTGACCGACGGGGAGATCATGCTCGACCTCAGATTCACCTACTCGGCGACGACACCTCGGGTGGAGCTGGTCCAGGCCATTCCGGGGACGCTCTGGGTCCCCGCAATTGGATCGGGCATCCATCATGTCGGCTACTGGTCCGACGACCTCCCGGCCGACTCGGCGCTGCTGGAAGCACACGGCTATCTGACCGAGGCCAAGGGGGTCCGTCCCGACGGGTCGGCGGCCTGGGCCTACCACCGGAGTCCGAGTGGCCCCCGGATCGAGCTGGTGAGCCGGCAGCTGCAACCGGGACTGGAGCAATACTGGGGCGCGGCCTGATCGCCGCTCGATAAGGACCCTTTGCCAATGCCCTTCGGTCTCCGGTTCGATCTTCGGAACCCCGAGTTCGCACACACGTCCATGGCCGATCGCTACGACGCCGCCCTGGAGATGGCCGAGTGGGCCGAGCGACTCGGGTGCCTCAGCGTGGCCGTATCGGAGCACCATGGCTCGCCGGATGGCTACCTCCCGAGTCCGATCCCCCTGCTCGCCGCGATGGCGGCGCGGACCAGCACCGTGCGGCTCATGGTCGCTGCGCTGGTCGCGCCGTTTCATGACCCCCTCCGCCTGGCCGAGGACCTGATCGTCCTCGACATCCTGAGTCGAGGAAGAGTCGACCTGATCATCGGGGCAGGCTACGTGCACGAGGAGTTCGCCCTCTTCGATGTGCCCATGAACGAGCGGGCGGCCAGGGTCACCGAGACGGTCCGCACCCTCAAGGCGGCGTTCGGCGGTGGATCCTTCGAGTTTCGGGGGCGGCGCGTCCAGCTCACGCCCGAGCCGTTTCGGCCGGGAGGGCCCTCGGTCTTGCTGGGAGGAAGCAGCGAGGCGGCCGCCAGGCGCGCCGCCCGCATCGCCGACGGGTTCATACCCTCGGACCCAGGCGTGTGGGAGTCCTATCGAGACGAGGTCCAGAAGCTTGGACGGCCCGACCCGGGACCGTGCCCAATCGGCCCCACCTGCGTCGTCGCCTTCGCCGAAGACCCCGAGGAAGGCTGGGAACGCATGGCTCCCTACTTCCTGCACGAGATGAACGCCTATGGACAGTGGCAGGCCGAGGACGACCTGGCCAACCCGTATCGCACGGTGGACGACCTGGATCAGCTCCGGGAAAGCGAAAGATACCGGGTGCTCACTCCGAAGCAGTTCTTGGCCGAGCAAGAGCACTCCCCGACGCCCTTCTTGGTGCTCCACCCCTTGTGCGGCGGCATGCCGCCCGATCTCGCCTGGGCCAGCCTGCGGCTATTCGAACACGAGGTGCTTCCGGTCCTGCAGTAGCCCGATGCGCGTGGGGACCCGAGCGACGGCGAGATCAGAAGACGCCGATGCCGGCAGCCTCGTTTTGCTTGCGCCACGCGTCCTTCGACATTCGAGTCACGTCGACATCTTTGGCCAGGGCGCGAAGAGCCCCCACAGTGGCCTGGTCCTTCGGCGTGCGCTTGAAGGGATCCCAGTCGAAGAATCGGCAGGCGTTTTGCCAGGTGATCTTGTGGATGTCTTCGTCGCTGCAACCCGCTTCCTGGAGTTCCTTCCAGGTGAACTCGGGCGACTCGGGCCAGGTGGTGTCGGTGTGGGGGTAGTCGCACTCCCACGCGATGATGTCAATGCCGATCCGGTCACGAAGCAGCAGCCCCGAGGGATCGGTGATGTAGCAGGCGAGGATGTGCTCGCGAAACACCTCAGACGGCATCTTGCCGCCGAAGTCTTCCTCGTGCTTCATCCACTTCTGATTCTCGTAGTGTCGATCGATCCGGTCGAAGTAGAAGGGAATCCATCCGATCCCACCCTCGGACAGCGCGACCCTGAGACCGGGGAACCGGCGCAGCGTCGGACCGAACAGCAGGTCCTGGGCGGTGATTGCGCTGATCTGGCAGGCCAGCACCATGAGGTGGTCGGCGGATGCCTCCGGGGGCCGCTTGATGACGTCGAATCCGGCGCCGATGTGGAGCGAAAGCACCATGTTCTCGTCCACGATCGCCTGCAGCATCGGGTCCCAATAGCCCGAGAGGAAGCTCGGGAACCCCTGGACATGCGGTGTCTCGAGGAAGCTGATCGAGCGGCATCCCTTCTTCCCGACCCGCTTGACCTCCTGGGCGGCGAGGTTGACGTCCCACATCGGCACGATGCCCTGAGGGATGAAGCGATCGGGATACGCGCCAGCCCATTCGTCGATTGCCCAGTCGTTGTAAGCCTGGAGCATGACCAGGGCGATCTCCTTGTCCGCTGATTCGGTGAAGGTCCTGGCGTTGAATCCGGCCATGGTCGGGAAGTTCAACTGTGCCAGCACACCGTTGGCATTCATGTCCCGCACCCGCTGGTGCACGTCGAAGCATCCGGGTCGGAGCTCGGAGTACACACCAGGATTGAAGCCCCACTCCTCGGCCGGCCACCCAACGGTGGCCGCCATGCCGAACGAAGTCGAGGTCGCCTCCCCCTGGAAGATCCACTGATCGATGCCTTGCTCGTTGCGGACGACCTTCGGAGCCTTGTCCGCCCACTTCGCCGGCACGTGGTTCTTGTACATGTCCGGCGGCTCGATCATGTGATCGTCGATGCTGACCAAGATCATGTCGTTGAGCTGCATGGATGTTCCTCTCAGCTATGAGAATCTCATTGCCAGATTCGGTTAATGGTACCGCGGACCGTTGGGGCGGGGCACCCGGGCCGGGGGCACGCCGGCCCCGAACATCGCCCGTCGTGCCGGGTCCGTCACAGCTCCGGACACACCGTGGCCAGCGCCTCCAGGGTTCGCCGCTTGGAGTCCAGCCGAGCCTCGGGGCTCTCGCCGATGGGAACGGTCCGGGCCATGAGGTCGGTGACGCCAGCGTTTCGGTATCGTCCCAGCCGCTCGGCGATGGCAGATTCGTCCCCGACGGCCATGACGTCGTCGACCTCACGCGCGTCACCGTGTTCGAGCAGCCGTGTGTAGTTGGGCGAGAACTCGGCATGGCCGAGTGTCTCCTTCGCGGTCTGTCGGGCCGCTTCGATCTCACCGGTCGGGCACAGGACCACCGGCACCCCGGCGACAATGCGGGGCGCCGGCCGACCCGCCTCGGCCGCCGCCTTGGTGATGCGCGGGAGGACGTGCTCACTGATGGCCCGCTCGTCGGCCATCCAAAGGATGGTCCCCGACGTCTCCGCGCCCGCGATGCCCAACATGACCGGTGCGAGCGCCGCAAGCAGGATCGGCATCGCCACCGCGTCGGTGACGTTCATCGGGCTGTGCACCTTGAAGGCCTCGTTTTCAACGTCGACCGAACCGGGCCCGGCAAAGGCCTGCTGGAGCACCTCGAGGTAATGACGCACGAGACGTGCCGGCCGATCGTACGGGAGGCCCCACTGATCCTGGATGAGCCAGTGGTGAGAGGGCCCCAGGCCCAATCTGAAGCGTCCGCCACACGCGAGCTGGGTGGTGAGTGCCTGCTGCGCCATCGTGATCGGATGGCGCGACTGAATGGGAACAACCGAGGTCGCGAGCTCAATTCGCTCGGTGGCCTGGCCAAGCACGGCGACGGCGGTCATCGCGTCGAGGTAGCCCGGGACCTGGGGGATCCATATGGAGTCAAAGCCCGCCTTCTCGGCCGCTTGTACCTCGGCGACGAGCGCCGAAAGCCTCTCTCCCCGAGGATGCTCCCGGTCGGATCCGATCATCAATCCGGTTCGCATGCGATGTCCCTTCTCAAGATGCTGACCTGACGCGAAGGAATCCTGGCGAGAGATGGGACGGCGATCTCGATCGCTGAACCTTCATCGGTCTCAGAACCGCCCGCCGGTGACCCCGAGGATCTGGCCGGTGATGTAGCTGGCCTCGTCGCGACAAAGGAACGAGCATGCCGCCGCGATGTCTTCTGGCTGACCCTGGCGACGTACCGGTGTCGTCGCGATGGAGGCCTGAACATCGAGGTCACCGGCGGCGGCCGATGCGCGAAGCATCGGCGTATCGATGAACGAGGGCGGGATGGCATTGACCGTCACCCCGCGGGGACCAAACTCCCTAGCCAAGGTCAATGTGAGACCGTTGACCCCCGACTTCGACGACACGTAGGCCGCCATCCGGGGTGTCCCCGTGTACGTACTCGATGACGAGATGTTCACGATGCGACCCCACCCGGCCTCGACCATGTGGGGCAGCACCGCCTGGCAGCAATGGAACGTCCCGACGAGATTGACCTCGATGATCTGGTGAAAGTGCTCGGGACTCATGTCGAGGAACGGCATGAAGCTGGCCTGGCCAGCGTTGTTCACCAAGATGGCGGGAGCCCCCAGCTGCTCCGACACCTCCGCGACCGCCTGCTCGATCCGGGCACGGTCGGTGACGTCGACCTTGAAACCGAGGGCACGGTCTCCCGCCTGGGTAATACCAGAAGCAGCCGCCTCGGCGGCACCACCGTCGAGGTCGAAGATGGCCACGGCAGCGCCGTCGCGTGCGAGACGCTGGCTGATGGCCAGGCCGATGCCGGAAGCCCCGCCGGTCACCACCGCGACGCGGTGTTCGATCCAGTCACTCACTTGTTCCTCCCATGCATTCCAAAATCGTGGACGAGTTCCAGAGATCGGCCAAGCTCACCGTCCGGGCGCTTCGCTGCTCGAGACGCGGTCCATCACGATTGCGCAGGCGAGCCCGTCATCGAATGTGGGCACGTCGGGCGGGGTCTCCCGCTGATCGACGGCATCACGTATGGCTTCGGCATACCGCTGCATGGCCGGCACCAGTGGGTTCTGGTTGGGCTGGGAGCTGAAGATCTCCCGGTCGCCGTCGGGGGTGTGGACCACCACCCGGCTTCCCGCCTCCTCGAGCACACCGTCGGGCCCGATGACCACCAACGACAGGGGGAGGCTCACCGGTGCAGCAGAGCTGCCGTCCATGACGATGCTCACGCCGCGTTCAGAGCGCAGGGTGAGCGCGAAACCGTCATCGGCGGTGCATCGGTGCAGCGTTCCGGCAGCGTCGGGACGCTCGGCCACGACGGTCCGGAGCTGGCCAGCCGCCTCGGCAATTTCCCCAAAGGTCCAGCGTGTGAAGTCAATTTGATGGGCTCCCATGGCCCGTAGCCATCCTCCGCCCGCCGCTGCGTCGAACAGCCAGCCGTACGGCCGCAAGGGAGATCGGGAGACCGCCATGAGCAGCGTGAAGGCAACGTGCTCGGGCTTCCCCACTGCACCGTCGGCGACGGCGGCGTACACCGCCCGCCTGGCGTCGTCGTATCGGTACTCGAAGTTCAAGAAGTGGAGCACGCCGGCCGCCTTGGCGAGGTCCCGCATCTCGGCGGCCTCGGCGGCGTTGCGCCCGAAGGGCTTGTCACAGAGCACGTCGTGGCCGCCTTCGACCGCCCGCCGGACGTGCTCGAGGTGCAGGAACGGCGGAGAGTGAACGGCGATGAGGTCGATGTCACCGCGGTTACACAGAGCATCCACCCCGGCCGAGTCGCGGGGAGAGACAACCTCGACGACCTCGCTTCCTTCCAGCGCTTGGAAGGCCGGTGCGACGACGCGCTCACCGAAACCCCGCCCGATCACTGCGACCCGCAACGCGTGCCCCCCTTTTCGCTCGGACCGTCAGACCAGCGGTTCCTCGCCGACCAGGGTCGTCCGGTGCATCAGGCGGCCGCTGGCGGCGGAATAGGGAGTCACTCGGTGCATGGTGCCGGTGTTGTCCCAGATCACGAGATCACCCACCTGCCATTCGTGCTGGTACACAAGGTGGGACTGCGTGGCCTGCTCCATCAGGTGATCGAGCAGCGCTCGGCTCTCGCCTGGTTCCATCCCCTCGACGTGCGAGGCGGTCGCCCCCAAAACGAGCGATTTGCGCCCGGACACATGGGTCCACACCAGGGGGTGGGTCCGAACGGGGCGCGTCCGCCAGTCGGCGACGTCTTCTTCGGTGAACTCGGGACGAGCGACCCGTTCGATCGTCTCCGCGGAGTGCACGATCCGCAGGTCATCGGCAATCTTCTTTTCATCTGGCGGCAGATCGTCGTACGCGGCATAGGTGTTCGCCCATTCCGTCTGTCCGCCGGTCTCGGACAATCGGCGGGCACTCAAGAGCGATGCCCGGGATGGGATCTCGTCGGTCGTGCCGTCAATGTGCCAATGGAAGGTTCCGAGCAGGTAGTCGGCGGTCTTGGTCACCGTCTTATCCAGCGTGACCTTGTAGATGTGATCCTCGCCCTGGTCCTTCACCTGGCCAAGCGTTCGGGCAAATTCCACCTGTTGGTGATCGTCGATGTTCAGCTGTCGGAACAGGACCAACCCTCGTTCACCCAGGATGTCGCGGATCTGCCCAGCGTGCTCACCGCTCAATAGGTCGGTGGCGTCGGCGCGGATCTCGGTTCCAACCCGAGGAGACAGGTCGATCGTCTCGAGTGTCATGTGGGTCCCCCTTCGTTCGGTCGCGGATTCATCTATGCCTCAAGCGGATTGGACGAATCGAACCCATTGGCGATGCGTCTCCACGTCACACCCGCTCACGGAGCTCTCGCTTGAGGATTTTGCCGGAGGGGTTTCGGGGAAGTGCATCGATGAAGGTGACGTCCTTCGGCACCTTGAAGCTGGCCAGCTGGCCCCGGCAATGGGTCACAAGTTCATCGGCCGTGACGTTCGCGCCGGGTCGAAGCGCGACGAAGGCCACCGGCACCTCGCCCCATCGGTCATCCGGACGTCCGATGACGGCCGCCTCCAAAACCGCTGCGTGCTCGTAGAGCACGCGCTCGACCTCGGAACCGGCCACGTTCTCGCCACCCGACAAGATCATGTCCTTGAGCCGGTCGACGATGAAAAGGTATCCGTCGTCGTCTCGGACGCCGATGTCCCCGGTGTGGAACCAGCCGCCGGCGAAGGCGGTGGCCGTTGCTTCTGGGTCGCGCCAGTAGCCCTTGAAGACCTTCGGGCCGCGCAGGACGACCTCGCCACGCTCCCCCGCCGGGAGCGACCTTCCCTGTTCATCCCATATGTCCAGCTCAACGTAGAGACACGGCCGGCCCACGCTGCCGAGCTTGGTCACGATGCTGTCCTTGTCGAGGAACGTGTCGCCCGACACCGTCTCGGTGAGGCCGTAGGCGTCGGCGAACCAGGCCGAGGGAAACGTCCGCTGTATCCGCTCGATGAGCGGGATCGGCATCTTCTCGCCACCGTTGATGATGAGCCGCACCGAAGAGAGATCTCGTTGCTCGATGTCGGGGAGCGCCATGATGGCATTGACCATTGCCGGTGCGAACCATACCGTCGTGACCTTCGATTGCTCGATCTCGGCAACGACCTTTGGCGCATCGAAGGTTCGGTGGATGATGACGGTGGCCCCTGCCGTAATCAGCGATGTCGTCGTGAGATCGAGGGCGCCGACGTGGTACAGCGGTCCACAAGCCAAGCCAAGGTCGGAGCTGGTGAAACCGAACTCGACGAGGTGGGCCAAGTTCTTCCAGGCCAGGTTGGCGTGAGTCAGCATGACCCCCTTGGGGCGCCCGGTCGTTCCCGACGTGTACATCAGCCGGTGAACGTCATCGCCATCCACGCGAGCGACCGGCGGCGCGGCCGACGGTCTGCGGAGTGATGACAGCGGGACCCAGTCGCCGGGAGGTTGGGCCGACACACAGACTCGAACCAGCGCTCCCGCCAGGCCTTCCGTCGCCTTGTCGGCGAGCGAAATGAGTGCTTCGTCGCACACGAGAGCCCGCGCCTCGGAGTGCTCGAGGAGGTAGCGGATCTCGGGCGCAGCAAGGCGCCAGTTGATCGGCATCACGATGGCACCGAGGTAATTGACGGCGAAGATCGTCTCCAGGAACTCCGTCGAGTTGTAGGACAGGAGAGCCACCACGTCACCGCTGCCGATGCCGCGCTCATGCAGGCCTGCCGCCAGCGATACGGCTCGCGCGTTCATCTCGCCGTACGTCACGCCTGTTGATTCGAAGGTCGCAAGCACCTTGTCAGGCGTCGCGCTGGCGTGGTGCGCGAGGACACCAAACCAGTTGACGTCAGCGTGCATCGCCTCTTGCGGCATCATCATCGAGACCTCACCCAGCCGGTTGGGGAGTCCCGCCGGACCACACGATGTGGTGGCTCCGATCTCCCAGTAAGAACGCGGACATGACACGTTCGCTGAACCGCCAGGTGCCGTCAATTCGTTCAAACCGATCCTCGTAGCGCCCCGAAGCGATCGGTTGGAGGGGAAAGACGTCTGTCTGCTGGAAGACCGTGCCGTAGGAGCGGGCGCTTGCCTGGTTCCCCTCCACGTCGATGATCACGTTGGTGATCACATGCTTGGTTCGCGGCGTGCCATCGGGGTAGATCCGGGTCTGCTCGCAGAACGCCTGAACCTGCGCGCTGCCCTCGTAGCTTGATACGTGCTCGCCGTCGGCATGCTTGATGCGATACGCGGCGTGTTCGAACATCGCTCCGACTTCTTTGTACCGGCCGGCGTCCACATGCTCGGCATAGGTCATCAGCAGTGTGTTGATCGCGTGCCAATCCTCGAACGCGGTTGGTTCGCGATGCCCCATGACGTGGGCGCTCAGGCGGTGACCTGATCGAGCGCGGCGTCCTCCCAACGCTCGCCCTCGGGTACGACGACTTCGAGGGCGTTTGGCAGCCGGGGGAGCTCGGTAGCGAGGGCGCTACCCGGTGGAAGCTCCCCAGCCTCGGCTGCGCTCAGCGCGTCGAGCAGCATCCGCCGGGCGGTGGCCACGGCCACGTCGCTCGAGGAGAGGTGCTCCTTGCTGCGGTCGATGATCGGACCCATGCTGCTCTGGACGACGGCGTCCTCCTCGAGCAGGCTCCGACCGAATCCGGTGAAGTGGCCGGCCGCCATGAGCTTGCGATCCTGGCCCCAGGCGTTCCAGCGGTCGCCACGGACACCGGTGTAGTCCCGAGGATCGGGTTGGTACTCACCGTCCTGCATGCAGATCTCCGTCGGCGGCAGGGCGCTGTGGGGGGTGTCGCCGAAGTACCCGAAGAAGAGCAGGTGGTGGGTGTCGTCCATTGGTGAGAGGACGAATACCGAGCCGGAACGAGGCAGGGAGCGTCCGATCGGCGTGATGGTGACGAGCGGCATCAGATGCTCGGTGATCCGCACGTAGCTCTGACCATCGGCGGTCTTGCGAAGCGCCGCGGCGCGCATGCCGTAGGGCGTGGACTGAGTCTCGTACCTTGGCGGCTGGTCGAGGGCCATGGTGAGGTTGGAGTGCTCGGCCATCTTGGCTGCCTCGGCGATCCACGTCTGGTGAAGGAGGCCGACGTGCGCCGAGTCGATGGTCCCTTCGATTCCCTGGAGCCAGTTGCAGGGGATCTTCGAAACGCACCAGTAGCGGTAGAGGTCCTGGTCGGCGAAGGGAAGCTCGGGGAAGGACGGCGCCTCGGTGCCTCCGAGCCACACCCAGGCCAACCCGCCGCACTCCTGCACCGGGAAGTGGACCACCGGCACACTCGCCGCGAACTGCTCGGGCCGAACGGCCTGGTTTGGGCAGTCCACGACGCAGCCGGAAACATCCATCTTCCACCCGTGGTAGATGCAGCGCAGGCCGTTACCCTCGGTCCGGGCGAGGAGGAGCGATGCCCGGCGGTGCGGGCAGAGCTCGTCGAGGAACCCGATGCGGCCGTCCTCGGCCCGGAATGCGACGTAGTTGGTCCCGAGCAGGCGGACCGGCGTCGGCGCCTGGCCGTGCACGAGTTGGTCCGAAAGTGCGAAGGGCAGCCAGTAGTTCGCCCGCATGAGGCGACCCATCGGTGCCTCGCCCTCGACGAGGGTCATCACCTCGTTCTCAGCCAGCGTCGTCATGACGTCTCCTTCGAGTTCGGCCTCAGGGAAGGGGTTCGCTGATCCGTTCGAACTTCGTGCCCAGCGTGTCCGGAGGGTATGGCTGGCGCCAGAGCTCCACTGCGAACGACACCATTACGAACGAGTAGATCAAGCGCAACAGGTTGACTGCGTCCTCAGGCATCTCGTCGAGTGGGAATTTATCGCAATAGGCGATCGCATCGCCGACCTCCGGGATGACGGCGTCGTAGAAGGCCTGCATGTCGTCGATCGAGCTCGACATCCGCTCGGCCCACCGCTCACGCTCGGTGGCCAGGGACCACCTCTGGGCCAGCGGCTCAAGCTCGGAAAATTCGCTCGGGAGCAACGCCATCGCCCTATCCCCTCGCCAGCTCGCGCTCATAGGTGTGCACCCAGTCGGCCGTGGCCCGGTGGAAGTTCCGAACCAGGACCTCCTGGTCGTTCAGGGGGAACTGATCGATGACGCCCGACTCGAGGCCCAACTGCGTGGCCTCGAGCGTGTTGGCGTCCTGGAGCGAGTACTCCTTGAACGACACCGCCGCCATCTCCCGCCCGACCCGCTCCGATGCCGACTTGGCCGGCAGCGAGTAGACGTTGCCCTCAAAGACCAGCGTGTTGTGCGACGTCGGCCAGAACTGGTGCGTGTTGTACCAGCCCGCCTCCCAGATCAAGATGGCGAAATTCGGGAAGAACTGGAACGACGACAGTCCCCAAGGGTCGATCTTGCCGGGGTTGATGCCCGGTGTCAGCTCGCCCAGGTCCGACTTGTCCCACGGCCCGAACAGCCCGCTGCGCGTGGCGATGTCGGCCGGCTTCACGTTTTCCGGCGGCATATCCCATACCCGGTGCAGGGAACCGGCGGTCGTGACCAACCCATGTGCACCGTCGAGCTGATAGTGCGGCGCCTCGTATCCCATCTGTGTGATCGCCGCTCGGAGTTGGCTCGGGTGCTGGCCGACATGCACCACGGGTGCGTGGTAAAACTCCATGAACGCGTCTGAGAACACTTTCCAGTTGGAGCGGCATTCGACTCGGAAGGCGTACCGGTCGGTCATCTGCCCGAAGGGATATTCCTCCACCCCGAGCAGCATGGGGCCAAGGAACTCGCGGAGCGACTGTGCCGGCTGCTCGGCGAAGTTCACGAAGATGAAGCCGGCAAACACGTCACAGTGCACCGGCACCAGCCCATAGTCGGCCTTGTCGAGGTTGAAGAATTCACCCTCCTGCTGCGCGAAGACACAGGCCCCATCGAGTCCATACCGCCACCCGTGGTATTTGCAGGTGAACTGCCGCGCCGTCCCGCTCGTCTCCTCATTGGGGAAGTCCTGCCACACGAGCTTGTTGCCGCGGTGTCGGCAAACGTTGTGAAAGGCACGCACATCGTCGCCGTCGCGCACAACGATGATCGAGGTGTTGGCGGCGGCGATGTCCTTGGTGAAGTACCTCCCGGTGCGCGGAATCTGCTCGACCCGCCCGACCTGGAGCCATGCCCGCTTGAAGATCGCCTCTCGCTCTAGCTGGTACCACTCGGGAGAAATCGAGTCCTCATACGAGACGGTGCCGGTACCGAGCTCCGGATAATGCTCCGTCCAACTCCCTGGTGCAGGCTTTGGGTAGCGAGCCATTTTTCAGTTAGTCCTCCTAGCTCGGCACTGCATCGAACATACGTCTCCCAAGATACCTGGTCAACCGACCGGTCGGTACAACATCAGGCGCCCAGGCGGTCGAGCATCTCGCCGGCCCGCTCGAGGCTGGAGGCGATCGAAGCTCGGTAGCCGGCCGCCTCGATTCGCGGGCCCAGGATCTCCAGATCGAACGGGCCCTCGTACCCGGCGTCGAGCATCAACCCGATCAGGCGTTCGACCGGAATGTCGCCCTCACCGATGATCGACCGGTTCGGCATGTCGAAGGTGCCGAGGTTGTAGTCGCAGATCTGGACGAGCCCGACCAGGTCGATGTGCTTG
>Ga0302325_10010118_pt1 | contig 20488 bp, 19 predicted proteins | sample Palsa_T0_2_FD_201948 | JGI IMG/M metagenome (GOLD analysis project Ga0302325, IMG submission 201948) | Peat permafrost microbial communities from Stordalen Mire near Abisko, Sweden - Palsa_T0_2 | ecosystem: Environmental > Terrestrial > Soil > Palsa > Peat permafrost | place: Sweden: Abisko...
GTCGTGGAGGCCACTCACTCCTGGCTGAACCGCAACCGCGCCATTCTCATCCGCTGGTCCAAGAAGGACGAGAACCACCTCGCGCTACTCCAACTCGCCAGCGGCCTCATCGCCTTCAAGAAGGCCCGCCTCGCGACCCTCGCCGCCACCCAACCGGGATAGGCCCTTAGCGTGGCAGCAAGAGTCCACGACCGAGAGGCGGAGACATGCGGCGCACGAGGATCATCGCTTTGGCCTTGCTCGTACTGATGGCCATCGGCGCCACGCAGGCCGAGACGGCCCTCGCCTCCAAGCCGGGGGCGACTGAATACGAGTTCTGCGTCAAGCGCATGCCCAAGAAGCTGCGCTACAAGGGACAACCGGCGAACGTCCGCACCGGCTGCCACGCGCGGCTCCTCGTATTCGGCGCCACCGACACGTGGGAACTCGAAGGCATGCCGGGTTGGAGTGGGTCGTACGGCACATACAGCGGGGAAACGTTCGTCTTCAGCGCCAACAACGACCCGCTGTGCGCGCTCGCTGGCGGCAGGACTGCAAGCGGCGGTTATGGCGGCTTGATCGACCTCAACGAAAGCACCCAGCCGGGCAGAATCGACTGCGTCGAGCAGGCCGAGACCTGGTACACGAAGGAAGTCGGCTCCTAGACCGGCTCGGGGGCCGGACTGGCGACTGGCCTGCGGCGGATTTCCGCGCTTGCAGGCGGGCGCAGCTGCTCAGGCCGAGGGGCCCCTCGCGCCATTGACGACATCCGTGTCGAGCTGTTGGGTCCGATCCGCGAACGGCTGGGACTCGGTGAGCTTCAAGTAAGCGGCCTCGCTCTTCTTCAGCTGCGCAGACAGGGCCGTCAGCGACCCTTCTCCGCGAGGTCCAAGTCCTGACTGTAGGATTCGTTCTATGATCCGGCACATGCCATCTGGAAGGCTGGCAGCGTGAGAGCAAATGCGGCCGGGATCCAGGGCAGAGTGCGTGATACGCCCAACTGTGGGGCGACGGAACTGAACGTGGTGGCAACGACGGCCGCGAGGTACAGCAGGCGGTCCGCGACGATCGACAGGCAGCCGATCACACCGGAGAGGATCGTCCGACCGGGCTTTGCACCGCCACCGTATCCCGACCTTGTGAACCAGCCACATAGACCATGACGCTCGTCAGGTCATCGAACCACAACATAGTCGCCCTTCTCGGCCGTCTGGGCAACCAACTGCACCAGATAGCTTACGGTCGTTGGCTCGAAGAGCGAACAGGCCACGAGACGCATTACGACGTCTCTTACCTCTACGACCGCTCTCGCTTTCGTTACACCTCCTTTACCGCCCTTGAGCTTCCCGGCATCGGCGAGGATATATCGCGGAGAATTCTGAGGAAGACAAGATGGTGGCCGATGCCAGACGCTGGACATTTGGGATCTCTCGGGAGGCGCGCACGACTGGCGTCTGGTCCGCGCCGTCTTGTCTACGACCACACGCCACCAGGTCCCGACATCGCCGCTGAACCCCCTGAGTGCGCTTGGTGGTTCGGCTTCTGGCAGCGAACGGCGTACACGGAGGCTTTTGTGCCTGAAGTGGCGGCAGCACTGGAGTGCTTCGGAGATCATCGTCCTGGCGAACGCGTTATCGGTGTCAACGTGCGAAGGGGCGATAAAGTGGGGCATCCCATCGCAGCACCCGCCGCCTGGTTTCCTCGGGCATTGGAGCGAGTGCGAGCGGCTCGGGGAGACGCTTGGACGGACGCGCAGGTCCGTGTCTGGTCTGATGATCCGGAGTGGTGCGAGCGGGAGCTATACCTTGGCTCACCCTTTGAGGTCGTGCATAGCGCGTCTCCACTCGACGATCTCGCGGGCTTGTCAAAGTGCGGTGCAGTCATCCTCGAGCGAAGCACCTTCTCTTGGTGGGCGGCGCGCGTTGCGAGCGAACGAGGCGCGACGATAGCTTTCCCGGCCCAATGGTGGCCAGGATACGAGCATCAGGAGGTAATCATTCCTTCGGCATGGATACCCATTCCCGTATGAGGTAACACTCATCGTCCCGACGGCCGCGCGGTCTTGTTCGTGGCTACACGTGGCGACGATCTGAAGATCCGCGTCCGCGTCGCTCATCGTGCGGTCGCCTTACATGCACTGGCCGGGACGGCGAGCGGGCGCGAGCCAGCTCACGTGCGCTTGGCATCGATGGCGTCAAGACCCGAGGTATCGGACGTGGCCCGCGTCGTCGACCTCGCTCACGATGAACGGGTAGCGGCGCGGCGCCCCCTCGACGACGGCCGTGCACGTGAATACCAGTCCGGCTCGCTGCAGCACCTCGGGTGGACAGGACACCGTTGCGTGCTTGCGCCTCTGGCTGAAGACCGACGCCTGTATCGCCCGCCGGACCTTGGCGACGTCCAACCCGACCAGCGGCGCCTTGTCTTGGAAACGCACCTGTCCGCTGCCGCCGGTCTCGGTGGCCGTGACCGGGTAGCTGCCCACATCCAGGCGCGCAGTGCACGTGAACACGTGGCCCGCCTGCTGCACGACCTTCGACGGGCACGCGACGGTCGTGTACAGACCGCGCTCGTCGAGGATCGAGTTCGCAATCGCACGCTCGACCTTCGCGCTGTCCAGGGTTCGAGTGCTCGACCCGCACGCGGATACGCAGACGACTGCGAGCATCGCCACGGCGAGGCCCATGAGCGTGTTCGGGTGCCGCGGCGGTCTGGCGCCCATCGGCTCTTTGCCCCTCAGGTCTGGAACGAGCGCACGATCTCGCCGATCTCCGCCGCCGCGCGGTCGGCCCCGCCGCGCAGGGCGATGTCGATCTCATACGCGACCTTGCTGGTGGAGATCACCACCTCGCTCTGGACGAGCCCGTGCTTGGTGCGCTCGAACGTGTACACCCATGCCGGGCCCGCCAGCGTTCTGATCGTCCCGGTGCTCAGGAGCTTGAAGTCCGTGAAGCTGGCGCTCAGGGATCTGGTGAGCTGGCTGGAGAGCGTCGAAAGCGACTGGGTCAGCGGCTTCTTTGGCCGCACGAGCAACAGCGCCCTGCCGCCTTCGGCGATCAGGCCAGCCGCGGGCACGTTGGCGATCTTCGCGAGCTGCGGCGCGGTCAGCCGCGTCCACCCCGTTGGGTAGTGCAGCACGAACGGCGCCTGCCCGGACATCGAAAGCGTACCCGGCTGCTTCAGCCCAGCCTGCGCCTGAGCGGCGGCCGCGGCCGACTCCGGCGCCTGGATCGTGGTGACGTTCGGCCCCGACTTGAAGACCCCCGCGAGCAGCAGCGCGATCACCACGACCGCCGCGACCGCCAGCGCCACCACCAGCGCCCGCAAGCGATGCCTGGTGGCCCGCGGAGCGAGCCAAGGCGCCGCTGTTCCCGCTCCCTGCGCGCCCTGGGCAGCCGCATAGCTCGCGGGGCCCGGCGCCACGCCCACCGCGGCGGGGGGAGGAAGCGGAGGCGCGGCGGTCATGACCGTTCGTTTCGCCAACCGGCGCCCGTTCCCTGCATGTCGCCGCTCATTCGGTCCAGACCTCCCAATCGATCTTGTCGGTGCTGGCGGCCGTGGCCTGGACCTTGAAGCCCGTCCCCGCCGTGCGCGAGACCACCGACACGCCTATCGGGGTCGCCCCTTCAGAGGTCACGATGATCGCCCCGGTGGCGGTGGTCGCCGGAGCCGCGATTGTGATTTCCCCTGCGACCATCGCCGCGCTGACGCCGTGTTCGGCCGGGATCTGCTTGCTCACGGCTTTCGCGAGCCGGCTCGCGGTGACCGCTTCTTTCTTGAGCTTGGCTTCGCTCACGGCTTCAGCGCCCAGCTTGGCTTCGGTGACGGCTTCGGCCTTGATCTTCCCGGCTTCCACGGCTTCCGCGGCAAGCGTCGCCGCGGTGACCGCCAGCAGTTTGATCTTGGCAGTGGTGACCGCTTCGTTCTTGATCTTCGCTTCGGCGACCGCTTCTTTTTTGAGCTTGGCTTCGCTCACCGCTTCGGTGCCCAGCTTGGCTTCGGTGACGGCTTCGTTCTTGATCTTCCCGGTTTCCACGGCTTCGGCGGCCAGCGTTGCCGCGGTTACCGCGAGCAGCTTGATCTTGGCCGTTTCCACCGATTCGGCCGCGAGCGCTCCCGCTGTCACCGCAAGGAGCTTGATCTTGGCCGTTTCGATGGCTTCGGAGGCAAGCGTCCCGGCTGTGATCGAGAGCAGTTTGATCTTGCCGGTTGTGACGGCTTCGTTTTTGAGCTTGGCTTCGGTGACGGCTTCGGAGGCGAGCTTGCCTTCGGTCACCCCGAGGGCCTTCAGCTCGGCGGTGTTGACCGCTTCGGCGCCCAGCTTGGCTTCGGTCACCCCGAGGTTCTTCAGCTGAGCGGTGTTCACCGCTTCGGCGCCCAGCTTGGCTTCGGTCACCGCTTCGTTTTTGAGCTTCGCCGTCGAGACCGCTTCTGCGCCGAGCTTGCCTGCCGTCACCGCTTCAGAGGCCAGCTTGCCTTCGGTGACGGCTTCGGAGCCGAGCTTGGCCGTCGTGACCGCTTCGGCGGCCAGCTTGCCTTCGGTGATGGCTTCAGAGCCGAGCTTGGCCGCCGTGACCGCGCCCGCGGCGAGCTGCGTCGCGGTGATCGTTTCTTTGGCGATCTTCGTAGCGGAGACCGCTTCGTTCTTCAGCTTGGCTTCGGTGACGGCTTCGGAGGCGAGCTTGATTGCACTCACCCCGAGGCTCTTCAGCTGAGCGGTGTTCACCGCTTCGGGGGCGAGCTTGGCTTCGGTCACCGCTTCGTTTTTGAGCTTCGCCGTGAGGACCGCTTCGGAGCCCAGCCTGGCAGCGGTCACCGATTCGTTCTTGAGCTTGGCCGCCGAGACCGCTTCGGCGCCCAACTTGGCTTCGCTGACGGCTTCGGAGGCGAGCTTGGCCGTGGTGACCGCTTCGGCGCCCAGCTTGGCTTCGGTGACAGCTTCGGAGCCGAGCTTGGCCGCCGTGACGGCGCCCGCGGCGAGCTGCGTCGCGGTGATCGTTTCTTTCGCGATCTTCGAGGCGGAGACAGCTTCGTTCTTCAGCTTGGCTTCCGTGACCGCTTCGGCGGCGAGCTTGCCCGCGGTCACCGCTTCGCTCTTCAGCTTGGCTTCCGAGACGGCTTCGGGGGCGAGCTTGGCTTCGGTCACCGCTTCGTTTTTGAGCTTCGCCGACGAGACGGCTTCGAGGCCGAGCTTGCCTTCGGTCACCGCTTCGCTCTTGAGCTTGGCGGACGCCACCGCTTCGACCCCCAGCTTGCCTTCGGTCACCGCTTCAGAGCCGAGCTTGGCCGCGGAGACCGCTTCGGCGCCCAGCTTGGCTTCGGTGACGGCTTCAGTCGCGAGCTTGGCCGCCGAGACCGCGCCGCCGGCGAGCTGAAACGCGGTGATCGTTTCTTTCGCGATCTTCGACGCCGAGACAGCTTCGTTCTTCAGCTTGGCTTCCGCGACGGCTTCGGGGGCGAGCTTGCCTTCGGTCACCGCTTCGCTCTTCAGCTGAGCAGTGTTCACCGCTTCGAAGCCCAGCTTGGCTTCGGTCACCGCTTCGTTTTTGAGCTTCGCCGTCGAGAGCGCTTCGGAGCTCAGCTTGGCGGCGGTCACCGATTCGTTCTTGAGCTTGGTCGTCGAGACCGCTTCGGCGCCCAGCTTGCCTTCGGTCACCGCTTCGTTCTTGAGCTTGGCCGTCGAGACCGCTTCGGAGCCCAGCTTGCCTTCGGTCACCGCTTCGGAGCCGAGCTTGGCCGCCGTGATCGCGCCCGCAGCGAGCTGCGTCGCGGTGATCGTTTCTTTCGCGATCTTCGACGCGGAGACCGCTTCGCTCTTCAGCTTTGCTTCCGAGATGGCTTCGGAGCGGATCTGCCCTTCGGAGACCTGCTCCTTGGACCATTCGATGGCCGTCGTGCCCAGCGTGAACGGTCCAGCGTCAGACACATACCAGACCGACTGTTCGTTGACGGTGCCTTTTTCGACGAACACGACGGAGCCGGGGAACTGTTCGGGCGAGTTCAGGTCGCTCACGCGAGTCAGCACCCAGGCTTCCGTACCTGCTTTGCCTTCTTTCGTGACCGAGTAGACGCCGTTGTGGGATGCGGCGGCCTCGTTCTTGACCAAGATCCTTTCGCCGACTTTGGGCGACGCGCCGTCGACCGACAGCACTACCTGGGCTTCGCTGGTGAGCGTGCCCGCGGCGTTGTTGTAGATGTTTTTCGCAAGCGCTTCGTTGGTCGCGAACTGCGCGTTGGGGTGGGCGAATTTGGCGCCTTCTTTGCCTTCCACGCCCTGAGCCCCTTTGGCGCCTTCTTTGCCTTCCACGCCCTGAGCCCCTTTGGCGCCTTCTTTGCCTTCCACGCCCTGAGCCCCTTTGGCGCCTTCTTTGCCTTCCACGCCCTGCGCGCCTTTGGCGCCTTCTTTGCCTTCGGGGCCGGTTTTGCCTTCGACGCCCTGAGCCCCTTTGGCGCCTTCTTTGCCTTCCAGTCCCTGGGGACCGGCCGGGCCCTGCGGTCCTTCTTTGCCTTCGGCGCCGGCGGCACCCACTTTGCCTTCCAGTCCCTGGGGACCGGCCGGGCCCTGCGGTCCTTCTTTGCCTTCAGCGCCGGCGGCACCCACTTTGCCTTCGACGCCCTGCACGCCCTGCGCACCCTGTTTGCCTTCTACGCCCTGCGCACCCTGTTTGCCTTCGACTCCCTGCGCACCCACGGCGCCTTCTTTGCCTTGCGGGCCGGCAGCGCCCGTTTCGCCTTTGACGCCCTGCAGGCCTTCTTTGCCAGGCGTACCGGCCGCGCCGGTGGCGCCCGCTTTGCCTTCAACGCCGGCCGCGCCGTTGGCGCCCTTTTCGCCCTGCGGTCCCTGCGCGCCGGTCGCGCCTGCAGGTCCCTGTGAACCTTCCTTGCCGGGCGGACCGCTGGGTCCTGTGGCCCCGCGTGGTCCTCTCAGAGCACCTTTCTTCTTCGCCGCCCTGCTGCTCGCCGCGCCGGCCCGTCGCGTTCGGACGGCGGGGACGCGGTGCGTGCTGCTCGTGAGCAGAAGCGCGTCGGCGCCGGCAGTGTCGGGAGCAAACAAATCACGACCGGCGAGCAGCGCTCCAGCGCCTCCGACGGCGAGGACCACCACCATCGTGATCGTGAGTAGGCGACGGGAGATCGAGCGCGACATGGCGGAGATGTCAGCTTTTCTTGGTTTCAGCCGAGCGGCTGTCGAGGCGATGGTGGTGAGTGCAAAGAAATAGGCGCCCTCCACGTCAGGCCTGACCGTAGGCGCCTCGCTGTCCGATTCGGGATCAGCTCACCGTTTCCTTCGGCGAATGCCGTACCGACGCCGAGCGGTGCAGGATCCTGTGCAGCACTGGGGCCATACGGAACACCGGCCATGTCGAGCAACTTGAAGCGTTCGCCGAAATGACACCGAAAAGCGGCAGCACGGCCTGACAGTCATATGCGAAACCCAACCGACTACTACTAGAGCTTCGCCTTGACCGCCGAAGAGCGGCGACTCGATAGCTCGGCGAAGCCTGCGCGAGGGAGCATGAGCACCCCGGTGGCGATGCTGGCCCGCCTCGCCGTCGTCAGACGGGGATAAGCTGCCCCGCAGGTTATGGCTGAGCTGCTGTCGGCGGAAGCGGTGCGGGTTGGCGCTGTGCGTGGACGTTACTTCCGCGAGAACTTCGCCCAGGGCGGCATCGACCTGGTGCAGATCGTTCCCGAGCTCGTGACCAACGCGGATGCCGCGATCGCCGCCGGCGGTCGCTCCCGCGGGCGGATCGAGGTGCGATTCGGCGCGCCGGACTCGGCGTTCCTCGCGGCCTGGCGTGCACAGATGCGCGCACTGCGGGTCCCGGCGCTGCGCTCCTGGCGCTTCGAGGTGAGCTGCGCAGACGACGGCGTCGGCGTGAACGCCGCGGCGGTCGACCGACGGCTCGGCGCGCTCGGCGAGCTGCCCGAGCAGGGCGGCCAGCGCGGCCTGTTCGGTCGTGGCCTTCGCGACGTGTGGCTCGCTCAGGGAGCAGGCCGCATCGAAGGCGTGCGAGACGGACGGACGGTGGAGTCGTGGTTCTTCCCCGCGGCGGGCGACGATCCATACGCGTATCTCCATGTCCGAGACCACCCGGTGTCGGGCGAGCGCTCGCGCACGCGCGTGACGGTGCCGCTCGCGCTGGAGCGACTGCCTGCAGACGGCCGCCTGCGGACGCTCGTATCGCAGCTCGTACAGATCAGGCCGGTTCTGGAAGATCCCGAGCGCGAGCTGTGGCTCGAGCTTCCCTCGGGCACCGTCGAGATCGTGCGTCTCCCGGTCGCAGAGCCAGACCACGAGCGCGCGGTGCTGTTCGATGGCGAGGTCGAGGTGAGCCGCGGCGTCAGCGCGCACGTGACCGTGCGCCGCAGCGCGAGGCCGCTCCCGCCAGGCACCTCGCGTGCAACCCGCCTCGGCGGCCTGATCGTACGCTCCGGCCGCGCCGCGCACGAGTCCACGTACGCGGGACTCGAGGGCCTGCCCGGCACCAGACACCTGTACGGCGATGTCAGGTGCGATGCGCTCGAGGAGCTCCAGCGCGCCGCGCTCGACCGCCCCAGACCGCAGGTCGTCGTGAAGGTCGATCGCAGTGGGCTCAACGAGAACCATCCGGTCGTCAAGGCGCTGTATGGCGCGATCGATCGCGTGCTGCGACCGATCGTCGCCGAGGAGGAGCGCCGCGCGGGCGCTCATCTCGTGCGCGCCGGAGGGGCGCTTCGCGCGCGCGACCAGGTTGGCCTGCGCGCCCTCAACGACGCGCTCAAGAATGCGTTCGACACTCCCGGCAAGGCGGGGTTCGAGGCCGGCGAGCAGCCCTCGGACACGGCGCCGGCGGTGGACGACGGCGAGACCGCCGAGACGCGCGCCGGTCTGCCAGCCGGCCCCGGCGGCGACGCGCCGGCAGCCGAGAAGGCGCCGCTGCGCTTCAAGCAGGCGCTCGTACGGCTGCACCCGGGCGAGCGACGCGGCGTCTCGCTCCTCGCCGACCCGGACCGGATCGCCCCAGGCACGGTCGTGCACGTGGCGGTCGACCAGGGCCTGGGGGTTAATCTGTGGTCCGACGCCGTCCCCGAGCCTAACCGCAGCGGCTGGTCGCGCATCGACGCGAACCTGCGATGCCGCATCTCGGCCGAGCCAGGCGCTCGCCTCAGCGTGCTCGCCGAGGCCGGCGGCCACACCGCCGAGCTGGTCGCGCTGGTGGTACACCATCGCGCGACGGGCTGGGTTCGCGAGATCGCCCGCAAGGACGAGGACGCCGAGATCGAGGCGCACTTCGACCCCGAAACGGGCGTCGTCACCGTGTACGAGGGGCGACGAGAGTTCAAGGCCCTGGAGAAAGCCGCGCGTCGCTCAGGGCTGCCGGCGGCGCGGGTGCGCGAATACCTCCCGTACCGAATGCTCGAGGTCGAGGTGGCAGCGAACACGCTCTACATGTGGGCCGCCGAGGAGATCCTCGCGCGCCGCCTCGCCGAAGAGCGGCCCGCGGACCCCGGGGACTACGCGGCCGCGGTTCGCCGCGAGGCGCAGGCGCTGCGATACCGCGCGCACGACAAGCTCATGCGTGCGTTCCTCGATGACGCCGTCTACGACGGCCGCGTGCGCGTCGAAGCCGAGAGCCCTCCCCGGGCCGCCCAGCAGACGCTGCTCGCAGACTGAGCCTCCTCGCCCGCGTCATGCGGCGAGCTCCTCGAGCCCGAGCTCTTCGCGGATCCATGCAACATCCGCGAAGGGCTCGCCGCCGCGGCGAGCGCGCTCCGATCTGTTCTCAAGACCGCGGACGAGGCTGACGAGGTCGGCTCGGTGCTCGCCGGCGGCGGCGTGCCGCGGCGTGCGGCCACCGAGCTGAGGATGCGGCTCGTCCAGCCATCTGCGCATGTGCTCGGTCATGAATCGCGCCACAATGCGACGCTCTTCGGCCGGCGGCAGGCCAGAGGACGAGCGCCTGCTGGCGCGGGACGGCGCCTCTCGATATTGCTCGGCGAGCAGCGGCTCGATCGAAGCGACCTCGCGGTGGGAGAGCTCGACGAGCTGATCGAAGTCCGAGGCGACGATGTCGATCGCGTGGTCGAGCCGCTCTTCGGACATCGCCTCGACCGACAGATGTTCTCCCTCGAGTCTGAGGGTGGCCACCGAAATCGTGTCGAGGTCGCCCGCCGAAGCCTCGACCACGATCGCGCCTTCAGGCAGCGGCGGGCGCTCCGCTACGAGTCGGTCACGCGGGGCCGTGATGTCCATCTCGAGCGGGTCATGTGGCGCGAGCCTCCCGAGGAGCCGAAAACGCTCGCGCGCCCTGCGAATGTCTCGCACGCTCCAGGTCGCAGAACCCTGGACGATGGGGTCGCCCTCGACGGTGAAGAAGCTCGGCTCGACATCCCAACGCGGCGGCCAGTACCGCATCAGCTCGAGCGCATGGGCACGAAAGACCTCGGCCGCGCGATCGCGCATGCTCGAGACGCTGTCGCCGGCGAGACGTTCGAGCTCGGCAATCAGGCCCGGCTCATCCGCGGGTTCGAGCACGCGAGCCGGCCCCCACAGGGTCGGCGGATCGCCATCCATGACCCGACCGATGAGCGTGTCCCAACGAACCGCGTCGCGGGACACGTTCTCGCTGCGCACCTCGACGCGCTCGCCGCTGACGACGTCCTCCAGCAGCAGCGAGACCCTCGGCTCGACGGCGAGCACGCGGTGGATGCGCAGGCGGGCCGCGGCGATTCGCGAGGCTACAGCGCGCTCGTCGGCGGGAAGCTCCGAGCGCGCCGCGTACCGTTCGGCTGGCGTTCCCCCACCGCGAAGCTCGCGATCGTTGTGGAACCAGGTGGCGAATATCTGCACGTCGGCGTCGTCCATGACGCGCTCGCGTCCCGCGAACTGCTCGAGCGCGGCGCCGATCTCGTCCTTCAGCTCCCGGGAGGCCCAGTCCTGAATCCGCCGCCCCACTTCGTCGTCGAGCTGTGACGCTCGCTTGGCGAGCTTGGCGGCGGCAAGGCAACAGCGCTTGTACTTGAGTCCGCTCCCGCACGGGCAGGCGGAGTTTCTCGAGACGCTCATGGGATCGAAGGTAGCCGTGGGCTCGGACGCAAAAGCGATGGGCCCGCCGGCACGACGTAATGGTCTCCAACCCGAGCGTCACCGCCGCGAGATCCTCGAGCAACTCGCGGTCGCTCTTGCCCGGCGAGCGCTCGCGCAGCCGCACCAACAGATCGCTGTCGATCTCGACCGTGGTCGTAGCCATCGCACCCAAGGCTGCCGGCTGCGACGAACCCCGCCGCTCGAGCCAGGCTCGATCGACCAGAGCACTACTTCGAGGATCCAAAGCGACAGAAACTGATTCCTCCGCCACAGCGGGTCGTGCGTGCCGGCGCCCGTCATACATCCCGTGCACGGCGTTCGTAGCGCACCAGCAGCTCTGAAGGACGCACGCCGAGGGCACCCGCGACCCGCAGCAGGTTGGCGAAGCTGAGGTTGCGCTCGCCGCGCTCGATGCCACCGACGTAGGTGCGGTGCATGCCGCAGCGATCGGCGAACGCCTCCTGGGAGAAGCCGGCGGTGAGACGCAGCTCCCTTATCGCCTGGCCGAGCGCAACGTGGTCTGGAGATCTCTCTTCCACCGCGCACCGACACTGTCATGCCGCCGCCGATGAGTCTACAGACAATGGGTAGCATGAGCGTTGTTCCAGCACGCCGGCGGGTCCAGTTATCCCAGATTTCATGCGATAATCGATGGATGAGCAACCCTACGCCGGAGAGCCTGAAATGATACTTATAGTGTGCTACGGTGTCGCCATGACGATGCTCGTAGGAGAAGCGCTCAACCGCCGGGCCGACCTGCAGAAGCGGATCGCCCAGCTGCAAGACCGCCTGCGCACCTGCGTCGTGGCTCAGGAGGGCGAGGAGCCGCCTGAGGATCCGGGCACGCTGATGGGGGAGATCGATCAGCTGTGTACGGAGCTGGAGGGGCTGATTGCGAAGATCAACCACGCGAACGCCTCGGCGAAGCTTGCTGACGGAGGAACCGTGACCGACGCTCTCGCGCGCCGCGACGTGATCGCGCTGCGCCAAGGCGCCCTGCGTATCGCGATCAAGGCGGCCACCGGCGCAGGCCAAGCGCTGGGCGGAGGGTTCTCGCGGTACAGCCGCTCGGAGATCCGCACGGTGCGCCATGTGCGCGTGAGCGAGCTGCAGGACCAGCTCGACGCGCTGGCCAAGAAGCGCCGCGAGCTGGACAACCGCGTGCAGGAGCACAACTGGCAGACCGCACTGGCGGAGTGAGGACGTGAGTCGAGAGCAGGCGAGGAGGCTGAGAGCAAGCAGTCGGTAGCCGGATAAGGGCGAGCGCCAAGGCCAGCGGCCGGCCAAAAGCCGCAGATACCGAAATCCCTGGCAAGGAGCGCTTGGGCAGGCGCAACGGGTGAATCCCAAGCACCGTCAGCCCAGCATCGCGCACCGCGCACCTGGCAACGGGCATCGAGCACAACCAGGCGCTGACTTACCGGCGAGGGTGGGTAAGGGGACTGTGTTCAGGAGGGGCCGGTCCGACATCCAGCAACGGGCGGTCAAACGAGAACGACGACCGGGGCCCCGCTCTGGATGAGCGCGCTCAACTCAAGCACGCTCAAAGGCGACAATCTCCAAGATTTGCACCCCGCTCTGCGACCGTCGCGCGACGCTCGCCGTCCGCCCAGCCCGAGATGCGCCGCGTGGGGCCATCGGAGCCCGTTCAGCAACCCGGTATATCTAAACGTGTATATTGTGTGCGTGGACCCCATGACCCTGATCCGGACCGCGCGAGACGCCGCAGGCATCACGCAGGTCGAGCTCGCCGCGCGAGCTGGCACGACGCAGCCTGCCGTGGCCGCGTATGAGTCGGGCGCCAGGAGACCGAATCTCGGGACGCTCTCGCGGCTGCTCGACGGCTGCGAGCACGACGTGGAGGTGCTCGCGCGCCCACGCGTGCGGCGGGGTGCCGCATCGCTCGCTGAACTCTCCCCCACGATCTCGGAAGACGTGTTCGGCGACCGGGAGAGCGACGCGGTACGGCTGTTGTTCGGGTTCGCCGACGACTTCCGCGGCTCCTCGCGGCCCGGACGAATTGCGCTGATCGCCGAGGAGCCGCCGCCGACTGGCGACGCGCGATTCGATGCTGCCCTCGCCGGGAGCGCCGAGTTCTTCGCCGCCGAGGCCGGAATCGCTGCGCCGGTATGGGTGAACGGCCCCGGGCGCTTCGTGGAGCCTTGGTGGTTCGTCGCGAGCAGGCCGGCGTTCGATGCGTACACCCTCGCCAACACCCCGGCACTGTTCGCCCGCCATGGCGTGTTTATGGCGCGGGAGGTGTTCGACCGTGCCTGAGCGTGAATTCACAAAGGCACGGATTCTGCACGCGCTCCAGGCCCTCGGCGAGGAGTTGACCCGCGAGGGGGTGCGAGCGCAGATGTTCATCGTCGGCGGAGCGGCGATGGCGCTCGCGTACTCGACCAGGCGCGTCACGAAGGATATTGACGCGGTCTTCGAGCCGAAGCAGACCGTCTACGCGGTCGCCGCCAAAGTGGCGGAGGAACTTGGGCTGCCCGAGGACTGGCTGAATGACGCGGTGAAGGGCTTCATGCCGGGCCCGGACGATGCGCCTCGCCCCGTCCCCGCGATCGAGGGCATCGAGGTGACCACGGCGTCGCCCCGGTACCTGCTCGCGATGAAGCTGATGGCGATGCGTTTCGGAGAGGACGACGAGGACATCGAGATCCTCTTGCGCGAGTGCGACATCCACAGCGCCGAGGAGGCGCTGGATGTGCTCAAACAGCTGTATCCGGCGAAGGAGCCGCCGGCGAAGACGCGGTTCTTTTTGGAGGAGCTGCTCGGGAGCTGACCCTCTGGCCACTGGCCGATGCGCTCACCACCGGCAAGGAGAGCATCTCGAGCGACCACCGATAAGCCGGGCGCCGTAACAACGAGTACGGAGGGTGGACTCATCCCCCCGCGATCGCGGCCATCGCCGCGTTGCGCCCCGGGATCCCGCTGATCCCTCCGCCCCGCCGGGCGCCGGCGCCACAGAGCAGCACGGCGGGCTCCGCGGTCGCCACTCCCCAACTGCCGACCTCCTCCTCCGAGCAGGCGAACGGCCACGAGAGGTCCCGATGAAAGATGTGGCCTCCCGGCATCCGCAGCTCCTCCTGCAGATCCAGCGGGGTGCGGATCTCCAGGCACGGTCCTCCCTCGGGCTGCGCCAGCAGGCAGTCCTCGATCGGCTCGGCGAGGACGCTGTGCAGCGAACGCAGGATTCCCTGAAACGCCGTCTCCCGCGCGCCCTCCGGGTCTGCGGCGAAGATCCGCGCGGGCGTGTGCAGGGCGAACACGGTGAGCGTGTGCACGCCTGCGGCGCGCAGCTCCGGACCGAGGATGCTCGAATCGGTGAGCGAATGGCAGTAGGCCTCGCAGGGAACCGGGTTGGGAACCACCCCAGTGGCGGCCTGCCGATGCGCGAGACCCAGCTGGGAGGCGAGCTCGTTGACGTGGAAGGTGCCGGCGAATGCCCGCTCGGGCTCCATGTGGGGATCCTTCAGCCGCGGCAGGCGGCGGAGCAGCATGTTGAGCTTGACCTGGGCGCCCTCGGGTGGCTCCTCCCCCGCCGGGCTCTGGCCGAGCAGACGCTCCAGCTCCCGTGGAGCGGCATTGACGAGCACGCGGCGCGCAGCCACGACGTGCTCACTTTCACCGAAGCGGTAGCGCACCCCCGCCCCATCGCCGGCAGGCTCGATCGCGAGCACCTCGCTATCGGTCAGCAGCTCGGCGCCGGCCGCGGAGGCGGCGCGCGCGAGCTCCGCGACGATCGTGCCCATGCCCCCGACCGGCACCTCCCAGTCGCCACTGCCACGCCCGATCACGTGGTAGAGAAAGCATCGGTTCTGTCGCAGATCCTCCCCCTCGGCACGGGCGAACGTGCCGATGAGGGCATCGGTGAGCGCCACCCCCGCCACGAGGTCGTCGTCGAACGCCTCAGCAAGCGCCTCGCCTAGCGGCCGCTCGAAGATGGCCTCCCAGGCGCGATCATCACCGACCAGCGCGCGCAGCTGCGCCCGTGAGCGCAACGGCTCAGTGAGCGTCGGGAAGACAGCCTGGGCGATGCGGCGCGTCATCGCCCGAAAGCGCTCCCAGCCCGCGTGATCGCGTTCGCCGCCGGTTATCTCACAGAAGGATCGCCGCGTCCCGCGCGGATCGCCATTGTCCACGAGCAGCCCGCGCTTGCCCTCGACCCGCGGGTCGGGCGTGTAGGAGGAGACCGTCCGGGGGCGGAGCCGCACAGGCAGCCCAAGCTCACGCACGATCAGCTCCGGCAGGAGGCTGACGAGATAGGAGTAGCGCGACAGCCTCGCGGGCACACCGGGAAAGATCTCCTCCGAGATCGCAGCCCCGCCGAGCGAGGAGCGGCGCTCGAGTAGCAGGCAGGAGCGGCCGGCACGGGCCAGGTAGGCCGCGGCCACCAGGCCATTGTGCCCGCCGCCGACGATGACGGCGTCATAGCTGCCGCGTCGAGCGGTCATCCGCGTGCGAGTATCGCAGCGCCGGCTCAGAAGACCAGCTGCTAGCACGCCGCCGTCCCTGCGGCCCAGTCGCGTCATCTGACCGTCATGAGGGTCGGCCGTAAAGCGCGTACGAGCCTCACCAGCCTATCGCCTCTCTGATCGCCGGTTCTTGACTGGGACGTACGATGTCCGTACAATAACCCCCCATGCGTACCAAGCGACTGGAGCTTCGTTTGACCGATGACGAGCGGCAACTCGACAGTGTCGCGGCAACAGCCGTGGGCGAGACGCTGAGCGACTTCTTTCGCCGGGCGGCAAGCGCACGCGCCCATGAGGTCCTCGCCGATCAACAGCGGATCGCGCTCAACGAGGAAGAGGCCGCGCGCTTCCTGGACGCGCTGGACGCTGTTGATCAGGACACTGTCGCGCGCCTGCGCGAACTGCGCGAGCGCGCGTGACACCCGGCTTCGGCGGCACCGAACGCTACGACGCCACCCGCCACAACGTCACGGGCTTTAGCTGCGGCAACGAGCCACTCGACCGGTGGCTCGTGCGACACGCAGGGCAGAACCAGCGTCGAGACGCGGCGCGCACGTTCGTTGCCACCAACGACCAGCGCGTGTACGGCTATTACACGCTCCTCGCCGGGGAGCTCGACCATCACGAAGCGACACCCGAGACCAGCAAAGGACTCTCGCAGCATTTTCCGATTCCGGTCGCGATCCTCGCCCGTCTAGCCGTCGATGTCGACCAGCAGGGCCAAAGGATCGGCGCGGCCCTTCTCAACGACGCGCTCGTGCGCGTGGTTCGCGCATCTGAGCAGGTCGCTGTTCGCGCCGTGGTCGTTCATGCCGTCGATGAGAGGGCAGCAAGGTTCTACGAACGCTTCGGCTTCCGGGCGCTCGGACTGGCTCCACACACACTGATGACGCCGCTCGGGACACTTCGTGCTGCTGGGTACGACCAATAGGCACAAGCTCGGAGTAAGCGAAAGTCCGCCGAGCGCACGCCGAGTCGACTGCGGATCGTCTTTATGAAGAGAAGCACCGAGCGATCAGTGATCGGCACTCCCGCTCGGCCGCGGGTCGGCAAGCGCGGGTGACCTTCCCGCGGTGGTCGAATGACGGCGGCGTGATTGCGCGCGGATGCCGCTCATCACCCGGCCTTCGAGCGCGCGCCGCTCGCGACCTGAGCCCCAGCTCTCCGCGCGCGGTGGGGCCGGTTGGAGCTCTGCTCGCGAGGAATCCGCTCCGGCGTCGGCGCTGACCGGTTCCACGTCGACGGTGATCTCGATGCCCGCGAGCGCACGCGAGACGGTGCAGTTCGCGGCGGCGTCCTCGACGATGCGCTCGAAGTCGGACTGGAACATGTCACGCATTGATGGCTTGTCCTGCAGGGTCACTTGGCCCTCGAGGTCGCTGCGTGTGATCGTCCATCCGCCGTCTCGGTGATCGAGGTGCAGCTCGGCGCGTGCGCGGATGACGTGTGCGCGACGGTCCGCACGGGAGAACGCAGCCTGGAGCGCCATCGCGAAGGAGGCCGCGTGTGCGGCGGCGAGGAGCTCCTCCGCGTTCGTGCCCGCGCCTTCCTGCAACCAGGCCGGCGCGTATGCAAGCCCCAGGTGCTCCCCTCCGATGCTCACCTCGCCCCGTCCGTTGGCCAGCTCGCCGGTCCACTCGGCATGTGCGATGCGGCGTGCCATCGTCCTCACCTCCGTCGATCGAGTTTTGTCATCTTCCAGTTCGCTGCTGAAGGTCGTCCACGAACGAGCTGAGGGTCTCTGTCGCGGCTGATAGTGCTTGCAGCTCTTGATCTGAGAGCTCCTGCAAGTCGGTTCGCATTGCCTGAAGGAACTGCGCACGGAACCTCTGTTGCGCCGCGCCTCCCGCCTCGGTGAGGCTGACGAGCACCACGCGTCCGTCGTCCGGCAGTCCTTCGCGTTTGACCCAGCCCTTCTCCTGCAGGCGCTTGACGAGCAGCGTCATCGTGGGCTGGGCGATTCCCTCGAGCTCGGTGAGTTCTGTGATCCTGCGCGGCCCGTCGGTGAGGATGCTCAGGACCTCCATTTCGGTGCGGGAGATCTCACTGCTGCGCACCTGCCTGACGAGCAGCCGCACAAGGACAGCGGCGCGCGGTGCCAGGTGCTCAGCAACGTAATCGAGCTGCTCTTCGCGCTCGGTCTCTCTGGCGATACTCGTAGTAGGCATATTGTACACTATATAGTTATCTGCTATATATGTCAAGGCAGGACTACAGCTCCCCCTCAGGAAAGGAGCAGACCATGTTCCAGAACATCCTGGTCGCCATCGACGGCTCACCGGACGCCGATCAGGCGCTCACACAGGCAATCGACCTGGCCGAGTCAGAGCGCGCCCGTTTGACGATCTTCAGCGCCGTCGTGACGCCTCCCACCGCCGCATACATCGGCGGCGGCGGTACTGTGGCGGCGGCGTTCGCCCGTGACGCGGAGACCGAGACCGAGAAGGTGCTGCGAGCAGCCGTTGAGCGGGTCCCCGACCGGGTATCGGTCAGCACGATGCTGAGCGGCGAGCCGGTGAGGCTCGCGCTGATCCACCAGATCGCCACCGGACACCACGACCTCGTCGTGATGGGCTCCCGTGGACGCGGTGCGGTGCGCTCAGTGCTGCTCGGCAGCGTGAGCCACTACGTGTTGAACCACAGCGCCGTCCCCGTTCTGATCGTGCACGCCGAACGAGAGCGAGTGCTCGAATCCTCCACCTGTGTCTCGCGCGATCGAGCGGCAACGGATCGGAGGCCTGTACATGCCGGGGCGTGATGCAGAGCCTCAAAGTCCCCCGTCGGCTGCTGTGGACGAGGGCGCAGCTGGAGCGCTCCTCGGAGAGACGGTCCCGCGGCTGAGAGAGATACTCGACCCGGCAGAGCAGACCGCCCGGGCCATGCTCGAGGCCGAGGAAGCACTCCGGCTCGTCCGCCGGCGCTTCGAGCAGACCGAGGATCCGGAGCTACAGGCAGAGCTCGCAGCCGAGGCGCTCATCCACGTCGAACGCCAGCTGCAGCTCACAAGCGAGCAGCGTAGACACCTGGATAGCACCGAAGCAAAGCTGTGGGCCAGACAGAACCGCCTCGAGGGGTTTCTCATACACGCGCGCGGAAGCGCATGGTGGCACGCGCGTCGCAACACGGGGCGCACGGAAGGCCGTGGTGACTGAGGGGGCTGACACGACGTTCACCATCGGCCGGCAAACCTTCGGGTCATGGCCACGACGAGGGGGAGTTATCCGGGTGCTCCATCGCCTCCTAGAGTCGTTCCTTACGTTCCTGGATGCCCCCGTTTCTACTCACCTTAGACCCCACTTGGACCCCGCGCCCGGCTCCGCAGCCGTCCCCACAAACAGGAAAACCCCCTGATTTCCAGGGGGTTCTCGCATAGCGGGGGCGGGGACTGGACACCGATCAGCGACCGGGGTCGCTTACCGCATCCTCGAGTGCGTTCCGATCAATCAGATGCCAGCGCGCACCCGCACCGGTGCCGTGGGAGCTGATACGCCCGGCGTCGCGTAGCTCGTTGAGCACCAGCCGCACCGTGGCCGAGCTTATTCCTGGCAGCGCACGATGGATGTCGCGGGTGCGGAATTCCGCAGGCGCATGATGCAAGATGTGTTCACGAACGCGGTCTTGCTTGGAGCCCGTGCCGGTCGCACCTGCCACGACGCGTTGCTCGAAGTCATCGTACGCACCGTCGAGGACACGCACTAGGAAGGTCGTCCACGGCCAGATCGTGTGTTGCCCCTCATGCCAGCCGCGTTGCGATTCGTACAGGCTCTGGTAGTAGGCGTTCTTGGCTTCGAAGATGCGCTGCTCGACGCTGACATAGCGAGCGACGCCATAGCCGGCCCGCAAGTAGCTCATAGGTCGTGACGAGCCGTGCCAATCGCCCATTCCCGTCGGCAACCGGGTGGATCGCAAGCAGGTCGACGATCAGGGCACCGATCAAGACCAGAGGATGGGTGCGCGCCTCTCGCTTCGCCGCTCCGTAGCGGTCCAGAAGCTCGGTTAGCAGCGTTGGCGTCTCGTGCGCGTCCGGCGGGGTGAACACGACCTCGCGCCGGCCCCTCTCGTAGGAGACGATCAGATTCTGGTCGCTCTTGAGATGCCCGCCCCGCCCATCAACATATTGGAACAACAGACGGTGCAGGTGCAGCATGAACGGCACGGCCAGAGGCTCGTAATGCTCCAGTCGCATGACGTAGTCGATCGCGTCACGGTAACCGGCGAACTCCTTCTCGTTGCGGTTGCGAAAACGCGGGCTGCCCTCGGCTATCCGTAGCGCACGGTCCTTCGCCACTGTCACGTTCTCGATCGCGTTTGAGGCTGTGATCGAGGCGACGCGGGCGTTCTCCGAGAGCGTCCGCAGGAGCTCCGGGAGCTGATCCGCAAAGAGGCGTTCTTGGCCCTTGCCAGTGTCGATGCGCGACAGCTCTGCGCCCAGCTCTCGTGGCTGGCCGCCGAAGGTGTCCTCTAGATGAGTAGTGCCACGGCCGTGGGGTGGCTGTGGGTGTGGGAGGGGTTGTAGGCAGGCAGATCGAAGTCGGCGGTGCTTAGTACCGATCGTCGACTCTTGGGAGGGCCACGATGGACGCCGACCTCGATCTGCTGCTGATCGCTGTTTACTGCATGGCTGATGATTTCCTGCCTGCCAGGCCAGGAAACGCACGAAGGAGGATCTCTGACGCGGAGGTCATCACGCTGTGTGTAGCCCAGGCGATGATGGGCGTACCGTGCGATGAACGGTTTTTGCGGGCCGCTCGCCGCCAGCTCGGGCACCTGTTCCCGCACCTGCCCGAGCGGACCGCGTTTCATAAGCGCAGGCTGCGCCTGTCCGGCGTGATCGAAGCGCTGATCCGCGAGTTCGCGCGCCACAGCCCGGGCTTCTATGACGGTCTGCTGTTGGTCGACTCCACACCGGTGGAGTGCGCCAGAAGCCGCGAGACCGTCAAGCGCGGCGGCGTCT
>Ga0302325_10010120_pt1 | contig 20488 bp, 17 predicted proteins | sample Palsa_T0_2_FD_201948 | JGI IMG/M metagenome (GOLD analysis project Ga0302325, IMG submission 201948) | Peat permafrost microbial communities from Stordalen Mire near Abisko, Sweden - Palsa_T0_2 | ecosystem: Environmental > Terrestrial > Soil > Palsa > Peat permafrost | place: Sweden: Abisko...
CCGGGGCGAGGCCCGCATCGAGGCTGGCGAAGTAGCCGTAGGGGATGAAGGGGTGGTTGATCTGCACCACCTGGGCGCCCAGTCGCCGCGCCTCGGCGAACACCGCGCCGATGTCGGTCCGACTGGTGTCGATCGCCAACGGCTCGCCGAGGCGCAGAGGATAGGCGTTGAAATGGGCCCAGGAGGTCGAGATCTCGACCGACGGCATGAACGGGACGCCGCGGCGATCGGCGATGGCCTGCAGCGCCCGATGATTGACCGTCGAATCGTGGTCGCTGACGAACAGCATGTCCAACCCGGCGGCCAGCTCGGATCGCGCCAGGTCTTCCGGCGGCGTGACCGCCTCGGCCTGGTCGGCGTGGTGGTGCAGGTCGGCCGAGGCCCAGCCTTGGACGCGCGGGTCGAACAGAACCGCGATCGCGGCGCTCGCCGACTGGGTGCGCCCCGAGACGACGTTGGCCCTGATCTCGACCGGCGCGGCCAGCACGTTGGCGGCGTAGCTCGCCTTGAACACATAGTCGCCGGGCGCCAGGGCCGCCTCGGCGGTCCCCTTCTGGTCGAGCTCGGTAAAGAAGGTTCGTCGGCCGAGGAATTCCACGATTGGCTTCTGCCCGGCCTCGATGGTGATCCGGGCGTCGAGTGGGGCGCCGGTGTCCTTGCGCGTCACGTGGAAGTCCAGCTGGCCCGGGGGCTGCAGGCCAGCGAAGTCCTGCACGACGGCGCCGCCGGGCGCGACGTGAAGGGCTTGGGGCGCGGTCTGGGAATAGCCCTTGGCGGTCGCGTAGGCCGCATAGTCGCCGGCGGGCAGAGCGATGCTGTAGTGGCCGTGGCGCCCGAGCGTCCAGGCATAGGCCTGCCCACCCTTGAGGATGACGACCACGGGCTGATCGACGCCGCTGCCGGCGGCATCGGCCACCGCGCCGGAGACGACGCCGGACGGCAGGCGCCGGCGGTCGATCTCTTCGGCGACCACGGGCGCGAGGTCGCCGCTTGAACCGACCTGGAGCCAGGCCTCGAACGTGCGGCTTTCACCGGGACCCAGGCTATGCGTCTGGTAGAGATCCTTCGAGCCGTAGCCGACGTGGTCGAGATAGGGCGCATGCAAGGCCACCGTCCAGCCGGCGTCATAAGCGACCACCCGATCGGACAGCGCTCCGGCGGCCGGGCCGTCTTCGACACCCGCCAGGCCAGGCACGGCGAACAGGAATCCGGAATTCGGCCACAGCGTTACGCCGGATCTGAGGTTCGTCAGCGGCGTCCGGCCGCCATTGGTCAAGGTCACCAGGATGTGGATCTGATCCGATCCGGACTTGAGGCTGTAGGTGGTGACCACCTTGGCGGCGCCCCAGTCGCGATCGGCCTGGATCACCGCTTCGTCCGGCGTGTCCTTGAGCACGGTCACGTGCTGGTAGGTGTTGGGCCAGGCCGACCAGTTGTTCGGAATGAAATCCGCGAACACCACGCGGTCGCGGCCGATATGTCCATCGACGACTGGCGCAAGGTCGACCAGCGCGCCCCTCGGCACGCCGTACGGCGCCGGCGATTCTATCGCCAGCGCGAAGGCGAGCTTGTCGTTGATCACCGTGAGATCGCCGGCCAACCTAGCGTCGCCGGCAGGGATCGGGGTGGGGCCGTGAAGGATGCGCACCTCGGCGCCGGAGCGAGAGGACCATAGACAGAGGCAGGCGGCCGCGGCGGCCACGCGCGCCCAGCCAGGCAAGGTCGGCAATGGCGCAGCGCGCACGGGGCGCCGCATTGTCTTGGACATCAAACTCCAGCTCCTGGTGCGGGCGCGGGCCTTGTCAGGCAAAAATGGGCAAAGCGCGAGACCCGTCGACGCTGTCGGCCGGCAGGCGGCGAAGAACGCCGCGCCTGAGGCCTAATCCGCCGCCACCGTTCCGCCGCCGCTGATGGAGCGGCGGGTGATCCAGACCAGCGGGATCATGACGATCGAGAGCACGCCGAACAGCCAGAACAGGTCGAGCGCGGCGAAGGTGGAGGCCTGGTTGACGGCTTGATTGGCCAGCGCCCCCAGCGACTGCTGTGCGCTGAGCCCGGCGTGGTGCAAGGCCGACAGGGCCTGGCTCCATTCGTTCAGGCGGCTGGTCTGGGCGTCGGCGAAGTGGGTCTGGTGCAGCCGCTCGCGGCGGTCCCAGAAGGCGGTGGTCAGGGACGCGGCGAAGCCGCCGAAGGTGATGCGGGCGAAGTTGGACAGCCCGCTGGCGGACGGGGTCTGCTGCGGCGGCACATCGCGCAGCTGGATCGTGATCATCGAGACGAAGAAGGTGCTCATGGCGATGCCCTGGACCAGCTGCGGTAGCACCAGGACGGCGAAGCTGGCGTCGGGCGGCCAGGCCGCGCGCATCAGGAACGAAACGCCGAACGCCACCAGCGCCAAGGTCGCGGTGAGCCGCGCGTCGAGGCGGCCGGTGTAGCGGGCCATGATCGGCGTCAAGAACACCGCCACGGCTCCGGCAGGCGCCGCCACCAGTCCCGCCCAGGTGGCGATGTAACCGAGCTGGGTCTGCAGCCAGAGCGGCTGCAGCACGTTGCCGCCGAAGAAGACCGCGTAAGCCAGGCAGAACACCAGGGTGCCGAAGGCGAAGTTGCGCGACTTGAACAGCGACAAGTCGACGATCGGATTCTTCTCGGTCAGCTCCCAGATCAGCCACGAGCAGAGGCTGATGGCCGACACGATCGCCAGCACTACGATCAAGGGCGAGGCGAACCAGTCCTCGTCGGCGCCGCGGTCGAGCATCACCTGCAACGCGCCGACCCAGACCAGCAACAGGAGGAAGCCGATCGTGTCGATCGACCGGCGGACGGTCGGCGTCTCGCGCGAGATCAGGCCGCGATAGCAGGCGATGGCGCAGAATATCCCCACTGGCACGTTGATGAAGAAGATCCAGCGCCAGGTGGTGTTGTCGCTGATCCAGCCGCCGAGGATCGGGCCGCAGATCGGCGCCACCAGCGTGGTCATCGACCAGATCGCCAGCGCCAGCCCGCGGCGGTACGGCGGGAAGATTGACAGCAGCAGCGCCTGGGAGCCGGGGATCATCGGCCCGGAGACGCCGCCCTGGACAATACGGAAGAACAGCAGCGACGGCAGGTCCCAGGCGATGCCGCAGAGGAACGAAGCGATGGTGAACAGGGCGACCGAGACGGCGAAGGTCTTCACCACGCCATAGCGGCCCATCAGCCAGCCGGTCAGTGGCACCGAGACGCCGTTGGACATGGCGAACAGGGTGATGACCCAGGTGCCCTGGTCCGAGCTGACGCCGAGATTCCCCGAGATGGTGGGGATCGACACGTTGGCGATGGTCGAGTCCAGCACCTGCATGAAGGTGCCGAGCGCCAGCGCGAGCGACATCAACGCCAGCCGGCCGCCGTGCAGCGGGGCGGGTGCGGCCGGGCCGGGGGAGGCGGGTCCAGCGATGACGATCCCTCGTGCTGGCGCCGGACCGAGGTCCGACGGTTGGCGACCACGCGGCGGAAGACCGACCGAGGCGTTTAGATGGTTGACCGGGCGGCGCGCGTCCATCCCCGGCGGCGCATGTTTTTCTGATCGCCCCCTGTCGGAATCTGGCGCATGCCTTCGTCATCATGGCGGGACCACCTTACGAGTGCGGAGACCATGCGATGGATGCCAAGACCGAAACCCTGATTCCGGCCGAAAAGCTGGCGCGCGAAGGACCCATTCGTGTTCCAGGAGAGAGCGCCGAGTACCGCGCCGCGCGCACGGCGCTGCTGGCCCAGGAGATCGAGCTGCGCCGGCACATCGAGCGCGTCGCCGCGCAACGCCGGACGCTGCCGCCGGGCGCCGCGGTAACCGGCAACTACCGCTTCATGACCGAAGCTGGAGAGACCGATCTCGCCGGGCTGTTCGGCGACAAGCAGACGCTGGTCACCTACAGTTACATGTTCGGGCCGCAGCGCGAACGGCCCTGCCCGATGTGCACCAACCTGCTCGACGCCTGGGACGGCAATGCCGACGACATCGGGCAGCGCGTGTCGCTGGTGGTGGTGGCGCGATCGCCGATCGAGCGGCTGATTTCCTGGAAGGCGGCGCGGGGCTGGAAGAACCTGCGCCTCGCCAGCGATCTCGACGGAAACTACGTCAAGGACTGGTTCGGCCTGACGCCTGAGGGCGACGAAGTGCCGGCCCAGAACGTCTTCACCCGCCGCGACGGGACGCTGCGCCATTTCTGGTCCGCCGAGATCACCACCTCCGACCCCGGCCAGGATCCCCGCGGCGCCCCGGACCCCGCGCCGCTCTGGGCGGTGCTGGACGAGACGCCAGAAGGACGCGGTCGGGACTGGTATCCGAGCCTAAGCTACGGCGCTTGATGCGGATTCAGGCGTCAGACTGTCTGGCCTTGGCGTCCGCGCCAGGTCTTCGACATCGTCAACGACTGAAGAGACCCTGCGATGCGGTTGACCGCGCAAGGTCTTGCCTGCCGCGCCGATATCGCCGTCCGCATCTACGGATTTTGAAAAGTTAGCCACAGGGCTGACCAGCGATATTTTGCCCAGGCTCAGATCGCGACCCTCGCTGGCGCCAACGGCAGGCCGGGGATGTCGACGCGGGTCTTGAAGATCGCGCCGCAGTTGGGCTCGGGGCCGCCGTCCGAGCCGGTGACGATGTAGAGGTCCTTCAGGTCGTCGCCGGCGAAGCAGAGGCTGGTGACCATCGGCAACGGCACGGCGATGTCCATGCGGTGGGCGCCGTCTGGTTCGAACACGGCGACCCGAGAGCCGCGGGCGTCGGCGACCCAGACCGAACCGTCGGACGCCACCTTCATCCCGTCCGGCGTACGGCGCTCGCCGAGGTTGGCGAACTCGCGCCAGGGCCCCACCGACCCGTCGGCGGCGACGTCGTAGACCCGCACCCCGGCGCGGGCGTCGCAGTGATAGAGCCGCTTGCCGTCCGGCGAGACGCCGAGGCCGTTGGTCAGGATCACACCGTCGGACAGCGTGCGCATCGAGCCGTCCAGATCGATCACGTGCAGGAAGCCGGGCTTGGGTGGGTCGGCGAAGACGCGGTAGGCGAGGGAGCCGACGTAGACGCGGCCGGCCTGGTCGGTGGTCAGGTCGTTGAAGCCGATCGCGCCGGGGATGGCGGCGGAGTCAAGCAGCGCCCGCGTCTCGCCGTCGGCGCCGACCCAGGCGATGTTGCGGCCGCCGACGATCAGGCCGCCCTCGGCGTGCAGCGCCATGCCGCCGACGCCACGGCGCTTGGGCACCACCGGTGAGACCTCGCCGGCGCGGTCCAGCAGCCAGACGCCGCCGTTCAGCACGTCGCTGAAGTAGAGTCCCCGCGCCGGATCCCACACCGGCGCCTCGACAAGGCCGTAGCCGCCCGCAACCTGTTCCATGGTGCTTGCTCCCTTATGTGCTTGCGCCCTTATCTGCTTGGCGCTCTGGCGCCGCGACCATAGAGTTCGCGCGACTTCCAGCGAAGGGACAGAAACCATGCGTTCGCCCGATTTCCTCACCGCCGTCGGCATCGGCGTCGCCGACCTCGAGCGCTCGACCCGCTACTACGAGCAGGTGCTGGGCATGACCAAGATCCGCACCTTCGAGGTGGAGTACATGGACGAGGTGATGCTGGCGCACGAGGGCCGCAACGCCGTCGTGCTGATGCACTACACCGACGGTTCGGTGCGCAACTACCAGGACAATCCGGTCAAGCTGGTGTTCTATGTCACCGACCCGGCCGCGATCGCCGCCAAGGTCAAGGCCGCCGGCCTGGAAGTGACCCGCGAGCCGGCCCCGATCGAGAGCCTGGGCGGGGCGGTGGTGTGCTTGGCCAAGGACCCCGACGGCTATGTGATCGAGCTGATCCAGGCCCCGGCGATGACGGAGAGGGCCAAAACCGACGCGGCAATGACAGCCTAACGGGCGCTCAGGCGTCCATCTTCTCGGCCATCCTCACGAACTGAACCACCGTTACCTCTTCAGCCCGGAGGCTAGTGTCGAGACCGATCGCCGCGCAGAGCGCCTCGCCGCGGAGCGGCTTCAGGCTGGAGCGGAGCATCTTGCGGCGCTGGCCGAAGGCGGCGGCGGTGAGGCGCTGCAGGCGCTCGACGATCTCGTCGGAGGGCCGATCGGGGCGGGGCGTCAGCCGGACGACGGCGGAGGCGACCTTCGGCGGCGGGGTGAAGGCGCGGGCCGGCAGGTCCATCGCGATCCTCGCCTCGCACAGCGCCTGGGTCAGCACCGAGAGCCGGCCGTAAGTCTTCGAGCCGGGCGCCGCGGCGATCCGGTCGGCGACCTCCTTCTGGAACATCAGGGTCATCGACCGGGGCCGCAGCTGGCCGGTCAGCCAGCCGATCAGCAGCGGCGTCGCGACATTGTAGGGCAGGTTGGCGACGATCGATGCGCCGGCGGGGAGGGCGGCGGTCAGGGCGTCGGCGTTGATCACCTGGAGCCGGCCTGGCGCGTGGACGGCGAGGTCTTCCAGCAACGGGACGAAGCGAGGGTCCTTCTCGACCGCGACGACGTGGGCGCCGGCCTCCAGTAGGGCGCGGGTCAGCCCGCCGGGGCCCGGACCCACCTCGATCACCGTTTCCCCGGCGACGATCCCGGCCAGGCGGACAATCTTGCGGGTGATATTGAGGTCGAGCAGGAAGTGCTGGCCGAAGCTCTTCTTCGCGGAGATGCCAGCTGCCGCGAGGGTGTCCTTGAGCGGCGGCAGGTCGTCCAGGCTCACGCGGCGACCAGGGCGGCCCGGCGTTCGGCGATCTCATCGGCCAGGCGGATGGCGGCGATCAGGCTGTCGGGGCGCGCGATCCCCCTGCCGGCGATGTCGAACGCGGTGCCGTGGTCGGGCGAGGTGCGCACGATCGGCAGGCCCAGCGTCAGGTTAACCCCGCCCCAGAAGTCCAGCATCTTCACCGGGATCAGCGCCTGGTCGTGATACAGGCAAAGCGCCGCGTCGTAGGTCTGGCGCGCGGCGTCGTGGAACAGGCTGTCGGCGGGCAGGGGCCCCCTGGCGTCGATGCCGGCCGCGCGCAGGGCGGCGACGGCGGGCGCGACGATCCGCACCTCCTCGTCGCCGATTGCGCCGCCCTCGCCGGCGTGCGGATTGAGGCCGGCGACCACCAGGCGGGGCTTGGCGACGCCGAAATCGCGAACCAGCGCCTGGGCGACAACCTGGCCGGCGGCGACGATCTTCGCCTGCGTCAGCAGGCCCGGGACTTGGGCTAGCGGTACGTGGACGGTGACCAAGGCGACGCGCAGATCGCGGGCGGTCAGCATCATCACCGGGCCGCGCGCGCTGTGATGCGGTGCGCCGGGCATTGGCGTCGTCGCGGTCAGCGCGCCGACGAACTCGGTGTGGCCCGGATAGGCGAAGCCGGCTTCGTAGAGCGTCGCCTTGGCGATCGGGGCGGTGACCACGCCGGCCGCCTCGCCGGCCAGCGCCAGGGCCACGGCCCGCTCGATCCAGGCGATCACCTGAGCCGCGGCGGCGGGGGTTGGCTGGCCGGGGGTCACCTGAGCGGTGAGCGGGAGATCGAGCACTGGCAGGGCGTCGGCGAACGCGGCGGCTGCATCCTTCGCCGCCGCGATCCGTTGAACCGCGCAGCCCGTGGCCGTGATGGTCGCGGCGTCGCCGATGGCGAAGAAGCTGGGGCCGGCCCCGCGAAGCGCCGCCCAGGCGGCCGCCACGATCTCCGGGCCGATGCCGGCGGGATCGCCGAGGGTGACGGCGAGTGGGGTCGCGACGCGCAGGCCTGGGCTCAACTCCCCGCCTGGCTTTCGCGCACCTCGATGCTGGCCGAGTTGCGCAGGTCGCGCAGGTAGCGCTTGTTGATCATCTGCAGCTGCTCGCCGATCAGCTGGTTTTCGATCTGGTCGTGGTTGAGGCCCTGGGCCGTGCTGCTGCGCTTGCTGCAGACCACCAGCAGATGCAGGCCCTGGTCGCTACGGATCGGCTCGGAGACCTGGCCCACCGGCAGGCTGGTCGCGGCGTCGCGGAAAGCGGGGGCGAGATCCTTGGCGTCGGCCTCGCCGAGGTCGCCGGCCAGGACGCCATCGACCTTGCCGGCGACGGCCTCGAAGTTCTCACAGCCGTGCAGCTGGCCGCGCAGCGCCTCGAGCTTGGCCTTGGCGGCGTCGACCTGGTCCTGCGGCGCGTCGGCGCCGAGGGCGATCGCGGCCTGCTTCAGGTTGATCAGCACGGCCGACCCGCCGGCCTGGCGGTCGCGCAAGTAGACGATCCAGATCCCGTCCTTGGTCGGGATCGGCGCCGAGAGCGAGCCCGGGCGCATCTGATCGACAGCGGCGCGGACTTCGGGGTCGAGCTCGCCAGCGGTGACCCAGCCGGCGTCGCCGCCGTTGGCTGCGGTCGAGGCGTTGGAGAACTGCCGCGCGACATTTTGGAACGGCGCGCCCTGGTGCAATTGGGCGATCAGCTGGGTCGCCTCGTCATTGGCCTGCGTCTGGCCGCCAGCTTTGTCGAAGTCGATGTAGACTTCGGACAGCTGGTACTTCGGCTTGTTGGCCTCGGCGGCCATGCGCGCCTGGAACGCCTTGATCTGGTCTTCGCCGATGCGCAGCCGCGAGCCGTAGCGGCCGCGAATCCAATCTTGCCAGCTCTCCTGCGCCTTCAGCTGCGAGCGCAGGGTGTCGGCGCCGATGCCCTGCTGGGCGAGCGAGGCCATGAACTGCTCGGTCGTCATGTGCGAGTCCTTCGCCATGTCGGCGACGACATCGTCCACGACCGAGTCGGTGGCGATGATGTTGGACTTCTGCTCCTTCTCCTCGCGCCGCAGCTCCTGGAGCTCGAGATGCTCGTCGATCAGGCCGGAGAGGGCGTAGCGCTGCAGCTCGGGCAGATCGTTGCGAGTCGGCTGGATGCCGGCGGTGACCACCAGCAGCCGCATCCGTTGCAGGATGTCGTAGTTGGTGATGACGTCGTCGTTGACCGAGGCGACCACGCTCTCGGTCAGAGCCGAGGCGGGGATCGCGGGATCGGGAGCCGCGCTTGCGGGCGCCGTATCCTGCGCCCCGGCCGTGGCGGCGATCAACAAGGCCAGGCTCAGTCCCAAGACGGTTCTGACGCTGGTGCGTGCGTTCAAAAAAAGCGAGCGCATGCCGGCTTTGCTTTCGTCCTTTTCGCTGCGCGCCCGCTGCCTAGGGGGCGGGCGTGTCGGTTTCGGGGCGGGCATAGACTGAATTGCTCAATGTGGCGAGTGAAAGGCGCAGGCCGATGCCCTGGGAGGGGCCCAGCACGCCGTTGAAGGTGTTGTCGCGGCGATACACGATTTCGACCCGAATGCACTGGTCCTTGTACACAATGCCGAAGTCCTGCTCGCGCCAGACCCCGGTGGTGAATTCGCGCGCGCCATAGGCCGTGACCCCCCAGTTCTTCAGCACGAAGAATTCGCCGTGGAAGTCCAGGTCCTGGACGCGCTGGCCGGTGGGGTCCTGCGCTTCTTGCAGATAGCGCACCTGGCCGTCGAAGCGCGAGGTGATGAAATCGGCGCCGGCCTCGAGGCGGTTGATGCCACCGGTCCTGGAGTCGAGCCGCAGGTTGGTGAAGAGGTTCACGCCCTTGATCGGCGTGGCGTCGGCGGCGACGATCCAGTCGGAGCTCGTGCCGGCAAGGCCCGTGCTGGCGGGAATGTCCGGATCGGGCTCGGCGCGGAAGCTGCGGCCCACCAGCACGCTGCCCGAGAGTCCGTCGTCGCTCAATACCGTGGCGCGGCCGCCGACGTTGAGGCGCTGGCCGCTGTCCAGGATGTCGAAGCCGGGCGACTTGTTGGGCTGGAACAGGTTGGTCTGGTCGAACTCGAAGTCGATGCTGTCTTCGTCGGGAATGCGCGGGTCCTGCTTCACGACCGGCGAGAGCGCGATCTGGGCGATCGGCTCCAGCACGATGGTGAGGTTTCCCTGGCGCTTGACGAAGGGCCAGCTCAGCGTCGCCCCGGCGGTCTCGAGGGTGCGGGCGATGGTGGCGTTCTTGGGGTTGGGCGTCGCCGGGTTGATCTGGGGCAGGTCGCCCAGGCTGTAAACGTCGGTGCGAGCGTCGAAAAACGGATCGATCCGGATGCCGTCGCCGAGAATGAACGTCCGCTGCCAGTCGGCCTCGACCGTGCCGCGTCGACTGTCGATGCCGGGCAGGGTCGGGTCGGTGGGCGATGCGTCGCGGGTCAGGACCACGCCGCTGCCGTCGATCCGCAGGCGGCCGCCGAGTATCGCCTCGTCCGGCTCGTAGCGCGCCTCGATCAGCGGCGCGACGACCGGGAAGGTGGAATTGACGTCGGTCGAGCGCAGGCCCTGCACGTCGATCGCGGCGACGGAGAGGAACGAGTTGGAGTCCTGACGGACGGTGAACAACTGGGAGATCAGCCGGCGGTCATCGGCGGCGTAGAGGCCGCGCTCGATGAACGGGTCGGCCACGCCATAGCGATCGAAGATCAGCGGGTCGGAGGCGCGCTCGGCGGTGAAGCCCCAGTTCCAGGTGTCGTCGATGGCGAACAGACCTTTGGCCAGGATGTAGCTGCGCGAGGTCGCGTTGCCGAGCTTGTCGCCGCTGGAGTCGAAGTCCTGCTCGTAAGTGTAGCCGGCGCGCACATCGATGGCGCCGGAGTAGAACCGCTTGCGCCAGTCGACATTGAGGAACGGATCGACCTTGGTGTTCAGCTGCGGGCTGATCACCAGATCTTCGGACGGTGAGATCACCTGCAGGTAGGGCTGTTCGTAAGAGAGGCCCCGCAGGCTGGAGACGCCGATGTTCGGCACCAGGAGTCCGGACTTTTGCTTGGTGTCCGGGTCGGGCGCTGAGAGCGCCGGCAAGTAAAGGACTGGGATGCCGTGAATCTCGATCACCGCGTCGCGGAACGAGATAATGTGCCGCTTCTTGTCTTCGATGATCTTGCTGGCGTGGATCGACCAGGTTGGGTGCGGATTCTTCGCGCAGACCGTGCAGGGCGTGAAGATCGCCTGGTTGAGCTCGGTGACGTCGGCGGACTTGCGCGCCACGCTGGCGGCGGCGATCGAGATGTTGTCCTTCAGGCGGCTGGAGAAGGCCATCGCCACGCCGATTGAGAGCTCGCGGTCCAGCACGGCCGACTGCGAGAACTCGGAAGTGCCGTCGGCGTTGACGATCGTCACATCGCCCTTGGCGATGACGATGCCGGTGGTGGTGTCGTAGGTGACATCGTTGGCCCGCACGACGCGGCCCTGGTAGCGGGCCTCGACCTGGCCGTGCGCGTTGACGGTGTGGTTTGTCTCGTTTTCGACCAGTTCATTGGCCTCGAGATAGAAGCCGCCGCCGTTCAGGCCGTCGTCGGGTTGCGACAACGGCGTCGGCTTCGGCGGCGCCGGCCCCATGTGTGGCAGCGGCGGGAGCTGGGTTTCGCGGGGGCTGGCGTGGGCAGGTGAGGGCGCGAGCAAGGGCGCAACGCAGATCGCCATCGCCCCCGCGAACAGGGCGAGCTTGCCGCGTATAGCCGCGCAGTTGCTGATGCGCGTGACCAAGCGCCCCCCTCTTGCCATCGCCGCCTCAGCCGTCCTCGGTGTAGCAAAGCAGGGTGAAGCCGGCGAGGAGTGCGATCACCGGCGGCGTCCAGCCGGCGATGATCGGCGGGATCACCTCGGCGCCGCCGAGCGCGCCGCAGAGCTGGTTGAAGAAGAAGATCGCGAATCCGAGCGCGACGCCCGCGCCGGCGAGGCCAGCCAGGCCGCCAAGTCGCATCAGGCGTAGCGAAAAGGCGGCGGCCAGCAGCGACATGCCGGCGAATAGCACCGGCGTCGCCAGCAGCTCCTGATAGCGCAGGCGATAGGGGGCGGCCGAGAAGCCGGCGGTTTCCGCGCGCTGGATCGTATCGGGCAGCCGCCAGAAGCCGATCGCGTCCTTGGCGGCGAACTTCTCCATCGCCGTGCGCCGGTCGAGAGTGGAGGGGATCGACAGCGTCTCGGAGCGCACCGAGCCGGCGCCGGGCGTCGCCTCGCGCACCTCGCTCAGGCGCCAGAACCCGGGATCGAGCCGGGCTTCGGCCGCCTCGATGCGGCGGGTGAACTGTAGGGCGCCACCCGAGGTGACGTTCTGCAGGAACAGCGAGACGTGCTGCAGATGGACGATCCCGCCTTGCATGTCGTGCGAGTCGGCATGGATGACGATCTGGGTGTGCTCGTCGCCCTGCCGCAGCCAGACCGCTGAGTTGCCCTCCTTGCCGGCCGGGCCTTCGTCGATGGCGCTCTTAGCGTCCTCGTAGCGGCCGTTGAGTTCGGCGGCGATCGGGTTGAGCACCGTCACGTCGGCGATGCCGATCAGAAACGCGACGCCCGCGGCTGGAAAGATGAAGCGCCAGGCCGAGACCCCCGCCGCGCGCATCGCGATCAGCTCCGAGCGGCGATTCAGGGTCACGAACGCCGCCATGGTGCCGAAGAGGAAGATGAACGGTAGCAGCAGCAGGATGACCGAAGGCGCCTGCAGCAGCATCAAGTCGACCAGCCGCACGAAGCCGACGTCGCTGCGCCCGCCGTAAGCCCGCGACAGCTCGACGAAGCTGACCAGCATCACCGTCGAGGCGATCACCACCAGCGCTCCGGCCAGCCCGGCCAGGGTCCGTGTCAGCACATAGACCTGCAGGCGGCCCAGCATCAGGCGGGACTCGCGATGGCTTGGATCGGCGGCGTCGGGGCCCGCCGCGGTCCCTTGGCCGGATGCTGGCGCAGCACGATCAGCATGCAGACGAAGAAGCAGAGCAGCGGCGGGGTGTACTGGAGCACGTTGAGGGCGATGTTGCCATTGGCCGCCGCCCCGGCGACGAAGCCCAGCACGCGCAGGCCGAGCCCCGCGCTCCCGGCCACAGCGATTCGCGCGCCGTAGCCCAGCCGGCTGTAGGCCCCGCCCAGCACCGCCGCCAGCGCCAGCGCCATGAAGGCCAGGTCATAGAGCGGGGTCGCAATGCGCCCGTTCCCTTCTGAGATCAGCTTCTTATAGTTCGCCCGCTCCCAGGAACGCCGCAGATCCGGGTAGAACAGTTCGTGCAAATAGCGGTCGGACGGGTGGTAGAGCACCTCGCCCTCGATCGCCAGGAAGGGCTTCAGCGGCAGCACGTTCTCGTCGAACGACAGCACGTCCAACACCCCGGTCTTGGAGAACTGCTGGATCGAGCCGCCATGCAGGATCAGCACCGGATCGCCGTTTCGCTTCGCGAAGCGACCCTCGGCGGCCATGTAGGTGGTCGAGGCGCCGTTGGGCGAAGCCTTGTCCAGGAACAGGTTCTTGATCTCGCCGGTCTGGTCCATCGACTGGGCGAAGACGGTGAGGCCGGGTGAGGGATGGGTGAACTCGCCGGGCCGGATCAGGGTGGTGGCGATGTCGGCGCGCACGGCCATCAGGATCGTGCGCATCTCGCGATAGCAGAGCGGCTGGACCCAGAGGTTGATCACCAGGTTGATCAGAGTGATCAGGCCGGCGAGGCGGATGGCCGGCGCGGCCACCCGCCACCGGCTCATGCCGCCGGCGAAACAGATCACGATCTCCTGTTCCGTGTGCAGGCGGTTGAGGCCGACCAGCCCCGCCACGCAGACCGCCAGGGGCAGAATCATCGCGATGATCTGCGGCGTCGCCAGCAACGTCACCTCGGCGAAGATCACCGCGCTCTGGCGGTCGCTGACCAATATGTCGAGCGCCGAGAGGCTCGCCGTCAGCACCGCGACGCCCGTCAAGGCGGCGGTCGCCACGACGGTATGACCGAGAAGCTGGCGGAAAAGGTAGCGTTGGATAAGGCGCATGGCCCTCGGCGGGCATTGATGAAGGCGACGAAGCGCGGGCGCCTTCTTACACACGCCCCGACCTTGGCGACAACAAGACCTGAGCCGTTGAGGGGCTGCCTGCTGACGAAATCAGATCGGCGGCGGCGCGTCAGCCACAGGCCCGAAGGTCTCGACGAAGGCCGCCTTCAAGGCCGAATCGGTGTCGGCCATCGCCGCGCTGCGGCCGAGATCGGCGAGGCTGGTGACGCCGTGCGCCGTGACGCCGCAAGGCACGATGCCGGTGAAATGGGTGAGGTCCGGATCGACGTTGAGACTGACGCCGTGGAAGCTGACCCAGCGCCGCAGCTTCACGCCGATCGCGGCCACCTTGTCTTCGCGCCCCAAGCCACCCCCCGCACCGCGCTCGACCCACACGCCGACTCGCCCCTCGCGCACCTCGCCGTCGACGCCGAGCCTGGCCAGCGCATCGATGATCCAGTTCTGCAGCGCCTGCACGAAGGCGCGGACGTCGCGGCCGCGCGCCGACAGGTCGAGCATCACATAGGCTACCCGCTGTCCGGGCCCATGATAGGTGAACTGCCCGCCGCGGCCGCTCCGGAACACCGGGAACCGACCAGGATCCAGCAGGTCCGCCGCCTTGGCGGAGACGCCGGCGGTGTACAGTGGCGGATGCTCCAGCAGCCACACCAGTTCGCCCGCCTGGCCGTCGGCGATCGCACCGGCGCGCGCCTCCATCGCCGCCTCGGCTTCGAGGTAGGGGACAAGGCCGCGCGACGTCGCCCAGCCCGCGGCGGCGGCGTCAGGCCGCAGCAGAGTTGGCCGGCGCGCGGCTGAGCTTAACGAGCGGTCAAGCATACGGCCCCAATGTGGGCTTGGCGGCGCTCGAAAGAAAGCGTCGGCGCGTGAAGGGTAAGAGCTCAGTGAGTCAGATCAACGCCGTTAACGTCGAGATATCGGTGGTGCTTGGCCGCTCGATACTGCCTATGCAGCAGCTGCTGCGCATGGGCCGCGGCGCGGTGATTCCGCTGGATGCCAAGGCGAGCGACGAGGTCTGGATCCTCGCTAACAACCATCCGGTCGCGCGTGGCGAGATCATGATCAGCGACGAAAAGATCTCGATCTCGGTCACCCGCGCGGCCAATGTCTACGACTTCATGGCCGGCGGAACCTGAGCGCCAGCGAGACGTAACACCCTCGCCGAATGGGCGACGGTCCGCATGCTTCACAAACCGAAGTCGCTCTGCTAACCCCCGCGCCTCACCACGGGCGGTCGTGGCGGAATTGGTAGACGCGCAGCGTTGAGGTCGCTGTGGGGCAACCCGTGGAAGTTCGAGTCTTCTCGACCGCACCAACCAAACCAGGAAGCGCGCAAGCCGTCCAAAAACTCTGAAGGGGCGCCCATGAGCGGGGAAACCCATCTCTCGCAAGAGACGCGTCCCGACGCGGCCCCCGAGGACATCGAGGACCTGGCCCTCGACGAGGACTACGCGCTCACCTCCGGATTCGTCGACATGGTCATCGACGCGGCCGACCGCGGCGACGGCGCGCGGCTGGCCGAGCTGGTGGGCGCGTTACACCCGGCCGACGTCGCCGACCTGATGGGCTTTCTCACCGCCGATTACCGTGAGGAGATCGTCCCGCACATTCCGCCGGACGCCCTGGCCGAGATCCTGTCCGAACTCGAGACCAACATCCGCGAGGAGGTGCTGGAGATCGTCGCGCCAGCGACCCTCGCCAAGGCGCTCGAGGAGCTCGACTCAGACGACGCGGCCGACGTCGTGGACGACCTCGACGAGGCCAAGCGCGAGCGCGTGCTGGCGGCGATGCCGGCGCACGAGCGGACCGCGATCGAGACCAGCCTCGCCTACGAGGATGAGACCGCCGGGCGGCTGATGCAGCGCGAGGTGGCGCTGGCGCCGCAGTTCTGGACCGTCGGCCAGGCGATGGACCACCTCAGCCGCGAGAGCGACGCGCTACCCGAGTTGTTCTTCGATCTCTATGTGGTCGACCCGGCGATGCGGCCGGTCGGCGCCACGCCGGTCAGCCACCTGCTACGGGCGAGGCGCGATACGCCGCTGACCGAGATCATGGAGCCGGTCACCGAAATCCCGGTCGATATGGACCAGGAGGAAGTCGCCTACATCTTCGACAAGTACCATTTGATCTCGGCGCCAGTGATCGAGCGCGGCGGCCGGCTGGTAGGGCAGATCACCGTCGACGACATCGTCGGCGTCATCCAGGACGAGAGCGAAGAGGACATGCTGGCGCTGGCCAATGTGACCGACGCCGGCCGTGACGCTTCGATGATCGGTCTGGTGCGCTCGCGCCTGCCATGGCTCTTGATCAACCTCGTCAGCGAGACAGTGGCGGTCAGCGCCATCGCGATCTTCCAGGATGAGGTGGCCAAGATCGTCGCGCTGGCGGTGCTGCTGCCGATCATCTCGTCGCTCGGCAACAACGCCAGCGTCCAAACCCTGGCCGTTGCGGTCCGTTCTCTGGCGTCGCGGGAACTGAACGCGGCCAACACCTGGCGCGTAATCCGCCGCGAGGTGGTGGCGGGTCTGACCAATGGCTTGGTGCTCTCGCTGATCATGGGCGCAGCGGTCGTCGGTTTCTATCACGACTGGAAGCTGGCCCTGACGGCGGGTTTGGCGCTGATGGCCGACATCTTCATCGCCGCCATCATCGGTATCGCGGCGCCGCTAGCTCTGGAAAAACTCGGCCGCGATCCGGCGGTCTCTTCGCCGATCATCGTGACCTTCACGACGGATTTTGTCGGCTTCTTCGCCTTGCTGGCGATTGCCGCCAAGATCCTGATGTAGCGCGGGTCGTGCGGGCGCGCCGCGGCGTCGCCGCTTGAACGGCGGTTAAGGATACACGCCGGTTCAACCGGAGCGGCTCCTGATCTAGAGTCGGCCCTCATCTTGCGGAGCGCCGGCCAGCGAATTTGGCGCTGTGTCAGAGTGGGTCAGGGAGGTCCATGAGACCGAGACTTTCCGTCTCCAGGTCGGCAGTCGAGCTGATCAAGGCCTTCGAAGGGTTCCGCGCCAAGTCCGCGCGGCTCGACGATGGCCGCTGGACCATCGGCTACGGCCACACCCTGACCGCCCGCGAAGGCGCCGAAGTCACCGAGCCCGACGCCGAGGCGCTGCTGCTCTACGACCTGATCAACGCCTCGCACGCCGTGAACGAATATGTCTTCACGCCGCTGACCCAGAACCAGTTCGACGCCCTGGTCTCGTTTGTCTTCAACATCGGCGTGCGCGCGTTCCGTGGCTCGCCGACCCTGCGCCGCCTCAACGAGGGACGTCCGCTCGATGCGGCCATGGCGATGGAGCTCTGGCGCAAGGCTGATGTCGAAGGCGAGCGGATCGTGATCGACGCCCTGGTGCGCCGCCGCGCCGCCGAAAAGGCGCTCTTCCTCAAGCCGACCGACGGTTGGGTGCCGGCGCCGTCGCCCGTTCTGCCGCCGAAGCTCGACTACGACGCCCTCGGCATGATCCCGCTGACCAGCCCGGTCGCCGCCCGCACTGTGACGGCCGGTGATCGCACCTACGCCGAGCGCACGCCCGAGGGCGCCGCGCCATCGTTCGCGGAAGAGCCCTCCGCCAGTGAGGCCGCCGCCGCCGCGGTGATCGAGCGGCTGGAGTCGATCCTTTCCGAACCCACCGTGACGCCGGCCGCGGCTCAGACGCCGCTTATCGATCCGGTCAGCGCCCCGTTCGAGCTGCCGGCCGCGAAGCTTGGACAGGCCGAGACGCCGCCGCCGCGCGAAACCCGCAACGAGCTGCCGCCGATCACCTTCCTGGAGGTGAAGTCCGCGGGCCGCAGCTGGCTGGGCGCCTTCACCCTGGTGATCCTTGGCGCGATCGGCGTCGGACTGCTGGCGCTGGCGGCGATCCTGGGCTTCCAGCCGAAGGGGATCGACGTGCTCGGCCTGGCGCCGCGCACCGCTGGCCTGGCCATCGGCCTCGTCGGCATCGCCTGCTTCTCGATCGCGGCCTACTTCCTACTGGATCGGCTCGGCCTGCCGCGCGACCGCCGGGCGATCTAAGCCCGACCCCGGTTCTCGCAGAGTGGCTGCATCGCTAGTATGGGTGGCGCCGCCAGTCAGACATGCGAGGCGAACATGGACGAGACGCCTGTTTTTCGGACGCCGGTTCGGTCTCACCGCCGACACCCATGACGACCTGGTCGATTGGCCGGCGATCTTCGCGGGCCTGACGGCGGCCGGCGTCTTCGGCGGCACGCACCAATCGCGTCTGGAAGAGATCGGCGGCGTGCTGTTCGTCAATCCCGGCAGCCCGTCGCTAGCCAAGCAGCGCACCGCCGCGGTGCTGATGGTCGACGGCGGTCGCGTCTCGGCCGAGATCGTCGACATCGGGTAGCTGCCCGGATTGTCGCCGCCGTGGTAGGCGAGGGGCATGATCGCGAACCACGGACCGATGATGGATTTCGGCCTCGGCGAGGCCGCCGACGCTATCCGCGAGACCACCGCGCGCTTCTCCGCCGATAAGATCGCCCCGCTCGCCGCGCAGATCGATCGCGACAACGCCTTCCCGCGCCAGCTGTGGCCGCAGATGGGCGAGCTGGGCCTGCATGGCATCACGGTCGAGGAGAACTACGGCGGCCTCGGGCTTGGCTACGTCGAGCACGTGGTGGCGATGGAGGAGGTCTCCCGAGCCTCCGCCTCGGTGGGCCTGTCTTACGGCGCCCACTCCAATCTTTGCGTCAACCAGCTGCGCCGCTGGGGCTCGGACGAGCAGAAGCGCCGCTACCTGCCGCAGCTGATCAGCGGCGAGCACGTCGGCGCCCTGGCGATGAGCGAGGCGGGCGCCGGCTCGGACGTGATCTCGATGCGGCTGCGCGCCGAGCCGCGCGGCGACCACTACGTGCTGAACGGGACCAAGTTCTGGATCACCAACGGCCCCCACGCCGACACCCTGGTGGTCTACGCCAAGACCGAGCCGGAGGCCGCCTCGCGCGGCGTCACCGCCTTCATCGTCGAGAAGGATTTCCCCGGCTTCAGCTGCGCCCAGAAGCTGGATAAGCTGGGCATGCGCGGCTCGGACACCGGCGAGCTGGTGTTCGAGGACTGCGAGGTGCCGGCCGAAAATGTGCTGGGTCCCGAGAACGGCGGCGCGGGCGTGCTGATGAGCGGGCTGGACTATGAGCGCACCGTGCTGGCGGGCGGTTCGCTGGGGATCATGCAGGCCTGCCTCGATGTCGTTTTGCCCTACGTCCGCGAGCGCAAGCAGTTTGGCAAGCCGGTCGGCACGTTCCAGCTGATGCAGGGCAAGATCGCCGACATGTACGTCGCCCTGAACTCGGCCCGCGCCTACGTCTATGCGGTCGCCAAGTCCTGCGACGCCGGTCGCACCACCCGCTTCGACGCCGCCGGCGCAATCCTGCTGGCCTCCGAGAACGCCGTGCGGGTCTCCCTGGAGGCGATCCAGGCGCTAGGCGGCGCCGGCTATCTGAAGGACTACCCGGTCGAGCGCCTGCTGCGCGACGCCAAGCTTTACGACATCGGCGCCGGCACCAACGAGATCCGCCGCTTCCTGATCGGCCGCGAACTCGTCGGAGAGGAGTAAGGTCTCGCGTCCGGCGCGAGGCTCGTTAGGCTGCAGGTACCTTAAGCCGAATCGGGAGCCTGCCGATGCGCCGCCTTCTGCCCCTTCTGGCGCTCAGCGCCGCCCTTGCGTCCACCGTCGCGGTGGCTTCGCCAATGGCCTGTTCCGCCGGCCTGCACCGGGCCATGACCGCCGAGCTCTTCTTCGGCCGTAACATCGAGGACAACGGCGAGGTGTCCAACGCCGACTGGGGCCAGTTCGTCGACGCCGAGGTGACGCCGCGCTTTCCGGACGAACTTTCGGTCGGCGACGTCTACGGCCAGTGGCGCAACCCGACCGGCGGCTTCGTGCGCGAGCAGTCCAAGGCGCTGTTCCTGGTGCTGACCGGCGCGCCGGACGAGCTCCAGAAGCTCGATTTGGTGCGCAACTCTTACAAGGCGCGATTCCACCAGGAGTCGGTGATGGTGGTGGAGCAGCAGGCCTGCGTCGGGTTCTGAGGCTCTGGTAGCGGCGAGCGCGCTCTCACCTCAATCCGTTTCAACAATTAAGGGGAATATTCGCCCTTGGCGGCGCGTCCAACGCTGCTAGATGAGCGACATGCGAGCTGGCCGGCAAGTTGAGGGCGTGAGGCGCTGGGCCGTTGGCCTCGCCCTGCTCGCCCTGATCGTTCAGGTTCTCACGCCGCCGGGCTTCATGGTCGGGCGTCAGGACGGCCACCCCGCCATTGTGATCTGTACCGGCCACGGGCCAGCCGGTTCCTTCTCGGACCTCGTTGGACATCCAGGCAAGGGGCCCCAGTCGCGGCATGACTCGCCTTGCACGTTCGCGAGTCTGGGCGTCAGCGCGGTCCAGCCGCTGACGGCGCTCATCGCGCGTCCGATCTCCCTGGCGAGCGAGGTCGTCTCGATCGCCCGGTCTGATCTAATCCCCGGCCGTGGTCTCGCCGCGCCGCCGCCGCCGTCGCAAGGCCCCCCACAGCTCACCCCCTGAAAGATCCGTTCGCGCGGCGCCCCGGGCGCTCGCGCGATCCTCTTTTGGCCTGGGCCCGATCCCGCGTGGACGGCGCGCGAGGGGGTTGGCAATGCAATCGAAGGCACTCTTCGGCGCGGGGCTTGCGACCCTCACCTTAGCGCTCGCCGCGCAGGCACGGGCCGACGACGCCGATACGGGCGGCGCCACCA
>Ga0302325_10010122_pt1 | contig 20485 bp, 13 predicted proteins | sample Palsa_T0_2_FD_201948 | JGI IMG/M metagenome (GOLD analysis project Ga0302325, IMG submission 201948) | Peat permafrost microbial communities from Stordalen Mire near Abisko, Sweden - Palsa_T0_2 | ecosystem: Environmental > Terrestrial > Soil > Palsa > Peat permafrost | place: Sweden: Abisko...
CTGCCGGTTTGTCGTGCCAGTCCGAACTGCATTGCCTCAACTCTGCATGAACAAAGGCCGCAACGCGACTGCCTGCGGCGTCAGGGTGGTGAAATGAGCAGTGTCGGTGGCTTCGAGATAGGTTCCCGGAGTAAACACATCGGTCACCGTTGCATTCACCGTGCTGCTATCCAAATCGCTCACCACGCCGCGGGCTGCGAGCGTCGCACCGGAGTAAAGGTTCACGTACATGCCCGAGGAGATGCGATCTGAAGGCAAGCTAAGCGAGACAACTCCCCCTATTGCGGGCAGGGTGCGAGCAATCACGTTGCCGGGGATGATGTTGTCGACGGGAACGTCGCTCGCCAGCAGGATTGCCGTGCGCACCACGTCACTCATAAACGCAGCGGCCGCGGTGTTGGTCGTGTCGATCTGCAGAAAGAGCCAGTCCACCAGCAACTGCATCTGTTGGCGGTCGGTATAAGCAAGCTGGTTCCACCCAGGCAGGATCGCCAGGCTCTGTAATTGAACGGAGAGCCCTGCGCCCCTTAGGTATTCGGCCCATGTCAGCCGGTCGATGGGCAAGGCGACGCTGACCCGCGTGTAGAGACAAGTGGCGACGCTGGAGACTTGCTGGATGATCCGGGCGACAGTGTTGCTGATCTCCGTGTGCACGGACTCGGCGGAGATGAGATCGTTGATCGCGGCGATGTTTTGTACGCCTGCGACCTGGCTGCTCCAACTGAGACTGGCGAGCGCGGCTGGCTGCACCGCTGCACGCTGCGTCTGGAAGGTGCGAAACATCTGCTGATTGGCGGTGTAGACGCTGGCGATGGTAGACGCGTAGACTCCCGTCTCGCTGGCCGCCGATGAGGGCAGCGCCGGAAGCTGCAACATCTGGGTCGCGCGCGCCTGCATGGCGATTGCCAGTTCCTGCAGCAGTACCGGACGCTGGAGATTACTGACCTGCGAGGATGCGGCCGGCAGCCAGTTGACCGGCGCCTCGCGAAGCTGGCCGACGATCTCCCGCAGTTCGGGGGGAATCGAAACCGACTGTTGCAAACACGCCGGCACCGGGTTGCTGACATTGGCTGGTACTAATTGCCGGCTCGGCGCGGTGTCGATCGCCTCGAGTGTCCGCGCGCGGGTGTAGGCGACCAGTTGCACGGCACTCGCGAGCACCTGCTGGCGTTTGTGGTTGACGGTCTGCACCTGCTGGATTTCATCCCCCAGCAACGCGCTCGTAAAGGCCACATTCTGGCGGTCCTGCAGCAGGTTGTTCTTGAGCTGGGTAACGTAGGTCTGTGCTTGCTGGATGTCCCGCTGGATGTTATTCAGCGCGTTGGTGCAAAGCGTGACAAAGTCGGCGTATTGCTGCACACGCGCCTCCAGCGCGCGCAACATCATGGTGTGCTGCTCCACCACGCGCACGCCTACCGAGAAGAGTGTGGCCTCCGACGAATCCTGCATCAGATACGGAGACTGCAACTTACCCGAAATTGCCGCCTGGTTGTTCGGATAGTTCGGGTTGCGCGTGGCGCTCGGCCCGAGCCACTCAGAGAAGGTATGAGTCTCTACGGGAACTGCGGTAGGAGGCGACGTGGCAGTGGTAGTGGTGGAGGTGCTGGTTGTCGAGCCGCCTGACGTGGTGGATGACGTGCTTGCTGACGACAGGTTATCCATCAGGATCGGCAGATCGTCGGCAACCAGGTTGAGGTCGTTCTCCAGAGCTTCCAGGGTCGTCAGAAAATTGAAACGATTTGCGATCGAGTAAAACATCGCCTCCTGCGAAGGGGACTGTTGCAGACGTTCGGCGATGGTGAGCGTGCGAATGTTCATCTGCGCGCCGGTCAATGGCGACTGGCTGGTGATGTCTATCGAGGTGGCGACGATATTCTTGCCAGGAGCAACGATCATCTGCGTGGGACCGGCGGTGGTCACCGATTTGGCGAATCCGGTCGACACGCCCGTGAGGGCCTCGTCAACGATAATTTTGTTTGTCCCAGCCGTTGTTGGGGAGGGTGAGCCGACGCGGATGCCGGTGCGTACGACCGTCTTGCTTGCGGTCATCGTTTCCGAGACCGCCCGGGCGCGCAGCGATTGAGGCTTTGCGGCCGTGTTTTCGACGAAACCGTGAAAGGCCGGTTTGTTGACCAGCACTACAGGGTCCTTGACTGGATTCAAAATCGGTGGCTTATAGACGGGCGGCGCAGGCGTGGTGCCGGGTGCGGGAATGGCGGTCGGCACAACCGAACCGATGTACGCCTGCAAGTTTTCCGCGGTAGCGGAAGCGGTCTCGCCGGTGGCTATATTTGCCAGCACCGGCGAGGTGGCCAGCGCGCTCGCAGCTGTGGCTCCCAGAACATTCTGCCGGTAGCGGTAGATGTCGGTTTGTGCAGTCAGAAAAGCTGTGTCGAGCAGATCGTTGGCCTGTGCGATTCTCTGGCTAAGGCTCGTAATCAGTAGCTGAAGGCCATTGGTTGTTAGATTGTTCAGATCGTCCTGGCTGAGTAACGAGATCGTATACGACGTGGTCGAATTGTCTTGAAAAGTCGTGGTGTAAGGGGCCTGGCTGGCTATGGCTTCGAGCTGCAGTAAGTCGGTCGAATAGTAGGCCAGATAGGCCCAGGTGATGTTGCCGTCGGTGGTCGTTCCCTCTGGAGTTGTGCTCCACACCGGAACGGCTGTTCCCGACGTGCCTGTCGTGCCGGTGGCTTGGGGATTGCCGCTGGCATCCAGCACGGTGGCGTATTGCAGGTTGCCGCTCGAATCGATGAGAATCTGGCCCACGGCATACTGTGTTTTCGCTTGCCAGGTCAGCAGCCCGCTATTGGTCCAGAGTACTGCGGCATCCATGGTAGTGGCGTTGCCGCCCTCGCTCCAGGTTGGTTGGGTTGCGCCCGAGGTGCCCCCGATCGTCGCAATCTGAATGTCTCCGTTCGCGTCCAGAATGGCCTGGCCGGCGGAGTAACTCTTGTTCGCAAGCCAGGTGGAGTGGCCGAGATTGTTCCAGGTCACGCCGCCGTCTAATGTGGTCTGCCCGGCGTTCGGGTTCCAGGTGCGAACAGAATCGCTGGAGATGCCGCCGGTCTGCACACGCTGCACGTTGCCGTTAGCGTCCAGAATCAGTTGGCCCGCGGCGTACAAGTAATCGGGTTGCCACAGCGCTTTGCCGCCAGACTGCCAGATGATTCCGTCCTGCGTGGTCTGTCCCGGACTCTCGGGCTGTAGCCAACTGGGCGGCGAAGAGGCTGTGACACCGCCCGTGGTCGCGACCTGAATGCTTCCAGTGGAATCCGTGATCGCTTGGCCGGTGGAGTAGCTTGTATTGGGTTGCCAGGTTGAGTGGCCGAGATTGTTCCAAAGCACTCCCCCGTCCTGTGTGGGCTGCCCGGGATTCGGGTCCCATTCAAGTATCGAAGCTCCGGAAGTGCCGGCGGTCCGTACTATCTGAACGTTGCCGTTAGCATCCAGAATCAGTTGCCCAACGGTGTAGGGATGGTTAGGCTGCCAAAATGCTTTGCCGCCCGCCGTCCAGATCACCCCGCCGTCCTGTCTGGTCTGACCCAGACTTTCGGGCTGAAGCCAGCCGGGGGGCGACGATGCCGAGGAGCCGGCGGTCGACACCGTTTGCTTGTACCCACTCTGGTCTACTACAAACTGACCCTTGATGTAGGCTGTGTTTGGCTGCCAAGCCCAGGGACCGTTGTTTAACCATGTAACGGTCCCATCGGTCGTGGTATCCGCAACATCAGCGTTCCAGATCGGAGTCGTGGCGCCCGTCTTACCAGCGATGAGCACTACCTGGATGGCTCCATTGCCATCAATGACAAATTCCCCGGCGGTGTATGTCCCCGATGCCTCCCACGTAGTTTGCAGCACCGTACCGAAAGTCTCCGTCGGGGTCGGGGTGTAGGGCGGAGGTGTATTGCGTCCCGCGAGTTCGTCCGGGGTCAGCCCGGCGTTGGGATCGATCAAATTGGGATTTGACGGGACATTTGGCCCTGCCACGGCGAATAGGGTATTCATCTCCCTTTGCACCGTCTCCAATTGCTGCAACGTTAGATTACGTGCCTCGGTTGCCTGCGCCACTTCGTCATAGAAGACGGATGGGACAGTCTCGACCACCAGAATGTCGGGATCGTAGACGGAATCCGGAAGTGGGACCAGAACTTCAACTGGTTCAAGCAGTGAAGCATCGGTGGGCGCAGCGGTTTCCGCCGCGATCGGATCCAGCAGCATACCGGTTTCGAGTGCGGTCTCCAACTCCTCCAGATAAACGGGTGCAGCGGAGACCGACCAGTTGGGGGGAAACCAAGGCGCTGTTTGGTTGGTGAAGTTCAACGCGGAGGTGGGCAAAATGCCGCTGGGGGGTAGCGTGGGGAAGACGTCGGCAAGAGTTGTGAACTTCTCTTGCGCGACCATGACCTGGCTGAGCTGCTCCGAGAGTTGATTGATTCGCGCTTGCGCCATCGCCGGTTGAACCACAGGAGGGTTCCCGGAGCCATTGTTGACCCACGTCACAGTGCCGTCGCTGGTCGGCAGAAAAATCCCATTCCAGTCCGGCTCGACGCTCCCGGAAGTGCCCGCGATGAGCACATGTTGCAGGTTGCCATTGGCGTCGTAGGTAAATTGATTCGCTACGAAGGCAGTATTGGGCTGCCAGCTTGCTGAACCATTATTTATCCAGGTCACCGTACCATCCGTCGTAGGTTGGCCTACGACCGGGTTCCATTGCGGCGGCGGCCCGCCTGTGGTGCCGGCGCTCTGCACCAGTTGCACATTGTTGTTGGAGTCGATGATGAAGGCGCCTTTTGCAAAGGCCGTCGCCGATTGCCACTGCGACAACGGCGGCGGTTGAGACGGAAGCACGTAACGGTTGCGCGGCAATCCTCCCGCGCGCACCACCGCTGAGCAATCGACGAACAGTGGCTTCCAGGCAACGCCGCTGTTAACCCAGGTAACGCCGCCGTCGGTCGTCAAACCACCCCAGGCGGGGTTCCAGGAAACGGGCTGCGCGCTGCCCGACGTTCCCGCCGTCTTCACCGCCTGAATGTTGGAGTTGGAATCGGTGATGAACTGACCGGCACTGTAAGCCGAGGATGGTTTCCAGGCGACTCCGGGGTCGAAGGCGATGAGTGCAACCGGCAGTCCCAGCAGCGCCCACGGCAATTGGTCGTCTGGGCCAAGGATGGCTTCTGCCTCAAAAATTGAATATGCGAGACGGTTTCTCCAGGTTGCTTGAGGAGCGACGGGAGGCAGCGGCAGCGAGGGAACGCCAGCTGGCCAGGGAAGATAGACCAGGCGCACGGCATCCGCAATCTGCCAGTCCTCATAGGCATATTCCGCCGGGTCCTGACTGCAGGATGCGCCCAGGCTACCGCTGACTATGCTGGGCTGGCTTCCGGTGTCCAACATCTGCCCGCTCACTTGCGCGATCACCGGTTGCAGCAGCAGAATCCCCGCATACGTAGAGTTGGTAGGGTCACCGACCGACTGGCGAAAGCTGTACAAGTCGCTGCCCGTCACTGGGTCAATCACTGTGAGAGTACTTAGACTTGTCTTCAGAGTGGTGTTCAGAACTACATCTTGGCCAGAAGCGGTAATCCCATATCCGGGAGTGACAGTGAGTGTAGGGTCGGCACTATTCATTTCCATGGTCAGCGCGAGGCCGCTGACGGTGCCCGCAGAGACTGCTTGTCCCATGGTCGCGAGCAGACCGCCGCGATAGTTCTGTTCGCTGTCCAGCGCAGAGACGGTGAGCGCGCGTCCGGTATAAAGATTGAGCCGCTGCCGCCAGTAGCCAGGGTCCACCTGCTGCTGCAGCTGCGGTTCCGTGCCGACCAGCGATTCGCCGGTGACTGGATCGGTGATAGGTGTCGCGGGCATAGCCTCTCTCCCGTCTAGGAATTGATCCCGGTGGCAAAGCTCACATACGCGGGCGAGCTGCGGTTGCGGATATAGAAGCCATAGGTCTGGTTCCCAATGGCGTTTAGCCAGGCCGAGTTCTGGTTCTGCGTCGGCTGTCGGATGGCGACCGTGCCCCGATACAGCCCGAGAAGAGCCGAAGGAGTACGGAAGCTGAGAATCTGCGGCACCGTGGGATTGGGAGCCAACGTGGGCAGGCTGTTCTTGAGTGCCGTGAATCCGCTCCGCGGCACGGGAACCAGGGCAAACACCGAAAGGTCCGCATACGCGTTTGCCGGCAACGTGAGATCGATAGGCGGCAGCGCCATACTGTCTTCGACCAGCGCCGGAATCTCATCCAGCGGAATGACGCTCAACCGCACATCGAGTTGTTGCGGGAAAAATGCCTGCGTAAAGGTTTGCGAATTTCCCTGAGTGATACCCAGGCTCGCCAGCGGAAAACGTCCAGCTGGAGGCAGCGCCTTGAAGACACTGGCCGCGGCAAAGCTGGCCGGCGCGCCGGAGGTAATGCGCGATGACACTGTCTCCTGCAGCATGGAGTCGTACTGCATCAGGAAGGCCTGTTGCGTGGCCCGGTCCGCCAGGCCCAGACGCAAGCCGCTGTACTCCGGGCCGCTGTCACGCCGCACCATGTAGGGGTCCACCCACACGATTACGCCGCGCTGCAGATAGATCATCGCCAGCGGCAACAGTGCGTCGGAGAGTTGGCTGGGGTTTGCGTTGAGGAAGATTTGCCGGGCCAGCGCCGCCCGAAGTTGCGAGGCATCCTGAGTACTTCCGCCCGTCCAGTTGATGGGGCTCGGATAGGGCACCAGGGCGATCGCGGTGGCCTCCACAATGTCGCCGTCATGCGTGGTCCGTGTGCCCTGAATGCTGGTCGGGTAAGACGCGATGGGATTGGCTGTGAACTCGACTGGCCGAAGCGCGAGAACGTACGCTCCGCTGCGGGTGCGTGCCGGGGTGTTGGGGATCGAAGCTACGTTGAATTGCACATCGAGGTTTTGCTCGTCGGGCAAGTCGCCAAGATCGATTGTGATGTCATTTGGAAGGAGCACGAGTTCGCCAGCGGGTGTAAGCCCCTGGCCGGCTCTAACGATCACCGTATCGCCATTTGAACTCGGTGAGTTTGCCGGCGGGGTGTCGACCCGCAGGCCATGGATGACGCTAAAACCTGCCGCCTGGCCCAGGTCTGCCTGCCGCTGCAGAAAATAGTCTTGCTCGCGCTGTAGATCGCGCGCCGCCAGGAAGCGCCCGTCGAACCAATAAGGGCGTGTGCACTGGCTGTCGATCACCAGCGAGCCGTTGTTTTGGGCGGCGGTGAGCTGGGCCTGCGTGAGTGTGATGCGGGTATCGCCTTGCGTGTAGCTGGGCATGGCTGGCTCCTAAGACTCCGCTCCCGAGACAAGCCCGATGGCGCGGGCCACGAGCGATGCTGGATACAGAAAGAGTCGCGAAAGATTGTCGATGGAAATGCTGTTCAGCTGGTAAGTCGGAGGCTGTCCCGACGTTGTGGCGGGCGTGGCCGGAATGGAGATGCGCGCCAGAAAGACCGAGCTGGGATCGAACCCCGGCGGAATCTCCACCGGCGCCGTCCCGCTGGTCGTGAACGGTGCGTTTGCCGATGGTCCTGAATTGGCCGACAGAATACTTTGCTTCAGGCTTTGGGTAACCGTCGCCGTCACCGCGCCGGTTGGCACAGGCCCTGCGGGAAGCCACGGATCCTGGGGAAGCCGCGGGTCTGCGTCGTTGCGCAGAACCAGTTGCATCGCGAAAGAATCCAGCAGCCGGTTGGGCGAGAATGCGTCCGTGGCGTCGTAGTCGTCCTGGCTAGCGAAGCACGGCGTCACGCCTCGCGTGCAGGGGGCGAACGTCGCGAAGACATCCACCAGGATGTTGCCCTTGCCGGAGCTCAAGGCGCTGTTCAGATCGGACACGCTCTGATTGGCAAGCCACGGCTGGATCCGAATGCACACTGTGGTCGGCACCTCAATCATCCGTCCCACGCGGTCAATCGCCAGTCCTGGGGTCACTTCAATCTCCAGTTGCGACGGGCCAACGCAAGTCCAGGCAGAAACGGCCGGGCTTCCGTCGAGAGTGGTACTGCCGAGGGCCGTGCTCCAAACGGGCGAAAGAGAACCGGCGGTGAAAGTTGAGGTCCCATTCAAAAGTGTTTGGACATTTTGTGCGGAACCTGCACACTTCCAGGCGGCGACGGCAGGATTTCCATCTAGTGTCGTGCCGCCGATGGCTGTGCTCCAGATCGGCGGAGTTGAACCTGCTGTTAAGGGGGACGACACATTGAGTATCTGAACATTGCCGTTCGCATCGATGATGGATGAGGGGGAGGAAAACTGGGCATTTGGCCGCCATCCATTGGCGTTGACGGGGCCCTCGTTCGTCCAGACAATGCCGGTTCCATCTTTCACGGAGCTGCCGGGCGTAGCAGCAAACGCCGGCGCCGTACCAGCGCTGGTTCCTGATACGCCGGTATTGACCTGCACATTGTGGTTGGCGTCGTAGACGAAGGCAGAGGCCGGATAAGTTGTGTTCGGCTGCCAGACTGGGGGGAAATTCAGGATCTGGACATTATTATTGGAATCCACGAGGGTGGTCGGAGCAGAAAATGGAACCTTGGGCCGCCATCCATTGGGGTTGATCTGGCCTTGGTTGGTCCAGACAATGCCACTGCCATCTGTCACGATGCCGCCTGGCGTGGTGGCGAAGACGGGCGCGGTGCTGCCGCTGGTTCCGGCCGTGCCGGTGTTGACCTGAACGTTCTGGTTGATGTCATACACGAACGCCCACGCCGGATAGGCCGTGTTCGGCTGCCAGACCTGCGGCAGGGTGACATTAAGTCCGGCTACTGTGCCCGTGCCGCACAGCTGTAGAAGAGCGCGCGCCAGGCAGCCGCGATGGTAGTCCTGGTCAGCCTGGAAGTCGTCCACGCCCAGCATGCGCCCCAGCGAGTAGGAGACGCGTGTTGGGGCCGGCGGCGGATTCAGGTTGTCGGTGGGCGTTGCCACTGGAGTCATTGTTGCCATGGTGTTCTCTCGTCGTTTCCTTCGGTGTATGCCGCATCCCGAGACCGGTGCTCATTTCTTCCCGCGTCATTTGCGGGAAGAATGCGAAGCCAATATCAAGTCCGTCCCAGCTTTATCGTTACGTGGCGGCAGTTGTTGGTGGAACCAGCGAAAAAACGTATTTCGCGATGCTGCCTGACGACGTCGACCCAGATCCCGAAAGCTGGATCGTGCCACCTTCTGTCAACACCGTCGGCGTAGCCGTGAGCGCCGCCTTGGGAGCGCCCTGAATGGTCACTGTGGCGAAGGCCGGTGCGCTTTGCACGCCCAAATTGTCCGTCACCACCAGCGAGAAGGTAACTGTTCCCGTGGTATTGGGCACCGTCACCGCAACCGTAGAGTTCGTGTACGGCGGCGCAGTCGGGGTGGTAGGACTCGCGGGCGTTAGCGTCACCACATTGGTAGCCGCGGTAGTCGCTGTGGCCGCGGATTGAGCACCTGTCGTGGTAGTGGCCGCAGTGGTGGTGGTCGTGACAGCGCGTGGCGCCGCAACCCCAGTATCAGCGGGTGCATTGGTTTTTCCAGAGGGATCGGAAGTATTGGGCATGTCTGTTCTCCACGTAGAAGCTGGCGTCAGCTTTGCGGCTGCACCAGCGTCCATACATATTTACTAATGGTTGTACCTGTTGGGGCCGTCGAAGCCCCGCCTTCCAGCACAATCGAATCTCCGACCCTGACCGCGGTTGGAGCGGAGATTCTGGCGATCGGTTGGGCGTACTCTGTCGTGTCCCATCCGTTATTCATCCGCGGATCCAGACTCGGCATCTCGGTCACGATGTCGTAGCGGCCCACATCGCTGACCCCCAGGGTGACCTGGTTCGATGGCGCCTCCGGTCCCAGATAGGTATTCACCCCCAGCAACGAAGCCAGGCCGATCATGAACGGCTGTGTGGCCACCTTCACGAACGCCTGAACATGCGCGGGTTTTTCGGCTTCAACGATCCGCTGTACCAGCTTGAGGTTCACATTTTCAACCTGGTTGTGGACGAAGACCGTCATCCGGTACGCCAGTTGGTCATAGAACGCCTGCACGGCTGTCGCGCTTCCCGCGATGTGGAGGTCGCTCTCATAGAGGGCTTGCAATTCGGCCTGCACGCTGGGATCGCCGAGAAAGAGCGTGTCGCCTACTATGGAGTTGCTGCTGCCGGAGTAGCCGGGAAGCAATGGGTTGTTCTTAATGCTGAGATCGGCGCCGAGGATGGTCGCGAAGATGTGCCGCAATCGAAAGTCTTCGATCACGATAATCGCGCCGCGGCTGCACCCGCCGTTGGTCGCTACATCCAGCGCCTGGGTCACGCCCTTCGCCGTCCCCCGCCATTGGTAGAGGCTGGGAGTCGCCTCCAGCCGCGCGCGCTTCCGGCCAGGTGGATAACTGTTCGGCTGGATGGCGATCCATCCGCCCAGCCAGTCGAGCGAATCGTCCGGAGTACTCTCGGGCCGCATCAGGAGGTATGCATTCGCGATGCGGTCTTCAATCCGCGTGAATTGCGATTCGAAGATGTCCACAAACCGTTCAAGAAAATCGCGCCGTGTGCTATCGCCATCCACATCCGCTTCCGGGGGAAACTTGGCCTCGTGATAGATCTCCGGAAGATACTTTTGCACATAGGAAAATCGCGGTCCGTACACTCGCATGCCGGCTATCTGGGGCGAGTTTCTTCCATCGCCTTTCAGTTGAATACGCACGCCCAGGTAGCGCCCGCTCAGGTTGCGGACCACCTTGTTGGTCCGCTGCACCAGGACCATGAACAAGCCTTGTACGTTCTCGATCGGAGCGCTGTGCAGCAAGGTCGGAGCAAAAGCGACTTCCGAGGGTATCGACTGCCACGCCGCGGTTGGCGTGCCCGGCAACATCGCTGCCGAAATCGCCGTTGTATCGGCTGCGCCAAGAATGTGCGGATACCACTGAAACGCCGGATCGACAAGATCGGTGAGGCTGTCGGAGGCGGTGAGCCAGATCAGCGCGCCGCACCGTGGAGGCACAATTGCCTCAAGGAACATGCGATGCCAGACGCATTGCGTCGTGCCGCTGTCGATGATCGCCGGCCCTGAGGGGTTGGTCGCGCCAGCCGCAGCCAAGGTATTAAGCGAGAGCGGCAACAGCGGCAACATAACAGGCGTCGCGCCCGGAACGTTGGCATAGTTGGCTGGCAGATTGAAACCGTGAACCATGGGACCAACATTGCTCGCGGCAAGGATGTAGGTTTCGCCTGCGGGAACCAGGGTGTCGCCCGCATCGGAAAGGTCGTAGATGAGGGCCTCGTTCAAATTGGTGGTAAAGACTGCGAATTGTTGATTGCCCAGCCAGGCGATCGCATAAGGCAGCCGCACTCCGCCAAGTTGCACGGGTGTGCCGGAGAGCGTTGTCTCGTTGAAGATGCGAATGGTCGCGACTTGATTGCTGGCGCTGTTCACACTCCACGACATCAACACGAACTGTGCCGGCTGCTGGGTCATATCCATGGGCGCGAGAGCGACAAATGTCTCCCCTGCCGGCAGCGAATAACGGGAGACGATTTGCGGTGGATTCGGATTCGCCTGGCAGGGACGCATAATTCCGGGATCGGGCGTGTCGATCGGTCCGGTTTGTAACGGCTGACCGGACACTTTGCCCAGTTGTGGTTGGTTGCGGTCCAGCGCCAGCACTCCGCCTTCGGGCAGGGCGGCCAGCCGCCAGAAACTGAAATCCGCGATCGTCAGCGTGTAATTGGGCCAGCGATCGCGCCGGTCCACCATCACCAGGGAGCCGCCCACGGCGATGTAGAGGATGCCGTCGTAGCCCATCGCCACGTCAGTGACTTCCGGTTGCCCCGGTGCGTAGATAGGCACTTCGTTCGGCGGCGGCGCGTCGCTCGGGCCGCTTCCCCCAGCCACCACCAGGCCGCTTGATGCATCCCAGCGCGCATAGTTGCCGAACTGGTCCAGCGTCATCGGAGTGCTGGCAACCATGCTCGTAGCGGTGTTGAAATCCTCCGCCGGAGGACTACCCGTGCGCATGCTGCGCAGTTGCAAAGTGTTGTTCTTGCTGCAATAGAACAGTCCAGCTTGCGATGGCCCCGCGCAACTCCAGGTCACGTTGCCGTCCTGCACTGGCTGGCCGAGCGCCACTGGCCAAGTGGGCTCTACAGCGCCAGTCGTTCCGACTCCTGTGACCGCAACCACTCTTTGCAGGTTGCTGTTCAAATCCAAAATGTACTGGCCGACGACATACCCGGTGCTTGCCGTCCACATGCCCGGCCCGGAGTTCATCCAGGCGATTCCAGCATCTGCCGTGGTTTGACCGATGGTTGCGTTCCAGTCATGGTCAGCCGCGTCTGATGTGCCCGAATTTTGCGCGATCTGAATATTGCCGTTGCGGTCCACGATCCCCTGTCCTTGGACATAGGCTGTAGTCGCGCGCCACGGCGGCAGCCAGTCATTGAGCTGGCTCAGCATCCAAAAGGACAGACCGTTCGAATCCATATGCAATCCTTCAGCAGACGTTGGGCACGACGGGTACTGCGGCCGACGTGTCAGTTTCTGGTGCCGGCGTCAAGCTAGTGGGAACTGTGGCCGGCGTTCCATCCGGACTGGCGATCACAACCACGTCCAGCACTTCAGGAAGCTGCCAGCTCTTCAGCACGATTTCCGGCGAGCCGCTCTTGTCGGCTTTCACCAGGTGATATCCACCGGAGTGGAGCAGCTTGAAAAGATTCAGCCCGTTCACCTCGATCACACCTGGGACCTGGCTGACGATGACTTCAAGTTCCAGGTTGCGCACATTGCGGCCAAGGGGCCAGCCGGTGCTGTCCGGACCTCCCGGCACTAAGGGCCAAAGATAGCTGCGCAATGCGGTTTCGACGGCCTGCGAGACTTGTACCAGGCCATAACCGGTCTTCACCTCGACGCCTACTCCAATGCCCAGCCCGACGTACTCGCTGGCAATCACGTACATCTCCGCTGTTACCGGCCGGCAGGGATTGAGGTACTGATAGACCGTCTCCAGTGTCGGGCGGTCGGCGCGAGGACACGGTCTCATGACTCCGTCCTTCCCGGGTATTACCATCACCGAAACGACTCCAGGAATATTGATGGTCTGGGTCTGCGGCTTGAACAGCGGCAGTACCTCCACCCGTGCCACGTTGGCTCCTGGGGTCTGTTGCGCAAGGTTTTGGTAGTCGGATGCCGTGACCGCGCGGCTCTGATTCTGAAGCAGAGAAGGAATACGCTGCTGGGCAGCATCGAGCGTTTCCGGATCCGCACCTCCGGTCGTGGCGATGGGTTGCACCACAGTGATCGTCTGCGTCACCTGATTGCCGGAACCGTCGAATGCCTGGATGGAGGTCAGCGAAGCCGCCGGCAGATTCCCCGCTGAACCTCCGCCGACCCGCATCGTGCGCACGCGAACCCGACGGCCTGTGGGCACAATCATCCCTTGAAGCTGGTTGCCAAACGTCACCGTGCCAGCTTCGGAATCGAGCTCAAAAGCCTGCGCTGGCCCGGTTAGTACGGCGAGATCGTCCACCTGCTGCCAGGTCTGAAAGCCCAAGCCCGGCATGTCGACGTCGAGCACAAACGTTGTCGGATCGACTTGCGATTGTGGCAGCGCGAACTGCTGGTTAGCGCTGCCATCGCTTACTCCGATCACGATGGCGTTATAGGTTTTGCGCTGGTCGATCTGCACCGCATTAACGCCCAGCCAGCTTACCTGCAACGAACTCTGCGCAATCAGCCGCACCCAGGTCAGCAGGCGCGACGCGATGGAAGGGTCGTCGATGCGCGGCGGCTTCATGCCCACCCCTGCCTGTGCATCGGTACGAACATCGTTTGAGGGCGCGCCGATGACCCCGTCTGGCGGCACCATCAGTTGTACGATCCCCGGCTGCGTCAGACCTTGTGTGGTGTCGCCCAGCACCTTCAGCGTCGTATACGTAGTGGGTTGGCCCGCCGCTGCCGGAGGCTGGCTCATCTGCCACGTTACCTGAACTGGCACCGGCACGCCTGAGGACGAGTAGGACTGGGGAACGGAGTAAAGTCCCGGGATGGAGAGCGTTGGCACGAACCCGATATTCAATGTCTGCTGCCCGTTCTGGCCGCCGATCGCTTTGAGCATCTGATTCTTGTTTTGCGGGTTGGCTACAAGCAGGGCCAGCCAAATGCTTGAGTCGGTGGTCCCATTCACCAGGTCGAGGCCGTTGAGATCGGCTTGATTGTTAGGGAATAGTGCCGTGGTCGTATATCCCGCGGGCGTCTTCTTAAAGTTGTAGAGCTGCTTGAGCCCGCGGAGCAACCGCAAGGATTGCGCATGTTGCTCGGGGGTCAACGGAACCTTAACGTACGCCTGTGCGGTGACGGGCAGCAGATCGACATCGCCGAGCGTTTCGAAGTTGACCGCTCCCGTCACCGTGGCGTGAGCAACTACGCCGACGGGCGCCACCGCAGCCGGATCGAGCGCCAGCGACAGAATGCCGGTCGCCGCGGCTGCCGGCTGCATCGACTGTCCAAGTAGCTTGAGAAAAGCGATCCGCTGTTTTTCCGGTATCAGATTGGCGCGGTAGAGAATGGTGTCGGCCAGCCATGCGAAGAGTTCCAGCAGCGTGCGGCCGGGATCTCCCGGTTGCGGATTGGTCCACTCGGGAGTGTGCGCCGGAATGTTGGCGAGCAAATCCTGTACAAGATCGTCGTAGGACCGGTCGTCGAGGGCTGGCGGGATCAAGGGCATGGTGTCAACCCGCTTGCATGGTTACGCCGATCTGCTGAGGTGCGTTGGTGCGCAGCAGCCGGTAGTGAATCTGGATCTGAACTTGCGCGGGCGCGTTGGGGACTGGATCGACGTCCACCGCATCGACCGTGATCCGGTTCTCATAATTCTGCAGACTTTGGAGGATCGTAGTTTGAATCTGCGCGCGCAGTGCCACGGTGTTCCCTTCGTCGAGAAAATTCTGCAATCCCGCCCCGTAGCGCGGGCGCATGAGTTGCTCTCCCGGACTCGTCATAAGGATGATCCGGATGGAATCACGCACACTCTGTTCGAGCGTCGGATAGGCGAGCTGGCCCCCTTGCGGCGCGGGCAGGAACGGCCAGCCGATCGGGTCTTGATACGTAGTCGTCATGGGGAACCCCCGTCGGGTGAACTGGAGGACGGCGCGGGAAACGGAATGCAGATTTTGATGATTGCCATCCAGAAGAAAACGATATTCAGCAAGCCGAGGAATATATTGAGTACGAAGAAAGCGCAGATGCTGATCAACGGAACGTTGAAGCCACAGATCCAGCCGAGCTTGAGCCCTCCTCCGCCGCCCGCCCCACTCATCAGCCCCGACATGCTGGTTCCCTGCATGGCGTTCATCAGGCTGCCCGGGACCTGGAAGGAGCAATTGGGCTTGGCACTCTTGAGAAAGTCGGAAGTGGGATCGGGCAAGGGAATTGGAGGATGCGGGCGATCGCCGGTCGCATGCCAAGGCGCAATCTGGAAAGGCTTGCTGTATTGACTCCAGACAAGTTCAGGCGGGCAAGTCGGCGTTTCGCCCTTGATACGGAAAAACATGCGCAGCATATAGTGCCGCGTGCTGTCTTGAAAGCGGCCCTGAGGGGAGAACAGATTCAGGCTTGCCGAGCGCGTCGTGTTGGCTTTCATCAAGGCATCCACCAGCGCCCGCTCGTCGTCTTTGCTAAGCGCCTCCCATTTCGCCGGCATAAGCACGGACTGGAGAGGCATTTTTTGGGGCGAGGAACTGGGATAAGAATTTTGATCGAGGAGGGTTGTCTTCGCCCACTGATAAAAGTCACCCATTCCCATGGGCTGCGTTTTGCCGTCGTCGAAACTGACGATGCGCCTATTTAGCACAGTCAGGATTGCGTTGCCTTCATGCGATCCATCGAACGCGCCGAATACGCTGTGGAGCATGCGCAACGCAGTCGTGAAGCCCTGGAACTGGGTAGCGCTCGGATTAGGCGCTGGCAGCGGCGGGCTCCCCTTCGGAGTTCCCTCCTTGGGCACAATTGGCGGATAGACGGCGTTCAGAAAATCGTCCGACATCCAGCGGGAATCGACCGTTGGCGGAGGCATGGGAGTTGAGGGCGGCCTGTTGCTGGAACGGAGCAACGGTGGCAGGCTGCTGATCAGGTCTGGCCGGTTGATGTTCGGCGGCTGCATCGGCGGAGTATCGCTGACTTCACTGCTGGCCGTGGGAATGACCGCGTAAAACACGGTCCGGTTCAACGCCTCACAGGTCGCCGGAGGAGCGGCAAAGGCCGGGGTTGTGCTCTCCGCGTTGGCAGTCGACAAATACTGCGCCGTAAGCTGGCGATCGAGCTCCGCCTGTCCTGATGAAAGCTGCGGTTGTTTGGCAGGATCGGGATCCAGTTGCTCGTTGTCTCTCGACAGCTTGACCCACCCGAACTGTCCCTTAGGATTGCGCATCCAGGCGGACAGCATGCTTTCATCGTCCCAAACTTCGCCACCATTGACTCCCGGCTGGCGAACGAGCCGCCGGATCACCAGCCCTGCGGAAACAATGCGTTTAGGATCAACTCGCGGAAAGCCCACGCTGTTACAGCGCAAGTCGGCCAGAGCAACGTTCAACATTCGCTGCACCGGCTGATACAGCGGTTGTGAGATCCAGTGTGGCGGGCGATCCAACACCGTAGTAGTGGAAATAGGGGGTTTGCCTGGCGACGCGAGGTCTTGCAGGAAGCGCGCCGGAAAATCGTCGTCGTGCATCTGCAGGACCACCGGCGGCTTCTGTTCGTTGCCGTTCAGGTCCACACCCCTCACCAGGATGTCGTGCTTCACCATATGTTGCCCGCTCCCGGCGTGTAGGTGCTGGCGACTACCGTTGTGGCTTGCATGACCTGGCACTGCACGACGCCGCTGAAGGTGGTCATGGCTGCGTTGACGCTGACTTGGGGCGCGTTAACCGTCATACTGCTGGCCGCCGTGATCTGCACCTCGGCGGTTGGCGCGTTGATCGTCACCCCGCTGGCGTCGATCCTCACAGAGGTCTGGTTCGAATCAGTGAACTCGATGGATCCGTCCGAATCGGTCATCTTGCCCGAAAGCTGGCCTGGGGTGGTGAACTGGATGGTAGGCCCGGTTTTGTCTTCGATGATTGCGATCTTGGTTCCCGCTTTCCCCGTGATCGTCCAGCGATCGACGCTGTCGCCGGAGCCACCAAACTGGTCTGGAGCCGTATCATGTCCGTTCCATAGTCCTCCCAGAACCACTGGAAAACGCGAGTCTCCGGACAGATAGACCACCAGAACTTCATCACCAACATCGGGAATGAAAAATGCGCCGCGGTTATCGCCGGCAAAGGGTACGGCCACGCGCGCCCACACCGCGCCATCCTGCCCGGTGATGCCGTCCACGTTGTACACGCGCACCTGAATGCGGTTGCGGTTGTCAGGATCCTGCACGCTGACCACACGGGCCAGAAACGCGCCCGTCCCCAACATCGCTAAGGTGTCTTCCCGCAGCAAGCGGCTCACGATCCACCTCCCAGGTAGGCGCACTCGGCGCGGAAGCGGGTTTCATAGCCGTTTTGGGTGTCGAAGTGGTGCACGGTCGCGGTGGTGTAGTAGGTATTCGAAAAACGCGGTCCAAGTCCAACGAGTTGCAGATAGGTGCCTACGCGCAGCTTGGGATTGCCTTCGGAGACGCCGTCGGCCACAACAAAAGTGCGAGTGCGCTGGGCAAACTCCGTATCTACCAGAGCCTGGGCTTCTTGCGCATTGAGATTCGAGAACTGGCCAAGCTGTTCCGAGCGTGTAGCCAATGCCTGTTGCAGACAGGCACTCCCCGACTGCCCCGACCCGGGGCCGAAGGTGGTCGTCTGGCTGGTCACCGAAATCATCTGGCCCTGGTTGTAATCCCAGCCGGTCGCGGTAATCTGCGCGACCTGGTGCGAGAGGTCCGCGATGACGCGCACCTTCTTGAGTTGGCTGTTCAGGTCGATCTCGATGGAATTGCGCTGCGCCTGGCTGCGCGGCGAAGCATGGAGTTCGTTTCCCACGACTTGCACATCCGCGTCGTAGCGCGCCAGCAATCGGCGCAAGAAGTGAAGATCGCTTTCGTTGAACTGCAGTTGGTCTCCAACGTTGGTGTCCAAGCCTGCAAGCACCGGAGTCAGACCGCTATTCGTCGCCACTTCGGTGGCGATCTGGGTCAGCGTGGCAGAGTCCCAGTTCTTCGTGCGGCGCGCCATGCGTGCGCCTTGCAGCGCGTCTTCCGCCAGCACCACCAGGTCTGGGGGGCCAGCATCTGGATAGCGTCCTTCGAGTGCAGTGATCTTTCCACGAAAAATCTCCGTCGGCGAACTGGCGTCGCCGGCACAGACCAGCACCGCCGCCCCCAGCTTCAAGATTGCTCCATCTTCAAAGACCAGATCCGCCAGCCCGGTCGAAAACGACCCAAAGTTGCTGAAGCGCATCTCCAGCGCCGACATTCCGCCCTCATGCTCGCGCATCTCCATGCTGAGCAGTTGGGCCGTGACCTTGTCGTTGGCCTGGCCGTCGATCTGTACGGTGGGAACCGCGCTGTAAACCGCATTCTGCGTGAGTGGCTGTTCCGCCATAGATCAATCCGCTCGCAGCCGAAGGTTGCGTTCATGTAGCGTCTGCAATGCTTCGCCGAGGTTTACGTCCTTCTTGGGTTCCTCACTGGACGACGAAGAACTCGCTGCTGCCGGAGCTCCTTGCACCTGCACATGCATCTCATCGATCGTGACCGCCATCGTTCTCCTCGAATCCCTAATCGTCGCTACCGAAAATCAAGCGCCGACTGAAGCTGAATTGCGTTCCTACGTCAGTCGACAGCCCGGCCGAGCCGGTGCTGTTGGCCATCCCCCCGAGGCTGAAACTGGCGCCGCTGAAAGTCGCCACATCGGTGCCGGAGGTCGCGGGCAGCATCAGGAGTGGGTTCAGGTTGGCCGTGCTCTTGGCCGGCGCGCGGCCTGTCTGCAAACCGGCAAAGGCGGCCGCAGTAGCCGGTACTCCCGCCGAAGCTGCCGCACCAAACGCAGGTGCGAGGCCGCTGGTGGTTGCACTTCCTGAAACGCTTACCGACACTCCCGCCGAGACGCCTGCTCCGCCACCGATTGATCCTCCCGTCGAGATGCCCAGGCTCAATCCTGTGCTCGCCGAAGCCGATGACGTGGTAACCAATCCGGCAGGTGGATTGAGCTGCACCCCTGCGCTCACCTGCATCGCAGCTCCGCCCGTGAAGCGCAGGCTCTCCAAGCCATTGTCCGTGCCCAGTTGACGCATCGCGCTTGGATCGCCGCCGCGCGTCGCCATCGACAGCGCGCTGTCGCCGCTCGAACTGGGCACCAGGCTGCCCGACGACGTCGGTCCGGACAGATTGGCGCCTTCATCGAAGACGTTGTCCTGGCGCGAGAGCTGAACGCTCACCAGCGCGCGCAATGCGACCCCATCGGCGGAAAAGAAGTCAATGGTCTCCTTGAAGGAGTCCATGATTCCCTGGAACTGGTAGGTTCCCCACTGGAACATCAGAACCGGCGGAGCCTTGGGCGGCGGACCGGCTGAATTGCCATTCGAACTTGGCGGGGCCGTGCTGGCTGCCGCTGCCGTAGCGTTAGCTGACGCCTGCATGAACAGCGCAACCTGGTTGGTAAAGGTGCGCACATCGGCGCCGGTGTCCGTGGTGTCAAACTGCAAATCCATCGTCAGCTTGCCTGAAAATTGCGCGGCATACTGGACCTTCTTAGGTCCGCCTGATTGCTGGGGCGTCGAGTTCTCCACCGAATACACCAGCGACGCGGGATTGAAATGCACCGTCAACGGCGTGCCGCCGGGCAAGGCAGTCAGGGTGGCTTTGGCGACTTGTGGTGGCTGTTGGGGCATAGCTATAGCTGCTGCACTGTGGGCGTCGCCGACCACAGGCCTTCGTGGACCAGGTGCAACTCCTCAATGCCGATCTCGCTATTCTTGGAGTTGAGATCGGAGAACTTGTACTTAATCGGCATCGCTTTATCCAATTGCCAGGCCAGCACGGCCGAGCCGTCGATGTCGAACAAATTGATGGTCACCTGCATTCTGGGCGCGAAGGTTCCAGTGCTGACCGAGTTGAAAATCTGATACATGTTCTGGTTACTGCTGATGCCGCGCTTCAACACCACCGTTGCGAAGGTCGTGCCGCCGGCCCGCTGGGCCACGCCATAGTTCCGCCCGCCTTCCTTGATCGACTTCGGCTCCATCGTCGCCTCCAATCCCGTGCACTCGGCGAACGATCCCGAACATACCGGAAACTGTTCGTGGCTGCCGTCGTCCGAAAGGGAATCGGTGAAGAAGTCCACCTGGAACTTGAAGACGTGCAGCGGAGTCAGGGAACTGGTCGACATTAGCTTGCCTCCGCCATATTGCTCGTGATCTGCTGCGCACTGGTTCCGCTGGTTTCCATCGCCAGCTTGACCGTGATCGTCTCGAGGGTGGATGCCGCCGCGAAGGTCACGTGCGCGATCGCCCGCCCGTTGTCCAGATCGTTTTGGGTCATGGTGGTC